>Ga0302213_1000637_pt1 | contig 19140 bp, 13 predicted proteins | sample II_Fen_N1_2_FD_194583 | JGI IMG/M metagenome (GOLD analysis project Ga0302213, IMG submission 194583) | Peat permafrost microbial communities from Stordalen Mire near Abisko, Sweden - II_Fen_N1_1 | ecosystem: Environmental > Terrestrial > Soil > Wetlands > Permafrost | place: Sweden: Abisko... | reverse complement strand
CTTATGCTGGTCATCAATTTAGTGATTACGTGTTACTTGGTAAAGATGGAAAACCACTTGCGGTTGTAGAAGCAAAGAAAACATCTGTTGATGCTGAGCTTGGAAGAGAACAAGCAAAGCAATATTGCGAAAATATTCAAAAAGAGTCTGGCGGATTATTACCCTTTTGTTTCTATACTAATGGTCATGAAATACATTTCTGGAATTTAGGTACCTATCCACCTAAAAAGGTTATTGGCTTTCCCACAAGAGACGATTTAGAGCGGTATGAATATATTAGAAGAAACAGGAAACCATTAGCTTTAGAATTGATTAACACTAAAATTGCCGGACGTGATTACCAAATACAGGCCATTCGGTCTGTTATGGAAGGAATCGAAAAGAAAAGAAAAATATTTCTTTTAGTTATGGCAACTGGAACTGGAAAAACCAGAACTACCATTGCGTTAGTGGATGCATTAATGAGATCAGGTTGGGTCGAACGCATATTGTTTTTAGTTGACCGAATAGCATTGAGAAATCAGGCTTTAGAAGCATTTAAAGAGTATTTGCCCGATGAACCAGCTTGGCCAAAAATTGGGGAAAAATCAATTGCCAAAGATAGACGGATTTATACTTCTACTTATCCCACTATGTTGAACATAATCAGGGATGAAGAAAATTCGTTATCACCTCATTTTTTTGATTTAATTGTCATTGATGAGAGTCACCGGTCAATCTACAATACCTATCAGGAAGTACTTGATTACTTTAATACAATAACGCTTGGACTAACTGCAACTCCAACAGATGTAATTGACCACAATACTTTTAAGCTCTTTGAATGTGAAGATGGATTACCTACATTTGCTTATTCGTATGAAGAAGCAGTAAATAACATTCCTCCTTACCTCTGTGATTTTCAGGTAATGAAAATTCAAACAAAATTTCAAGAAGACGGAATAAGTAAAAGAACGATAAGTCTTGAAGATCAAAAGCAATTAATTTTAGAAGGAAAAGAAGTTGCCGAAATTAATTTTGAAGGTACTGAACTCGAAAAAACTGTAACAAACAAAGGAACGAATGTTACTATTGTTAAGGAGTTCATGGAAGAGTGTATAAAAGACCCAAATGGAGTTCTACCAGGCAAGACCATTTTCTTTTGTGCTACAAAAGCACATGCCAGAAGGATTGAAAAGATATTCGACTCACTTTATCCCGAATATACTGGAGAATTAGCAAAGGTATTAGTATCAGATGACCCAAGAGTTTACGGGAAAGGTGGATTGCTTCACCAATTTACTCACAGTGACATGCCGAGAATTGCAATAAGCGTTGATATGCTTGATACCGGAATTGATGTACGTGAATTAGTCAACCTTGTTTTTGTCAAACCAGTCTTTTCTTACACCAAATTTTGGCAAATGATTGGACGTGGAACCAGACTATTAGAGCCTTCAAAAATAAAACCATGGTGTCCTGAAAAAGACACGTTCCTTATCATGGATTGTTGGGATAACTTTGAATACTTTAAACTCAATCCAAAAGGAAAAGAGTTGAAAGCACAAATACCGCTTCCAGTGCGATTTGTTGGTCTCAGAATTGAGAAAATTGAAAAAGCTCTTGACAAACAGGAGGAACAAATAGCGCAAAAGGAAATTGAAAAGCTACGCATTCAACTAGCTGAATTGCCACAAAACTCTGTCGTCATTCAAGATGCAAAACCAGATTTGGCAAAAGTCGAAGAAGATAGCTTTTGGAATTATTTGACCCATGATAAAATTGAATTTCTAAGGCATACAATCAAACCTCTTTTCAGAACAGTTTCTCAAACTGATTTCAAAGCTATGCGCTTTCAAAAAGATGCTTTGGAAATATCCCTTGCACACCTTTTTGAGGAAAAAGAGAAGTTCGATACCTTGAAGGAAAATATCATTACTATTGTAAGTGAACTACCTTTGTCTGTAAATATAGTGGCAAAGCATACTTCGTACATCAAACAAGTTTTAAGCAACCATTTTTGGGCAGTCATAAACGACAATGGATTTGATGAATTATCCGATATCATTTCACCTCTTATCAAATTCCGTGAACAACGCTTTCAAGCAGATGGTCCTGCCAAGCTGAATTTGCAAGATGTATTAAAAACGAAAGAAATGGTGGAGTTTGGTCCACAAAACGAAGCAGTAAGCATTACCAAATATCGTGAAATGGTTGAAGCTAAAATTGCTGAGTTAACTGAACGAAACCCGGTTTTACAGAAAATAAAATCCGGACAATCCATTTCAGATGAAGAAGCCAGACAATTAGCTGAAGAGCTTCACGAAGAAGATCCACATATCACTGAATCACTTTTAAGAAAGGTGTATAAGCACCAAAAAGCAAAGTTCCTTCAGTTCATAAAACATATCTTAGGTATTGAGATTTTAGAGAGTTTTGATGAACAAGTAAGTAAAGCAGTTCAGCAATTTATTCAGGAGCATTCCCACTTGACGACCAGACAGATTGAGTTCCTGAAACTATTAAAAGAATATATAATTGAGAGAGGAAACATTGAAAAAAGAGATTTGATTCAGGCACCATTTACAATAATTCACCCTAAGGGTATCCGTGGCATTTTTTCCCCGGACGAAATAAAAGAAATTTTAGTATTAACAGAAAAATTCGTTGCATAACATGAGCTTATTAAATAGCAATCCCGAGATAGCATCAAAGATAAAAGACCTCTGGCAAAAATTTTGGAGTGGTGGTATTTCAAATCCATTGACTGCCATTGAGCAAATTACCTATTTGCTGTTTATGAAGAAAGTAGATGAAAATGATTTAGAGAATTTGGCGAATGCAGAATTTACTGGCGACCCTTTTACATCAAAGTTCGATGGTATTTATTTATTACCACAAGACAGACCAAAAGAAGATGCAACTCCAGAAGAGATTGACGCAATTGAGAAATCGAGAGGAGTAGATAAGCAAAGTCTTCGTTGGAGTCAATTTAAAAGAATTGCACCAACAGAAATAATGCTTTCGCATGTGCAGCAATATGTTTTTCCGTTTATCAAGGAGTTAGATAAAGAAGAATCTCCTTTTGCTAAACACATGGCCAACGCTGTTTTTATCATTCCCAAACCTTCGTTACTAAAAGAAGCTATTGACACTATTGATGCAATTTATTTAGAAATGGAAAAAGATGCCAATGAAAAAGGACAAGATTTTCAGGACATTCAAGGTGATGTATACGAAATGTTGTTGAGTGAAATTGCATCGGCAGGTAAAAATGGTCAATTTAGAACACCTCGTCACATTATAAAACTTTTGGTCGAATTAGTTGACCCACAATTAGGACATCGTATTGCCGACCCTGCTTGTGGTACAGGTGGTTTTATTTTGGGAGCTTATCAATACATGATAACGCAACTCGACAAAGAGAAAGATCAAAAAGAGCCGGATGAAGATGGTTTTATTCGTAGTAGTCGCAGTGCCTTATTGACCGAAGATGTAAAAGAAATTTTAGGCAATAGCCTTCATGGATATGACATTGATCAAACTATGGTTCGTTTGGGCTTAATGAACCTAATGATGCATGGCATAGAAAGCCCACAAATAGATTACAAAGACACCTTAAGTAAAAGTTATACAGAGAATGCCCAATATAAAATAGTATTAGCAAATCCACCTTTTACCGGAAATATTGATAAGGGCGATATAAACGAAGAGTTAGCATTAAAAACCACCAAAACGGAACTGCTATTTATTGAACGTATTTATAATATGCTTGAAATGGGTGGAACAGCCGGTATTGTAGTTCCACAAGGGGTATTGTTTGGAACGGGAAGCGCTTTTGTAGATGCTAGAAAATTAATGATCGATAAGTCTGAATTGAAAGCGGTGATTACTGCTCCTAGCGGAGTTTTTAAACCTTACGCTGGTGTAAGTACAGCATTATTGATATTTACAAAAGGTGGTGCTTCTGAAAATGTTTGGTTCTATGATATGGAATCAGATGGCTATAGTTTAGATGATAAGAGAAATAAACTAAAACTACCTGACGGTAAAGATGATTATGGAGATTTGCAAGATATTGTCAAGCATTTCAAATCAAGAGACATTCAAGCAGAGAATGACAGAAAAGGCAGATTTTTCTTTGTACCCAAATCTGAAATTGTTGAAGCTGATTATGACTTAAGTTTTTCGAAACATAAAGTTGATGTTTTTGAAGATATTAAATATGAAGAGCCAAAAGTCATTTTAGAAAAATTGAATTCAATTGAAGAAAGTTTAGTAAAAGAATTAAAATCACTGGAAAGCTATTTTTAAGATGAAGGATAATAAATGGTCATATAAACCTTTATCGGCATTATGTGGCATCAATTTGGGAAATACACCAAGTCGAAGCAAAAGTGAATATTGGGGTAAAGGTTATTCTTGGGTTAGCATTTCTGATTTAAAGGGAAAATATATTTCCAAAACCAAAGAAGAAATTACAGATATTGCATTGGTAGAATCGAACTGCAAAATTGTAAAAGAAGGAACTCTATTAATGAGTTTCAAACTAAGTATTGGAAAGCTCGCTTTTGCAGAAAAAGACCTTTATACCAATGAAGCAATAGTTGCTTTGCCAATAAAAAATGAATCAGAGTTACTTAATGAGTATTTGTATTATGTTTTAAAGTCAATCCCTTTGGTAGGCGGAAATCAAGCTGCAATGGGGCAAACTTTAAACAAACAGAGTCTTTCTGTTTTACAGGTTCCACTTCCTCCAACATTAGATGACCAAAAACGGATTGCCAAAATTCTTTCAAAATGCGAAACGTTAATTCAAAAAAGGAAAGAAAGTATTGATTTGTTGGATGAACTTCTGACATCTACTTTTTTAGAAATGTTTGGTGATTCTCGAGTAAACTCAATGAATTGGGAAATGGATTCAGTCATTAGTTCTGCTGACTGTATTGTTCCTGGAAGAGATAAACCTAAAAGTTTTTCAGGATTAACTCCATGGGTTACTACGACCGATCTTGTGCATTTAGGAAGGACAAAAAAATCAAAGCAAAACATAGGGCTAACTGAGGGTGAAATTGCTCAAGTTAGAGCACGAGTTATCCCAAAGAACAGTGTTATTATGACTTGTGTTGGAGATTTAGGTGTAATTACTATTGCTGAATATGAAATGGTCATCAATCAACAATTGCATGCATTTCAGTGCAAACCTGAAATGAATAATACATTTCTAATGTTTGTTTTGTCTTTTCAAAAAGAATTTATGTACAAAGTAGCTTCAAAAACTACTGTTCCATACATGAATAAAACAAATTGTAATAGTATTCCTGTTATTAAACCGCCTTTAGACATTCAACTAAAATTTGTTCAGATAGTAGAAAAAGTAGACATTATTAAAGAGCAATACAGATTTAGCTTAGAAGAACTTGAAAATCTTTATGGAAGTATCAGTCAAAGAGCATTTAATGGAGAACTAGATTTAAGTAAAGTAGATATTTCAGATATGGAAGACTCAAAAAAAAAAGATGGTGCTGAAGAAATAATAGAACTATCAATGGAAGAAAAAAATGAAGCTGAAAAACAACGAGCTCAACTTGAAGAAATTGTAGATCAAAAAACAGAAGATAATACATATCTGAGTAAAAATTGCCTTTTCTATATTGAAAGATCAAAAGAGTTACGAGCAAAAATTTCAGAATTAGAAAAGAATAAAGAGCTCCAAATTGATTCTATTAGAGAAGCTTTAATAGAATTAAATAGTCTTGGAGAGGTTCTTATAGATGAAGTGAAGGAATATACTCCTTGGCAAGTTGACCAGCACAAATTCGTAGAACGTTATATACAATTATTGCCAGAAAATATCTTGGCTGAATACCCATACATCAATTTGTTTTCAAGACACAAATTTGATTATAGTCGGATGTCACTTGACTTTTATTACGGCATTCCAGATGAGATAATTGCAAGATATGGAAGTATCGAAAGTAATACAGTAGATTTGGAATTCTTTTTTAAAAAACGTTTCTCAAACCGTACATTTACAATGTTAGATGTACAAATAGAGTATAATCGCTATGTATATTTAATGGGCGGTTGGTATGAGTATGATGAACTGAAACAATTCATATTTAAATCATTAGAGGGTGATAACCCACTTCTAAAACAAACATTTATTGAAGAAGAAAGATGTGTTAAACTTGAAGTAATATGAAACTCATTAGGTTTAAAATAAAAGATAAAAAAGGTTTTAGGGCTTTGCAAGAAGACTTTGAAATCTTCTTTTTGCGTGATTTTGACTATCAGTTTGCTCAAGATTTCAACCCCAATATATTAGCAGGTAGAAATGGAAGTGGAAAGTCAAATGTGTTGGAGGCTTTAGCAAATATATTTTACCATTTGGATTGTATGTACAATGATAGTTTACCAGATGGATTTTTAAAAGGAGATGATAATCATAGTGGTTTTGACAATACTATATGTGTTGTAGATGCATTTGAATTAGAATATTTTATTCCAGTTCCAGATGAGTTTAGAGACGAAACTAACAAAGCGTTAACTAATATTGCATTTATTCGAATCTCTAAAGAGTTTGCTAAAACCCCAGTCTTTGAATGGGTAAACAAAAATGAGTACTCAACTCAAAATGAAATATTAGGTAAAAAAGAAATTCAGAAACTTTTGCCAACTTATGTCCTAGGTTATTCTTCTGGTGAAAATGAATTATTGAGCCTTCCATTTTTTAAAACCCGTTTTTTACACTTTGATGAATATGCAGATAAATTGTCTAAACAAGAGAACTATGGGACACCACCAAAACCGGAGGGACGGCTTGTGTATCTTGATTATCAATACAGTCAAGCCATATTACTTGCTAACATTTTAATGCAAGACGACAAAGTTTTAGAGCCATTTAGAAATGAAATTGAGTTGGTCGGTTTGGATGAGTTTAGATTAATTATTTGTCAAGATAAGTATATTGATCTTCATGAAGATATATTGAGAGACAAAACTCGCAAAATAGAAGAATTGTATGATGAGAAGCCGAATGCAGTACAATTAACAACCAATTTGAACGATAGTATTGAAAGACTAAAGCAATGCTCAACTTGCTTCAATTATGATAGCTTGGAATTCGAATTTGGTGAAGTTAGCCGTGAATATCTTGTTCTTGATTACAAAGTAGATGAAGAAACTAAAAAAGCTTTTCGGTTTCATTTTTCGAATAATCCACTAGAGCTATTTCAATTATTTCAAATTTTGCTTGAACTTAATGCCTATGTTGTTTCGAAAGAAGATAAAAATAGAGTATATCAATCAAAGAATATTTTTATCAATCATGACATTTACCCAAGTCCCTTGGAGGATGATCGCATATTAAGATTCAAGAATCTTTGGATTAAGAAGAACGGACTAGATAATCCACTCTTTACGAAAGAGCTGTCTGATGGAGAATATCAATTCTTGCATACTCTTGGTCTTTGCTTGCTTTTCAAAAATGAAAATTGCTTATTTCTTCTCGATGAACCAGAAACACATTTTAATCCTGATTGGAAAGCAAAATTTATTTCAAGCATACGGCACTGTTTTAAACAAAAAAATGAGGATACGATGCAGGAGATGTTAATCACTACGCATTCTCCCTATTTAGTATCAGATAGCGAATCAAGATATGTGTTTGCATTTATAAAAGATGAAAACAAAAAAATTGTAAGTTGCGAACAGCCCGATTTCCAGACTTTAGGTGAATCAGTAAATAATATCTCAGTTAGTATATATGATAAAGCTAACACAATTGGAGATTATGCTCTTCAAAAATTAAATGAGTATAAAGATAGATTCAATAAAGGAGAAAATGGAAGAGTTCTAATTAAGGAAATGAATAAGAGTCTTGGAGATTCACTTGAAAAAACACTTTTGATAAACCGTATTCTAGATAAAAAATAATGCTATTCCCATACAAATATATAAATCATGAAGTAGAAAAGTTTCAGAAATACTCTGATTTCTTATTCTTGGACGTTTGGTGCAAAGCAAGCAAACCATTTAGTTCTAAGGACCTTATGAAAATGCCAGAACTAAAATCGATATATGAAAGATTGCATAATGAAGATTCTGATGGTGCGAGATTCTTTAATGGGCATATTGAATCTATTTATGAGGATTTTAGGCATCTAGATAAGAAAGATAGAGACGTTTTAAAGTCATGGTACAAACTCAACAATGATATTAGTGGCTTATGTAAAGATAGATCTTTACAACCAATCAGCTATAACAAACTAATACATGCTTACCCAGATTTAGGAAAAAAGATTAAGTCATTTTACACTAAGTTGTATGGTTCTGGAAGCCCTTTTGATCTTGTTGCTTTTGGTGATTTTAGGTTAGTTATTTCTAGGCATTATGTTGAGTTCATGCAAATAAACGATGAAGAAATATGTCCGTTTTGTGGGATAAATAGTATTAAAGGAGTTAATCATACTAAAAGGGAAGCCTACGATCATTTTATTCCCAAAGCCCAATATCCTTTTACTTCGGTTAATTTCAAAAATCTTGCTCCAATGTGTCACGAATGCAATTCTTCTTACAAACTTTCAAAAGAACCATTGATGCACATAGATCCAATTACGAAAAAAACTTTGCCATTAAGACGAAGAGCTTTTTATCCATATAGCAGTAAAAAATGGGATTTTCAAACCAAAGTTGAATTGACAAAAACAGATATAGAAAATTTAACAAAAGCAGATATCAATATTACTTTTAAAACACTTGATTCATACAGCCATTTAGACCAAATAGAAAGTTGGAATGAAACTTTTGGTATTGATGAAAGATACAAGGCAAAAATTCTTGGTAAACGTGGAGCAAAAAAATGGTTTGCTGAATTCCTTGTATTAGAGAATATGAAAAAGCTTGAACCAGATAAAGAAGCCACAGCCAAATCTCTATATGAAATGAAAATGAAAGAGATTAATGCAGATCCTCTTGACAATGGAAATTTTATAAAAAAAGCTTTCCTAGAAGAGTGTACAAAAAAGGGTTTGTTTAGTTTAAATCCCTAGGTTTCCCAGTTTAGATTATATGTAAGGTTATTTAAAAAAACATCATTTATGGAATGTAGTAATTGGCTAAATATTATCGGGTTGTTGCTAAATATAATCGGTTTTATATTTATTCTCATCAATGGTCTTCCAACAAAATATATTGATCCTAGATATAAACGAGCCAGACCATATAGTGTCTTTGAGGAACGTAATATGTCAACTGAAATTCATCATAACCATAGAGACCGAAAAAATAATAGAATAAAATACTGGGCATGGCTTGGCATTGTTTTGAATATAATTGGGCTAAGTCTGCAAGTATTGGCAAATTGCTTGTAAGTTTCATTTGTCAATTTACGGATACTATGGAAAATCTCAAGTTCTTAGTAGAGAAATGTCAATTATGCAAGTCGAATATGGCTATTTCAAACTATATTCTTTCAGCAAAACCCGAGTCGTTTGTAGGTTCAAACAGTCCAAAGGTATTAATCATTGGTCATTCACCAACAGTAAGGACAACTCAACCCGCCACGGTTGTTTTGAAATTAAATAAGAATACACAACCACTTTACCAATATATAACAAGTAGGATTCTTAATCCGTTGAACATAGATTTGTCTGAAGTGTATGCAACTAATTTAATAAAGTGCCAAACTTTGACATTGCCCGAAAAAATCAAGAAAGATGTTGATTTCTTTAATTTGTCATTTGCAAATTGTCGTTTACTATTGGAAGAAGAGATTCTGAAAATTAAACCTGAATTGATAATCAGTCTTAGTGAAACAGTCCTGAAAATTCTTTCAAAAAATTATATAGGAAAAGAATTGGCTATGCAAGATTCCTTTGCAAAGATGCACATACTTACTGTAAATGGGGTTGATTATAAATACATTCCACTGGTTCACATACCAAAATATAAAAATTCAGTAGCGGAGAAACACTATTTCCCTGAACAAACTGAGAGATTGAAAAGGATTAGGTGGAGGTCGTCCTAATGAATTATAATATTAATAAAATTGAATATGAAGTGTTTTTTTTACTCTCCTCCTCGTTTGAAATAGTGATTAAAGGTAAAACGTTTGAAACGAAAAAACTTTTCTAACCCGCACCAACTAAGTAGCAGATAAGAGTTTTATAAAAACACATTGGATAGATATTTAAACTTTATGAATAATCAAATCAAAACAAAATAACTATGAAGTCATACATTGAGTTGCAGGAAATAGTTTTTAACTGGTTGATGAATAAACACAGCCAAGATTCTTTATTTACTTTTTCAGTTAGGCAGGTTGCCAGTAAAGGAGCGGAACTAAATTACTTTATTGGGACTGAAAAATCAGAATATTTCTCTACTACATTTTGGTCAATTCAGGTTAATTATCCCGGCTCATCATCCGATCTTATCAATTTGGTATTTGAACTTAATAGCGACAGCTATTCTTATCATATTCAATTTAATCAAACCAGATCGCCTTTTAATGACCAGAACCGTTTTGCATTAGAGTTTATAAAGAACATAAAAGAAAAAGTACGTAATTTTAGAGGATTCTATGAGAATGATCCGACAAATAAAATAGAATACTTTCATGTAGGTGATGCAAAGGCAAAATACTATACAGTGAGTGAATTGTTTACTGAAGTCGAAAAAGATATGACAATATTACTTCCAATAATTGATGAAGAATTAATAAGATACAAAATAGAAAATCCCGAATTCAAAGCTGAAAAAATAAGTAAAGGAAATTTTGATTTGATGATAAGTAAATTAGAAAAAAGACGGGCAAAACATGCTCCTTTGCTATCAAGTTCAAGTCAATCAGTAGAAGTTAAAGATGAAACACCTATATTAAGCAACATTCAACCTAAAATAGTTCAACCACTAAATCAAATTCTTTTTGGCCCTCCCGGAACAGGTAAAACATATAATACTATTAACAAAGCAATCAAAATTGTTAATCCTGATTTTGATTTAAATCAGGAAAGAAAGCTGATAAAGAATGAATACCAACGTTTAGTGAAGGAAGGTCAAATTGTGTTTACGACTTTTCATCAAAGCATGGACTATGAGGATTTTATTGAAGGTATAAAACCTTTTGAACCCAAAATAGAAGGGCAAGCAGTTAATTATAGAGTTGAAAATGGTATTTTTAAGGTCTTAGCAAAAAAAGCTAAAGAGAATATTGAATTATCAACGATAAAAAAGGAACCAAAATCAATAACTCCATTTGATTCACTTTTTAATTTGCTTATTGAGAAAATAGAAACCTCCTTATTAGATGATCCGATTACAACACCCAATAAAAAGAAAGAGGGGTATGTGATTAATTTAGCAACTTCATTTTTTAGTATCACTGGTATTATTGGCTCATCTATTAGAATGATGACTAGAACTGGTAATAAGCTAAATACAATGACAAAACCTACTCTTCAATTAATATATGAAGACCGAGAGAATATTGAAAAATATATTACCGGTGGTATGCGAACCTATTATAAAGCATTAGTTGAAGAAATGTCGAAATGGCATGTTGAAATTGAAAGACGATCTCAGAATATTGATGCTAAAAATTATGTATTAATTATTGATGAAATAAACCGAGGCAACGTTTCTCAAATTTTTGGTGAATTGATTACCTTGATTGAAGATGATAAACGTTTAGGAAATACAGAGGTATTGGAAGTAACTTTGCCATATAGTAAAGAAAAGTTTGGGGTTCCGCCTAACTTGTATATTATCGGCACTATGAATACAGCCGACCGTAGTGTGGAGGCATTGGATGCTGCTTTGCGAAGAAGGTTTAGTTTTGAAGAAATACAACCTAAGCCAGAGATAATCAAAATCTATGGCCATGCCAAAGATGGAATGGTTGGAGATATTGATTTGACAAATCTACTAACAACAATCAATAAACGTTTAGAAGTATTGTTAGACAAAGATCATCAGATTGGGCATAGTTATTTTATGTGTGTCAGCAACATAGAAGAATTAAAATCAGCTTTCCAGAATAGAATTATTCCCTTATTACAAGAATATTTCTTTGGAGACAATGGTAAAATTGGATTGGTGCTTGGGATTGGGTTTATTATTCCAGAAAAGAAGAATAATGATAAGTTGTTTGCCGATTTTAAAAGTTATGACTCTACAGATTTTTCTGAGAGGGTAATTTATAAGATTGAGAATGTTGCTAATATGGAAGATTTGATTTTTCAAGCAGCTATTAAAAGCCTTTTAAATAATTAATTTGAATCAGCAGAGAGAACATATAACCGTTTTTGAACACGAACGCATTAAACTTGACCAAGAAATAAATGGCTACAAGTTTGATGAGTTCAAGCTTCTTGCGCTTCAAAAGTACTCTGGAGATAAAGGTGTTCCCTATTACTCGCTAATACACAAAGGTGTTCAATTCAATGAATATGTGGGGGTTATTCAGGTTGGGAGTTTGCTTATTGAAGTATTGCCCAAGGCAGACAAAGTAAAGAAAACTGAGGAATGGCGTAAGATGTTGATTGATATGATGCGTGCTGTAGGTAGTTTTGATATTCGGGTAACCAGCAGCAGTCATTTAAAGATAAAGCCCAATACAGTGCTTGATTTGTATATCGAAATGTTTATCAACGAAGTAGAATATCTGCTTCATGCAGGCTTGATAAAACAATACCGTAAAAAAGAAGGAAATGTAACTGCATTGAAAGGCAATTTGCTATTTGGAAAGCATATTCAGCAAAACCTGACTCATCAGGAACGGTTTTATGTGCGTCATTCTACTTACGATATTGAGCATCAACTTCATTTCATACTTTATACGGCTATAAAGTTTATCAAGCAAATAAATACCAATGTTACGTTGCATAGCAGAATTGGAGCTTTATTATTGTTCTTCCCAGAAATGCCCACAATAAAAGTTACAGAGGCAACATTTGAAAAACTGGTATATAATATGAAAAGCGAGGGTTACTGTAAAGCCATAGAAATTGCCAAACTGTTGCTGTTGCAATATCACCCAGATGTGAGCAAAGGTAGAAATAATGTATTGGCATTGATGTTTGACATGAATAAGCTGTGGGAACAGTTTGTCTATGTAAGTCTACGGAGACATTCTGAAAATTTTACTGTCACAGCTCAAAGTTCAAAATACTTTTGGCAGCCGGAGAATGGGTATCGATCTACAATAAAACCTGATATCGTTATCAATAAAGATACAGATGATTGTATTGTACTTGACACCAAATGGAAAATTCTGAATGGTTATAATCCATCACCAGATGATTTAAGACAGATGTATGTGTATCATGAATATTATAATGCTCAAAAAGTGGCTTTGGTTTATCCGGGAGAAGGCAAAGAAATTAAAGGAACATATTTTAAAAGAGATTCACAAATCAATGAAAAGATGCAATGTTCAGTGCTTCCTATTAATGTGGAAACAAGCGATGTGAGAGTTTGGCAAGAAAAAATTGCGGATGAAATAAAAAAATGGATAGTAGAAAAGCAATAAAAGAGTAATATGGCAAAATTTCTAAATACAGATTTACTGAACGAGTGGATACCGCGGTTGATTGATGAAACAGAGCGTGAGTTGATTATTATAGTACCCTATATCAAAACGTCGAACTTAATGTATAAACACCTTTACGATGCAAATAAACGAGGTGTGGAAACCACATTGGTTTACCGGGAGAATAAGCTCTCACCGGAGGAAAAAAGAAAGTTTGAAGCATTAGATAACTTAAACTTAATGCATCACCCCAATATACACGCTAAGTGCTATTATAATGAAAAGTATATGATTGTTGGGTCAATGAATTTGTATGAGTATTCCGAGAAAAATAATCGGGAAATGGGGGTACTTCTACACAAAGTGTGCATAGATAATGAGAATGGCTGGGGTAATGTAGATGACAAACAAATATTTGAAGATGCGATAAATGAAATTAAAATAATAATTAATTCATCATTTTCAGAAAAACAAAGCAGGGAGACTCTGACCGATGGTTTTGAAATGAATATCATAAAAACGCAAAGGGAATTAATTGAAGATACTTGTAAAGAAATAAATAAGATATACCTACATAAGAAATTTGAACCAAAGGAAATCAGAGGAGAGTGGAAATCTTTTTGCAATAATTACTATGACCACATAGATGTCTCACTCGAAGGAAGGGTTGTGTTTACTTTTAATTATTCAGACAATAGAATTGAAGATATTTTTAAGCGATTTATTCCCAATTATCATGAATTTAGGTTTGATGGTTACAAATTTTACTGGAACAATGCAAAGTCTCCAATCTATTTATATCCAAATAGTAAACATCCTATGTGGAAGAATATTAGTCATGATGATGATCGTAAACTGATGAAAAATGGAATAGATCAGGTGATTATATTTTTGAGGCCGTTTTTATAATTGCATAGTAAAAGATACTAAACTTCCGAATGACTATTATTTCCGTTTTGTTAATCTACTTGCCAAAACTAAATAAACAAAAAAATTAGCCATGAATTACAAAATACCTCACTTGCCGTTAGCTCAGGATATTGAAACCAAAGTGGTTTTAAAGAAACTGGCATTAGCGCATAAAGCCTTAGCCGAATTAAACGGTGTGGCCGAAACAATCCCTAATGAAACTATCATTCTAAACACGCTTTCACTTCAGGAAGCAAAAGATAGCTCGGCAATTGAGAACATTATAACGACCCACGATGAGTTATTTAGTAGCGATAGCTTTGCCAGAAACTTTGCGAGTTCTGCCGCTAAAGAAGTTTACAACTACGCTGCGGCTTTAAAAGATGGGTTTACACTTGTAAAAACGAATGGGCTACTTACTTCTAATCAAATTATTGACATCCAATCTACTTTGGAAGAAACCCGTTCGGGATTCAGAAAACTACCCGGCACGGAGTTGAAAAATGACCAAACTGGTGAAGTTGTTTACACGCCACCTCAAAGCTATGATGAAATTGTGGAGACAATGTCGAACCTCGAAAAATTCATAAACGATAAAGCGCTTTGTGATTGGGATCCGTTGGTAAAAATGGCTGTTATCCACCACCAATTTGAAAGCATTCATCCGTTCTATGATGGTAATGGTCGTACAGGTCGCATTGTTAATATCCTGTTCCTGGTAAAAGAAGGATTACTAAATCTGCCAATATTGTATTTAAGCCGTTATATTAATCAGAATAAAGGTGAGTATTACAAACTATTGCAAGAAACCCGTGTCACTCAAAACTGGGAACCGTGGTTGTTGTATATGTTAGAAGCTATTGAACAAACGTCTATTCAAACTTCTTCTATAGTCAGAGGTATAAAGGGATTAATGTTGCAACATAAGAAAAAAATCAGAGCTGCACTTCCTAAAATTTATTCGCAGGACTTAATCAATAATTTGTTTAAACACCCTTATACAAAGATTGATTTTGTTGTTCAGGATTTACACGTTACACGTAAAACAGCTGCAAAATACTTACACACTTTGTGCGATGCCGGTTTCTTGAGTGAAATAAAATTAGGGAAGGAAATCTATTTTTTAAACGATGAATTATTTGACCTGTTGGCGAATGTCAGCAGTCTAAAAGCTGAATAAATTACCCATGTCACTTCAGACGTGTGTAAAAAATCGCAAAACGTACACATGAAATGAAAAACGTGTGTAAAAAATCGCAAAATGTACACATGACAACTTCCTACTTGAGTATATGTCTTATGACAATCTAAAAGAGAAACCAGATAAATTGGTTTGAAGAGCTTAAGAAAAGGGGTGAAATAAAGTAATTGTCCAAAGTTTTGTCCAAGTTAACTATATTTAGCTCCGACTATTTTTTTAATTTGCTTGTATATAGGTCTTTGAGTGAGAATTAAATTGTCCAAACAATTTCCATGAAAGACATGAGATAGAGTAAATCGGTTTGTTCTGATTTACTCTATTTTATTGAAGAATCTGGCAATTTTAAAAAGGTTCAAAAGTATAATGCAATCAAATAGACCGTGTTCTTGTTCAGTCCTTTTAGTCGTTCATTGTCAATGAACGAGCGTTTCTAATGAACAGATATAAACGGCTAGGCAAGCCTGAAAGGTAATTGCAGGAAGCTTCGCAGGTCAAATGCCGTGCAAACAAGTGCAGAGTCAAACTTGTCTGAGCTATACCGAGAGTAACTGCTATTCTTATATAAAAATCCCCAGACACAAAAAATCCCAACATTCTTACCTCATAGTTTGTATGGTTTTTTTGCGGACTTCAAGACAATCCAGCCTTCTGTTGTTTTTTAGCAATACTTTTTTCATCAATACCACAGGCAAAATATACGCTTGCACTACCAAGCTGGCGCCTCGCTACACTTGAGCCCCGAAAAACAGCTTAAAACGATTATAGAGCTACATGTAGGATTGCTGTTCACTCGCATAACAACAACTTAATGGCAGTGCTAACTAACATAAGTCAACCTTTCATCAATTATTACCTTCTCCGAAATGGATTTGACCAGAAAGAGTAATTGTAAAAGGATGAATGAGCGTCTTCATATCTCCAAGGATTATATTTCGGGCTTTCGGGCTGTAATATATCATTCTTATCAAATTCGTCTAAGTATTGGTCTTCCTTTGAAATAAATGGATCTAACCAATCTGCTTTTTCTTTAGCCCATTGTAGTTTCTTGGAAATATCTTCAGTCATTTCCCCATGTTCCATGATATACTGTTCGTATGTGCTAATGTATTGACGTAAGATAGAAGTTTTATGAAGACGTTCTGCCATTGAAAACATGGACTTAAATTCATTTAGCTCTGTCTTTTGTTTGGCTTTAAAGTCCTGGCGTATTTTTTCTTTTTCCTGCCTGATTATTTCTCGGCGTTCATCTTCAATCCGTTCTTCTTTAATCAGCTCTGAACGGATTTCAAGGCTTGCGATTATATCAATTATTTTATCTTCAAGCTTAGTGTACTTTGTGTCATTAAAGACGGTTTTGTCACGATAGCCATAATAAATATTGAAACTGAACTCACCGCAAAAGTATGTGTCTCTGAAACCATATTTATTCTCGATATTTTCTTTCCGCTTTCTTCTTTCGTCAATACTGACTTGTATTTTTTCTCCGTTTATACAAGCGTAGGTTTTGTTGTTTTCAATTTTTATGTCATGACCTCTCAATATAAGAGCTTTAATGATTGTTTCATAAATCAACAACGCTCTGTTTATTGACTTTTCAGATACATCTAAATTTAGAGTGATTTTGATTTTACTTGTGTAAGGGTTATTTTCTAGATATTTATTTTCGTTTACTTGTCTATGTTTCTCTTTCGTGTCTATGATTAAAGGGTTTTTAGCGTACAGAACTTCTGGAACTATATAAGCAGAAGTGTCACCACTTAATATTTCAAGTTCACGAACTTTAAATCTATTTGGTGGAGGAGCTATGTTTACTTTTTCCTCTTCGTTTGAATCCACTTGATTCAAATTCGTGGATTTTTTTGTGTTATTATCTTCTACTGGTAGTAATGGCTTAGCAGGTTTGTGTCCCGCATTTATTTTTGACCAATGTCCTATTTGCGGCATTGGGATATTCATGGCTTTACAGTGCTTTCTTAATCCATTGTCAGACAATCCAAATCGTTTGCATAAGGTCGTCATAGGTTCCGACCATACCAAATCGTATAATTCTTTTCGAGTAAGTTCCATATAAATGTCAACGATTAAATGAATTTCTACTTGGGTGTAATTCCGCATAAGTCTTGACACGAGAACTTTCTACCCATTTTACTAATTCGTCTTCAAAAAAATAGAATTTATTCTCTTTTACATAGTGCGGCACTGCGTTGTTACGTATCAGTTTGTTAATCCCATTTTTGGTTTGATCCAGGATTCTACAAGCGTCCTCAATACCTATTGGGCGATGTTTGTCAACGCCTAAACCCAATTGAGATTCAATATGCTCTAATAGCACTCTCATCTCTGCTATCTCGTTAATCAGATAGTTCACTGCTTTTGGTACGTTTTGCAGTGTTAGCTCTTCTTTTTCTGTTTCTTTGTTCATGACTTTAGCACATTAAAAGGTAAATAAATATATCATTTGTAATGTTGAACTACATTTGAATATAACAGATTTAGCTATAAACCGTTGATAAGAAAGATGAGGTTTGAAAATTTTTAGCAAAACGCCAATAGGAGGGTATTCTTTGATAAACTAATCACTCTATCGCTAAAGTAGAAAATGATAGTGCTGAGCCTAGTAGACTTCGATTGTTTATTGAATGGATCAAAAAGGAATATTAAGAGTTTCAAGAATATTTAAGGATTAACCAAAAAACTGAAACAAGGAGAAAAGAGAGGTTTTAAAATGTAGGCTAAATAGCCAGTATTTCAACCATTTTCACTAACGATTAGTTTGTATCCATTTCCATACACGTTTACTATTTTTAAGCTGGGGATGACAATCAGGCTCTTTTTTAGGTGCGAAATGGTTGAGTCAAGTATGTTATTCAATCGATAGGAATTATCACTCCAAATAGACTGTAGAATATCTTCGCGAGAAAATACCTTATGCTGATTATTTAATAGAAGTAATAGTAATTTGGACTCTTTATCCCTAAGTATAATCTCTGTGTCGTTAACTATTACCAATTGATCATCAATCGTAATTTCCAAATTTCCCAATTTAAATCTTCGAGTAGAGATGTTATTTAGTAAGTTGTTAATTTGTGCCAATACAACTTGTGGCAAGACCGGCTTTCTCAAATAATTTACAGCGCCTAGATTGTATCCTTTAATTTGATCGGGAGCATCAAACTGAGTTCCGGTCATAAGAATGATGGGAATAGTAGTATTCGTTGTGCGAATTTCAGTAATAACATCAAACCCATCTTTCCCTGGTAATATAACATCCAATAAAATTAATTGCGGGTTAAAGCTCTTGAAAAGCTTCAGACCGGCATTCCCATCTTGCGCCCAAGCCACTAATAATTCATTGGCCTCAAAAAAATCTTTTAAAGTTTCTCCTAATAGATCATCATCTTCAACTATAAGTATTCTATTCTTCATATTGTTCTTTTAATAAAATCGCAAATTCACTACCCTCATTTATTTGGCTTGTAACTGAAATACTACCGCCATGAGCTTCCACCATCGATTT
>Ga0302213_1000630_pt1 | contig 19234 bp, 16 predicted proteins | sample II_Fen_N1_2_FD_194583 | JGI IMG/M metagenome (GOLD analysis project Ga0302213, IMG submission 194583) | Peat permafrost microbial communities from Stordalen Mire near Abisko, Sweden - II_Fen_N1_1 | ecosystem: Environmental > Terrestrial > Soil > Wetlands > Permafrost | place: Sweden: Abisko... | reverse complement strand
AGCTTTGGAACCACCTACCGTTATTTCCCCGTTGTTCAGGCCGAAGATTACCAAAGCCGGACATTGAAAAATGTAGTGAAGAAATACTTCAACAATTCGTATCTGAATGTTGTCAATTCATTTATCAAATCGGATGATGTCTCGATTGATGAAATCAGAAAATTGCTGGATGAAGTTGAAAAGTCAGCGAAAAAATAAAAAACAACCTCTAATACATTGAGAATATGGAACTATTCCTTTTTTACCTGTTGCGCGTAACCATTGCCGCTACCATTCTGTACCTCTTTTTCAAGTTTATCCTAAGTAAACGGACGTTTCATGCCATCAACCGGATCGTGGTGCTCAGCATCGTGGTAATGACATTGGTGCTGCCCTTGTTTACGGTAACACTGCCGAACATCAGTTTCTTCCAGCCTAAGGTTGAAGCAGCGACAACTCAGCTAACGATAGAACAAGCACTGGCGTTATTGAATGCCGGAGGTTATACTAACAGTTCCACATTGGAATCGACACCAGCCACAGAAATTCCGTGGATAAAGATTCTCGGAGTGATTTATTTGATTGGTTTTACTGTTGCTTTGCTGCGGTTTGCAATCAGCTTTATCCGCATGAACCGCATTATCCGACAGACTCAAAAAGTACGATTGGATGATAACAGTCTGCTGTGCATTTCCGATAAAAAGGTTTCTCCGTTCAGCTGGATGAAGTTCGTAGTCCTTTCAAAGGACGATTTTACGGATGACAGCAAGGATATTATTCGTCACGAACAAGCGCACGTGTCTTTCGGGCATTCGTTCGATTTACTCTTCCTCGATATGTATTCGCTTGTTTTCTGGTTCAATCCGTTTGCGTGGTTGCTTCGGTTGGAACTGCAGACCATTCACGAGTATCAGGCCGATGAGAAAGTACTGGACGAAGGCGCCAACGCCAAAAACTACCACCTGTCACTTATCCGTCAATGCGTGGGCGAATACAAGTTTGCTTTAGCCAATAATTTCGAGTACAACAATTTACACAAACGAATTAAAATGACCATGAAAACAAAATCATCCTCCCGACAAAAATGGCTTTACGGAACAATTGGATTGTCTGTAATGCTTTGTATTGTAATTCTCTCCTTTAATGGACTTAAAGCCAAAGCAGCTGATTTGAAAGAAATGATTCAGTCGGAACTTTTACCATCAGATTCTATAAAAAAAACAACCCCATCCGTTGTAAGAATCAGGAAAGTGGCTGTAAAAAATAACGGAACAGTCACTCCCCAAATTATTATTAGAGATACGGTAGCTCCCGACTCAAAAGTTAAAGTGCGAATCCGTTCGAATGAAGATATTCGGGTTGTGGGTTATGGAACGCAAGCTGACGGACCAAAGCCTTTGATTATAATTGATGGAGTAGAATCTTCTCAGGATATTAATCCAAATAGCATTGATAAAATTGAAGTTTTGAAAGATGCTTCAGCCATACAAAAATATGGGGAGAAAGGTAAGAATGGCGTAATTATAGTAACAACTAAGAAAAACGCTAATAACCCCGCAAACGAAAAGATAATAATTAGTGTCGCTGAAATTAAAAATACTGATACTGATGATAAAAATCAGGTAAATAAAACCGAGGAAATTCGTACTACAAGTTATAGCGAATCTGTAGCACATCAGGTACAATCTGTAAATAATTTAGCTATAAGACTCAATGGGAAAGTTGATCCGAATGCGTTGATTATTGTTGATGGTGTAACGGCATTATCAAAAGACATTGATCCGAATAAAATTGACAAGATTGAAGTCTTGAAAGGTGCTACCGCCATACAAAAATATGGCGATAAAGGTAAGAATGGTGTAGTTGTAGTTACAACCAAGAAAAACCTCACCACAAATAATAAAAATGTAGAAATTAAAGTAATCGGATATGCGGGTTTAACCGGAGCTCAACCGCTTATTTTGGTGGATGGAAAAGAAGTACCGGACAATTTTATGCAAAGCGTTGTTCCTGAAAGTATTGAAAGTATAACAGTACTAAAAGACTCAAGTGCCACTGCCATATATAAAACCAAAGGCAAAAACGGAGTAGTGTTGGTTAAAATGAAGAAAAAGTAAGCATAAAGTATTTCATTGATACTAAAATTAATGAAGGATTGAATCTTTTTCTTTGGTAATGAAAAACAGGAGTATGGGCAAAAACCATGCTCCTGTTTTTATGAAAACTTATTCGTATTTTTGTGTTCTATGTGACTATGTGGTTCAATTCTTAAACTAAATGCAAAAATACCTTTCCATTCTTAAGCAATATTGGGGTTACGATGAATTTCGTCCGTTGCAGGGTGAGATTATTCGGAGCATTGTTGCAGGTAAAGATACGCTTGGACTTATGCCAACCGGTGGAGGTAAATCGCTGACTTTTCAGGTGCCAACACTGGCTATGGCTGGATTTTGTGTGGTGGTTACTCCACTTATTGCCTTGATGAAGGATCAGGTGGAGAATCTGAAAAAGCGGGGTATAAGTGCGGCTGCCATTTACTCCGGGATGTCGCATAAGGAAATTCTTTCCACGCTGGATAATGCCGTTTTCGATGCATATAAATTTCTCTATGTGTCGCCTGAACGGCTGGCAACCACTATTTTCATGGAGAAAATCAAGCAAGCCAATGTGTGTATGATAGCTGTGGACGAATCGCATTGCATCTCTCAGTGGGGATACGATTTTCGTCCATCCTATTTGCGCATTGCCGATATAAGGCTGTTATTGCCAAATGCTCCGGTTTTAGCTCTTACGGCCACTGCCACTCCCGAAGTGGTTGACGATATTCAAGCCCAGCTGCATTTTAAGGAAAGGAATCTCTTTCAAAAAAGTTTTCATCGTTCCAACTTGGCTTATGTGGTGCGAACCGTTGAAAATAAGGATGAAAACTTGTTGAAGATATTGAATAATGTTCCCGGTACTTCGGTGGTTTACGTTCGTAACCGCAAAAAGACGAAGGAAGTAGCTGATTTCCTGAATCTGAATGGAATTTCGGCCGAACATTTTCATGCCGGATTGAAAAACGAAACCAAAGATGCCCGTCAAGCTCGTTGGAAATCGGGTGAGACGCGAGTCATTGTTTCTACCAATGCTTTTGGTATGGGTATTGACAAAGCCGAAGTACGTACGGTTATACATTTGGATTTGCCAGATACATTGGAAGCATACTTTCAGGAAGCGGGTAGGGCTGGGCGCGATGAGCAAAAGGCTTATGCCGTATTGCTTTACAACGGTGGTGATGCTGCGAAAATGAAGAAACGCATTGCCGACACATTTCCTGGTAAGGAAATGGTGATTAAAGTATATGAAGCACTTGGAAATTACTATCAGGTTGGAGTCGGGTCGGGATTGGATGCCGTTTTTGCCTTTGATATTGCCGATTTCTGTGCAAGGTTTAAATTGCCAATCTTGATTACATACAATTGCCTTAAAATTTTACAACAGGCAGGTTATCTCGAACTTACTGATGAGCAGGATAGTTCTTCGCGGGTTATTTTTACAGTTGGAAAAGAGGATTTATATAAAATAAAACAAACGCCCGAGCAAGACCGATTGACGCATATCTTATTGAGATCATACACCGGTTTGTTTACTGATTTTGCGTCAATCAACGAAGATATCATTGCCAAAAGGCTTGATTGGACGCATGATCAGGTTTATGAACAATTAGTCGCTTTATCCAAGGAGCAAATCATTCGGTATATTCCCCGAAAAAAGACTCCTTTCCTGACTTATATTCAAGAACGAGTGGAAACTTCGCGCGTCATACTCGGCAAAGAAGCCTATGATGACAGGCGTGAACGATATGTTTCAAGGGTGGAAAGTGTATTGAATTACGCACAGGATGAAAATATATGCCGGAGTCAGATGCTGCTCTCGTACTTTGGCGAAAAAGACACGAAACCTTGTGGGAAATGCGATATTTGCCTGAAAAAGAAACAAACCTCACTCTCAGACTCCGAATTCAAAGAAATACAACAGGCTATCATGTTGCACCTGGATAAAGAATCGTTAAGTATAAATGAATTGGCCAAAAGGCTTTCTTTCAAAGAGTTTAAGATGATTCAAACAGTACGCTTTATGTTGGATAATGGTCAAATTGTAGAAACAGAAACGATGAGACTTAAAATCAAAGAGTTATAAACAATCGGTTGTTTTTGTGACTGTAATTCTTATCTTTGGCATTTATAATATTAAATCCAATGAACGAATTCAATCAATTAAAATATTTCCGGTGGTCGCTGGGCGATAGGTACGATGGCTGGAGGGTGAAAAATGTAGATGCTGTTTTCTCCGTAATTCCTTATTTTCTCCGTACCCGGATGGATGCCCAGAACTTTTTCGAGGAGAAAGTTGATATTGATCATATCGAAGCTTTTATAAAGGTGCACAAAGATGAAATCCCCGATTTATCGTTGATGCATATCGTCATGGCATCGCTTGTCCGGTTGATTTCGCAACGCCCATATCTGAACCGATACGTTATCTGGAACAAAATTTTTGCCCGCAATCATATCAATTTCTCAATTGCCGTAAAACGAACGCTTTCAGACGAGGGTGAGGAAACACTTATCAAACCATACTTTTTGCCTACAGATACCTTGCAGGATATTGTGAGGAAAACCCGGTTAGAGCAGGAGAAAAATCAGCAGGTTGGGCAGCAAAATTCGTCCGATAAAATTTCCAAAATACTGGGCTTTTTACCCGAGGTAGCACTTCGTTTCGTGGTTTTCACACTGTTGCATCTCGACAAGATTGGTATGATGCCCAAGTTTATCAACAAAGCCAGTCCGTGGCATTCCAGCATTTTTCTAACTAACATTGGTTCGATAGGTGTGGAGTCAATCTATCATCATCTCTACGAATTTGGAACTTGCAGCATGTTTTGTGCTATGGGGAAAAAATCCAGACGACACAGTTTCGATCACAAAGGCGAGATAAAAATCCGCAAAAGCATTCAATTGAAGTTTGTACTTGATGAGCGCATCTGCGATGGTTTTTATTATGCTTCGTCCATGCGATTGCTCAATAAAATACTGATGGATCCTTCGGTTTTATTGTCGCCACCCGAGAAGGTGAATATAGACGAAGGCGTTAAGAAGAAAAGGGTTGATTTATAAATAAAAAGTCGTTGAAACAGCTTGCTTTCAACGACTTTTTTTCTTTTATTTATCTAAACCGGGATTCAATATCTTCCTGCGTCCAAATGGAGATTATCTTCTTTCCGTCAGGGGTGAAGTTATGGTTTGCGCAGGCAAACAGTCGGTCAATCAGGTCACTCATTTCCTCGTTTGTCAGTCGCTGACCGGTTTTTAATGACGATGTTTCCGCTAATGATAAAGCGATTGTTTCGTGAATGCTTGTGGCCGTTTCCTGGGCGGTGGTTTGGGCTTTCTCCAAAATCTCATGCAGCAAATCAATCACACTCGAAGTGCCAATGTGTGACGAAACTCCTTTTACACTGTAGGCGTGGTTTCCAAGTTCTTCAAAGTCAAAGCCAACATGTCGTAAATCGGGTAAAATCTGCTCGAAGAATAAATCTTCATCGGCGCTTAATTCCAATGTTTCGGGGAAAAGCACCTGTTGCGAAATACCCTGAGCATTCTCAATCTGGCTCAGAAATAAATCAAACAAAATACGGGTATGTGCCCGCTGTTGGTCAATCATCATTAACCCGGATTTTACACTGGTAAGGATATATCGGTTTTTGTACTGAAAGTTTTCGGCACGGGTTTCCAGATTTTCGATAATCTGTTGCTGTTCTTTGTATGTAAAGGAAGGAGTTGAAGGTACGTCAATGTCAACATTCCATTCAATGGCCGATTCCATCGGTTCGGCCTTCTTTTCAAAATTGCCGTACAATTGCTCCCAATCCAGGTTCGGTCGTTTGTAGCCCGAAGTGCCGAATGGATTGTAGTTCGGATTGAAATTGGTTTGTGGCGGACGGATATTCTCCAACGATACGTTTGTGGGGATGTCCATGGCTCCTTCCTGATCAAAATCGATGGATGGAACGACATTAAATTTACCCAACGATTCCTTTACCGTTGCTGAAAGAATGGACCAGAGAGCTTGTTCGTTCTCAAACTTAATCTCTGTCTTAGTCGGGTGGATATTGATGTCAATGGTTTGCGGATCAACCTCAAAGTAAATAAAATAGTTTGGACTTTCCGTTGCCTGAATCATTTGGCTGTAAGCCAGCAACACCGCTTTGTGAAAATAAGGATGGCGCATATACCGCCCGTTTACAAAGAAATATTGGTTTGCCGATTTTTGAGCAAATTCAGGTTTGCCTACAAATCCATAAATAGTTGCCAGATTGGTGGTGGCTTTAATATCCAACAGCTGTTGTTGCCATTTCTTTTTGGAGTTTTTGCCAAAGAGATTGTCAATGCGGACTTTTGTGTTGGATTCAGGTAGGCTATAGATTTCTTCGTCGCCGTCAATAAATGAAAAGGCTACCGAAGTATTGACCAGTGCAATGCGGTAAAACTCATTCAGGATATGGCTTTTCTCCACATTGTCGCTTTTCAGGAAACGACGGCGGGCAGGTACGTTGAAGAATAAATTCTTGATCTGAAAAGATGTTCCCTTGGCGCATTGTACGTTTTCCTGCTTGAAGACACGTGTTCCGGCAACTTCCACCAATACCCCCAGTTCATCCTCTTCGCGCCTTGTACGAAGCTCCACCTGAGCCACAGCTGCAATGGAGGCAAGGGCTTCACCCCTGAATCCCATGGTACGCAGTGAGAACAAGTCATCAGCACTCTTTATTTTTGATGTAGCGTGTCGTTCAAATGCCATTCGGGCATCCGTTTCGCTCATTCCTTTCCCGTTATCAACCACCTGAATCAATGTGCGTCCCGCATCTTTTATCGCTATTTGAATAAAAGTAGCACCAGCATCAATCGAATTCTCAACCAACTCTTTCAGCACCGAAGCAGGACGTTGAATCACTTCACCGGCTGCTATTTGATTAGCCACCGAATCGGGTAAAAGATGAATTATATCTGACATGAAAAAAATAGTGGAGAGTTTATAGTAGGTAGTGAGCAGTAGGCAGTTGGCAGTACTGAGTATTGAGTTCAAACTGCCTACTGCTTACTGCCAACTATTTAATTGAATTTTCCGTCAAATTTCACATTCATATCGTTTACAAACTGGCGAATGCGTTGCTCCTCTTCCATTTTGCAAATTAGCAATACATTATCCGATTCGGCAACGATATAGCCTTTCAAATCCTGAATCACCGCTAGCTTTTCGGAAGGAAGGACCACGATATTATTTTCACTTTCGTAGAATGCGGTTTTGCAACGCAGGGTAACGTTTTCGTTTTCATCTTTATTTGACATTTCGTATAGCGACCCCCAGGTGCCTAAATCGGTCCAACCAAAGTCGGAACACAATACATGTACATTCGAAGCTTTTTCCATGATGCCGTAGTCGATGGAGATATTTGGACAAGAGGCGTACATTTCATCAATGAAGGCTTGTTCTTTATCCGTATTGAAAAATTCTTTACCGGCATTAAATTTTGTTGAAACTTCTGGCAATAAATTGTCAAAAGCTTCAGATATGGTTTGTAGGTTCCAGAGGAAAATACCCGAGTTCCAATAAAACTCTCCGGTTTCGTAGAAAATCTGAGCTAAATCAGCATTGGGTTTCTCGGTGAAAGTCTTCACACGGCGCAACGAAGTGTCGCCTTCTGAAATCTGAATGTAACCATAGCCGGTTTCAGGGCGACTTGGTTTGATACCCAGCGTCAACAAGCAATTATTTTTTTCGACAAATTCAAATCCTGTTTTGATGGTGTCCAAAAAGTCGAGTTCTTTTAGAATTAAGTGGTCTGACGGTGCCACAATGATATTGGCTTTGTCAGTCATTGCTTTGATTCTGTTTACGGCATAGGCAATGCAGGGAGCTGTGTTCCTGCGATTGGGCTCAAGAAGTACCTGACTGGCATTGATTTCCGGCAATTGTTCCAGAATCAGATCTTTGTAAATAACATTGGAAGCGATAAGAATATTTTCAGCGGGAACCAAGTGGCGAACCCTGTCGAAAGTCATTTGTAAAAGTGAGCGTCCGGTTCCGAAGAAATCAAGAAACTGTTTCGGACGGTTATTTCTACTAAACGGCCAAAAGCGGCTACCAACGCCACCTGCCATGATAATACAATAATTATTTTTCATTACTTAATAAGAAGTTAGAGTTATTGAGCTCGTGGTTATTAAAAATCGTACTAAGATACTGCGTTTTTGTTAGAATCCAAAATTTTAAGAGTATATAAAATAGGAATATCTTCGAATAGAAAACATCTTCGATGTTAAGTATGAAGAAATTAGAAGTTTATAATTACTGGAAATAAATAGTTACAGTATTTCCCAAATAGCTATCCTGCTATCACATTCGGCTTTGGGCAGACTTAGTCGTGGATTAATTGATTCTCTTAATTCTGTTAGTTTGCTGATGGCTTCTGCCGGACTGATGGTATTTTCCTCCACCATGCGGTCGAATACCCACAAATGACCATACACCGTCAGAAGTTTACGGGAGGCAAATTTTCGGAGGGTATTATCCGAAGTCAGCAGTTTGCCGTCCACTTTACGGGCGCAAACAATAGCAGAACAGTCCTGTTCTGACAGTTGCCTTTTCTCAGTACGTATTCGGGTCGTTTCCAGTAACTCTTCATCGGTGAGTTGAATTACATGCAATGTTCCGGCATCGATAAAAGGTTGTAGTTCCTCCACTTGTTCGGCATGGAGTTCGTGTAGAATCAAATCGGTTGTATAAAATACCAGTTGTAAACCGAAAAAGTGAGGCAGCAAGCGCAGCTTCACTAAATCAATCAATACATTGGCATCGTTTACAACTATGTTCATCGGCTTAGATTAAAACAAATTCATCGCGAAACGTTGCCAGTTTTTGATTAGCCAGGTTGGCGGCTTTACTCAGAGAAATAATTTCTTCCGAAGCTGCCCTGTACAATAATTGTTTGAAACGGGTGGATTGTTCACGACCGATATACTGACCGAGTCCAACTTCCGTTTTTCGTTTTGCATCTTTGTTCAGCCAGATTCTGAATCCCTGAAAATAAGTATCACTGATAACTCCCAAATCTCTGGCACGCGCCATAACAGCCTGTATTGATATTCCGTAGGTCTCCTTCACAGCTATCAATTCCGAAATACTGATACTTTTGCGGGTTTTACCAAGCTCCAGTAAAAAGGTTTCTTCTGGTATCAACATAGCACCCGCAAAGCGGTGACACAGTTTTTCTTTCGCCTTATTTTCTACCCCCTCGTCGAAAGCCAGCAACAAATGACCCAGTTCGTGCAAAGCGGTAAAACGCTTGCGTTCCACTCCAAAATTTTTATTAATAACAATAATGGGGATATGGGTATCCGACCATCCCGAAAGACCATCAAACTGTTCGTTTACATCCAGTTCTATCACTTTCACTTCCTTGTCTTCGAGCAATTCTATCACGTTGGGCAAGGCATTAAAACCGATTTTCCATACATTGAGCAGTATATTCACTGCGTTTTCCACATCCTTACCGTTTTTGATGGGTAAGTCTTTCAGCGGGTTTGCAAATTCCGATTCCAGATGCAGGAATTGTTCAAGCTCAATGTATCGGGAAACTGAATCGATAGCTTCTTCTTTAATAGAACTTACTTCTTTTGGGCTCAGGCGACTTTTCTTGCGGAATTCTATTTGCTCAATCTCCACGGCATACGGACGAAAAAAATAATCGGTCTTTACATGCAGGGCGTTAGCCAGTGCCAGCAATACTTTACTGTCGGGCATCATCAATCCCTGTTCGTATTTGGTTATGGCGTTGTGACTTACTATACCCTCCATGCGATCGGATAACTCACGCAACGAAAGCCCGGCTAATGCCCTGGCTGACTTGATTCGTTTGGCTACAATGTCTTTCATAATTGATACTTTCTTTTGGTTTACAAAACTACATATTTTTATTTATATGTAAACCACAAACCTGATGAAGTCTCTCATATTTAAGATTAATTAGCACACTAACCGACAGGTTTTTAAATAGAATACACTCCGTCTGAAGATAAAGAGTCGGCGGCTCTGCTTACTTTTTTATGGTTGCAAATTCTCAATCTAACTTCTTTGCAAGTCAGTCATCCAATGAACGAACGTGTTAGCAGTGGTTTTTTAGTCCTTAATGCGATTTCCCCGGTTAGCCAGGAATATATCGAAAATATAACCATTATTCTCAAACCGTTAACCTAACTGATTATATTTCTCAAGAGGTTCATATACTCTTTTTCCGTTTACTGTTCTCATTCGCAGGACTTGTTTTCGATTGCGGTTGGCTTTGTAACTTACATGTACCCAGTCGGGTTGACGCTCGTTGCCGCCTTCCCATATCAGTTTGTCGAAGGGGAGGTTTGTGTATATAAGATAGAACAATGCCGCGTTATCAACCACTTCCAGGTCGGCAGCTTCGCCTTTGCAGTGTTGGGAGAGGGGACGCATGGTGCCGCCTTGTTGTTTGTTTACCGCCGGTGAGCGAAACCCTGAATGGACGAATATGGGCGAGCCCAACAGGTCGCGGGCAGGTTGCAGTACGTTTTGAACCAAGGCTGTGAGGTTGGCTATTTCTTTTTCGGTTGGTACGTTGGGTAAGTGCGATTCGGTGTGAGTTAGTTCTTCAAGCGTAAAATTCTTGGATAGTTTGGAATACATGATTGAGTAAAAAGTTATAAGTATTGTGTAAAGAGTATTGTGTAAAGAGTATTGTGTAAAGAGTATTGTGTTGAGGATGAAATTTTAAAGCTTATTGCTACTGACTACTGAGTCAGAACTCCAAACTATCAACTAGCTTCTTTCTTAAACAGTTCACCGTTGGAGTTGGATAAGCCCCGTTTAAACAATGAACCGAAGAATGCGCTTAGAAATACCCCGATCATAATGATCCATTCCTGACGGGTTTCGGGCAACTCGCCTTTGTTTAAATAGGCAAGGAACGGAAATACTACCGCCACTGTTGCATGATAAAGTGCATTGAGCAAATCAACGCCACTTATTTTCCCAAATTCCGATTTCTTTTTCATTTGATTTTTTTACCACATTAGACACATAGAACACATAAAAATCATTATCCACTATCAACTGATAACCGCTTTTATAACAAGTTGCAGCACGTTGTTTTTGAATTCGTTTACTTTTATCAGTCCCAGTCCGGCTTGTTTGAGAGCGGTCATTTCAATCAGTTCTTTTTGAGCCATAATCAGAAATTCTACATCCAAAGCCGATATTTTGCCTTCGGCTAATTCTTGTTCCCAGGTTTGAATGTCGGTTTTTAGACTTTCCACCAGGTTTAGTCCATCGGTTTTTGCCTCGTTCACGTAATTTTGAACGGTGTTCGTGGCAAGGCTTGTTACTCCTTCCCGCAGGGTAGCGAGTACTGCCTGAAAATCCATGCTTCCCATAATTTATTGTTTTTTATTACCCCTAACCCCTAAAGGGGAATTGAAGTTAGTTTCGTCAGGTGCTTTTTTATGTTATTCTAATTATCAATAGTATTATTTCTTTCTCCCCTTTAGGCTTCGGCGTGAGCTCAGTCGAACGCTCAGTCGAACGGGGTCGGGGGTTCTTTTCATTAAAGATTCGGTTTCTTTATCTTATGACTTTCCAATCCGGCAATCTGGTCGAAGGCTTCACCAATGAGCTTCTTTTCTTCCTGAATAAATACGGCATTCAATTTCTTCTCGTTTTGCCATCGCTTGATAAACCCTCCCAGCAAATGTCCTTCGGGGTTTAATAGCAAGTCCCACATGCTGAGGGTGATTTCATTTTTCGGACGATTCTTTTCGTATTCATACGCCTTTTGCAGGTTGGTTTGAAGTTCCTGCACCGCTTTTTCGTTGGTTGCGTATTCCCCGGTTGCCAGGCTTAGGGTGTTTAACGCGTCCACTTTCAGTGAGGTTGTTCGGGTGTAGGCATACTGGTCGAACGACGAAATAGTGGCACAGGCAGCCCACGTAACCAGAACGATAAGCATCGTCAGGTAACGGACATAGCACAACGAGTTGGTTCTTTTCATACCGATATGATTTTATCTATTTTTCCACGCGATACAATCGTGCGGGAGCAGTGCTTAGAGATTTTTATTCTTCAAGCAATTCATAATCACTCAATTCATCATATACACTTTTAAGGTCAGTGTTTAATTGAGTTACATATTCTTTACAGATGTTATAATACAAGTCTTCGCTTGAATCATCCAACTCGAAGATAAAAAATCCTTTTTTCAGTTCTTTCAACAAACTATTAAAAACAGCTTTTACATTATTAGGATTATCTTCAGTTAAAATAATCTCCAATGCTTGATTATTGACATTTAGGATTAACGAATCTTTACTGTCGTTTCTATTAATTTTCGCCTTATTAGTTACCATATATTCTTCCTCTTTCTCCGAAGGCTTCTTTTCCACCTTCTAATGTTTTCATACTAATTTCCTTCCAATCTAAATCTGGTTTCATACCATTAATGCATTTCAATTTATTTGAAAATGGATTTCCTATAAATGTATAATACAGTCCATCATCATGAAGTCTATAAATTGAATTATAAGGCAGAGTTCTAACAGCTATATTCGCATCATGTGTTGCCAAAATAATTCTTTTTCCCATTAACGCTCTCTCTCTTAATAATGGAACAATCACATCATTGATATAATCATTTCCTAAGCTTTTTTCGGGTTCATCAATTAAATAGGTATCTTTATCTTCCAATAATTCCATATGTAAAAGTACCATTGATGACTCGCCTTGGGATGGCTCATACAATTGATTGTTAACAATGAAATGTCGATGGAATAACAAAAGACTACTTAAATCATTGATAAGATAGTTCGTACTATTCTCGCTAAATTCCGATATTTTTTCAAACAATTCATTTGAATGTATATGCTTAGAAATTGATATTAAAGTCTTAGCAAAGTCTTTTAAAGGGGTTTTATTTCCCTTGTTAATAGGGTTGTAGCTCTTTTCGATTACAGAGCCATTTTGCATCTTAAGATTCGTTTGACAAAACAAATTGCCCTTTAAGCCAAGACTTCCAATGAATTCTTTTCGAGGTTCTATCTCTTTATTGATATTTAATAGAATCTTGCGGGTTGCAACTTCTATTTTAATACGATTGCTTGCATATTCGGCAAAACCTGTTTTTATTGGTTTTTTGGGTATACCTGTTTTTCTGGAAATTTCAGTATGAAATATTTCTATTAAACTATTTAGGAGGTTGATACTTCTTGAATCAATAAATCTTTTCTCAATCTGTATTCTTAACTGAAGTATAACTTTATTCAGGATATTGATAAGTTCCTTTTCCAAATCATCTCCTATATAATCATTGAGTTTATTTTCTTCTTCAATGTAGCCTAGAAAATCATTAAATTGAAATAAAACTTTTGAAACTTCATCTAATTTTCTTTCTGGTTGTGCTTCATCAATTTTGGCAATGTTTTTAATTCTTAATTTTTGTGATAATTTATTGGTTTCTTGTCTAGAGAAGTGAAGTAAGTACTTTGTTAAGCTGGTCACTTCCTCTTCAGTTACATTTTCTAGAAAGTTTATTTCTTTCTGGCAATCATCAATATCTAATTCATTTAAATTGACATTAAGAGAACTACCTTTTAAATCAAAAACATCATTTAAATGTTTATCATTTGATTTATATACATGAGTTTTATGCCCTTTTGAGTTATAATGCTTTGAAATAGCATCAAGAATAAAAGTCTTTCCAGTACCTTTTGATCCGAATAAAATATTAATGTCATTATAAATATTAATGCTAACAAGCTCGGCAATTCCAAATGGATTTAATTCAAGAGTTTCTTTTATTTTTTGATTAAGCAGCGTATCAATCATTGCTTCATCTTTATCAAGTAGAAGGCAAAATTGATTAAAGCTACTAACGGGCAACCTTAGTTCAGGTAATTCTTTTGATAGTTTAATATAATCATTCCAATCATGAATATCTGAACCATATAAGGAGTTATGACCATGACTAATGTATATTCCTGCAGAAATTGAATTTGTTGCCTCTTTAATTATTCTTTTGGGATTTGAAACTAGATTTTTTAGCAATTCAATTTCCTTTTCTCCAAGATTTGGCTTCTTGACAAAGTAGTGAGCAATATATATGCAGTCTAACTTATCAAATGCTTCCACAACTTCTTTGATAGAAATTGTAAATATTTCCGGAGATTTATTATTTAGTAATGTATTAACGGTATCATTAAATGAACGATAATTATCTGGATTTACAATTACAATTAAATGAGCTCTTTTTCCATCTTCTTTAATGTCTAATTCTATACCTGGCCATAATTGACAGCTTGAACCAACTTCCTTTCTAAATTCATCAAATTGGTTTATATCAAAGTTATTATGGTTAGTTATCGCAATTATTTTTACATCAGTACTCTTGATTATTTCTCCAAACCTTACTGCACTTACATTCCTTGTGTCAGCATCTCCTGATTTTACTTTTTTAGTATGTACATGAATATCAATCTTCATATTTTTAAGTTTATAGTGCTGGGTTTATTTTTCACACTTGCCGCCTAACAAGTAAATATGCCCTGTTTGCTAAATATATCTACTTTATATTGGGCTTTTTGTTATTACTTTTTATTTAATCACCGCAAATATAAACATTATTTTTATACTATTAGCTTAATATCGTATAGATTCCTTCTTTACAACTCCAACCTTCATTTCCATGTTTCCCCTTGCTGCTGAGCGATAATCTCCATTTCTGTACACTGTATGATAGCACATCGGTAGGAGTATTTGAAATCATGCTCACGAGTTGTAAAAGTCGTGAGCATGATTTACCAAAGTCGTGAGCAAGAGTTGATCAAATCGTGCTCACGATTTATTGAAGTCGTGAGCACGATTTTAAGTCGTTGATTATTCTTCGGCTATTTTTTTATATTCAGCGTTATCCAAAACGTTTTGAACCAACTTGCCGGGTCTGAAGTTCAGATTGTTACCTTTAATCAATGAGGCATTAAAGTCGTCGGCTTTTTCAACTCCTTCGCTGCTGATGGTAATATTAAAACTACCGAAATCACCTAATCGAACGATTCTGCCTTCGGCGAGCCGTTCAGGTATTAAATCGATAAATGCTTCGAGAATTGCAAATACTTCACTGGTTCCCAACAAAGTTCTCTTGCTAATCTCCGTAGCCAGTTGCCTGGGAGTTTCTTCACCACTACTTCTTGCAATTGCATAGAATTTACGTGGTGCTTTTACATCCTTTGGATTGACACGTTGTGTCAAAGAATAATTAATAGCCATAATTTCTAAAAATTGAATTTAGTTAATAAATAATTGATGTTTATAAAAAAAAGCGGCACAATCGTATTGTTTTTCAAAAAACACTCTGTTCACTTAGGTTAATTTATCTACTTATGAGATTGTACCGCTTTTTTAAATTTATTCTATACTGAAATATCCCCGCTGGGTTGTATTTCCGTAGGTTACTGTAATCATGTAGTCGCCGGTTGCCCAGCTGCTTACTGCTATACTCACTGCGGAGCTTACATCTGTATCTACCGTTGCTTGATATACCACGTTGTTGGTGGCATCGTACACCGTAATGGTGGCATCGCCCACCGAATAACCGAAGTAAACCGCCAGCTCTGTGTCACTAATGGTACCCGTAGCCGAAGCCTCCGGAATTAGCGATTGTGGTTGTACTGGTGGTGTTTTTTGACCCCCGTCACGGGGCAATAAAATCGGTACTGCATCACCGGCAAAACTTAACTGAGCTGAGCAAAATAAAACTGCGATTAAGCAGATTCTGAAAATCCATGATCTCGAAACTTTTGTACTTAACATAATTATTTGATTAATCATGCCGTATCGAATTCATCTAATTACCTTTCATGTTCTAGAACCACTTCCAATTTTTAAAGTCATCGCATAGGCAAAATGGTTGATAATTTTTGTTCTGAAAAATTTCGATCGATCGAAGTGCTAATTTAGAAAGCAATGGGGTGAAAATCCAAGTATTCGGGGTGTGCAAAGGTGTGCAGGGTGATTTTTCCTGTTGTTGATAATCAACAATTTACTGCGATTTTGGGACGAATTGGTGTGCGAGGCTATTCTCAGTGGGGTAGAGGGAATAAAAAAGCCCGTTTTCGGACGATTCGAAAACGGGCAAATGACTAATGCGGATAAAAAACGAGGGAAATCAGGGTCAGTTCTCCGACAGGATATTCAGTAAAAAATCTTCGAGAAGCGTGGCGTTATCCAATTCTAATTTTTTAGTAAGTCTTCTTTTGAGGCTTTTCAAACTGTCGTCGCTTTTGTAATCGAAAAGTATAAGCATATCGTAGGTGGGGATATGAAGTAGCAGGTAACAACAAAGCGTGAGCTCTTTTTCGTTCAGTGTGGTGTATCGGTTTGTGAGTTTGGTAATCAGTTTGTTCAGGAATTTATCCATTTCTGCAAAAAACAGTTCGGGTTCATCATAATGGAGTATGTTTTTGTAGGTCTTTCGGAGTTGAAGTTCGCGCTCTTTGGGTCCCGCGTTTTTATATTCGGTTGTCAGGATCTTTTTCTGTTCTTCAATCTGTTTTTGAAGTACAGTCCATTTATCTTCAATCACTTTTTTATGGATGCCCAGTTTCTCTTCGTGATGGGTTTCTATAATCTGGTTTTTTTCCTTGCGGGTGTTGCGGGTAAACAGTTTGAACAAAAAGTAACCGGTAATAATCAACAAAATAACCAACCCTGCCAGGTACCAGGTAATGTTTTTGCTTATAGCGGCTTCCTTTTTAGCTATATAGGTGGTTTCCATATAACTACCCTTGATTTGTGCTTCAACTTTGCGCAACGAATCTCCCAGCGCAACATATTTATTCATGTAGGTGGTAACATTCTTGGTGTTTCCTTTGATAAATTCGCAATTGGTCATTATGCGGTAACATTCGCGCTGAGTCCTGAAATCAATGACAAAGTTTAATGATCGGGATGCATAGTAAAAGGCAGAATCGTATTGTTTCAGGTCGAAATACAAACTTGAAAGTGAGCAATACCGGGTTGCCCGATTGTATTTTAAATTTGGGTAATTTAGAATTTGCCGGTAATAAACCAATGCTGAATCGTATTGGTCCGAATCGTGGAAATTCAACCCCATTTCCTGATATAAGGCTCCGGTTTGAAATGAATCTTTTGCCTTAGTGATAATGCGTCTGTAATATTCCTGTGCAGCGGTGTAATTCTTAGCGGTGTAATAGGTTCGGCCTATATTTAAAAGCGCATAAAAGGCCTGTTTATTAAATTTCGGTATGTTGAAATAACTGTATGCCTTCTGGTATTTTTCGCGTGCCAATTTATAATCACCCTGAATATTATTAATTTCACCCATGTTCTGGTTAATTCTTCCAAGCAAAAGTGAGTCATTTGAATCATGTACTTCGTCCTTCGCCTTTAGATAGAAACTCATGGCCTTATCGTATTGAGCCCCATTATTATACGCCCGTCCCTTGAGCAGCAAGCACAAGGCCAGTCTGTCCTTATCGGGGTGATTTTCATAATAGTGGATAGAGAAATCAATCAGAGAATCGGGTGGAGGCGACATCAGTTTCTGATCGAGTGTACGAAACATCAATAGCCCGTACAGTGCCCGGTTTGCATCCGATTTATACGTGTTGGGCGAAAGGTTGCGAAGGATATGGAATGCCGAATCGGGAGCTGTTTCGATCAGACCCTCGGCAGTTTTCAGTTCCTGGGGGGGACGGGAACAACTGAAAACTCCAATTGCAATGGAAAGAAAAAACAGATATCGGAGTAATGATTTAAACATGGTGCAAAGATAGAAAATTGATTTTCAACTTGCAAATGCAAAAGATTAGGCTTTATCGATTCGTTTCATCGTATTTTTTTGAGTTATTTCATTTAAGGTGGTATTATTTACCCCTAGTGCATTTATAGGTGTTTTCAATGAAAAGATAAAAGATATTGAATAATGCACGGATTGACAAAGAATGACCTCGTCCGGTGAACCGAAAAATAAGAGAAGTTGGCGTAAGAAAATATTAGATTCTTCGCTTCGCTCAGAATGACAGAGTTTCGCAATGTTTTTGTTGTGGAGGGGATTGGTTGGCGGCTTCGTCGCCAACCAATCCCCTCCCGTAAACATAAAATGCTGATTGTCATTTCGAACGAAGTGAGAATTGAAAATCGGCGTTAGCCAAATCTCTTTTCAAAATTAGAATATTTAGTTACTCGGACAACAGTAATTTAAAGCAACGTTTTGCACCGTTGACAGATATAAAATTCTGTTACACTTAATCTGGAGGGACAACAGTATCAAAATAAAAAACCGGACTGCCATTAAGCAATCCGGTTTCTATAATAGTAAGCAGAATAAGTATTATTCAGAATCTTTTTCTTCCATATCCAGTACGTTGCGGCGTGCATCCACTTTTTTGTCGTACTCGTCGCGCGAGTAAACCAAAATTTTGTCGAAGTCGCGTTGTCCGGTTCCGGCAGGAATCAAGTGACCGCAGATTACGTTTTCTTTCATACCTTCCAAACGATCCACTTTTCCGTTGATAGCAGCGTCGTTCAGTACCTTGGTAGTTTCCTGGAACGAAGCAGCCGACATGAAGCTGGTAGTTTGAAGTGCAGCACGGGTAATTCCCTGAAGAATCTGGTTTGAAGTAGCGGCAATAGCGTCGCGAGTTTCAATCAGTTTCATATCACGACGTTTCAGCATACTGTTTTCATCACGAAGTTTACGAGGAGTGATAATCTGTCCCGGTTTCAAATTGCTTGAATCACCAGCGTCAAGAATCACTTTCTTGCCCCAGATACGGTCGTTTTCTTCCATAAACTCATGTTTGTCAATAATCTGTTTTTCAAGGAAACGGGTATCGCCCTGTTCGAGGATTTCAACTTTACGCATCATCTGACGAACAATTACTTCAAAGTGTTTATCATTAATCTTCACACCTTGCAGACGGTAAACGTCCTGAACTTCGTTCACGATATAATCCTGAACAGCAGTTGGTCCTTTAATCATCAAAATGTCGCTAGGAGTAGTCGCACCATCCGAAAGCGGTGTTCCTGCACGTACAAAGTCATTTTCCTGAACAAGTATTTGTTTGGACAATGGAATCATGTATTTCTTGATTTCACCTGTCTTAGAAGTAACGGACAA
>Ga0302213_1000628_pt1 | contig 19254 bp, 17 predicted proteins | sample II_Fen_N1_2_FD_194583 | JGI IMG/M metagenome (GOLD analysis project Ga0302213, IMG submission 194583) | Peat permafrost microbial communities from Stordalen Mire near Abisko, Sweden - II_Fen_N1_1 | ecosystem: Environmental > Terrestrial > Soil > Wetlands > Permafrost | place: Sweden: Abisko... | reverse complement strand
TAAATCATGTACACCTCACGTCCGCCGGCATGTTCCGAGGAGTCACGTACAGCACGAATTTCAACTTCGGTACTTCCTGAAGGAATACAAACCACCATTTTAAGGGTAGGAGAGAACAGGTGATTTTTGGACGGAATCATTTTAATCATTCCGCGAATCATCAATTCGGCAGCGTAAAAGTCAGCAATTACACCGTCGCGCAATGGGCGAACCGTGCGGATTCCTTCGTTTTCTTTTCCCTGCATTTGGCGGGCTTTTTCGCCGATTGCAATCAGTTTGTCGGTACGTTTGTCCAACGCCACTACTGATGGTTCGTCCACCACAATTTTATCATTATGAATGATGATCGTATTTGCAGTACCTAAGTCAATAGCAATTTCTTGTGTAAATGAAAATAGTCCCATATATTTTAAGTCTTAAGTCAACGGTCAAATGTCGTTGATGAATTATTTTTTAATGTTTAAAGTGACGAAATCCGGTGGTTACCATAGCCAATCCTGTTTCGTCACATTTTGCAATTGAAAGTTTATCGTTGATAGAACCCCCCGGTTGAATTACCGCTGTAATTCCGGCTTCAGCCGCCAGTTCAACACAGTCGGGGAATGGGAAAAATGCATCCGAAGCCATAACTGCACCTTTCAAATCAAACCCAAATGCACCAGCTTTTTCGACTGCTTGTTTCAATGCATCAACGCGTGAAGTTTGACCTACGCCGCTGGCATACATTTGTTTGCCCTTTGCAAAAACAATAGCGTTAGATTTGGTGTGTTTTACAATTTTATTGGCAAAAAGCAAATCTTCAACTTCTTCGGCGGTAGGAGCTTTGGTGGTTACCACTTTCAGTTCGTCAGCTGTTTCAGTTTTGGAATCTTTGTCCTGCACCAGGATACCGTTCAATAACGAACGGAATTGTTGCGGTTTTATTTCAGCTTCTTTTATAATAAGAATAATACGGTTTTTCTTCTGCGACAAGATTTCCAATGCTTCCAAATCGTAATCGGGAGCTATCACAACCTCGAAGAAAATCTTGTGCATTTCTTCGGCAGTGGCTTTGTCAATAACAGCGTTGGTAATCAGTACACCTCCAAAAGCAGATACCGGGTCAGCAGCTAAAGCGGCATTCCATGCGTCAACCAGTACTGGACGCGAAGCAATTCCGCAAGCATTGTTATGTTTCAAAATGGCGAATGTCACATCGTCAAAATCAGAAATCAGGTTTACGGCAGCATCAATGTCAAGTAAGTTGTTGTACGAAATTTCTTTTCCTTGCAATTGCTCAAATAAGTCCTCAAATTTTCCGAAGAATGTACCGCTTTGGTGAGGATTTTCACCGTACCGAAGCACTTTAGCATCGTTTTCACTCTTGCGGAAACCGCTTTTTTCATCACCGTCGAAGTAGTTGAAAATGGCAGAATCGTAGTGCGATGAAACACCGAAAGCTTCTTTAGCAAACCAGCGACGCTCCTCGAGCGTGGTTTGTGCGCCGTTGGCAGAAATCAAGTCGAACAACGGTTCGTATTGAGCTTGCGAAGCAACAATCACCACATCTTTATAGTTTTTAGCAGCAGCACGAATCAATGAAATACCGCCAATATCAATTTTTTCAATGGTGGTTGGTTCATCTGCTCCGGCAGCTACGGTGGCTTCGAATGGGTATAGATCTACAATAACCAAGTCAATTTCAGGAATTTCGTATTCGGCAATTTGTGCTTTGTCCAACTCGTTATCACGGCGGTTCAAAATTCCACCGAATACTTTTGGATGTAAGGTTTTTACTCTTCCGCCCAAAATGGAAGGATAGCCTGTAAGATCTTCGACTGCGCTACATGGAATTCCGAGTGATTCAATAAATGATTGAGTACCACCTGTCGAAATAAATTCAACGCCTTCGGCATGTAGTTTTTCTATGATTACGTCTAAATTATCCTTATGATAAACAGACACTAAGGCTTTTTTAATTTGCTTTTTATCCATATTCCTTTTTACGTTTATTTATGGGATGCAAAGCTACAAAAAAATAGTTATTTTATCAACATAAATACCTGATTGATTTCGGCTGTCAATGTAATTTAATAAGTTGATACAGAAATGGACGAAAATACCTAAATGTTGTTTTTTGCAAATGAGATTGGTATTCCAAGAAAAAACAAAATATAAATTTCAGATTATAAATTTTCCTTGATTTTGAATGCCACCATTTTTCGGAATAAATCGAGTGGTAGCAGTTTATTCAGGGGAAACTGAACGGTGCCTTTGCTTACGTTGTACTCGGTTAATTGGTCTTTAAAAATTTCAATAATTGCCGGACCGGGATAAAATCCAATGTGTTTGCTGAATGCTGCAAAATAAATCCGTTTTTTATTCCAACTAAAAGCGGGCATGGCGTAGCTAATTTTTTCGATGGCATTGGGCATCAACTCATAAATGACTTTTCGCATTTCGCTGAGTCGGGTTTGTGTCGATTCAGGGAATGAGTTAATATATTCATCAACAGTTGAATACGCTGGTTTGTCTGGTGTCATAATTTTAAATTTATGAGTAAAATTATTCAATAGCTTCTTTTACCAGTTTGAATGCTTTTTCCAGTTTTAGCATTTCGGCGGACATAAACTGGTAAAACTCCATCCACTGAATGCGGCGGTGAATGTCGATGCCGTTTTTTTGAGTATAAATGCGGCAAACTTCATTTCCGGCTTCCCGAACGTAGGCAAAATCCCAAATTAAACCATCAGGAAATTGCTTTTCCATAATGGTTTTGTATTGCTCAAATTGTTCGTATTTATCCAATCGAGATTTGGGGTCATGGAGGTTTATTTCAAGGATGACAAATGCACCTTCGCGCGTGGCATCAAACTTCATTTCTACACCTTTCATCTTTGTATTATAAAGCATAAACTTGCTTTTGCGACGCTTCAAAGCTGGAATATGACTGCAATACACTCCAAATCCTTCCCAAAATTCTTTCTTTAGTTCTTTTAATTCTTCTTTACTGTACATTTTTTGTTTTTAGTCTATGGTCTGAGGTCAAAAGTCTTTCTTAATATTGCGAAGCAACTATCCATTAATATCACGAATGAAAGAAGTAAATAACTATTTTATGATTTTATACAAGTTTCCTGGTAAGCATTTTACTACCCCTTTAAATTCCAGCTCGAGTAGCATGGACGAAATTTTGCTGATGGGTTTTTCGAGCAAAATGGCTAACTCATTTAGTTGAATTCCATCTGTATTTTGGCGTAGGATACTTACAATTGCCTGCTCTTCGTCCGATAAATCGAGAAACAATGTGGTCTGTATATTCTTCTGCGAGCTGGATTCCGACTTTTCCCAATTCATAAATCGGAGAATGTCGTCAGCAGACTCAATCAGCGAAGCTTTATTTGTTTTAATCAACGCATTGCATCCCGCCGACCACTCATCGACAACTCGTCCCGGAAAAGCAAAAACATCCCGATTATATTCATTCGCCGCTTCGGCGGTAATCAAAGCACCACCCCGAACTGCCGATTCGACAACGACAATGGCATCGCACATACCGGCAATGATGCGGTTTCGCTGCACAAAATTCTGTCTGTCCGGGTTCGTTTCGCTCAGGTATTCTGTAAGCAAAGCTCCTTGTTCCAGCATTTTTACGGCGGTGGGGCGGTGGGTTGCCGGATATATTCGATCCAATCCGTGGCCTACCACGCCAATCGTGGGCAAACCGCTTTCGAGTGCCGCTTTGTGTGCACAAATATCTACTCCATAGGCCAAACCGCTGACAATTATAATATTGGGTTGCGATGCAGACAAATCGAAAATCAGTTTCTTGCAGTTTTCTTTACCGGTTTCGGTGGCATTACGCGTTCCTACTATGCCTACAAATTTGCCGTTGTTCAAATCGCAGTTGCCTTTGCTGTAAAGCATAATGGGAGAATCGGGGCATTCTTTGAGTCGAAAAGGATAATCGCGATCGGCAAAATACGAAAACTGGATTTTATTTTTCAGGATAAATTCGATTTCAGTTTCGGCTCTGTTCAACACATCCTGCGAAACTATTTCTTTCGATAAAACGTCTCCAATTCCCGGGATTTTAGCTAAATTATTTTGCTTCTCCCTGAAAACTCCTTCTACGCTACCGACGTATGCAATCAGGTTTTTGGCCAGATTGCAACCTATACCTTTTATCAGCGTAATACCGATTTTGTATTTCAGTGTTTCGTCAACCATATTTGAAATAACTGCACGATTTTTAATCGTGTTTTCTAACAAAGAGTTTATTTATTTGATTTTTAAAATAATGCATAAATGCCCAACCAATAAGTACCCCGGCAATATCAAACGCAAAATCGGACCAAGTGCCAGTGCGTGGCGGAAAAAAAGTAGGTTGAATTACTTCAATGGCTCCACCAATAAAAATAGGAAAAATTAAACACCACAAAACAAAATTGTATAAATTTGTGTTTCGTTTACGTGAAAACTGACGAAAATCAAAAATCAATACGGTCGTAAATCCAAGATACATTAATAAATGAACCAATTTATCTTCATTCTCGAACGAAGGAATCTTCGAGAAAGTAGCTGGAGATGCAAACGATAGATATAGAATAATGCTGAATATGATGATTGTTCTCCAATAGCAAAATAGAAAATTTCTCACAGTTGATTGTTTTTTAAATAGACATTGATTTGTCTTTGCAAAGATAAAATTTTACACTTATTATATAAAGTTTCATTCAACAAAATTACAAAAAAATGAAAAAAGTAATTACCCTGATTTTATTAGTGTCGGTATTAACTGCGTGTTCCACTGTATTATTGACAGGTAGAAAGCAATTGTTGCTGGTTTCCGACTCGGAATTATTAACTTCTAGTTTTCAAAGTTACAAACAGTTTATCGATTCTGTTCCGGCTTCAACTAATAAGGTAAACACCGAACTGGTGAAGAAAGTTGGTAAGAAAATGGCTACTGTAGTTGAAAGCTATTTGAACACTAACGGAAGATCGACAGACGTGGCAAGTCTGGCTTGGGAATTCAATCTATTAAAAAGCACAGAGGTCAATGCCTTTTGTATGCCTGGCGGAAAAGTGGCAGTTTTTGAAGGTATTTTACCTATCACACAAAATGAAGTTGGTTTAGCCGTTGTACTTGGTCACGAAATTGCACACGCTGTAGCAAAGCACAGTAACGAGCGTATGAGTCAACAAATGTTGGTACAGTACGGGGCTTCGCTTACAGATATGTTGACTTCTAACAAATCGACTGCAACCCGTACAGCCATCAATACGGTTTACGGATTGGGGGCTCAATATGGAGTTATGCTTCCTTATTCACGCAAACATGAATATGAAGCAGACCAACTCGGACTTATCTTTTTAGCCATGGCGGGTTATGACCCAAATGAATCAATCAAGTTCTGGGAAAGAATGTCAGAAAGTTCTCAAAATAAACCGGTAGAGTTTATGAGTACTCACCCGTCGGATGCCAACCGCATTGCAAAGCTAAAAGAACTTATTCCGGAAGCTATGAAGTTTTACAAGAAGTAATTGAAACAAATAAAAAATGCTGACTCAATAAGTCAGCATTTTTTATTTCCAATAGTTACCTATTATTTGTATTGTTCCCAGTCTGTTTTCAACATACTTCCCGATTTCATAAATTCGGTGTGCATTTCAAAACAAGCATGTAGGTTTGTTGGTGTGTGGCAAGGACCTGAAAGTGCCAAGTAATCACGCAGGATTTGTTGGTATGAAGGATCGACACAGTTTTCGATAATTTCTTCAGCACGTTGAATTGGCGATTTTCCACGTAAATCGGCTACACCATGCTCTGTAATCAGAATGTTTACTGAGTGTTCGTTTTGGTCAACATGTGTTACCATAGGAACAATAGAGCTGATGTCACCTTTTTTGGCAGTAGATGGCGTGGTGAAAATTGAAATGTATGCACTGCGGGTAAAATCTGCCGAGCCACCGATTCCGTTCATCATTTTTGATCCCATAACGTGAGTACTGTTCACATTTCCAAAAATATCGGCTTCCAATGCAGTATTGATTGTTATTAGTCCTAGACGACGTGCAAGTTCAGGGCTGTTTGACATTTCCTGCGGACGAAGAACCAATTTATCACGGAAAAACTCCAAATCATCGTAAACCTCTTTCAATACTGGCGTTGTGATTGTCAACGAACAACCGCTTGCGAAACGGATTTTACCGTTTTTCAATAATGCAATTACCGAATCCTGAATTACTTCGGTGTACATTTCAAAAGAAGGAATATCCGGATTTGTGCCCAAGGAGGCCATTACTGCATTTGCGATATTTCCAACACCTGATTGGATTGGCAAAAATTCTTTCGGAATACGTCCCGATTTGATTTCGTTGGCCAAAAAATTAGCCACGTTTTGTCCGATTTTATCAGTCACGTCATCGGTTGGAGTGAAACCACCCACTTCATCATCGCGGAAAGTTTCTACAACACATAAGATTTTTGAAGGATCCACTTTCACTACTGTGCTTCCCATTCTGTCAGAAGGTGTGAGCAATGTCATTGGCAAACGGTGAGGAGGATCAAGGGGTTCGAAAATGTCGTGGAATCCACGTAACTCTTTCGGATGTTTATGATTCCATTCCACGATAATGTAGTCGGCCAGATTGGCAATGGTAGGAGTGATACCTACACCGGTTGTTGGAATCAATTCGCCGTCAGCAGTCATGTCGCACACTTCGATAATGGCAAACTTAGGTTTTGGCATAAATCCAAAACGCAAATGTGGGGCGATTGACGATAAGTGCATGTCGAAATAAGGAGCACGTTCAGCATTTAAAGCCGAGCGCAAATCTTTGTTTGATTGATACGGAGTACGGAACAAAATGGCATTAGCACGGGCTAAAGCGCCGTCCAACGAATCGCCGGTTGAAGCACCGGTGTACATCCCTACTTTAAATTCTTTGCCTTCGGCGTGGAAAGCTTCGGCACGTTTGGCAATAGCAGTTGGCACTTCTTTCGGACAACCGGCAGGTGTAAATCCGCTGAAACCGATAATATCGCCGTTGTTTACATAGCTTGCTGCCTCTTCGGCAGTTACAAATTTATACGTGTTTCGCATTTTTTCTAATTGCAATTAATTGTATATGAGTATATTGTTTGATTTGTAAATTTTCGATTGAAGAAATTTTTCAGTATTTCTGAATTCGGGTGCAAAATTACCAAATAAATTTCGTTTGTCTATGGAAAAAACAGACTAATTAGAGAAATTTTTCAGTATTCAGGCTTTGGTTGTAAAATATAAATTTTTCAACAGAAAATCCACCAAACAATCAGATTTCTTATTTAAAATGTATTAAATATCAACTATTTTTAAAAACAGGCGATTAGCACGTTTTCATGTTAATCATTTTATACTCATTATTTAAAAAAAATGGAGCTTATCTGAAATTATTCCAAAAAAAATACGGATATTTGCAAGAACAAAAACACGAATAAATATACAAATAATTTAATAATTCATCTATGAATGCAACTGATATTCGCCAATTGGAGCCTAAAGCTCTGTGGCAAAATTTTTACAGCCTGACTCAAGTTCCCCGTCCATCGCACAAAAAAGAAGAAATCGGAGCTTTTTTAGAAAGCTTTGGAAAATTGCTTGGACTCGAAACTCGCCGCGACGAAATAGGAAACGTGTTGGTTTGTAAACCGGCTACTCCGGGTATGGAAAACCGGAAAACCGTGGTTCTTCAGGCTCACATGGATATGGTTCCTCAGAAAAACAGTAACGTAGCACACGATTTTCAGAAAGACCCGATTGATGCTTACATCGATGGTGAATGGGTAACTGCTCGCGACACCACGTTGGGTGCCGATAACGGAATCGGGCTGGCTGCCGCCATGTCCATTCTGCAATCTACTGGCATTCCGCATCCTGCTATCGAAATGTTTGTGACAGTGGACGAAGAAACCGGTATGTTTGGTGCTTTCGGACTTCAACCTAACTTTTTGAAAGGCGATATTCTGATTAATATGGATTCGGAGGATGAAGGCGAGTTGTATGTTGGCTGCGCCGGTGGTATTGATGGTGATATCTCTTTTCGTTACAAAGAAGTGGAAATTCCCGAAGGCGATGTGGCATTGAAAATAGCTTTGACAGGTCTTAAAGGTGGACATTCAGGTGTAGATATCCATCTGCAACGGGCAAATGCCAATAAATTAATGTTCCGATTCCTGAAAGATGCTGTGGCCGATTACGAAGCCCGATTGGCAAGCGTTGAAGGCGGTAGTTTGCGTAATGCTATTCCACGCGAAGCATTTGTGGTGATTACCGTTCCCGAAGAAACTGTGGACGATATGATTGAATTTGTACAAGAATGTGAGGAGTTATTTATTGAAGAATACAAAGGCGTAGAGGATAAAATTTCGTTTACTGTTGAGCAGGTTGAATTGCCTGCCGGATTGATTCCCGAAGAAGTGCAGGACGATTTGATTAATGGCGTAACGGCTTGTCCCAATGGTGTTTCACGCTTTATTCCCGAACTCCCAACCGTGGTTGAAACTTCCAATAATCTGGCAATTATCAAATCGGACGGTGAAACAATTATCGTACGTTGTTTGACTCGTAGCTCGGTGGAAAGCCGCAAGGAAGAGCTGGCTTCGATAGTGGAAAGTGTGTTTAGTTTGGCCGGTGCTAAAGTTAGTTTGGTTGGTGGCTACCCTGGCTGGAAACCGAATTTAGATTCGCCTATTCTGAAACTTATGACCACTGTTTATGAAGAAAAATTCGGTAAAACACCGAAAGTAATGATTATTCACGCTGGATTGGAATGCGGAATTCTGGGAACACATTATCCCCACATGGATATGATTTCGTTTGGACCAACCATTCGATATCCGCATTCGCCGGACGAAAAAGTAAACATTGCCACCGTTCAGAAGTTCTGGGATTATTTACTGGCAACATTGGAAAAAATTCCTGTGAAATAAAACCACCAGACGAATCAATATTAATTACAAAAAAGATGATGAACCAACGCAAAGGCTCATTGTCTTTTTTATAATATCAATAACCTGAATGACGTTATTTTAAACAATTAAATTGTTTTTCAATTTTAAAATTACAGAGATAGAAAACTTATAGTAACCCTAAAAAAGAAAGTAAAGATGCGGAAACTGAGCTTATTAATAAGCATTATGCTTTGTTTTGGAATTTGTTCCGAAGCGCATGCCGATTTTTTGTTTTTTAAAAGCAAAAAGAAAGAAGTAAAAAAAGAAGTACCTGTTGAAAAACCGGCAGTAACAAAAGGGCCCAAGCCTTACAAGCAGGTAATTACCAATAAAGCCAAAACAACAATCGGTTTGTTTACTGTGCATAAAATTGACAACACTTATTACTTTGAAATTCCTGATTCTGTTTTAGGTCGTGATTTATTGGTGGTAAACCGTATTGCAAAATCGGCAGCCGATATGCGAAAAGGATCTTCTGGTTATGCTGGCGATGAAATTGGCGAAAACGTAATCCGTTTTGAAAAAGGACCTAATGACAAAATGTTTCTGAAATCTATTTCGTATTCAGAACAATCAAAAGACTCGCTTGGAATGCTATTCTCAGTCCGCAATTCAAATATACAACCCATTTTTGGAGCATTTGATATAAAAGCTTACAAAAAAGATACAGTACGCAAAACTCAGAATTCAGTTATTGAAATCACCGACTTTGCCAATGGTGACAATTCTGTTTGGTTTTTCGATGAACGGGTGAAAAAAAGTTTTTCGCTGGGCAATATACTACCCGATCGTAGCTATATCGATACGATTAAAACTTTCCCTACCAATGTTGAGGTCCGGACGGTGAAAACTTACACTCAAAAAACCGAAACGCCGACAGGAATAACACCCGATCCGGTAACGTATGAATTAAATACATCGATTGTAATTTTGCCGAAGGTGTTGATGAAATCCCGTTATTTTGATCCGCGTGTAGCTTATTTCACAGCAAATTATACCGATTTTGACAAGAATCCGCAGGGCGTTGAACAAGTTTCCATGATTTCACGCTGGAGACTGGAACCGAAAGACGAAGATGTGGAAAAATACAAACGAGGCGAACTGGTAGAACCAAAAAAACCGATCGTTTTTTATATTGACCCAACGACACCTAAGAAATGGATACCCTATTTGATTCAAGGAGTAAACGATTGGCAAAAGGCTTTTGAGAAAGCCGGTTTCAAAAAAGCTATCTACGCGCTGGAAGCACCCAAGGATTCCAGTTGGAGTATTGATGATGCTCGCCATTCGGCCATTGTGTATAAACCATCCAGTGTATCCAACGCCAGCGGACCGCATGTACACGACCCTCGCACCGGTGAAATTCTGGAAACACATATAAATTGGTACCACAATGTGATGGAACTACTCCACGACTGGTATTTCGTGCAAACAGCAGCAGTTGATACAGCTGCGCGAAAGATGCATTTTAGTGATGAACTGATGGGTCAGTTAATTCGATTTGTTTCGTCACACGAAGTCGGACATACCCTTGGTTTGCGCCATAATTTCGGATCTTCGAGCACTGTTCCAGTTGAAAAACTTCGCGATAAAGCATGGGTGGAAGCCAATGGACATACACCTTCTATTATGGATTATGCTCGCTTTAACTACGTGGCCCAACCCGAAGATCACATTGGTGCTGCCGGATTATTTCCACGCATTGGCATTTATGATGATTGGTCTATAGAATGGGGATATAAATGGATGCCCGAATTTAAAACACCTCAGGACGAGGTACCTTACCTGAATAAAAAGGTGATAGACAAACTTAACTCCGACAAACGTTTTACTTTTGGTACAGAAGTAGATCCGAACGATCCTCGAAACCAAAGTGAAGACCTTGGGGATAATGCAATGAAGGCAAGCACTTATGGGATTAAGAATCTGCAACGCATTTTACCAAACCTGCTAGTTTGGACAAAAGAACCCAACAAAGATTATTCAAGTTCTACGAAAATGTATTCACAGATTGTAACCCAGTTTGGACGATACATGATGCATGTAACTAAAAACGTGGCTGGCATCTATAACACTCCAAAACGTGTGGAACAGCCCGGTGCAGTGAATGAATTCGTACCTGCTGCAACTCAAAAAGAAGCCTTAGCATTTTTGGATATACAATTGTTCAACACTCCTATATGGCTGATAAATAAAGATATTGTTGAAAAATTGGACATCAATCTGGTTTCATCAATTGGATCTATTCACCGGTCAGTGATTCAGCGCTTAATCAGTAAAAGCACGTTTGATAAAATGCTTCAGGATGAAGCTTACAATGGGAGTAAAGCTTTCACGCCGCTACAATTGCTTGATATTTTGAAAAAAAGTATTTGGAGTGAGTTGGGAACTGGTAAAGCCTTGGATATTTATCGTCGCAATCTACAAAAGGCATATATTGCCGCACTAGCTGACCTTGTCGATAATTCAACTCCAACAGGAAGTCGTACTACTTCTGATGCAGCTGGTATTGCTCGCGTTCATTTGTTGACATTAAAAGCCGAAATAGCCAAAGCTTCAGTAATAAGTTCAGGAGTTACCAAAGCGCACTTTGTTGACTTGTTGGCTCAGATTACCACTAAATTAGATCCCAAAAAATAAAAAATAGAAATTCAAACGTTTAAAAGTAAATATATGATTAGAAAAATATTTTTGTTAGTTGCTATTGTTTTGAGCAGTACGTTTGTATTTGCTCAAACCGCACAAGTGCCAACTGCTAAGGTTGACTCATTTAAATTCACTGTTGTAAAACAAAACAAAATTACTCCGGTAAAAAATCAGGCCAGTTCCGGTACTTGCTGGAGTTTTTCTGCCATTGGTTTTTTGGAAGCGGAATTGCTTCGCTTGGGTAAGCCGGAAGTAGATTTGTCGGAAATGTATGTTGTTCATAAATCCTATACAGACAAAGCCGATAAGTATGTTCGCATGAACGGAACGATTAATTTTGCCGAAGGGGGATCGTTTTACGACGTACTTTATGCTTTTAAAAACTACGGCATTGTGCCCGAAAAGGAAATGACAGGATTAAATTATGGCGAAGAGAAACACAAACATGCTGAAATGGACGCACTGACAAAAGAATATGTCAAAGTAATAGTTTCAAACCCCAACAAAAAGGTTTCCACCGCTTGGAAAACCGCATTTGATTGGATTCTGGATGCTTATCTCGGTAAATGTCCAACCGAATTCACCGTGGAAGATAAGAAGTTTACTCCTATTACTTACGCGCAATCGTTAGGTTTGAATATGGACGATTATGTGTCCTTGACATCGTTTACGCATCATCCTTTTTATCAACCGTTTGCCATCGAAATCCCTGATAACTGGCGTTGGAGCGAATCGTACAATATTCCATTGGACGAACTAATGCAAATTTTTGATAATGCTGTGAACAAAGGATATACCGTGGCTTGGGCATCAGATGTTAGCGAAAAAGGCTTTACGCGTAACGGAATTGCCGTTGACCCCGAAACCAAACTGGCAAACATGCAGGGTTCCGATCAGGCTAAATGGACGGGTGTTTCGCAAAAAGATGTGGAGGATAAAATCTTAAAAGCTACCAAACCTCAACCAGAGATTAAGGTCACTCAAGAACTTCGCCAGAAAGGATTTGATAATTATCAAACCACCGACGATCACGGAATGCTTATTTTCGGAATTGCTACCGACCAAAACGGAACAAAATATTATATGGTAAAAAACTCGTGGGGAACGGACTCAAAATACCAGGGAATATGGTATGCCAGCGAAACTTATGTAAAACACAAAACCATTGATATACTGGTTCATAAAGATGCTATCCCTAAAGAAATTTTGAAAAAACTGGGAATAAAATAAATTGATATCAGAATTATTTCATAAAAGAGCTTTCCGAAAATTCGGAAGGCTTTTTTATTGAATATTTTGGTGAACCCATTCTTCCAAATCCACCTCTTTTCCCAGCCCAATGTGTTTTTTTATTCTCTTGCGGCGTACATACATAGTATTAATACTCATATTTAATAGACTGCAACAGTTTGTTATGTCTATTTTCAGACAAATAAGTGAAATGACAATTAAATCAGCTTGAGTTAAGTCTTTAAATTGTGTTTTAAAGTTTATTATTTTACCATCAAACAGATGATTTATTTCATCAATATAATACTGCCATTCCTTTTCCGATAAAATAAATTGATTAGAAATTTCTTTTATAAAATTGGCTTGTTTTTCAGGCGTTGTTGACACCATTTTTAATTGATTGAATCGCAGGGTATTTTCAATGCGGTTTTGAAGTTTGGACATCAACAGTTCCTTTTTTTGATTATTCTCAATTAGTTTTACTTGTACTTCATATTCAAGTTGTTGTTGTACTTTTAGATGATCAGCTTGTTTTTTCTTTTGCTGATTTACAATTGACATAATAATAACCACTGAACCTAATACAAGAATAATTAATAACATAATAGCTATAAATTTATTCCTGTTATCAATTTTCAATGTGGCATTTTCTATTTCCTTTTGATTTAAATCATACTGTTTATCTATCCTGTAAAGTTGATTCAATATATTCATTTGCGAAATGGAATCGCGGTAGTTATATACTTTTTCTAAATCCTCAAAAGCTTTGGTATGATTGCCATTGTCTCTATCCACATAAGCCTCTACCAGATACGTCAAGGTTTTATTTGTACAATATTTATCCTGTTGAGCAATTTTCAGGTAATAACCCACTGAATCCTGCCGATGTAATTTAGAATAGATATATGAAAGGTAGGCTGCATATTCCCACCTCTGAGAAGGAATAAACTTGAATCCTTGCAATAGCAATTCTTTGGAGTGATAATAATCAGTATTATACATCAATTCTCCTTTTCTGGAGATATTATTATAATAATTAAATGTATCGCCGGCTTCTTTTGCCAGATTGATAGCTAAACCTATGTAATTGATCACTGTCTGGGGTGGATACTTAAGTTGATTGTACATATCAGCAATAGCACTATAAGCATATGCCTGATAACGTTTATCTTTTGTAAGGATAAAATCATGTAGTGATTTTTTATAATATATCAATGATTCACGGAATAATTCATCTTGTACATATAAATCTCCAATCTTAAAATTTACCAATCCCTTTACATTCTCTTCCGTAATCTCATTTAGATTAAGTTCCGCCTGTTTTAAAGCATACATCGCCTCTTTTTTCTTATGGAGATCAATATTGATGCAACCCAGTAGATACCAGGCTGTGCCACATTGTTTTTTTAAATTGCTGTTGTCGTAATAATTTATCGCTACTTGGATAATACTGTCCGATTTAATTTCCTTACTCAATTTATACTGAGCATGCGTGTAATTCAGGCACCAGGTTGCGTAATCGGCTTTAGGCATTAGTTCAGGATGTTGAATAGAATGCAACAATTGATAAGCACTATCGGGCGAAATCTGAAGCAGCTTTTCTGAGCGAAGGATGGTTTCGTTATTCGTGTTGCGGTGTTGACACGACGCGAAACAAAGACAAAGTATAGCTCCCAGTAATTTGAAATAATTCATTTTTTTCGTTTTAATAAAAAGCTAAAATTCTTATGGTGCAATTTGGATAACACAATGCATTATTTTCACAACGTTAGGAAAATAGGCTTGTTAATTTGACCTATTTTTTAGCTCCAGAACAAACCTGTACCAGAAATAATTTATTAACTAACGTAATCGCCAAATAAACAGATAGTTGAAATCTTAAAAATTGTTTGCTGTACCAATATTTTTTTTGCAAAGTTGCAAGTTTATTTTTAATTTTGCTTGCAAATTTAATTAAAATATTTCTTTAATAAAACATCCGGTATGAAAAAGATAGTATTCCTTGATATTGTCAATACCCTCTCTACTTCGGAAGTATTTATACCTACTGATACTTTGGCAAGTGGAAATTATACCATTAAGATTACCTATGGTACTAATATTCTATCTGGCACATTTATGATTAAACAATCAAAAAAAATATTCAAGAAAAAACCCTTAATACACGAGGCTGAATTTTTGCCGTCCCGATATAAATGTTTCTTGCTTGAATATAAAACTTTGCCATAACGATGGCAAAGTTTCACATAGCGATGGCAAGGTTCGCCATTCATATGGCAATATTCGCCATTCATATGGCAAAATAACTTAATACTAAATAATTGACTTTAAATCAATCAAATATAAATTTTCTTGTATCATTAAATAAATTATTAATCTATTAAAATCTAAAAGTTATGACAGATTACATTCCTCAAAATGATGCCGAAATGAATGTATGGCAAAAAAATTTAATTGACATTGTTAGTCCTAATCTTATGAATTGGGGTATTGGAAATGAAGACTTCACATTTCTGAAAACTAAACAAACAGTCTGGGACGGAGCTTATGCAAAAGCCAGCAACAAGCAGAATCGCACGGCAGCCGATGTGGTGGCTAAAAACGAAGCGTATGATGAATATGTGGCAGTTATCCGTCCGTTTGTAGCCCAATGGTTGGCTAATAACAGCAAAGTGAGCGACAGCGACCGTGTCCGCATGGGACTTACTGTTAGAACCGGAACGCGCACTCCTTCGCCCGTACCCGCTACATGTCCGGTCGGAACAATTGATTTCTCAGTGCGCTTGCAGCACACCATTCACTTTTACGATGAAGCTTCAGCACACAGCAATGCCAAACCGGCAGGTGTTCACGGTTGCGAAATATTTATAAAAATAGATGGCGATGCACCCAAGGATGCTTCGGAACTTACCTATGTGGCTATATGCACAGCTTCACCCTATACCGTGAAGTTCGATGGAGCTAAAGCCGGAAAAATTGCGTATTACTGGCTTCGCTGGGTGAACACACGTGGAGAATACGGCCCTTGGAGCACAACTATTAGTGCTATGGTAGTAGGGTAGGGTATAACTTTTCCAAAGTTCTAAACGTTGGAAAAGTTAGAGAAACAAACTAATAAAAGTAGTGGTGTCAGTTTCAACGTCACCACTACACTTTTTTTTATTATTAGCTAATGGCACAATTATTGAAAAAAGAAAAGCTAATTATATAAATTAGCATAAGCTTATATTTTTTGAATTTTTATCGGTTAGAATTTAAAAAAAACTTTAAAGTCGTAAATTAAGAGTGTTATCAACGTTGTTTTTTATTAATTTTGTAAAAACTTTTTCGACTCGTCAAATTCAAGTATCCTGTTTAATTTTAAAAATGAAGAAACAACATCTATTCTGCTTCTTATTTCTTATATTCTCAGGTTTTATCTTCGCACAAAACCATACTATTAGTGGATTTATTTCAAACTCCAAAAATGGAGAAACTCTTATTCGTGCTACCGTTTTGGAAAATAACAGCAAACATGGAAGTACTAGTAACTCATATGGATTTTATTCCATCACCATCCCTATGGGTTTCGATTACAATTAAAGAGATAGTAAGGTGAGACATACGGGGGAAAAATATAAATGTAAAATTCATATTAATTGAAAAAATAATTACTAAAACAGAAGTTTATGAAACAAGTATTTAAAAAATCAAGCTTTCTATTTGTATTTTTATTGTTGATTACAGCATGTAATGACCGACAGAAAGAGACTGAATTCCAACCGTCCGCAACTACAAAAATTGATCTGATCTATCCCAAGGGAATGGGGAATTCAGGCGATAAAGCCAAAGGATTGATTGGATACGGATACGATGCCACCGGATTATCCGATACCATTTCGGTGAAAGCAAAAGTGTTGGAAAATTATCCTTCAGGTGATTTCATGCTGGGTTATCCTAATAGTTCTTTTCCTGAGATGGTAAGTGCTAATAATTTAAAAGAATTAGCAGGAAAATTAACGGGAGAATTTGGTCTTGACGAGGAAGATGGGACTTCGTTACTGGGTCATATCAAATCGTTGATTAAACTTGCCACTAAGTCTGATTCTATTGATACCAAAAGTGCTTGGGTTTACTATGCAGCAAAGACATGTACCTTCCAAAGTTATTTGTATTATAGCAGCAGAATTAATGATTGTGTAACCCAAGACTTCAAGAAAGATGTGATAGCTTTAACTGCCAAAGCTCTTGTTGAAAAATATGGAACTCATGTTTTGAATGGTTTTTACAATGGAAGTAAATTTGAAGTTTTATATCGATATAAAGATGATAGTTATTTTGGTGAAACTACGGCTAATGAGTACTTTCAGGCACGGATGAAAGAGTATGTGGGTGGAACGCCATTTTATTATCAACCAGGTATCAAACCAACATCAACCAACATCAAATCCGACGAACTATTTATATACAATTCAATAGGATTCAGTAAAAATATATGCGGAGCCATAAAATCAACTAACTTCAATCCCGATAGCATCAAATTGAATATCGCTCAGCTATTTAAACCTGAAAACTACAAGCCTCAATTTACTTCGGTATCAAAAAATGGTTTAATTCCTCTCTACGAACTTATCAACGATGCAGCCAGGAAGCAAGAAGTAAAAGCATATATCGATAAATATATGTTAACCGCAAAAGGGTATTAAGTCGAAAGATTACTCCTCTTCTGCCCGAACTACAACTTGTTATCACTCTAAAATTTAATTGATTACCTACTCTGACTTGAAACCATAATCAGGTCAGAGTAGATAATTGCATCACAGTCATAATTAATTAAATTAAAAATAATCCTTTAAAAAGTTAATGATTGACGGAGTTTATGATTAACCTAATTATATTTGCAAACAAATTTATCCACCATGCATAAACTGAACCGGATCTTTTTACTGATGTTTTTGTTGCTATTTTGTGGTTTTAGTGTTTCAGCCCAAAAGGAAGTATTCTTTACGAACCTTCCCAAAGATTCTGCAAAAGTTGAGTCCTTGCATGGAATCAGCATCGGTACTGGTATAAACCTTTTATCCACTATTCAAAATTTAATTGCTAATGAAAAACTGTATAGCATTCCTTTAAGTGTTGGTTATTTCAACGAGAAACGAATAGCACCAACCATAACATTTGTGTCAAGCATCGGTCTAAATACAACTTTTAGTCAGTCTCGTCTTTATACTAAAACATCAGAGGGAATTTATTTTTATTCCAGTTCAGACCCTCACTATACAAATTCTTTCTCTTTGGATTTAGGTGTTGGTGTGGAATTACTTTGGTACTGGGGATATAAGCATAGATACGAGGCAGGTAAAGCCAAACTTAATTCAGGGTGGTTTCTTTCATTGCCCATTAGTGTTGGAACAACGCTTATAAATACATATAAAATGGAATACTTTTCAAATTATATTAATTATGCTGGCTTGGGGGGAAGCCTTGGCTTAGGATATCGGCGGGCCATATCCCGACAATGGTATTTGGAAGGTAATGTTACGCTGCTGGGCATAAGTACAAGTTTATACAGTTGGAATAAAAAGATTAACTTGGCTACTCCCTATATAAGTTATCCAACAGGGATTAGTTTGAGTGCTGCTTACACGCTTAAATAATTATATGAACAAACATCTTATTTTATTTTTTTTACTTTTCGCAGTAGTATTTAATACTTCTGCACAGAAACAAGTCTATTTTGCCGACAAAGTCCGTGATTCAATTTCCATTTCAGCTATTCAGGGCATTCAGATTGGTGCTACGTTGTCATCTAGTTATGATGATTTAAATGTGCCTGCAAGTATAGGATATTTTAATGAATTCAAGTTAGGTTCCACAACCAGTCTTATTTTATCAGGCAATATAAGTTTGGTAAAAGCGGTGAAGAGTTTTACTATTAGCTATATAACCAATGACTATGGCTATTATCCCGTTTCAAATATTGTTTACGAACGGGCTATATCGTTAGGTATAAAAGCAGAACCGCGATGGTATTTTAGCTATAAAAACCGATATCTGAAAGGTAATAATATCAAACTGAATTCAGGTTTCTTTTTGAGTTTGCCTTCTGAAATATACACGAGCCCATTAACAAAGATTTATCTATTTCGTCTTAATTTATCAACTGCCGCATCATTCGGATATCGCTATGCATTCACAAACAACTTTTTTATTGAACCTGCAGCTAATTTAGGCATTGGTTCAGATTTTATCAATGTTTCGTCATTAACACCATATTTAAGTCTGAAAGCTGCATACACATTTAAATAGATAATTATATGAACAAACAAAAGCTATTTTTATCATTCTCCATTTTATTTATTGCAATCTGTGTAAATGCACAGAAAATGGAGTATTTTGCTGACAAGAATTCCGAAGACATT
>Ga0302213_1000620_pt1 | contig 19342 bp, 16 predicted proteins | sample II_Fen_N1_2_FD_194583 | JGI IMG/M metagenome (GOLD analysis project Ga0302213, IMG submission 194583) | Peat permafrost microbial communities from Stordalen Mire near Abisko, Sweden - II_Fen_N1_1 | ecosystem: Environmental > Terrestrial > Soil > Wetlands > Permafrost | place: Sweden: Abisko... | reverse complement strand
CTGCTGTCGGCGGTCGGCGTGGCCGGCATGAGCCGCATGATGCAGGCCAATGTGATTGCCACCTCGGGCCGGGCCGTGGAAGCGGCGGGCGATGTGGATGTGCTGCTGCTCGACAAGACTGGCACCATCACCCACGGCAACCGCCAGGCCTCAAGCTTTTTGCCTGCGCCGGGCGTGAACGAAGTCCAGCTTGCCGTCTGCGCCATGCAGGCGTCGATGGCTGACGAGACGCCCGAGGGCCGCAGCATTGTCACGCTGGCCCAGCGCGTGGGCGCCGCCGAACCGCTGGTCGGCGACATGGCTGAAGTTCCCTTCACGGCGCAAACCCGCATGAGTGGCATGGACGTGCAATTGCTTGGCGGCGGCACGCGCCAGTTGCGCAAGGGCGCGGTCGATGCCATTCGTCGGCACGTCGAGGCGCTGGGCGGCAGTGTGCCAGCCGAGGTGACACGCGCTTCCGATGAAGTCTCGCGCCGGGGCAGCACGCCGCTGGCCGTCAGCGATGGCGCGCAGGTGCTGGGCGTGGTGGAGCTGAAAGACATCGTCAAGGCCGGCATCAAGGAGCGCTTTGGCGAGCTGCGCCGCATGGGCATCAAGACGGTGATGATCACCGGCGACAACCGGCTGACGGCGGCGGCCATCGCGGCGGAAGCGGGCGTCGATGACTTTCTGGCCGAGGCCACGCCCGAGGACAAGCTCAAGCTGATCCGCCAGTACCAAGCCGAGGGCCGTCTCGTGGCCATGACCGGCGACGGCACCAACGACGCCCCGGCGCTGGCGCAGGCCGACGTGGCTGTCGCCATGAACAGCGGCACACAGGCCGCCAAGGAAGCGGGCAACATGGTCGATCTGGACTCGAACCCGACCAAGCTGCTGGAGATTGTCGAGACCGGCAAGGCGCTCTTGATGACGCGCGGTTCGCTGACGACGTTTTCGATTGCCAACGACGTGGCCAAGTATTTCGCCATCATTCCGGCGATTTTCGTCACCACCTACCCGCAACTGGCCGCGCTCAACGTGATGCGGCTGGGCAGCCCGTCGTCGGCGATTTTGTCGGCGGTGATTTTTAATGCGCTGATCATCATGTTCTTGATCCCGCTGGCGCTCAAGGGCGTGAAATACCGCGCCGTGGGCGCTGCCGTGCTGCTGCGCCGCAACCTGCTGATTTACGGCGTGGGCGGCCTGATCGTGCCTTTCATCGGCATCAAGGCGATTGACCTGCTGCTGGTGGCGTTGCATCTGGCTTGAGTTTCCAAGGAATCCATCATGAAAAACATACTTCGCCCTGCAATGGTCCTGTTCCTCGCGCTCACGCTGCTGACCGGCGTGGCCTACCCGCTGGTCGTGACGGGCGCGGCACAACTGCTGTTTCCGGCGCAGGCTGGCGGCAGCCTGATCTTGCGCGCTGGCAAGCCGGTGGGCTCGGCGCTGATCGGCCAGAACTTCGCCGACCCTGGCCATTTCTGGGGCCGACCTTCGGCCACCGGCCCGATGCCTTACAACGCCTCGGCGTCCAGCGGCTCGAATCTGGGGCCGCTGAACCCGGCGCTGGTTGATGCCGTCAAGGGCCGCATCGAGGCCTTGCGCGCCGCCGACCCCGGCAACGCCGCCGCCGTTCCGGTCGATCTGGTGACCGCCTCGGCCAGCGGGCTGGACCCGCACATCAGCCCGGCTGCTGCTAGATACCAGACCGCGCGCGTGGCCAGGGTGCGCGGGCTGGCGCCCGAAAAGGTTCAGGTTCTGATCGAACAGCAGACCGAAAAACCCCTGCTGGGCTTTTTAGGCGAGTCGCAAATCAATGTGCTCAGGCTCAATCTTGCGCTGGAGGCTCTTCGTTAAGAGACATCATCATGGCTTATGCCGCTTACCGTGAATCGTTTGGCGCCATTGCAACTGTCGCCAGTCCACCCTTGTGTGCAGGATCTGACTGGGCCGTGCTGGATGTCACGGTGCCCAGCCGCGACGCGCTGCGGGTGCGCCGTGCCCTGGTCAACTGCCCGCAGGTTGGCGTCCTGCGCTGCATTCCGCAGCTTGAGGTGCATCGGGCCAGGCTTGAAATCAGGCTGCCCGCGCACTTGGCACAGGACGTGATGCGGCGCCTCATGGCCTGTCTGCCCAGCGGCGAGATGGGGCCGCTGATTTCCTGGCGCCGTCATTTGCAGCGGCATGGGTTAAACCATGAACTCTGATCTGTTACGCGCGCTGTTCGCCCTGGCCGCGTTTGGCCTGCCGCTTGGCGTGGCCTGGTTCATCGTGGGGCGCAGCGAGTCTGCCCGGCATCGTCGACGTAAAGACTGATGGGTCGGGATGCTTGAAACCCACGGGCCGCTCTGCGGCCTTTACGTTTTTTTTGCACCGTCGCGAAAGGTTTTATCCCCGTTTTTATGGCGACCTTTCTATCCTTCTCCTATCGCGCTTTTTTAATGGCGCGTTGGAGTTAACGATGGGCATTCTTTCGATTCAGGCTTTACCGGCTGCAAGCGCCGCGCAACGTGGCTATGCCAAAGGTTTTGTCGCGAAGCATCCGGCTGCATGCCGCAGTGCGAGTACGCGTTTTGAGCTGATCAGCGTGGTGATCGCCAGCAAGGACGCCCGGCAGGCCCGCCATGCTTTGCTGGCCTGCCCGGACACCGCCGTCGTCCGCTGCCTGCCCATGTCCACGCACGCCAGGGTCAAACTGGAAATCCGCTTTCCAGCCGGACAGGGCGACGCAGTCATCAACCGGATCGTTGCCAGTGTGCCCAATGGCCAGATCGGCGGCATCGTTGCCTGCACCAGCGCGAATTCATGGACTGCACATTAGCCAGTCCTGTAGTGTCCATCTTCATGGATGTTGACCATGGCCTATAACCCCGACTCCCGGCCCGATCCCGACCAGCTTCTTGACCAGCTCCGGGCGCATGAGGCCCGCGCAAGCCGGGGCCGACTGCGCATTTATTTCGGCGCCAGTGCGGGCGTCGGCAAGACCTACGCCATGCTCAGCGCCGCCCAGCGCGAGCGCAAGGACGGGCGCGACATCGTGGTCGGGGTGATCGAAACCCACGGTCGCAGCGAAACCGCCGAACTGCTGGCCGGGCTGGCGCAGTTGCCGCTGCGCGAGGTCGCCTACCGGGGCCGAATGCTCAGGGAGTTTGATCTGGACGCCGCGCTGGCGCGCAAGCCGGAGGTCGCGCTGGTCGATGAGCTGGCGCACAGCAATGTGGAGGGCTCGCGCCACGCCAAGCGTTGGCAGGATGTGCAGGAGCTGCTCGATGCTGGCATTGACGTTTGGTCGGCCCTCAACGTGCAGCACCTGGAAAGCCTGAACGGCACGGTGGGCGCCATCACCGGCATCCGCGTCAACGAGACCGTGCCCGACACCGTGCTGGACGCAGCCGATGAGATCATTCTGGTCGATGTCACGCCCGACGAGCTGACGGCGCGGCTCAAGGCGGGCAAGGTCTATCTGCCGCAGCAGGCCGAGCGCGCGGCGCAGAATTTCTTTCGCAAGGGCAATCTGATCGCTCTGCGCGAGATTGCCCTGCGTCGCACCGCCGAGCATGTCGAAGACGATGTGCGCAGCTACCGGGTCGAGAAATCCATCGCCCCGGTGTGGAACACCGAAGGCGCGCTGCTGGCCTGCATCGGCCCGCATGAGGGCGCCGAGCAGACCGTGCGCACGGCGTCGCGGCTGGCTGGACAGCTCAATGTGCGCTGGCATGCGGTGTATATCGAAACCCCGCGCCTGCAGCGGCTCGGGGAAGCCGAGCGCGACCGGATTCTGGCCGTCATCAAGCTGGCTGGGGAGTTGGGCGCGGTCACCGCTGTGCTGGCTGCCAGCGATGTGGCCGCCGAACTGGTGGCGCAGGCGCAGGTGCTCAACTGCGCCACGCTGGTGGTCGGGCGGCCCGCGCTGCCGGACTGGCGAACGCTGTGGCGCGGGCAGAGCATGGGCATGATGCGCCGACTGGCCCGGCTGGCGCCCACGCTGGACATCGTGGAGGTGGGCCATGCCCGCAGCGCCCGGCGGCTGGTTCGGGCCGTGCCGCGCCCGGAGGAGCCCGCCGCCGCCTGGTATGGCAGCCTGCCGCGTTATGCCTGGGTCATTGCCAGCAGCGTGACCATCACGGTGCTGGCCACGCCGCTGCTGAAGTTCTTCGACCTGGCCAACATCGTCATGCTGTTTTTGCTCGGCACCGTGCTGGTGGCGCTGAAGTTCGGGCGCGGCCCGGCGGCGCTGGCGGCTTTTCTCAATGTCGCCGCATTTGACTATTTTTTCGTGCCACCGCGCCTGTCGTTTGCGGTCAGCGACGTGCAGTACCTGGTGACGTTTGCCGTCATGCTGGTGGTCGGGCTGCTGACCGGACAGCTCACGGCGGGCCTGCGGTTTCAGGTGCGCATTTCGGCCAGCCGTGAGCGCCGGGCGCAGTCGCTGTTTGCGTTGACGCGCGATTTGTCCGCCGCGCTGCTGGGCTCACAGGTGGCCGAGCTGGGCGAAGCGGCAGTGCAGCGCGATTTCGGTGGTCAGGCGCTGGTTCTAGCCACCGATGCCCGCGACCAGTTGGTGCTGCCCGGCCAGACGCCGCCTGGTTTTGACGCCAGCGTGGCCGACTGGGCGTTTCGCCATGCGCAGGCGGCTGGGCTGGCCACGGCCACTTTGTCCGCGCAGTCCTGGCACTACGTGCCGCTCAAGGCGCCGATGCGGGTGCGCGGCGTGCTCGCGCTGCAGCCCGCACAGCCGCGCTGGCTGTTGATTCCCGAGCAGTTGAAGCAGCTCGACACGCTGGCGCGGCAAATCGCCATTGCGCTGGAGCGCGTGCATTACGTGGACATTGCCCAGCAGGCCGTGGTCGAGATGGAGTCGGAGCGGCTGCGCAACACGCTCCTGGCGGCTCTTTCGCACGATGTACGCACGCCGCTGACGGCGCTGATCGGGCTGGCCGAATCGCTGCAGCGCTCGCAGCCGCTGCTGGACCGGCAGCAGGCCGGCATGGCTCAGGCGATTACGCAGCAGGCGCGCCAGCTCAATGCCCTGGTGACGAATTTGCTGGACATGGCGCGTCTGCAAAACGGCGCCGTCAGCCTGCACAGCGACTGGCAGTCGGTCGAGGAGGTGGCCGGTTCGGCCATTCGCGCCGCCCAGCCTGTGCTGGACGGCTGGGCGGTGCAGACTTGGGTGCCGCCTGATTTGCCGCTGGTCGAGTTCGACGCCGTGCTGATGGAGCGGGTGCTGGTGAACCTGCTGGAAAACGCCGCCAAGTATGGCGCGCCCCCTGTGGAGGTGCGCGCCTGTGTCACGCCTGACAGCCTGATCTTGAGCGTGCGCGACCACGGACCGGGGCTGCCGCCCGCGCTGAAAGGCCGCGAGACCGAGCTGTTCGAGAAATTCACCCGGGGCCAGACCGAGTCCGCCACGCCGGGCGTCGGGCTGGGGCTGGCGATTTGCAAGGCCATCGTGAATGCGCATCGGGGGCAGATTGCGGTCAGCAATGTCCGGGACGGCGGCGCGCAATTCACCGTGACCCTGCCGCGCCGCGCCCCGCCCGTGCCGCCGCCGGAAAGTGAATGAAACCCCACGCCTGTCACAACGCGCCCGATGCGGCCCCTGAGGGGCTTTGCTTGCCTAGGGCGGCCCGGCGCCGCGCAGGCTCTAAACTGCGCTGATGGTTACTCCCGTTGTTGTTGTGATTGAAGACGAGCCCCAGATTCGCCGCTTTGTGCGCAGCGCGCTGGAGGCCGAAGGCTGGCAGGTGTTTGAAGCGGACACGGTCCAAAAAGGGCTGACCGAAGCCTGTACCCGCAAGCCCGATCTGCTGGTGCTCGACCTGGGCCTGCCCGACAGCGACGGCCTGCACCTGATCCGCGACGTGCGCGGCTGGTCGGGCGTGCCCATCATCGTGCTGTCGGCCCGCAACGGCGAGGGCGACAAGATTGCCGCGCTCGATGCCGGTGCCGACGACTACCTGACCAAGCCTTTTGGTATCGGCGAGCTGCTGGCCCGGGTGCGCGCCAACCTGCGCCGACCACGCACGGCCCTCCCCGGAGGCAGTCCGGTGGAAGAGGCCGACCCCGTGTTCCGCTTTGGTCAGGTCGAGGTGGACCGGCAGGCCCGGCTGGTGCGCCGCAGCGGCGCGGAGGTTCACCTCACGCCCATCGAGTACCGCCTCCTGAGCGTGTTGATCGCCAACGCGGGCCGGGTTCTGACGCATCGCCAGTTGCTGCGCGAAGTGTGGGGGCCGTCGCATGTCGGGCAAAGCCACTACCTGCGCATTTACATGGGACACTTGCGGCAAAAACTCGAAGCCGACCCGGCCCAACCGCAGCACCTGCTGACCGAAACTGCCGTGGGTTACCGCTTGCTGCCGGGGTAAGTGCTCCCGGTAACCCGTTGATGAATGAAACCAAGCGCCGCCCCATCCACCACGGGCGCAAGCCGCTATAAAATAGATAGTAAATTTATGTCTGACCAACTCCCGCGCCAAGCGCCAAAACCTCCCGCTCCCGCCGCCACGCGCATCCGAGCCGCCGCCGCGCCTGCTGCGCCCGCGTCCACCGGCAGCGCCACCGTGCGTTTGAACAAGCGCATGGCCGATTTGGGCCTGTGCTCGCGCCGCGAGGCCGACGACTGGATTGCGCGCGGCTGGGTGCGCGTCAACGGCGCGCCTGCCGTGATGGGCCAGCCGGTGGCCGCCAACGCCCGCATCGAAGTGGCCAGAGACGCCGAGCAGCAGCAGCGCCTGCAGGTCACCATTTTGATCAACAAGCCCGTCGGCTACGTCAGCGGTCAGGCCGAAGACGGCCACGAACCCGCCGTGGCGCTGGTGCAGCCGGAAAACCGCTGGCGCGAATGCAACAGCCGCATGCGTTGGGGTTTTGAGCAGCTGCGCGGCCTGGCGCCCGCCGGGCGGCTCGACATCGACTCGATTGGCTTATTGGTGCTGACGCAGGATGGCCGCGTGGCGCGCCAGCTCATCGGCGAAGACTCTGAGATTGAAAAAGAATATCTGGTGCGCGTCAGCTACGGCGCGGAAACGCTCAACGTGCAGGGCGCTTTTCCGCGTGAACGCTTGGCGCTGCTGTGCCACGGCTTGAGCCTGGACGGCCAGCCGCTGCGCCAAGCCCAAGTGAGCTGGCAAAACCCCGAGCAACTGCGTTTTGTGCTGAAAGAAGGCAAAAAGCGCCAGATTCGCCGCATGTGCGAGCAGGTCGGGCTGTTTGTCACCGGCCTGAAGCGCGTGCGGATTGGCCGCGTCAACCTCGGCCATTTGCCGATTGGTCATTGGCGCTATTTGATGCCGCACGAGCAGTTTTAAGCCGCTGCGGGCCGCCTGCCGCTTGAAAACAAGGTGCTGCGGGCCTATCTGCGCCCTTGTCGTTGTTCCCTTACTTCATTTTTCCATGCAAAAACAAACCCATTCTTTTCAAGCCGAAGTCGCCCAACTGCTCAAGCTCGTCACGCACTCGCTGTACTCCAACCCTGAAATTTTCCTGCGCGAGCTGATCTCCAACGCTTCGGACGCTTGCGACAAGCTGCGCTTCGAGGCGCTGAACGACGCGGGCGTTTATGAAAGCGACGCTGAACTGAAAGTGCGCGTGAGCTTTGACGCCGCCGCCAAAACCCTGACGATTGCCGACAACGGCATCGGCCTGTCGCAGCAAGAAGCCATCGACCACCTCGGCACGATTGCCAAAAGCGGCACCCGCGACTTCATGGCCAAGCTCTCGGGCGACCAGAAAAATGACGCGCAACTGATCGGCCAGTTCGGCGTGGGTTTTTACTCCGGCTTTATCGTCGCCGACAAGATTGCCGTCGAAAGCCGCCGCGCCGGTTTGCCCGCCGCGCAAGGCGTGCGCTGGGTGAGTGACGGCACGGGCGAGTTTGACGTGAGCGACATCGAGCGCGCCGAACGCGGCACCAGCGTGATCCTGCATCTGAAAGACGACGCCAGCGAGTACCTGAACGCCTGGAAGCTCAAAAGCATCATCAATAAATACTCCGACCACATTTCCCTGCCCATCCTGATGGAAAAGGAAGAATGGAAAGAGGGCGAAGACGACCAGCCCGGCGAAATGGCCAAAACCGGCGAATGGGAAACCGTCAACCAGGCCGCCGCCCTGTGGACGCGCGCCAAAAAAGACATCACGCAAGAACACTACGACGAGTTCTACAAGCAAATCAGCTACGACCAGGAAGCGCCGCTGGCCACCACGCACAACCGCGTGGAAGGCTCGACGGAATACACCCAGCTGCTGTTCATCCCGGCCAAAGCGCCGATGGACATGTTCAACCGCGACAAGGCGGCGGGCGTCAAGCTCTACGTCAAGCGCGTCTTCATCATGGACGACGCGCAGGCGCTGCTGCCGACTTACCTGCGTTTTGTCAAAGGCGTGGTCGATTCGTCCGACTTGCCGCTGAACGTTTCGCGTGAGTTGCTGCAGGAAAGCCGCGCCGTCAAGGCCATCCGCGAAGGCTGCACGAAACGTGTGCTGTCGATGATTGAAGACTTGGCCGCCAATTCGCCGGAAAAATTCACCGCGTTTTATGCTGAATTCGGCGCGGTGCTGAAAGAAGGTCTGGGCGAAGATTTCGCCAACAAAGAGCGTCTGGCCAAGCTGCTGCGTTTTGCCAGTTCCACGACCGACACCACCAGCGTGAGCTTTGCCGACTACAAGGCGCGGATGAAGGACGGCCAGGACGCGATTTACTACATCACCGCCGACACGCTGGCCGCCGCTAAAAGCAGCCCGCAACTGGAAATTTTCCGTAAAAAAGGTATCGAAGTGCTGCTGATGGCCGACCGCGTGGACGAGTGGGCGCTGAACTACCTGCGCGACTTTGACGGCACGGCGCTGCAGTCGGTCGCCAAGGGCGCGGTCGATCTGGGCAAGCTGCAAGACGAAGACGAGAAAAAAGCCGCCGAAGAAGCGCAGACCCAGTTCAAGCCGATTCTGGACAAGCTCAAAGAAGCGTTGAAAGACAAGGCGCAGGATGTGCGCGCCACCACGCGGCTGGTCGATTCCCCGGCGTGTTTGGTGGTGAAAGACGGCGATATGTCCACGCAATTGGCGCGCATGCTGAAACAAGCCGGGCAAGCCGTGCCCGAAAGCAAGCCGATTCTGGAAGTCAACGCCCAGCATCCGCTGGTCAAAAAGCTCGAAGCCAACGCCGAGTCGGCCAGCTTTGACGATCTGGCTAACATCTTGTTCGATCAGGCGCTGCTGGCCGAAGGCGGCTTGCCTGCCGATCCAGCCGCTTACGTGCGCCGCGTGAACGCGCTGCTGGCGACCTGAAACCACACTGCCGAACAGGCAGTGAGTTGAGTCTGCCCAGCATGGCGGGCAGGCTGTGGACCGATATTTTGGCTTTCGGATGATGTCAAAATGTCGCCGATGAAAATGACAAGTACGGTTCCACGCCTGACGCGCAGAACGGCCATTGCGCTGTGGCTGTGCGGCGGCGCTTCAATGGTGGCGCAAGCGCAAGCGCAAGCGCAAGTGCAGGTGCAAGCGCAAGAACAGGGGTCGCTCTGGTTTGAGGGAAAAAGGCCCAGCTTGCAGGCGCGTCAGGCGGCCGAGTTGCTCGCCACTTCGGCAACGCACGGCTTGGAGCCGCAGGACTACAACGCCAGCGCGCTGCGCCAGGCCATCCTGAATGCAGCGCATGGCACGCCGCAGGCGATCACGGTGGCACAGCTAGACCAGGCGCTGACCAGCGCGATGGAGCATTACCTGAAGGACTTGCATCAGGGCCGCATTGATCCAAAAAAAATCCAGCACAACCTCAACCCACCGCGCAAGGCTTTTGACCCTGCCGCTTACTTGCAGACGGCGCTGGCCGCCCGGCGCTTGCCACAGGCCGCCGCCGAAGCCGCGCCGCATTTGCCGCTCTACGAGGAGTTGCGCACGGTGCTGGCGTACTACCGTGAGCGCGGCGATGACCCCGCTTGGCACCAGACCCTGCCAGCCTTGCCGGGGGGCGCACGCAAGCTGGCCAAGCTGGCGCCGGGCCAGCGTTATGCCGGGTTGAGCGTGCTGGCACAGCGGCTGGTCGCTCTGGGTGATCTGGCGCCCGATGTGGCACTGCCGACCAAGTACGAGGGTTTGCTGGTGCCAGCCGTGCAATCTTTTCAAAAGCGCCACGGCATCGCGCCCGATGGCGTCATCGGAAAAAGTACGCTGGTGCAGCTACAAGTGACGCCCGCAGCCCGAGCGCGGCAGATTGAGTTGGCGCTGGAGCGGCTGCGCTGGACGCCGTTAAGGCAGGCGCCGCGCATGATTGTCATCAACATTCCCGAGTTCATGCTGCGCGCCTATGACATGGAGGGCGAACGCCTCCATGTGCGTCAGGAAATGCGGATTGTGGTGGGCAAGGCGCTGGACCGGCGCACCCCTTTGTTCAATGAAGAAATGCGCTTCATCGAGTTCAGCCCGTACTGGAACGTGCCGCCATCCATCGCCCGTGCCGAAACCATTCCCCAACTGCGGCGCGACCCAGGCTATCTCGCCCGTCAAGGCATGGAGTTTGTCTCGGTCGATGGCTTAGTGGTGGAAAAAACGGTCACGCCAGCGCGGCTGAATGCGGTGTTGGCCGGCCAGTGGCGCATCCGTCAGCGACCAGGGCCGAAAAATGCACTGGGCGATATCAAATTCGTGTTTCCCAACACCGACAACATCTACTTGCACCACACACCGGCTGTCAGCCTGTTTGAGCGCGAGCGGCGCGACTTCAGCCACGGCTGCATTCGCGTCGAAAAGCCGGTGGCGCTGGCAAAATTTGTGCTTGCCAACACGCCTCAGTGGAGCGAGGATCGCATCAGAAAAGCCATGAGCCGGGGGGAATCTTCGACCCTGCGCTTGACCGAGCCGATTCCTGTCGTGATTGCTTACGAAACCACGTTGGTGAAAGAGGGGGAGATTTATTTCTTTGAAGACATCTATGGCCTTGACCGCCGACTGGACGCCGCCTTGCGCCAGCAAACACGCTACGCCTCTTCCACCCAACGACTCACCAATGACTGATTCCTTCACCTCGGCACGCCGCTGTTTTTTGCGTCACACGGCACAGTTCGCTATTGCCGCCGCAAGCACTGCGCTACCGGGGCTGGCAGTCTCGTCTGTTTTTGCGGCGCCGGAGTCGTCCAGCGCTGCGCTTTCCATGATTGATGCTCGCGGGCTGGCCATGTTTAACACCCACACCCACGAAAAAATAAATCTGGTCTATGCCTCTGGCGATCGCTACCTTCCCCAGGCGCTGGGCGGACTGAACCACTTCCTGCGTGATCACTACACCGGTGAAGTCGGCGAGATAGACCCCGAGGTGTTTGACCTGCTGCACAGCGTGCGTGAGCTGCTGGGCAGCAAGAGTTCGTTTGAGGTGATCTCCGGTTATCGCTGCGAGGCCACCAACCGCCATCTGCGCCTGACACGCGGCGGCGGCGTGGCTGACAAAAGCCTGCACACGGAAGGTCGGGCGATTGACGTGCGTCTGCCCGGCGTTCCGCTGGCCGAGTTGCGCAAGGCTGCGATGTCACTGCGCGCCGGGGGCGTGGGCTTTTACCCGCGCGAGCAGTTTGTCCACATCGACACGGGCCGGGTCCGCAGCTGGTGAGCGGGCGGCGCTGGCCGGGTGCTCAGGAAAATACGTAGCGCAGCCCGATCCAGAAACGCCGTGGTGCGCCGGGCGCGTAAAAAGTCGATTGCGGCACCGCAAAACGGGCGGAAAAGTTGCCGCTGGCATCAAACCCGGTGGAGCCGAGCTGGGCGGCGGTGGTGTATTGGGTGTCAAACACGTTGTCGATGTGCGCTGTGAACTGCAGTTTCGGCGTGGTGCGGTAGCTGCCGCCCAGATTAAACACCGCATAACCGGCGCTGCGGCCCGACCCCAAGTAATACGTTCCGTCGGGCTGGTGCGCGCCGTTTTCGTTGCCGCGCGCCAGCGTGCCCGACATGGCGACCATGCTGGCGTTGAGCGTGAAGGCGGGCGAGACGGTGTAATCGGCAAACAGCTTGAGCATCTGGCGCGGAATCAGGGGAATGCGGTCGCCGGGCCGGATGCCGATGGTGCCGTCCTGCCCCGGCGCACCCGCGCTGGCCGAACTGTTGCTGCTGTTGCCGCTGCCGTTGACGGTGTCAAAGCTCTGGTACGTCGCGTCCAGCCAGGTGTATTGCGCGCCCAGATTGAACTTGCCGACCTGGCCGCTCAGGCCCAGCTCCAGCCCCTGGCGGCGGGTCTGGCCGAAGTTTTTGAAATAACCGTAGCCAGCTTGGTTGTCGGCGACGAACAAAATATCGTCCTTGTTGGTGGCGCGAAACACCCCGGCGTTCCACTGCACGCCGCCCGTCGCCGTGCCGCGCAGCCCGGCTTCCAGCGTGCGCGTGACCACCTGCTTGAGTGGCGGGTCGCCCGCCATCGCGTTGGGCAGCTTGCAGGGCTGATCGGGATTGGCGCAGCCCAGTTCGATGGCGGTCGGGGCGCGGCTGCTTTCGCTGTAGCCCGCGTAGGCATTGAGCGTTTTGGTGGGGCTGTAAGTCAGGCCGAGGGCCGGGTTGAAGCGCTCAAAGCGGTGCGTGCCGCTCAATGAGGCCGGGTCGCCGTTGGCGTGAATCTGGTCGCGGTTTTTGACCGAAGTGGCGTTGTAGCGGCCCGAGAGCGTCAGGTGCAAATTGTCCTGCAGCGACAGCGTGTCGCTGGCAAACAAGCTCCAGGTGCGGATGCGGCCTGCCAGATCGACCCGCGTGTCATACGGGTCGCCGTCCACGCTGCCGCCGCTCACGCCGTCGCCAAAGGCATTGACGCCGGTGATGCTGCGGTCTGGATTCAGATAGCCCAATTGCGAAGACTGCGCAAAACTCACCCGGCTGGCGTCCATGCCCGCGCCCGCCACAAGCTGGTTGCGTTTGCCCGCCAAATCGCCCAGCCAGGTCAGTTGGCCGGACAGGCCGTAGTTTTTCTGCGACGTGTGAGTGCGGTTGATCAGGCCGTTGCACTGCAGCGCCGGATCGTTGTGCAGCAGCCCCTGCGCGATGCAGCGCCACGACGGAAACGGCGTGTTCGCGGCGTTGGCACCACTGGCCGGAAAACCGCTGTAGCCCGCCGCCGCCAGCGCGGCGCGCTCGGCGGCATTGGGCTGGTACGGCGACTGATCCAGCGCCGCCTCGTTGATGTCGCCGTTAAACGTGGAGCTGCGAATGTCGCGGTAATACGCATTCCCGCTGAACATGAGCTCGTCACTCAGCGAATGGCTGGCCGTCAGATTCAGCAGCGTGGAGCGGTTCTGCGTGATGTCGGGTTTGGTATAGACGCTGGCGCGGTCATTGGCGAGCAGGCGCTGCTCTTGCAGGCCGTTGCCGTTGAGCTGGTTGTCGGCGTGGGCCAGCGTCAGCTTCAGGTCGGTCGCGCCGTCGTGCCAGCCGAGCTTGCCAAACAACTGGTGCACATCGGAGGGCGAATCGTCGCGCCAGCCGCGTTCCTTGAACAGGTTGGCGTTGACATACCAGTCCAGCCCCTTGTCGTTGAAGCCGCCATGCTCGAACTCGGCGGCGCGTCGGGCGTGGCTGCCCAGCGTGGTTTCCAGCGCGGTGCCGGGCGCGCTGCGGCCGTCCTTGGTTTGCACCGACAGCGCCCCACCCAAGGTGTTGAGGCCAAACAGCGGATTCGAGCCGGGCATCAAGGTCATCGACGCAATCGCGCCGCGCGGAATCAAGTCCCAGCTCACCACGTCGCCGAAGGGCTGGTTCATGCGCACGCCGTCCATGTACACCGACAGGCCTTGCGGCGTGCCCAGCAGCGGCGAGGCGGTATAGCCCCGGTAGCTCACGTCCATTTGAAAAGGGTTGCCCTGCGTCTCGTTGACATGCACGCTGCCCAGGCGGCGGTTCATGAACTCGCCCAGCTCCAGCGCGCCGCTGCGCGCAATGTCGGCGCTGGTGGCGCTTTGCACCGGCGCGGCGATTTCGTTGCGCGGCTGGCCGATGCCGGGCAGCGGTGTGCTGCCGATGACTTCGACGGTGGCCAGCGCTTTGTCCTGCTGCGCGTGCGCCTGCGGGCTGAAAGCGGCGATCAGCGCCAGCAGCAGCGACGATTGCGTCCAGGCCAGCGGCCTGCGTTGAAAAGGGGAATGCGGCACAGCGTCTCCTGTTTTGAACAACGAATAGTTTTTTGTTCTCTATGGGAGCAATATTTGCACCACCGGATGGCGGAGTGTGCGCGTGATTTTCAGTGGCTGACCATGAAGTCCGGCCCTCGCCGTGGCCCTTGGGGATTGTGCCGTTTTGCCACAGCGTTCATGAATGCAACAGCGCGCATGCTGCGCTGGGCTGGTGTTGCGTCATGCGTTCAAAGCTGGTTCTCCAGAGGCAGACGCACCGGCAATTTATGCTTGACGCGACACTCGCCGCTTGCGTGTCCAAGGCCGGGCGGTGGAACACCCGGCGCTCAGGCCAGCAGCGGCGCGGCCTGCATGGCCTCGGCCTGCTCGACGAGCATATCGACCTGGCCTTTCCAGTAGTCGCTGGAGCCGAACCACGGAAAGTTGATCGGGAAAATCGGGTCGTGCCAGCGTTGGGCCAGCCAGGCGCTGTAATGCACCAGCCGCAGCGTGCGCAGCGGCTCGATCAGCGCCAGCTCGCGCCGGTCGAATTCACCGAATTCGTCGTAGCCATCGACCAGCGCGCCGAGCTGCTGCAACTGCTGGGCGCGCTCGCCCGAGAGCAGCATCCACAGATCCTGCACCGCCGGGCCGCTGCGCGCATCGTCCAGATCGACAAAATGCGGCCCGGCCAGCGGCAAGCCTTCGGGCGTCCAGAGAATGTTGCCGGGGTGGCAGTCGCCGTGCAGGCGCAACTGGCGCACGTCGCCCACGCTGTCAAACACGCCTTGGGCGACGGCCATCGCCTCGTCAAACGCCTTGAGCCAGCGCGACTCCATGTCCAGCGGCAAATAACCGCCATCCAGCAAAATCTGGCGCGAGTTGTGGCCAAAAGTCTGCAAATTCAGCGCGGGCCGGTGGACAAAAGTCCGGGCCGCTCCGACGGTGTGAATGCGCGCCAGAAAGCGGCCAATCCATTCGAGCACGTCGAGGTTTTCCAGCTCGGGCCGCCGTCCGCCCCGGCTCGGCGAGACGCTGAAACTGAAGCCGTTCAAATGGTTCAGTGTGCTGCCGTTCAGCGCCAGCGCGCCGACCACCGGGATTTCAGCGTCCATCAGCTCGGCGGTGAAGGCGTGTTCTTCGAGGATTTGCGCGTCGCTCCAGCGGTCGGGCCGGTAGAACTTGACCACCACCGTCTCGCCCGCCAGATCGCCACTGCCGACCGGGCTTTCGAGGTGCGCCTGATAAACGCGGTTTTCGTAGCTCGACAGCGCCATCATCCGGCCATCGCCGCTCAAGCCGACGCTGGCCAGCGCGTCCAGCACCACGTCGGGCGTGAGGTGTTCGTAAGCGTGCAGGGTGTCACGCGGCGGCGCGGCTTTATTGTGTTGGGTCATGTTGGCATGCTAACGAAAAAGTTCACCGTTCCCGCGCCTCGGCCAAATTTCTATGCTTCGTGAAGGCTCTTGATTGGCGTTGGTCTGCTCGGCGCTGGTGGGCCTTGCGCCGCATGAGTGCTTCAATCTTCGTCGCCTGCCCGATTCAGGCTTGACCCCACCGGGAATTTAAAAATCCGGCCAGGTCATTGAGGCTGTAAATCGGCGGGCGCCCGGTATTGCTCTCCACCATCGCGCCGACGGCGCGCAGCGACTTCATTTGCACCGCCGTGAAAACCAGCCCGTCATCTTCGTCAATCACGCAAAAAACCGTCTTGCTTGGGCGCTTGATGCTGTCTTCCACCACTTCGGCAATCGAATAAAAGCCTGTCATTTTTGGCGTTATGGTGTAGAGGCACACATCGCATTCGTCGCGCTGCCGGACTTCTTCAGCCAGGCACTCAGGTGTCCACTCGGCGACGACGGGATTGAAATAACCGCACCGCAGCATCGGGATTAGCTGGTCGCGCCAATGGCTGCCGTTGCACGTCCCGCCGAGGAAAACTTTTGCGATGGCCATTTCAGTTTCCAATCAAGATAAGGCAGCCATTTTAAAAAATGGCCAAACCGGCGGCGTAGTTTGGCAAATGAATTCAACCGTTTTGATGAATTGCCCGCCGCACTAAACTGCAGACCATGCAAAAAACCAGCCCCCATTCTGCCAGCCGCCCTTCCCGCAAGGCTGCCGCCGCCGCTCCCGCCCTGAACAAACCCGCGCAGGTCATCGAAGAACTGCGCCCCGGCCAGTCCATCGAGCTGCTCAAGGAGCTGCACATCCTCACCCGCGAGGGCAAGCTCAACCAGGACACGCGGCGCAAGCTCAAGCAGGTTTATCACCTTTACCAGTTCATTGCGCCGCTGCTCGAACAGGTCGGCGCCAACGGCCAGCGTTTTGCGCTCGCTGACCACGGCGCGGGCAAGTCGTACCTCGGTTTTATTTTGTACGACCTGTTTTTCAACGTCGCGCATGTCGGCGAGCCGGTCAACGGCCAGATTTACGGCATCGAAACCCGCGCCGAGCTGGTCGAAAAATCCCGGCTTCTCGCCCAGCGGCTGGGCTTTGCCAACATGACGTTTTTAAACCTGTCGGTGGCCGAGGCCACGCTGTCGGACGCGCTGCCGCCCCAGGTCGATATCGTCACCGCGCTGCACGCCTGCGACACGGCCACCGACGACGCGATTGCCTTCGGGCTGGCCAAGCAGGCGCGTCACATGGTGCTGGTGCCCTGTTGCCAGGCCGAAGTCGCGGGCCTGCTGAAAAAATCCCGCGCCTTGAATCTGGCCAAAACCCCGCTGGCCGAACTCTGGCGCCATCCGCTGCACGCGCGCGAATTTGGCAGCCAGATCACCAACGTGCTGCGCTGCTTGCAACTGGAAGCGCACGGCTACCAGGTCACCGTCACCGAGCTGGTCGGCTGGGAGCATTCGATGAAAAACGAGCTGATCCTGGCCAGCCGCCCGTCCACACCGAGCGCCGCCAAAACCCGCGCCGCGCAGGAGCGCTTGCAGCAGGTGCTCGCCGAGCTGGGTCTGGGCGACCTGAGCGGGCGCTTTGCTATGACTCATTCGGATTGACTGATAATTAAAGGCTTGAGCGTTCAATAAATTTGAACGACTCCGTCAATTAATTTGAATCTCAGGCCGCAGGGCGGTTTCTATACTTCGTGCAACTTTCAATGTTTCACGGAAGTTTCCACCATGACCGACCCGACATCCACTTCGACTTCTTCGCGCTACAACGGCGTGGCCATCACCTTGCACTGGGTGCTGGCGCTGGCACTGGCCGCCATTTTTGGCGTCGGACTTTACATGGCTGACCTGCCGTTTTCGCCGATGCGTTTAAAACTCTACAACTGGCACAAATGGGCTGGCGTGGTGATTCTGGCGCTGTCGGCGCTGCGGCTGCTGTGGCGTGCCACGCACCGCCCGCCTGCGCTGCCGCCCAAGGTTCAGGCCGCCATGCCCGCCTGGCAGGTCGCCGCCCACCACGCCACCCACGGCCTGCTGTACGCGCTGTTTTTTGCCGTGCCGCTGATTGGCTGGGCGTACAGCTCGGCGGCTGGTTTTTCGATTGTGCTGTTTGGTGTGCTGCCGCTGCCCGACTTTGTCGGCGCTGACAAGGCGCTGGCCGCGCTGATCAAGCCCTGGCATGAGCTGTCGGCCTTTGCGCTGGCCGCGTTGGCCGCGCTGCATGTGGCCGCCGCGCTGAAACACCAGTGGCTTGACCGCGACGGTCTGGTGCTGCGCATGCTGCCCGGCAAGCGCTGACATCGCGGGTTCATCCCCTGTACTCGACGCGCTAGCCCATAGACCCCAGTCGCTACGGCGTGTGACCTTGTCGCCACCTGTCTCTGCTTTTTTAAACTCCGCAAGGAATTTTCATGACTCTTTTTCCCTTTTCCCTGCGCAGCGCCAGCCTGGCAATGGCTGCCGCCCTGCTGACTTTTTCGGCTCAGGCCGAGCAAAAACTCGTCCCCGCGCAAAGCGAAATCGCTTTTGCCAGCAAGCAAATGGGCGTCACCGTTGATGGCCGTTTCAAAAAATTCGACGCCAAAGTCGTTTTTGACCCGGCCAAGCCCGAAACCAGCAACATCGCTTTTTCAATAGACACCGGCAGCGCCACCGTCGGCGCGCCCGAGTCCGACGCCGAGCTGCCCAAGCCCGACTGGTTCAGCGCCGTGAAATTTCCCCAGGCCACCTTCCAGTCCGGCGCCGTCAAAAAAACCGGCCCCGGCAAGTTTGAAGTGGCCGGCAAACTCAGCATCAAGGGCAATGTGCGCGACATCAGCGTGCCCGTGACCTTGACGCAAGCGGGCACCGTGACCACCGCCAGCGGCGCCTTTGCGCTCAAGCGCCTGGCTTTCAAAATTGGCGAAAACGAGTGGGCCGACACCTCGATGGTGGCCGACGATGTGCAAGTCAAATTCAAGCTCGCGCTGACCGGCGTGGGCAAACTGTAAATTTTTTTCAACCCCTCCCGGAGCAACACCATGCGCAAATCCATCCTGACCCTGGCCGCTGTGGCCGCCCTGGCCGCTGGCGCGGCCCACGCCGAAACCGCCACCTACGCGGTTGACCCGACGCACACCTTTGCGACGTTTGAAATCAGCCACTTCGGCGCCAGCGTCAACCGGGGCCGTTTTGACAAAAAAGAAGGCACCGTGCAACTGGATCGCGCTGCCAAGACCGGCAAGGTGGACATCACCATCGACACCACCTCGATCAACACCGGCACCGCCGCTTTTGACAAGCACCTGCAAAGCGCTGACCTGTTCAACGCCGCCCAGTACCCGACGATCAAGTTCGTCTCGGACAAGTTCGTTTTCAACGGCGACAAGGTTTCTGAAGTCACCGGCAGCTTGAGCCTGCTGGGCAAAACCCAGCCCGTGACGCTCAAGGCCAAGCAGTTCAACTGCTACCAAAGCCCGATGCTCAAGCGCGAAGTGTGCGGCGGCGATTTTGAAGCGACGATTGACCGCACCGCCTTCGGCATGAACTACGGCATCGCCTGGGGTTTCCCGAAAGACGTGCGTTTGGTGATTCAGGTCGAAGCCGTCAAGCAATAAACCGATTTGTCGTGACGGCTTGGCGCCGTCATGGAAAAAAGCCCCGCAGTCGCAGGACTGGCGGGGCTTTTTTGCGTCAGGGGTGCAGGTGTAGAGAGCACGTTTTTTGACATTTTGCAGTGCTCTTTGTGCTTGGCCCATCAGTCTCAAGGGAAAACGAATGGAAACATATAACTGTCAAAATGCTGCTTTTTTAAGCGCATGGTCGAAAAACTGCTTTTCCGCGCTGCATCTTTCTCCAAGGAACGTCCTTTGTCTTCTCACTTATCCCGTC
>Ga0302213_1000619_pt1 | contig 19363 bp, 8 predicted proteins | sample II_Fen_N1_2_FD_194583 | JGI IMG/M metagenome (GOLD analysis project Ga0302213, IMG submission 194583) | Peat permafrost microbial communities from Stordalen Mire near Abisko, Sweden - II_Fen_N1_1 | ecosystem: Environmental > Terrestrial > Soil > Wetlands > Permafrost | place: Sweden: Abisko... | reverse complement strand
GGTTGGTTTTAATGTTGTTGATATTTCTGGATACGTTCAAAACGTATTTGAGCTGCAAATTTAGCAAAAAATAAATTCAAACATCAATTTCGCATTCTCAATACAAAAAAAATAGTATTAACGATATGCCAATTCCTCACGGGGTGACTCTAAGTCATCCGTAGTCTGAATAATTATTCGGAGTGAGACTCAAAGTCGCGCCCCGAATAAAGTAACGGGTGATGTTTTCGCCTTTGAGCATAATTCCATTTCAATAAATGCGGAGTTTTCACCACTTGTTGTTTGTTGCTTTGTACCATTTCAATAGCGTATCGACCGACTTCCTGCGATTTGATTGTAAAATTGATGAAGCTCCTGTAATTATTTCGTTAAGTGTCTTGCAAATTGATTTTTATAGGTCATTGATTCGCTAAAATATGGCAAAATGTTTACCAAGAAGCCAAAAATGAAATATTGTCGAATTATTTGATTTAAATAATTGGGAATGAAGATAATATTTCTGCATTTATGAAAATGTGACAGTTGGATTTTATGATGTAAAACAACATTTTTTATTCTGCAACGATATTTTATAAAAATACATTTTGTTTTTTATCAAAAAAAACTAACTTTGCCATTGAAAAATAACCATAAATCATTTTTTTAAATTTAATAATACATTATGAGTAACACGAAAAGAGTCTATACTTTTGGCAATGGACTTGCCGAAGGTAAAGCAGACATGAAAAATTTGCTCGGTGGAAAAGGAGCAAATCTTGCAGAAATGAATTTAATAGGAGTGCCGGTTCCTCCGGGTTTTACCATTACCACTGACGTTTGTTCGGAGTATTATGCATTGGGAAAAGATCAGGTAGTGGAGCTCTTAAAGCCGGAAGTAGAAAAAGCTATTGCCGGTTTGGAAGTATTGATGAAATCCAAATTTGGTGATATTGAAAACCCGTTATTGGTTTCGGTACGCTCAGGTGCTCGTGCTTCTATGCCGGGTATGATGGATACAATTCTAAACTTAGGGTTGAACGATGCTGTTGTGGAAGGTTTGTCTCGCAAAACCGGAAACGCACGATTTGCATGGGATTCTTACCGTCGCTTTGTACAAATGTACGGTGACGTAGTGTTGGGAATGAAACCTGAAAATAAAAATGATGCTGATCCTTTTGAAGAAATTTTAGATCATTTGAAAGAAGCAAAAGGTGTTGAGTTAGATAATCAACTTTCTGTTGACGACTTGAAAGAACTAGTTACTAAATTCAAAGCTGCCGTAAAAAAGCAAACCGGACATGATTTTCCTGAATCTGCTTACGAACAACTTTGGGGTGCTGTATGCTCGGTATTTGACTCATGGATGAACGACCGTGCTATTTTGTATCGCAAAATGGAAGGAATTCCTGCCGAATGGGGAACTGCTGTTAGCGTTCAATCTATGGTTTTCGGCAATATGGGAAACACTTCGGCAACAGGCGTTTGCTTTAGTCGCGATGCGGCAACAGGTGAAGACCAGTTTATTGGCGAATACCTGATTAATGCGCAGGGCGAAGATGTGGTAGCCGGAATCCGTACACCACAGCAAATCACCAAAGAAGGTTCGCAACGTTGGGCTAAATTAGCCGGAATATCAGAAGCAGACCGCTTGGCTAACTATCCTTCGATGGAAGAAGCCATGCCAACTATTTACAAAGAACTGGATGCTATCCAGACCAAACTGGAAAATCACTACAAAGATATGCAGGACATGGAATTTACCGTACAGGAAGGTAAACTCTGGTTCTTGCAAACCCGCAACGGAAAACGCACCGGTGCTGCTATGGTGAAAATTGCCGTAGATATGCTTCGTCAGGGTATGTTGGATGAAAAGACAGCTATCCTGCGTGTTGATCCAAACCGTTTGGACGAATTACTTCACCCTGTTTTCGATAAAAAAGCTATCAAAGAAGCTAAACTAATTGCTAAAGGATTGGCTGCATCACCGGGAGCTGCTTCGGGTCGTGTGGTATTCAATGCCGATGATGCTGCCGACTGGGCGGCCAGTGGCGAAAAAGTAATTATGGTTCGTGTGGAAACTTCGCCCGAAGATTTAGCCGGTATGGCTGCTGCTCAGGGAATTCTGACTGCCCGTGGCGGTATGACTTCGCACGCTGCCGTTGTGGCTCGTGGTATGGGTAAATGCTGCGTTTCGGGAGCCGGCACATTGAAAATTGATTATGCAACCAAAACCATGGAAGTGGACGGTTTAGTTGTAAAAGAAGGCGATTATATTTCGTTGAACGGTTCTACCGGTGACATTTTCTTAGGAAAAGTAGGCACTATGGAAGCTGAATTGGATGCAGACTTTGCCGAATTAATGACATTGGCCGATAAACATACCCGTATGACCGTTCGCACCAATGCTGATACGCCTCACGATGCTCAGGTTGCCCGTAAATTCGGAGCTACCGGTATCGGACTTTGCCGTACAGAACACATGTTCTTTGAAGGTGAAAAAATTAAAGCCATGCGCGAAATGATCTTGGCTCCCGATGAAGCCGGTCGTCGCATAGCATTGGCTAAAATCCTTCCTTATCAGGAAGCCGACTTTGAAGGTATCTTCGAAGCCATGGCCGGTTGCCCGGTTACGGTTCGCTTGCTTGATCCACCATTGCACGAATTTGTGCCTCACGATGATAAAGGTCAACAGGAAATGGCAGAAGCTATGGGCGTTTCCATAAAAGTTATCAAACAACGTGTTGATTCACTTCACGAACAAAACCCAATGTTGGGTCACCGTGGATGTCGTTTGGGAAATACCTATCCTGAAATTACCGAAATGCAAACCCGTGCTATTTTGGGCGCAGCGCTGGCATTGAAGAAAAGAGGTATTAAAGTTATTCCTGAAATTATGGTTCCGCTGGTAGGTATTAAATTCGAGTTTATCGAACAAGATACTATCATCCGCGAAACGGCCGCTAAACTCTTTGCAGAAAAAGGTGACACAATTGAATTTAAAGTGGGAACTATGATTGAAATCCCGCGCGCAGCATTGACTGCCGACCGCATTGCTGCTACAGCTGAATTTTTCTCATTTGGTACAAACGACTTGACTCAGATGACTTTCGGATATTCGCGCGACGACATTGCTTCGTTCCTGCCTATTTATCTCGAAAAGAAAATCCTGAAAGCCGATCCGTTCCAGGTGCTGGATCAAATTGGGGTAGGACAATTGGTGCAAATGGCAACCGAAAAAGGACGCTCGGTAAATCCGAACCTGAAAGTAGGTATTTGCGGCGAACACGGAGGCGAACCATCGTCGGTTGAATTCTGTCATCGCACAGGATTGAACTATGTGAGTTGCTCACCATTCCGCGTACCTATCGCTCGTTTGGCTGCTGCTCAAGCTGCATTGAAGTAAAGAATATTTACTTTTTTGAATGCAAGAAAGGTTGTTTCGCGTATCGAAACAACCTTTCTTGCATTCAAATTCATTTTTTATGTTCATTTAGAAATTATTACGAGACCAAATTATAAAATTCTGATCTACATCCTGATGTAAGATTTAAATGCAAATTATCACCTCAAATTATTTACATTTATTCAATACAATACCTTATTCAATTTTTTGAGTATTTAAAAAAAATGTTTAATTTTGACGGCAAAATAAATAAAATAACTGAAAAATTTACTAGATATATTCTGAGATATTATCTATAAATATAATTATCGGTTGCAACAATACAAATAATTCGTGCTAATTATATAAATCTATTTTCTCTTTACAAATAACTCACAAAAAATACAACTGAATAATTCGAGGTCAGACATTAGACATCTGAATTTATCAACTTTAAACCACTATAACAGACTGATACTATTTGTTAATTAAAACTATCTATAAAATTAAACAACTTTATTACTTATGAAAACACACAGATTCCTTATCTTTTTCATTTTATTACAATGTAACTTACATTGTTTTTCTCAAATAATTTTTTCAAAAGGCTATGTAGTAAAAAACAATGGGGAAAAGAAGAACTGTCTGATTAAAAACAATGATTGGTTAGATAATCCTTCAAAAATCCAATATAAATTAGAAGATAATGTATCTATTATAACAGCTGGAGTTGATTCAATCAAAGAATTTGGCGTTGATAATTACTCAAGATATTTGAAAGTAAAAGTAAAAATAGATCGTTCGCCCACTAATATTAATTCTCTGAATGATAAAAAACAACCTGAATGGTCAGAAGAAACATTATTTTTGAAAGAATTAGTTTGTGGAAAAGCTGGTTTATGGGAATATATCGGAAATGAACGATCCTGGTATTTCTATAATATTGACAATTCATTTCCCGAACAACTTATTTATAAACAATACATAAATCAAGAAAAAATACATGAGAATGCTTCATTTAGGCAACAATTATTAGTCTACTTGCAAAATGATCACACAAAAGATGTTGATTTGAAGGATATTAAATATGATAGAAAATCATTAAGCGACTATTTTAAACTCTATGATACAGAATATGAGTATTGTGCGAATACAGATTTCAATAAACCCGACCGAGAGATGTTCAACATAAAAGCAGTGGGATCAATAAATTATAGTTCTATGTCTATTAAGAATTACAATATAGATGTTGACCCCTTTGATTTTGGAGGTAAAATAAATTGGATGGCAGGGTTAGAATTAGAGTACTTTTTACCCTTCAATCGAAATATATGGAGTGTAATACTGACACCAACGTATGAGCACATTTATAATACCAAGACAGTTGATTTTAAATTAGGAGATATTTTAATATCTTCAAAAACAAGAACTCTGGATGTAAAAATGATTGACATTCCGATTGGAATCAGATACACAAAGTATTTAAAAAGCGATTCAAAACTTTTTGCAGACATTTCTGTAAATTCGCCTTTAAATATCGGTTTTAAACATTATTTCAAATACAATTATACAGAACAAGATCAACGTGAAGGACTCAATGTAATCATTGGAGCTGGATATTCTTTCTCAAATATCGGTTTTGAAATAAAATATCACACAAGCAAAGAAATGTTGAACACACTTAGTGCTTGGAAAACAAAATACCCAAAATTATCAATATCAGTATCTTACAAACTATTCAAAGTGATCGGAAAGTAAGATTATTTACATATCTACATCTCGAAGTAATAGACTAATAATATCGACTAAAAAAATAAGGCTGAATCAAAAAAATGATTCAGCCTTATTTAAAAGCATTTAGAGTATTGACTAAAAATTCAAAAGATCTCGCTATTATACTAAAAAAGCAGGATTATCCTTTTCTGTTGATTTAATTCTTTTTTTTCTGTCCTCTGGTTTTAGGCTTCTTATATTTTATTTTCATGGCAGCTGCCCGGCGTACCTTCATATTTACCTTTTTGTTCTTATCTTTTTTCTCATGAAAAGCTTCCCCTCCTTCTTCTTTCTTGGGGAGCTTTACCAGTGTATTTTTCATAGCCACTTGCGGCATTTCATCCAACGTCAGTTCTTTTGACACTTCTACCTCTTCGGGCATAGCTGTCATCGGAATTTTTTTATTCATCAGCCCCTCTATCGCTTCGCGATACTCTTTGTCGGCTTTGGTAATAAAAGACAATGCAACACCTTTTTTATCAGCACGCCCGGTTCGGCCTATACGATGCATGTAGTTTTCCGGAACTTCGGGCACATCGAAGTTAACAACATGCGATACGTCAGAAATATCCAAACCACGAGCTACAATATCTGTTGCTATCAACACCCTGTACTCACTTTCCTTAAATCCACGCATGGACTCAAAACGATTATTCTGACTCTTGTTGGAGTGAATCAAACCAAATTGTCCGGGAAATTTATGCGCTATCTCCTCATATAAAGCATCAGCCAGTTTCTTAGTAGAAGTAAATACCAACACCTTGGAAAATTCGGGATGATTGTTCAGCAAGAATTCCAACATATTTACCTTGGTGTAAAAATTTGGTACACGAAAGCCGATTTGTTTGATATTTTCGAGTGGTGTACCGGTTGGAGCAGCTTCAATTTCAAGTGGTTCAACAAAGAAATCGTGAACCAGATCTTTTAGCTCTTCAGAAATAGTAGCTGAGAACATCAGGTTCTGACGTTTTGTTGGCAACAAGTCGATAATGCGAACCAACTGAGGGCGAAAACCCAGATTCAGCATTTCATCTACCTCATCAATCACAAATCGTTTAATAGATTTGAGCTTTAGGCTCCCATTGAGCGCTAAATCCAATAACCTACCGGGAGTGGCTACCAACACATCCACACCGGCTACAACTAGCGGAGTCTGACGAATCATATTCACACCTCCATATACTCCCACTACCCGAACATTCATATAGGTAGTCAGTTTTTCAACCTGTTCAACCACCTGTATAACAAGCTCACGTGTAGGAACAACCACTAAAATCTGAGGATGCTTTTCTTTCGTAAATTTCCATTGACGAAGACAGGGGAGCAGGTAAGCTATTGTCTTTCCGGTTCCTGTTTGTGCTATTCCCACCATATCCTTTCCGGACATAATTACCGGATAAGCTTTTTCCTGAATAGTGGTAGGTTGAGTCAATCCCAAGTCCGAAAGGGCATTGAGAAGCGGTGAGTTAATATTAAAGTCGGTAAAAGTCATTTATCTAATGTATAATTCATAATTAGCTTTCAATGAACGTTGTTTGTAAATAAAAAGCCTGCAAAGGTACTTCAAAACTATCAGATACTCAAACCAATGGTTGAGAAAAAAGAAAATTATGAATTATACATTTTGAATTATGAATTTATTACGGTGCCAACCGTGAGATTTTCCATTCATCAGCTTCCTTTGTAAACAACAAGCGATCATGCAAACGGTTCGGTCTACCTTGCCAAAATTCAATGGCAGTTGGTTTTACAGCATACCCACCCCAATGTGGCGGCTTCGGGATCTCTTTCCCAAACTTTTGCTGATAATACTCAAACTGTTTTTCTAAAAAATCTTTTGAACGGATAAGTTGACTTTGGGGAGAGGCCCATGCACCCAGCTGACTGTCAACAGGGCGGGATTTAAAATACGAAGCGGATAATACCTCGCTGATTTTCTCTACAACTCCTTCGACCCGAACCTGCCTTTCGAGTGCAGGCCAAAAAAAGGCTAATGAAACTCTGTTGTTCAAAGCCATTTGTTTGGCTTTATGACCTTCGTAGTTGGTATAAAATATAAAACTTTCGAGTGTAAGTTCTTTGAGCAGAACCACCCTCGAATGGGGTTGTAAGTGTTCATCAACCGTTGAGAGAATCATGGCTGTAGGCTCCAACTGGTCACTTTCTATGGCATCCTGTAACCATGCTTCAAACTGATCAAATGGATTTGGCAACACATTATTCTCATCCAATGAAGAAAAAAAATACTGTTTTCTAATATCTCGAAGCATGACTCTTATCTATAATTTTGAATGATGTTATTCAGCATCAATTTGTTTTTAATTCATATCTTAATAAACAATTTACTACTCGTTTGGTTTATCTGCACGTTAGGAAATGATTATAATCGATTGTTTTTATCTACTATTTATAAATTATACAACAGAAATCTTTCAACTTGAAATTTGACCTGAAAACTCTCTTATTGTTGAAATCTTTTAGCTGATTCTTAGTTATTTTCCGAAAAGAAAAAACTACTTTTGGGGCACAAAAATAAAAAAAAATACTCTTTATGAAAGACTTGTTGAAAGCCCGCCACATAGGCGTTTCTGAACAAGATGAAGCATTTATGCTTCAAGCGGTTGGAGCAAAAAGCATCGATGAATTAATTGATCAAACAATACCCGCTTCTATCCGGCTAGAAGAAACAATAGTACTGCCCGAACCATTTACCGAGCGCCAATATGCTGAGCATATTGCCGATATCGCATCGAAAAACAAACTCTTCACTTCGTATATCGGACAAGGATGGTATGATACCTGCGCACCTGCCGTAATACAGCGTAATATATTCGAAAATCCTTCGTGGTACACATCCTACACACCATATCAGGCCGAAATTTCTCAGGGACGGCTAGAAGCATTGCTTAACTTCCAAACTGCAGTTTCTGACTTTACCGGAATGCCATTGGCTAATGCTTCGTTGCTTGATGAAGCCACTGCTGCTGCAGAGGCTGCCACCATGATGTTGAATCTTCGCAGCAGAGAACAGGTGAAAAATGAAGCCAATATTCTTTTTGTAGATCAAGCCACTTTCCCATCTGTATTGGCAGTGCTTCGTACACGAACCGAAGCACAGGGCATCAAACTTGAAATCGGAGATTTTTCCACTTATAAATTTACTCCAAAGAACTTTGGCGCAATCGTTCAGTATCCAAATGCGAACGGAAATATCGAGGATTATTCTGAATTTGTAGCCGAAGCGCATGCTGTAGGTGCAAAAGTGGCGGTGGATGCCGATATTCTGAGCTTAGCCTTATTAACTCCTCCGGGAGAATGGGGAGCTGATATTGTTTTTGGTTCCACGCAACGATGGGGAATACCTATGGGATTCGGTGGTCCATCAGCTGCTTATTTTGCTACCCGCGACGAATTTAAACGCGACATGCCGGGACGTATAATCGGAATAAGTAAAGATGCCAACGGCAAAACGGCGCTGCGAATGGCACTGCAAACCCGCGAACAACATATAAAAAGAGAAAAAGCAACATCAAATATTTGTACAGCCCAGGCTCTATTGGCTTCTATGGCAGGAATGTACACCGTTTATCATGGTGCCAAAGGTATTAAAGCCATTTCGCAACGTATACATGCCATAGCTACCTACATCAATGAGATATTACCTGTTTATGGATATAGTCAGGAAAACGAGAGCTTTTTCGACACATTAAAAATTAGTTTGCCTGAAGATGTTTCAGTGGATGAACTGAAAGCAATAGCACTGGATTACGAAGTGAACTTTCACTATTTTGAAACAGGCGAAATCGGTATCAGTTTTGATGAAACTACCGACATTGATGATGTAAACACATTAATTGAGATTTTAGCTACTTCGGTTGACAATGCAGCAGTGTATGCTTCAGAAGAAGATCTGGAAAATTTACAATCATATGATGAAAGTTTTGACCGCTCAACTCCATACCTGACTAACGAAGTCTTCAATCTTTATCGCAGCGAAACTGAAATGATGCGTTATATCAAGAAACTGGAACGACGTGATATTTCATTAACACACTCCATGATTTCATTGGGATCATGTACCATGAAACTGAATGCTGCATCGGAAATGTTACCCATGAGTCGCCCTGAGTTTGGTGGAATACATCCATTGGCACCTGCCGATCAAACCGAAGGATACAATGAGATGATCTCAGAGTTGGAGAAATACCTTACTTCTATAACCGGTTTTGCTGCATGCAGCCTCCAACCCAATTCGGGAGCAGCAGGTGAGTACACCGGGCTCATGGTTATTCGTGAGTATTTCAAATCGAAAGGCGAAACGCAACGTGACACACTTCTGATTCCGGCTTCTGCCCATGGAACAAATCCGGCCAGTGCTGCACAGGCAGGTTTTAATATAGTAGTGGTAAAATGCGATGAAGGTGGAAATACTGACTGGAATGACTGGAAAGAAAAAGCAGAAGCCCACAAAGACAAGCTGGCCGGCTGTATGATTACCTACCCTTCTACACATGGTATTTTCGAAGAACATATCAAAGACATGTGCGAAGCTATACACACTAATGGCGGACAAGTATATATGGATGGTGCTAACATGAATGCTCAGGTCGGTTTAACTAACCCGGGTACCATTGGAGCTGATGTATGCCATCTGAATCTGCATAAAACATTCGCTATTCCTCATGGTGGTGGAGGTCCCGGTGTGGGTCCTATTTGTGTGGCTGCTCATCTGGCGGCCTATCTGCCAAGTACTATATACGGAAAAAACACTGTATCGGCTGCACCTTACGGAAGTGCCAGTGTAACTGCCATCACTTACGGATATATTCGCATGATGGGCGAAGCAGGATTGACCCATTCTACAAGAATTGCGATTCTGAACGCCAATTATCTTGCAATGCGACTTAAAGACAGCTACGGAATACTGTATACCGGCGAGAATGGACGTGTAGGACACGAATTGATTTTAGAAGCGCGTAATTTTAAAGCCACTTCAGGCATAACCGAAACGGATATCGCAAAACGACTAATGGATTATGGATTTCACGCTCCTACTTTATCTTTTCCTGTTCACGGCACATTAATGATAGAGCCCACGGAAAGTGAATCATTAGCTGAACTCAATCGTTTTGCAGATGCAATGTTACAAATTTTCGATGAAATTAAAGAAGTCGAAAATGGCATTGCCGATAAAACTGATAATGTCTTATTGAATTCTCCGCATCCCGAATACAGCATTGTTTCGGACGAATGGAGCCATTCATACAGTCGTACTAAAGCTGCATATCCAACTGCATGGGTTGCTGAAAATAAATTTTGGGTAAACGTGGCGAGAGTAGATAATGCTTACGGCGACAGAAATCTGATTTGTACATGTCAGGCAATAAGTACCGAAGACTAATATACACGCAATAAACAGAAAACACTATATCAATACCAACAATTATGACAAACCGGTCTTCTTGACAGATTGAATGTAATCATTAATTCATTCGTTCCTATTGAGCTTCTATTAATACCGCTTATATTGTAATCATAACTATAAGATAAGTGAATGGCATCGCTAATATCAAATCCTAGAATTGCACCGATCTCGCTTTTTGTCCTATAAAATAATCCCACATCAAATAAGTCGGGAGATTCTGATAAACCTGTTCTTTGAGGTACTTTGAAGTAACTCGTAAGATTAAACTCCGCCTGATACATGTTGGAGTATTGAATTCCACACACTCCGAATCCCAAATCCAAACCACTACTTACAGGTTGTCTAAAACGGGTATATAAGAAGTTTGTGTTAGTTTGATATTTTCTGTCATTAGAAAAAATAGAGAATATATTCTGACTTGAAGCTCCTACCCGGAAAAACTTGTTACTAACCTCCAATCCTAAATCTGAATTAAAATTATCTTCGGACAGCAAACTCTTATAAGCTACCGGGTCGTAGCCTGTAGTTAAATCTACTTTAGAAATATCATAACTTAAGCTCTGATACGTCATCCCAATTCCAAAATGAAACTGCCAATCGTGTTCTAATTTTATAGCATAAGCATACGTCAGACCCAGATTGGTGACTGAAGTGTATCCAATTTTATCCTGAATTGCCGTTAGTCCCAACTGAGTATTTAAATTTTCAATATAAGTACTACCTGCTGCAAAAAAAGTCATTGGCGCACCATTAACTCCAATCCATTGTTTTCGAGCTGCCATACTGAATACTGCCTGATACTTATCATATATAAATGCAGGATTTATATAATGACCATTACCCCAATAATTATTCAATCTAATGTTAGATTGAGCAACTATCAGTAAACTCATTATACTAAATACAACTACAAAAAGGAGTTTCTTCATCTTTATTCAACAATTTTACGGGATTACCATCAAGTAACCTTCTTTGGCTTTAGTACCCACACCTGACTCTGAGGTATAGTACAACACATAAAAATACGTATCTTTTGAAACCGGCTTATTATGATATGATCCATTCCAACCTTCCTTACCTTCGTATAGAACAATTCCATTACGGTTATATACCTTTATGTGCCATCCTTTCATAAACAAATCATTATACCCATCTCCGTTAGGGGTTATCGTGTTAGGTATATTCACAACGGTGATATGAGAGACTACGGTGCTGTCACAGCCGTTTGTTGTTCTGAGAACATCAGTATACACTCCGGTTTGATCATAAGAATGCACATTTATAGGATACGAATCTCCTGAGATTAATATGATATTATTATGTGTCGTGAATACAGGATTAACTGTCAGATTAAGAATTGCAGTACTATCCACTCCTACTGCATCTAATAAATGTGCTGAGTAAACACCAGCAGTTGAATAATTAACTCCATTAAAGTAATAACTATCTCCATCACATATAGCTGCTTTAATTGTAGAGCTTGTCGGCATCTTAACCGTCAAAATCAGAGTTGCTGTGCTGTCACATCCTGCAGCATTTACAAAATGCATAGGGCTCGTGTGAACACCCGATTCATAATACGTATTTTTATTCCAAACTAAAGGTAATCTTGTGGCACTGACAATTAAGCTTGTAGTAGAACTTGTCGGCATATTCACCTTTAAAACAAGGGTAGCAATACTATCACAACCTACAGAATTAATTAATGTCTTTCTATAAGTCCCTGCTGTGGAATAAGTTGTACCATTAAACCTGTAAGATCCTCCCAGACAAATTTCAGCATTTGTTGTTGAATAACTAAGATTTTTTACCGTTAGGCTTAAAGTTGCAGTACTGTCACAACCCTGCTTGTTGAGCAAATGAGCCACATATGTTCCTGCAGATGAATATGTATTACCATTAAACGCATACGAATTACCCTGACAAATTGAAGCATTTGTTGTGGAACTTGTTAGCAGTTTAACAGAAAGATGCAATGTAGCTGTACTATCACAACCAAACTTGTTCAGAGCATGGCCAATATAAGTACCGGCAGTAGTATATGCCACTCTACAGAACATATATGAATCACCCAGACAAATTGAAGTGGTGGTGGTTGAAGTAGTCGGAAGATTTACTGTCAGTTTTAAAATAGCTGTACTATCACAACCTACTGAATTGATAAAATGATTACTGTATGTGCCGGTAGTACTGTATGACACTCCGTTAAACGTATAGGAGTCACCCAAACAGATAGAAGCAGTTGTAGTAGAAGTTGTTGGTAATTTAATTCTCAGATTTAATATAGCCGTACTATCACATCCTACAGCATTAATAAAATGTTTGGTATAAATACCAGCAGTAGTATAAGTTGTACCGTTAAAAACATACGAATCTCCCTGACATATTGAGATATTTGTCGTTGAAGATGATGGTAACTTTACAGTCAAATTTAAAGTTGCAGTACTATCACAACCTTGCTTATTTATCAAATGTTTAGTATAAACTCCCGTAGAAGAGTAAGTTGTGCCATTAAATAGATAACTATCTCCCTGGCAAATAGTAACATTGGCGTTTGATGTTGTAGGCACTTTCATTGTTAATACTAAAGTTACAACACTGTCACAGCCCACTTTATTTATCAAATGTTTTGTATAAACCCCGGTCGCATTATATGCAGTTCCATTAAACATATAGTTGTATCCCTGGCAAATTGAACCTATTGTAGTAGAAACTGATGGTTTATTGACCGTAACAACAGCACTTCCTGTCTGTGGATTTGAACAGGCTGTACTACTGGCATCAGAGACACTTTTCAGGCTGTAAACAAAACTTCCCGAAGTGGTGGTTACCTGAGAAACATCGACACTATTGCTCAAGGTAGTGCTAACAGTCTGGCTTGTCCCGCCATTGACCGTGTACGTGAACGTATAAGGCGCAGTGCCACCTGAACCAGTGAAAGTGACTTTAGGTGATGGTTCGTTCTGACAAACTGTTGTACTACCACTGATACTAGCCAGCGGTAACGGGTTGACAGTGATGGTGGAAGTACCACTTTGTGGATTGGAACACGCTGAACTACTGACATCTTTTACACTCGCCAAACTATAAACGAAGCTACCCGAAGCAGTGGTAACCTGCGAAACTGTGACACTCGTACCCGAAGTAGTGGTGACTGTCTGAGTTGCCCCACCATTGACGGTATAAGTAAATGTATAAGGAGCTGTACCAACAGAACCAGTGAAAGTGATAACAGGAGAAACGGCATTCTGACAAACAGTGGCAGTACCGCTGATAGTGCCCGTCGGTAATGGATTAACCGTGACTGTACTGCTGCCCGTTTGATTATTAGAACAAGCTGTACTGCTGGCATCTTTTACACTTACCAAACTATAGACAAAACTTCCGGGAGTAGTGGTGACCTGAGAAACATCAACACTATTACCCGAAATGGTAGTAACGGTTTGAGAAGCTCCACCATTGACGGTATAGGTAAAAGTATAAGGAGAGATACCACCCGCACCCGTGAAGGTTACTTTGGGAGATACATCATTCTGGCAAACAGCTGTAGTACCAATGATAGTCGCTGTTGGTAACGGATTCACTGTTATGGTTGAAGTTCCACTTTGTGGATTGAAACACGCTGAACTACTGGCATCTTTTACACTTACCAAACTATAAACAAAACTTCCCGAAGCAGCGGTGGACTGGGAAACGGTTACACTATTGCCCGAAGTGGTGGTAACGGTTTGAGGTGATCCGCCGTTGACCGTATAGGTAAATGTGTAGGGAGCTGTACCATCTGTACCCATAAAAGTAATATCAGGCGCTGACGAACCATTCTGACAAACTGCAGCCGTACCACTGATGGTGGCTGTCGGTAATGAGTTTATGGTTACCGTTGAATTACCCATCTGTGGATTAAAACAAGCAGCACTACTTCCACTGACGCTTTTCAAATCATATACAAATGTTCCGGAACTTGTGGTTGGAACTGCAACTGTCACACTGTTGCCCGAAGTGGTGTTGACAGTTTGATTAGCACCTCCGTTGATAGTATAAGTAAAAGTATAAGGAGAAGCTCCTCCTATACCTGTAAAGGTGATATTGGGAGATGCTGCATTCTGACACACTGTGGTAGTACCACTAATAGTAGCAGTTGGAAGAGGATTAACCGTAATTGTTGAAGCTCCGGTTTGAGTATTAGGACAACCACTACCACTGGCATCAGATACACCTACCAAATTATATATAAAGTTGCCCGAAGTGGTGGTTACCTGAGAAACAACGACACTATTGCCCAAGGCAGTGCTAACGGTCTGGTTTGCTCCGCCATTGACGGTGTACGTAAACGTATAGGGTGCTGTACCGCCTGAACCCGTGAAAGTGACTTTAGGTGATGGATCGTTCTGACAAACGGTTGTGCTGCCACTGATACTGGCCAACGGTAACGGGTTGACAGTGATGGTGGAAGTACCGCTCTGTGGATTGGAACACGCTGAACTACTGGCATCTTTTACACCCACCAAACGATACAAGAAACTACCCGAAGCAGTGGTAGCCTGCGGAACTGTTACACTCGTACCCGAAGTAGTGGTAATAGTCTGAGTTACCCCCCCATTGACGGTATAGCTAAAGGTGTAAGGAGCTATACCACCCGAACCCGTGAAGGTGATAACAGGAGAAACGGCATTCTGACAAACTGTGGCAGTACCGCTGATAGTGGCTGTAGGTAATGGATTAACCGTGATTGTACTAGTGCCCGTTTGATTATTAGAACAGGCTGTGCTGCTGGCATCTTTTACACCTACCAAATTATAAACAAAACTTCCGGGAGTAGTGGTAACCTGAGAAACATCTACACTATTACCTGAAGTGGTAGTAACGGTTTGAGAAGCTCCACTATTGACGGTATAAGTAAAAGTATAAGGAAACGTACCACCCGCACCCGTGAAGGTTACTTTGGGAGATACATCATTCTGGCAAACGGCTGTAGTACCAATGATAGTCGCTGTTGGTAACGGATTCACTGTTATGGTTGAAGTGCCACTTTGTGCATTGGTACACGCTGAACTACTGGCATCTTTTACACTTACCAAACTATAAACAAAACTTCCAGAAGTGGCAGTGGACTGAGAAACAGTTACACTATTGCCCGAAGTGGTGGTAACAGTTTGAGGTGATCCACCATTGACGGTATAGCTAAATGTGTAGGGAGCTGTTCCACCTGAGCCAGTAAAAGTAATATCAGGCGCTGACGAAGCATTCTGACAAACAGCAGTTGTACCACTAATGCTTGCTGTCGGTAATGGGTTTATTGTAAAAACTATAGCTGATGGTTTACTTTCACAGGTTCCATCATTTTGTGTAACATAATAAGTTTTAGTCCCGGGGGTAGCTGTATTTGGTATGGGTGCAGTAGTACTGCCCGGACCTCCTAGTGTGGTATACCACATCAAGTTAGTTCCTGTTGCAGATAATGCAATCGAAACTGCACCCTGACAATAATAGACGGGAGTTGTTACTACAGGAGCAGCAGGCGAAGCATTCATTGTGACGCTGCTATTATTATTTGTTGTTGTAGCTTCTATCCCGGTATATGCTACAGTAGCAGTATTTACCCAAGTAGTGCCAGTTGTTGTAGGAGGATTTACATTTATCAGAATCGGTGGATAAGAAGCTCCAAACGCCAAAGCATCTATTCTTTTAAAGGTATAGTTATTTCCGGTATGTGTTACTGTCCAGCCGGGGGCAGTTACACCTGTAATAGTAAAACTAGCAGGAATATTGTCTGTAACAGTTACCGTCTTACCGGCAGTACTATTTATTGTTCCTTCATTTGAAACAAGTAATGTGTACGTATTACCTCCGGTAGGGTCAGAGCATGACTGGTTTAACGTATTTTTCATAACGAAATCAGCATTCAACACATACGAAGTGACAGAGAATTCATTATTCGTTAAATCATCATCGGTTATTCCTGTCAACGAGGGATCCACGGTCACTGTATTTGTCAACAAACCAGCACCGGCAGGTAATTTTTTCACAGTACCTACCACCGTAAACGTGGATATGGTATTCCCATCCATTTTCAAGGTTGAAGTAAATGGATTAGATAAACCAGTAGTAATTGGGACTCCATTAGAAAATCCGGTTGCTGTATTGTTAGTATTACCATTGTTATTGAAAGTGATACTTGTAATATTAAAATCTCCTGAAGGACTAATATCAACTGCGTTTCCAAGACCATTTTTGAGCACATCACTTACGCGTAAATTACTAGCTGGACCAATGGTTGCATTGTGTACATTAATGGTGTATGTTAGTGTGTTTGATACGGAAGTATTAATTTTATCAACACTCTTATCCACTCTGAATCCACCCGGTGTAGTAACAACCAAATTCCTGATTTCATGATAATTATAACTTCCTCCGGTAGATGCAGCAAAACCTAGTTTTAAGAGGGATGGTGGTGGAATATTGGTATTATAAGTAAAGAGAGGTACATCTGCTCCACCTGGTGTAAGCTTCCAGGTAGCAGTTATTCTGAATTTTGGAAACATCGTTGTTCCAATTGGAATAATTGATATCCTAACTCTTCGGTAAAACTGCATATCAGTAGGTCTGGTTGCAGTAGGTGTATTGTAATCTATAGAGTTTACATTTGAATTTTGATCTGTTTGTAGTTGAAAGGACGTAAGGTACGGATTAGTGGTTGAAGGATTTGAGGTAGTTGCACCTCTCAAAGTAATAGAATTGCATCGCTGCCCAGGTCCTCCCACTCTTCCTTCAGTCGGATTAGAAAAATTACCATACTCATCCAAGCCTATACCAATATAACCACCAGCTAATCCAGAAGTTCCAGCCGAAGTATTTGGAGCATACCCCAATGACCCCCCCCAACCTCCAAGAGCAAAAGAAGAAGTTGCATCGAAAAAAAACACCCCTATCCCATCTGCTCCGGGATCTCCTGGTACAGTTCTCCATGTAGTATATTGAAAATCAATTAAAATTCCTAATGTTGATGGAAAAGTAGAATTTATAAAAGCAAATCCTTTTTGATATGTATCCCCATTTGTGAGCCTTAACCAACCATCATTCGCAAGATCATCTATCCCAGCAGTCAAATATGCAGCGTTTGGGCTTCCTCCCAATATAATATTGCTGGGCAATACATCACCTTTAAAATCCTGAACAACTGTAAACTGAGCGTATATGGGCGTAAACAGACAATTGGCAATAACCAAAAGAATAACAATATGACGTAATGGCGTATTCTTCATAATTTTAAATTTAACAATATCCTTTTCTAATCTGGAATAAGAAAAATTAAATCTCAATTGCCCAATAAGAATAAACACTGGAAAACCAACACAATAATCGAGAACATTACATTTTAAACGATAACACAAAACGCACAAACGCACAAAACTCAAGAATGAAGAGTGCGAAAAGACAATTCGACTTTAAAAGCAATAAACCTTGAAAGTGTAAACTTCATAAACATAGAATTAAAGGATTCTACATTTAATACAACAACAATAAACTATTCAGATATAGAAAATCTTTAGAAACTTCCATTATCTACAAGAATTTGTAATTGAATATACTACAAACTCATGTAGCACTCCCTGAAATTTTAAATGCAAAATTAAAATAATAAATGAACATATTAAATTAATTACACGGATAAATTAGTCTTTTAACAATTTCTTAACATTCGATAGTATTTGGCTTAAATTAATGAATATTAATAAGATTATTATACATACAACTGTAACCTGTTCCATAAAACACAAATAATATGAACTTTTCTTGTCTATAAAAAAAAGCTATTTATCTTGTGTTCAACAAAGCAATTATATATCAATGACAAACGAAAAACTCATGTTGCTAAATTAATCATTTTGCATTAAACTATAATAAAACTAAAGCATTTATAAATAGGACAAGGCAATTATCAAATAGATAACAAACAGCAACTTACATTCAAGTTCAGAATTATTTTTAGGACACAAACAAAAACGAGAACAAAAGTTCACAAAACAACTATTCAAATCTGTTACACGAAATACAACGTAAATCATTTTATTAGATTATTCAAACCTTAATCAATTTTGCAATTCATCAATAAAAAAAGCCTGCAAAGAAAATTCTAAGCAGGCTTGTAAATATTATAACGATTTAAATTTTACTCCATCTCTATACTTGAAGCACCACCATCTGATTTTTTTACACTTTTGGGATTACCTTTGTATTTTATTTCGCTAGCACCATAAGCTTCAGCATTAATTGATTCAGAGGCAAAAACTTTAGCATGGCTTGCACCAGCTACATGAACATCAACCTGCTTCGCTTTAAGCTCATCAGCATTTATATCACTGGCACCAATACCGCTCGCATTAAATATATTGCTTGAGCCTCTCAAATCAACTTTAGATGCACCTTTTACATCTAATTTGAATATCCCACTTACATTTACATCTAAGTTTGCCTGACTTGCACCAAGCAAATTTAGCGTTAAGTCTTTTGTGGTAAGCGGGTATTTACTTTCTATCTTACAAGCACCCTTTGCTGTTAAGTACTGAATTGAATCAGACGAAACGGATACCTTTATAGGTTTATTTTGGAAGAGAAACACTTCGTCTGAATATACATGCAACACACCATTCTCAACTTTAGTTATTACTCTCGGGAGATATCCTTTTACAAATGAAACTTTTAGCTCTTTGGTTGAATCATTTCTCAATTCAAGTTCTATATTTCCGGACAAATCAATTGCATTGAAAGAATCACATTCTCTTATTTCATCTTCATAAGGTTTA
>Ga0302213_1000617_pt1 | contig 19498 bp, 16 predicted proteins | sample II_Fen_N1_2_FD_194583 | JGI IMG/M metagenome (GOLD analysis project Ga0302213, IMG submission 194583) | Peat permafrost microbial communities from Stordalen Mire near Abisko, Sweden - II_Fen_N1_1 | ecosystem: Environmental > Terrestrial > Soil > Wetlands > Permafrost | place: Sweden: Abisko... | reverse complement strand
CACCGGGTCTCGTGGCAACATGGGATGCCGTACGTCTTATGGGTTGCAAGATCACGTATACCGACGCATGTAGGGTTGCTCGCCCGATGTCGGGGGGTAGATCGCTAAAGGCATAAGGTAACTTATGTTCGAGATAAATGACAGACACTTTGCGCAAGCAGAGTACAAAACCCGGCTTATAGACCTACTATTTTTTTTTACCTTATTTCATGTGTAAATAATTGTTTTTTAAGAAGTCATCTGGAACTCGCATGTAAGATTCTCATAATTTTTAATGAACTTCTACACATGCTCGTTTCAAATAATTACTTTAGCCATGTCAAAACTAATTGATGCTCGCAACTCAATATCTAATTTTGTTCGGTTTGATATTTGGCGCAATACCGAGCACGAACTATCCAAATCTCGACGTATTTATTATAGGTTGATAAAAACCATAATTTTAGCTGTTAAAGGTTTTATTAAAGAAAAGTTAAATATTCGTGCTTCGGCGCTCACCTACTCTATTTTATTCGCCATTATTCCCCTATTTTCTTTGATAATTGCTATTGGTAAAGGTTTTGGAGTTGAAAAGATGATAGAAGATTCACTTCAGGATACTTTTATTGGTCAATCTAATATGACTCCAACAGTAATGGGATTTGTGGACCGTTATTTGCAAACAACTCAACGCGGACTCTTTATTGGTATTGGTATTGCGGTATTGTTTTGGTCGGTGATGAACTTTTTCATGCAAGTAGAAAGCGCTTTTAATTCCATTTGGCAGGTGAAAAAACCAAAATCACCCATCAATCAGTTTACAACCTATTTTTCTTCCATTCTAATTATACCTTTGTTAATCGTTTTCTCGAGTGGATTTTCCATTTACGTTAGCTCTGCTGTATCGCAAACATATATTTATCATGTTTTAAGTCCAGTATTAAGATTAGGGATGAAGTTTATTCCATATTTTATTAATTGGATTGTATTTACCATTTTATATATGGTTATACCAAATATCCGAGTTAAATTTAAAAATGCATTAATAGCCGGAATTGTTGCTGGTACCGCTTTTCAGGCATTTCAGATGTTATATATTAATGGTCAGGTATATTTATCCCGTTTCAATGTTGTTTATGGGAGTTTCGCTGCTGTACCTCTGCTTTTATTGTGGATAGAGATATCCTGTCTAATAGTATTGCTTGGAGCTGAAATCTCGTATGTATCACAAAATATTAAAAACTTTGAATACGAACTAGAAGCTAAGAATATTAGCACGCGTTACAAAAATTTTCTGATGTTGTTTATAACGCATATTGTGGTAAAGCAATTTGAGGCACAAAAGCCGGCATTATCTGCAGAACGGATTTCAATTAATTATCATCTTCCTATCGGTTTGGTCAATCAAATTATAGAGCAGTTAGTTGCAGTGGCTATCTTGGTGGAGGTTGTGACAGAGAATTCGGAGATAAAAAAATATATTCCTGCTATAGATATAAATCAGCTTTCGATAAACATGGTGTTTTCAAAACTAGAAACAAATGGTTCTGAGCTGTTTATAAGGAGTAAAAATGAATTATTGGACGTGTTTTGGCAGAAAACATTGGTTATAAAACAGCAATCAGACGAATATAGTGCTCATATATTGGTGAAAGACATTTAAAAAAAGCCGCTTCCAACTGAATGGAAGCGGCTTTTTTTGAGCCTCTTGTCGGATTCGAACCAACGACCCCGAGATTACAAATCACGTGCTCTGGCCAACTGAGCTAAAGAGGCAAGCGGATAAGCCCCCTACATCGCACCGCTACAACCAAATACCCTTGCTGCGGTCAAGCCCTGGGGGAGTTCAAAGGGAGCTGGTCGTGTAGGACTTATCCGGCGACAAAAGTAGTACTTTTTGTGGGATTCACAATGCCTTCAGAAAATATTTTTTTCTGAAACCCCTTACAATACTCATTTCCAGAAATCTATTAGCTAAAAATAATTTCAAATAAAAAAACCGGAACTGTGAAAGTTCCGGTTTGAAGTATGATATACGAACTATTACGGCAAATAGTTGAAAGTATTTCTGCTTGAGTTAGTTTTATTTTGTCGAAATAGTTTGCGTAAACTCGATATTGTCGATACAAGCATATTTTGGTGTATTTATCCATCCTCCTGATTTATCTGTTGAGTCAAAAGTAAAAGTTACCAAATCAACTTGACCAAGTGAACTTAAATCTATTTTTGTCCAATTTTTTAGAACAAGAGACTTTCCTGATCTGAAATCAGCTAAATATACATCAACACTTGAAGTTTGTATGTTTGATTTATAGCCTTTTATTGTCACTTTAAACCAATCGTTTGTTGAGAATTTTTTCCCAAAACCGCCAACACCATAGTCACCATTCTTAATCCCTAAAAAGGCATATGTTGAATTTGTTATATAAAGACTTTTTATACTGAAATTTCCATAAGTATTTGACGGACAAACCAAAGCAGCGGAGTCATATGCAAGAGCAAATTGTTTAGAATTAAATGCACCCGACCCTGCAATTACACTATATTGGTTTCCATAACCAGCTGTAATAGAATCATTTTTGGAAGAACATGCAAAACCTGACCAGAAAAATGTTGTTGTACCATTGTAACTCATTGAATCAAACTTATTTTTGAAAATACTATTCATTGTTGTAAATGAGCCTGAGTTATCGGAGCCGTTCCAAATACCTTGATTATTGAGTTTTACAGCTTCAAAATCAACGTTGGTCGAAACAGTAATAGAATCCGGTACAAGATATTGAATTTCTGTTTGTGCATCGTCCTTGCAGGATGTAAAAAAAATTGCCAAGATAGTAATTGAGAGAAAGAGTTTAAACGTTTTCATTTTTATTATATTATTGATTATTAAATAGATAAATTCAATTCAACAATAAACAATATGTCAATGTATCGGATATAATTATTGTTAACTTCAACAATAAGAAAATGAAGAATATGTACACACGTATGTGTTCAGACTCTTTTTGCTATTAGTCCCGAAAGCAAAAACATAGTTGTTTGTGAAATGGCAGGTCTTCTGACTTACTCCCGTTATTGAACGCCTTCCCGAAATCAGTTGTCAGTTATCAGTTAACAGTTATCAGTTCATTTTGGAACTGTTCACTGTTTACTGTTGACCGTTGACTGAAAAAACCAGTGGCAAAAGTGTTGTTCAATACGTTTAAATGGAGTCTACAGCAGCGGGTACTGTTCCGGAATTAGACCGGATTCCCTTTTATCGAAATAATGATGATTAATTCCGATACCAAAATCGTTGACAAAAGTAGTGAAATATTTTAAGGTACGAAACTATTTTTGACAGTTTCGTTGCTTGCAACAGGACTAATATAATGATAACTTGTTAGTTGTAACTAAAATGGAAGTCAATCTTAATTATTGACAAAATAGGCATAACTTTTGCATATATTCACATCACATCAGCACGTTGTAAGTTCAAAATATATAAATTTAAAAAAAACATGAGAGTATGAAAAAAACTATTTTTTTATTTCTGATTGCATTATTAGCTGTAGCATGTCAAGGACCAGTAGGTCCTGAAGGCCCTCAAGGTTATGGAACTAACTGGAAAATCATCAATCTTACTGCTAGTGCTTCCGATTGGATTCAAAAAACAGACAAAGATGGATTAAACATGTATTATACATGTCATTTTTCAATGCCTGAAATTAATTCAACTGTTTATAATGACGGATCAGTTATTACTTACATTTACCTCGACGGTGGTCAACAACCATTACCTTTTGTTAGGCATTATCAAGATAAAACTGGTGCTTTATGGACAGAGACGACCGACTTTAATTACACTCAAGGTGGATTAGATGTTTATATAACATATTCAGATTTTGCAGCAATAGCACCGCCAGCAATGAATTTCCGTGTAGTTTTAATGTGGTAATTGTTTTTTTTCTGTCAACAAATTGGATGTAAATTAAAGCTGTCTCATATTTATCAACATTTCAAGCTTTCGCAGATTTTCTTTGTGAAAGCTTGTTTTTTTTAAGCCTCTAGCTCAGGCAGATATTTTCTTGTTGCTATTCCTTGAATAAATAAAAAAATGTACTTTTGAAACGGATTATTACAAAAGCTTCATGACACAGGAAACCAAAGAATTTATCAGTAAGCATCTCGATGAAAATATCCATCAATTAGCTCTTCAATCGGCTCGATTTCCGTTGGTTGATATGTCGATGGCTATCCGTCAAATCAATGGAAAGCAAAAAATAAAGTCTAAAGTTCCACTGTTTTATAATAATGATGAAGTACTTTATCCAATTCAGCTGTCGCTGGAGCAATCTTCCTCAGAATCAACAGCTAAGTACAAATCAAATCTTTGCGAAGGCAAATCACTCGTTGACCTTACTGGCGGATTCGGAGTGGATTGTTGCTTTATGTCAGAGCGTTTTGAAGGTGCTACTTACGTGGAACGACAAGCGGAACTTTGCGCGTTAGCCAACCATAATTACAGAGTGCTTAACAGAAATAATATTGAGGTTGTTCATGCCGAAACAGAACAATATTTAGAGGAAATGAATCCTGTAGATTGGATTTTCATTGACCCCGCGCGGCGAAATTCAAGTGGGAAAAAGGTAGTGTTTTTATCAGATTGTGAACCGGATGTTTCAGCTCTATCGTTGCTCCTACTCCAAAAAGCCAAACGAGTAATGATTAAACTATCTCCCATGATGGACATTACGGCTGCTGTTAAGGAATTGCCCAATACATTTGAAATTCATATCATAAGCATTGAAAATGAATGTAAAGAGGTTTTACTGCTACTCGACCAAGAAGTTCATTCAAATCCAAAAATTACGACAGTAAACTTAGGAAAAAATGCTAAAAAAGATCTTTTCGAATTTTTTCAAAATGAGGAAAGTGTTGCGCAAATAGGATTTGCATCGGGTTCAGAAACATATCTTTACGAACCCAATGCATCTGTTATGAAAAGTGGTGCTTTTAAATTAATTTCCAGTAAATTTGAATTACATAAACTTCATATTAATACACATTTATACACTTCAGTTAAACTAACACTTGATTTTCCTGGCCGTGTATTCAGAGTGGAAAATCAGAGTGGAAATTCGAAAAAAGAGCTGAAAGAGTTGGCTGACAAAACTCCTAAGGCCAATATCAGCGTCCGCAATTATCCACTTTCTGTAGATGATCTCCGCAAGAAACTAAGGATTAAAGAAGGCGGTGAAACTTATCTTTTTGCATGCACATTGGCTAATGAGCAAAAAGTAATAATTGAGTGTAAAAAGCTGTAAAATGAACTACCCTCCAAAAGTTAGATAGCTAACTTTTGGAGGGTAGTTCATTTTTTGACTTCATTTTATAATTCTATTGCAATAGCTTTAACTGTACACGTTTTCTGGTTGGGTCCACTTCCATCACCCGAACTTTTACATGTTGATGAACAGAAACAACTTCTGCCGGATTGCTGATATATCTATCTGCCATTTGTGATACATGAACTAATCCATTCTCTTTGATACCTATATCCACAAAAGCTCCAAAATTAGTGATATTTGTAATAATGCCAGGTAATTCCATGCCTATTCGCAAGTCTGAAATCGTTTTTACGTTAGCATCGAATTCAAAAACTTTAATACTGCTACGTGGATCACGTCCGGGTTTTTCAAGCTCTTGCAGAATATCATTCAATGTTGGAAGTCCAACTTTATCAGTTATATATTTTTGTAAATCAATACTTTTCTTTAATTCTTTGTTTTGAATTAATTCTTTAACATCCACCTTTAGGTCTTTGGCCATTGCTACCACAATGCCGTAACTTTCGGGGTGAACTGCCGAATTATCGAGCAATTGTTCACTGTCGGGTATTCGAAGGAAACCGGCACACTGTTCAAAGGTTTTAGCGCCCATTTTGGGTACTTTCATTAGTTGCTTACGGCTTTTGAACGCTCCATTTTCTGCACGAAAATCAACAATATTTTGTGCCAATTGTGGTCCAAGTCCAGAAATATAAGTCAGCAAATGCTTGCTGGCGGTATTAAGGTTCACTCCTACCCGATTTACTGCATTTTCAACAGTTTGGTCTAATGCTTTCTTTAATTGAGATTGGTCTACATCGTGTTGATATTGGCCAACACCGATGGATTTTGGATCAATTTTAACCAGCTCCGCCAATGGATCCATCAGTCGTCGACCGATAGATACAGCGCCACGTACCGTTACATCATAATCAGGAAACTCATCTCTGGCAATTTTAGAAGCGGAATAGATAGAAGCGCCATTTTCGCTCACTACAAATAATTTCACTTCGCGGTCGAAGCGTGTATTTTGGATAAACTGCTCTGTCTCACGACCGGCAGTCCCGTTACCAATAGCAATTGCCTGAATATCATAAGCTTCAACCATTTTCTGTACCTTGCGCATGGCTTGGGCGTTCTCGTTTACCGGTGGATGCGGAAAGATAGTTTCGTTGTGCAGTAGATTTCCTTGTGCATCAAGACAAACAACTTTACAGCCAGTACGAAATCCCGGATCAATACCCAAAACGCGTTTCTGACCCAAAGGAGGCGCCAGTAGTAATTGACGTAAATTTTCTGCAAATACGCGAATAGCCTCTGTATCAGCCTCTGCCTTGCTTTCTGATGCAAATTCGGTTTCGATACTTGGTTTAAGTAAGCGTTTATAGGCATCTGTTACTGCTTCTGCTACTTGTTGAGAAGCCTCGCTTTCTCCTTTTACAAAAATGCGGTCGAGTTTTTCAATACAATGGTCATCTTCAGGTGAGATACTTACACGCAGAAAACCTTCTGTTTCTCCTCTTCGCATGGCCAATAGTCTGTGCGAAGAGCAACGAGCCAATTTTTCGCTCATGTCAAAATAATCGCGGTATTTTTGTGCTTCCTCTTCTTTGCCTTTAATTAGTTTTGATGAAATAATAGACTCTCTATTGAATATCAGACGTATAGAGTTACGAGCTGCCTCACTTTCATTCATCCATTCGGCCATAATATCGCGTGCACCAGCTAAGGCATCGTCAACACTTTCCACTTTGTCCTTTACGAATTGTAGTGCCATTCGCTCCACGTCGTTCGATTGTTGCTTCATTAGCATTTTGGCCAATGATTCCAGCCCTTTTTCACGAGCGATCTCGGCTCGCGTACGACGTTTTGGTTTGTATGGCAGATAAATGTCCTCTAGCTCAGTTATATTCCAGCAATTGTCTATCCTATTTTTCAGCTCTGGAGTTAACTTGCCTTGCTCTTCGATAGATTTCAGCACGGCTAGCTTTCGTTTTGCCAGTTCACATAGCTTATCGTATTGCTCTTTTGTTTCGCCTAGTTGCACTTCGTCCATGCCGTCGGTCATTTCCTTGCGGTAACGACTTACAAAGGGAATGGTTGCTCCCTCGTTGAAAAGTTGAATGGCATTGCGTATTTGTTTTTCTGAAAGTTGAAGCGCCGTAGCAATAAGCGAAATGAATTTGGAAGGAATTGTTGTAGTTTCAGCAGACATATTATTCGAATATTTTATATACTGGCAAATACAATAGAAATTACCGATAATTCTATTGTATTTATTATGGTTTGAAAAATTAGTGTAAGATTTTAAATATTAATTCTTTCATTAAATCACCTTCTACAGTACTTGGATTATCAATACCTTTGTAGCGGGCATCTGTTTCACGGATAAATGAGATGATATTCATGGTTTTCCAGGCTCCAAAGCTTTGGGATGCTTTTTGGTAATCCTTTACAAAATAAGGGTTTATCTTTAGTTCGGAAGCTACAGCACCCTGACTTTTATCCGAAAGATAATGGTAAATCATTAAGTCGCTAAAGAACTTGAACAACTGCGATAATACCAGCACCAGTGGATTCGCTTTTTTGTTTTCGGAAAAATACCGGATAATGCGGTTAGCTTTCAGTATATCTTTATTAATAAGTGCTGCTTGTAACTCGAATACATTAAAATCTTTGCTGATGCCGATGTTTTTTTCTACTAATTCAGGTGAAATAAGTCTTATATCAGCCGGTTTGGTAAGCACCAACTTGTCTAGCTCATTCACCAATTTGCTTAAATCTGTTCCTAAAAATTCAGAAAGCATAGCCACTGCTTTGTCATCAATGCCAACGTTCTTTGATTTACAATATTTTGAAATCCAAGTTGCTACTTCATAATCGCGCAATTTAACTGATTCGTAAACAGTTGCCACCTTTCCCATTTCCTGATACCATTTTTTACGTTTATCAGGTGTTCCATATTTATAACAAAATACTAATATAGTGGATTTTAAAGGGTTGGAAAGGTAATGTACAATATAGTCCCAATCTTTAATTATTTGAGCTTCTTTAATAATAAGCACCTGATATCCACCCATCATAGGATAGCGTTTGGCTGCATTTATCACTATAGAAATGTCCACATCTTTTCCATACAAAATAGTCTGGTCGAATTCCTTTTCAGTGTCGTCCAGCACGTGTTTTTGAATAAAATCAGAAATGACATCTATATAATAAGGTTCTTCTCCCATTAAAAAATAAATGGGTGAGTATTTCTTGAGTCGTAAGTCAGAAATAATTTGATCGTAAGTAAAATCTTGTTTGGCCACTTTTTTTGATTAGTTATTGATAAGTTTCGACTTGTTTTTCTATCTATTAAAATTAAGTCTATTCAAATCGCAAATGCTTTATAGTCTTGCTATTATTCATTAATGACGATAAGGATTTTACACCAATTTTAATATGTTCTTCCACAAAACTGGTGGTAACCTTCTTGTCGCTTTCACTGGTTTTAATACCATCTTCTTGCAGTGGCATATCCGAAATTAGTAACAAGGCGCCAATTGGAATACTATTATAAAAACCTACCGAAAAGAGTGTTGCCGTTTCCATATCAACAGCCAGAGCGTGTGTTGCCCGAAGATATTCCTTGAAATTTTCATCGTGTTCCCAAACCCGGCGGTTAGTGGTGTAAACTGTTCCAGTCCAGTAGTCTTTACCAAAGTCACGAATGTTTGACGAAACGGCACGTTGCAGACTAAATGCTGGTAGTGCCGGAATTTCGGGTGGAAAATAGTCATTTGAAGTTCCTTCACCACGAATGGCGGCACTTGGCAAAATATAGTCGCCTAAATGATTTTTATCTTTTAATCCACCACATTTACCCAGGAATAGTACAGCTTTAGGTTGAACTGCCGACAAGATATCCATTATAATAGCTGCGTTGGGGCTTCCCATACCGAAATTAATTATAGTAATGCCATTGGCAGAAGCGTTGGGCATATTACCATCGCGCCCGATTACCGGCACATTGTACCATTCGGCAAACAGCTCAACATAGTTATTAAAGTTGGTGAGCAAAATATATTCAGTAAATTCATTTAGAGGGCGTTTAGTATAGCGAGGAAGCCAGTTTTCGACGATTTCTTTTTTTGTTTTCATATTTAATAATAATATAGTTTGTTTTTGTAACTTCGCATTGCAATCGATTTTGAATGCAAAATACAAAAAAGTGAAAACAAAAATACTAAAAAATGTCGCAACTGAACCTTCCTGAGTATAATTTTCGAATAAAAAAACAAAACGAAAAATTATTAATTTTCGATACGCAGCGTAAACGATACGTGGCGCTAACTCCCGAGGAATGGGTTCGGCAGCATTTCATTCGCTTCCTGATTGAAGTGAAAGGTTATCCTGCAGCGTTGTTAGCTATTGAGAAACAACTTAATATGAATGGGATGAAAAAACGTTGTGATGCTATATTATATGATAGTGATGCAAACCCTATCCTTATAATAGAACTAAAAGCTCCAAACGTTCCTATTTCTCAGGCTACTTTTGACCAAGTTGCTGTTTATAATGCTAAACTAAAGGTTGATTTCTTTATGATAAGCAATGGAATTGAACATTTTTGCTGCAAAGTGAATGTTGAAACCGCACGGTATGAATTTTTTTCTGAAATTCCGAATTTTTCTCAAATTAAAGAATAGAACATGCTATATTATTGTAAAACAGATTGTTATGTTTAATTTTGAACGAAATACCATAAAAACATGTTGTAAAACACGAAATAACGCATTGATAAGTCGTTACCAAAATAAATGTATTATTTACACTATTTAAACTATTTAATATCAATATATTACAATCAAAAATACAAAATTAAAAAGTTAAATAAACTGCGCTAAAAATTAATTTAACATTAAAGATGCAATTTGTATGTTGTAAAACATGTATTTTTGCATCGTCAATCAGAGATAATTTGATATGACAAATCTAATACAAGGAAATGCCCATAAAAATCACATGGGGATTCTTTGTATTTTTTGTTTTAAACAAGAGTAACAAATAAAATTTAAAAATTTTAAGTTATGAAAAAGATTTTAGTTACAATTTTGGTATTAGTTGCTAGTGCAGCTCATACATTTGCTCTTAATCCTAGTGATTACACTGCTTTTTACAAGTTGAACAATAAAGTGGCTTACAACGCGCTAATCGGATATATTGATGCAAATCAGGAACAAGCTGCTTTCTTACAACATGTATTTAAAGTTACAGAACAAGAAATGAAAACGGCAGTAAATAGTAATAACGACATAGCTGCTGAGAACGTTCTTAATTACAACTTACGAAATACTAAATGTATTTTAACGGAAGGTCAATACAGAAAGTATTTAGAGTTTGTAAATGTGTATTTAAACAATGAGAATAACTTCTCAATGCTTACTGCGAACAGATAAACATAGAAAAAAAAGATTGTGTATAAAAAAAAATTGTGTATTTTTTAAAAATTAAGGTTATGAAAAAGATGTTAGTTATAGTTATGGTATTGGTTGCAGGAGCAACTTCTACATTTGCAATGAATCCAACTGATTATGAGGTGTTTTACAAATTGAATAATGCGTCAACATTCAACGGATTAGTTAAATATCTGAAAGCAAACAGTGAACAAGCTGAGAATTTAAAATGTATATTTGGAATTGCCGAGAATAAAATAAAAATGGCACTAAACTCAGATAATGAGATAGATGCAGAAAAAGCAATGAACTTCAACCTCGGTAATGCAAAAAATGTTTTATCTCCTCGTCAATACAAAAAGTATTTGGCAATTATCAATTTGACAATAAGTAATAGGTCAGAAGAAGTATTGTTGACAGAAAAATAAGATTCTATATCTCTATAAAAATGAGGGTACGTTGTTTGACGTACCCTCATTTACTTTTGTTTCTATTTACATATGCGATTGTTATTTCGCTCCTCAATTCCCGTAAAGCATCGTTGGCAATCCACTTAGCTGATTTACTATCTTGGCGAAGGATTCGTTCTGCACACTCAATAGCTCTCATGCGAAGAATTTCATTTCGTTTACCAATCTGTCGCAAGGCCCAATTGACGGCTTTACGCACAAAGTTTCTATTATCCCACGCTTCGCGCTCAATCAGCTCAAAAAAATGGTAAAAAGCTTCATCTTTAATAACCAACGAACACATTAATACAAATGCAGTTCGTTTTACAAATTCTTCGTCAGCACAGGAATAAGTCTCAATTTTTTCTAATGCAAAAGGTGTTTTAATAAATAAACCACAGCACTGATCACAGATATCCCAAGAATCAAAGTCCCCCACCCAACCAGAAAACTGATTTTCATCGATTAATTTAGGGTCATCAATCATTGTTGCTAATATACGAGCTTCATGAACTTCTGTTTGCCAAAGATTTAAGGCGAGTGAGTGATTCGTTTTTATTTTTTTTGCGAGTTGTCTAATTAGTGGAACCTTTACACCAAGCGCTTTATCATTAGCGATTCCAAAATGTGATAATTTTGCAAAATGCTCTGGTGTAGATAAATTTACCAGTTCTTTAAGTACTTCTTCTACTGTCATTTTAAGTTGATAAAATGAAACTTATTTATATTAGATAATCTGTTTTGAGTTTTTTTGTCAAAATCCATAAGTATACTACTATCCGATGAATTAATAGGAAATTGAATTGGTTTGTTCTTAAAATCTCCGGTTGGAATCAGATAATATTGATATAAGTGATTTAGAATACCTCTATAAACATATATCGGAAGAAATGATGTGTTTGAAACGGTTTTTGATTTTAGATCAATCTTTACCTTAACAAGAATACCACCATTAGTATTAACTTTACGTTGATTTGATATTGAATTGCCTAAAGAGTAATATACAGGTACAGCAAGGCTATCTTTTCCATAAAGTATTTCAGCATTCTGAACTACATGTGGGTGTGAGCCAATTATCAAATTTACTCCCTGATCAACTAAAAATTGAGCTATTTGTCGTTGAAGTTCGTTTGCGTGAAGCTCATACTCAATACCCCAATGCATGACTACTATTTTAAAATTTGCCCCAAATTTATCCGCCTTTTGAATATCAGATATAATTTGTTGTGAATCAATATAATTTACAATATTCGGTTTCTCAACTTTGTTTTCGTTTGTACCATAAGTATAGTTCAGAAAAGCAAGTTTAGCTCCTTTGATACTCACTATGAGCGGATGGAGGCTATCCCTTTGAACCATTGTAATATAACTTCCTGCATGAAGTAATTTTCTTTTTTCAATTTGATGGATAGTTCGCTCTAATCCATGTTTACCCCGGTCAAGGACATGATTATTTGCCGTTAACAAAATGTCATATCCTGCATTTTTAAGTCCATCAAGTAAAGCATCTGGCGAAGAAAAACCGGGGTAGCCGCTATAAGGCCTTCCTGCGATTGGCACCTCCAAATTACATATAGCCAAATCTACACTTTCTATATATTTCCTTACATATTGAAAGCAAGGATCATAATTATAGGTTTTTGTTTTAGGATTATAAGCTGCTTGAAATTGTGGAGAGTGACCCATAATGTCGCCAGCAAAAATAAGTGTAATAGAATCGTTCTCCTTTGGTACAACATTTACATTCAAATTATTATCTTGCAAAAAGCTGCAAAATACAAATAAAACGAATAATATTGATAAGTATTTTTTCATAATGTTGTAGATTAGGTAAATGGCAAACAAAAATACATAATTTGTCAATAAAACATACTATTTCAGGTATAAAAAACCCTGACTAAACATTTCTGTTTGTCAGGGTTCTTTTGTGAAATATTTGTAATAACTTTATTTTAATGTTTCGATTAACACCAAACGATTCATGGACGGTTTAGTGTCAGTTTGTTTTGCTCCCCCAAACCATTTTATTTGAATGCGCTCTAAACCAATCGAATACTTTTTAGTTAAAACATTCGCAACATTGACTGCACGTTTTTTAGATAATTCATCATTTAAGTTTTTCGATCCTGATGATTTATCAGCATACCCACTGACTGCAACCATTGCGTCTGGATTTCTCTGCAAAAAGAGTGCTATTTTTTTGATAACTTCTTCTTGTTTGGCATCAGTTATCTCGTACTTACTTTCAGTAAAATTTACTACCAAGAATAAATTCGACTCATCAGTTTCATCTTTGACCTTCTGAGCTGTGTCAATTGCAGCTGTAATTTTTGTGGCTGTTGATGGAGTTGATGCTTTTGTACGTACTGAAGTTGCTGCTGTAGTTTTCAGTGTTGGAGATTTAACGATTACTAATCTATTTTTAGATGCAATTAAATAAGGTTGAACACCAGCACCATACCACTTCAAATATAGACGTTTAGAACTGATACCATATTTCTGAATCAATGTATTAGCTATAGTTACTGCCCTCATTTTTGACATCAAATTATTAGCTTCTACTGAACCGGTGGATTTATCTGCATATCCACTGATAGTTACAGTTGAGTTAGGATACTGCCTCATGAAATTTACAATATTTGTAATTGCGTCATCTTGTGGTTTGTTTATAATAGTAGCTTTATTTATTGTAAAGAAGATCTTCTCATTCAAATTTAGTGGAGCTGGAATAATCGGTGTCTCTTTAACTTCTTTTTTCACTGAGTCTGGAACTATTGCTGGTTTAGTTTCGGTACTTGCAACAGCAACTGGTTCAATAGTTTTTTCTTCTTTTACAACAGTTTTTTCTTCTGTTTTCGGTTGGATTTCCGATTGAACTGTTGGTTGAGTTTTTTCTGTTGGTTTAGAAATGTTATATGTCAAACCCAATGTTAGTGCTGGGAAAATATCAACTGGAGCTGGTGCATATGCAACATCATTGTAATTATCTGTAGCTAGATTTAATTCCAACATCAGATTTAAATTTAATTTAGGATTAATATGATAGTCTGATTGTAGACCACCACGTACTATCCCTGCAATTGGTGTAAGATTAGTGTTATTATTTAGATATGCACCGCCTATACCTGCAAATGCAGAAAAGTCAAGTTTCCGATTTGCATCATAACCTTTCATCCAATTTGTTAGATTAATAAGTAGGTCAGCAGTTAAGTTTTCAGATGAAAATGTGTTTACAGGAGTATTCTCGGGTACTGTATACCAATTAAAACTATGGTAACCAAACATTCCTCGAAGTCCTACAACTGGAGTAAAATTATATCCGGCAGCAATCCGCCCTAAATAACTATAATTTTTTTTAAATGGAGACAAATAACTTTTATTTGGATTGAAAAGATTATTTCCTTCTCCCATAAACATATTTATTCCACCATTTAAACCAATATTCCATCCAGGTTTAAATACATTTGTTGGAGTACTAGACTCCTGAGCATTTACAATGGATATTGTTAATCCAATTACTAACCATACAGCGATTACAATAAACTTTCTCATACGAAATTTTTTAGTTATTAATTTTAGTTTCGGCATTATCTCACTTATAAGTAGACAAGTACTTTAGCATGATAATATATTTTGTCATATTTATATAAAAAATTGTATTAATAACAAATTTTCGCAAAGTTAGAAATTATTTCGATAATTTAATCGTATTTATCACACAAATATTTGAATAATAACGAGTAAAAAGATTAAATAACACTAAATTAACTTCGTAGTGATATTTTTTTATTAAAACAAAATATTTTATTTTAGTTAATTATATTATAAAGGGTACAAAATATCTATTCAGTATAATTATATTTATGAGATTGAAAAAATACACGACTTGTAGGAATACGATAGATTAACCCCACACTCAACACCGCATACATATCAAATGGAACTTTTGTTCCAATATATTCATTATAATTATCATTTACGAAATTTATGTCTCCATTAAAATTTAGTTTCAATACTGATGATAAAGAATAGTCTACCTGAACTCCACCTCGAAGAATATACGTGAAATAATCTGCTATAAATACCGCCTTTTCACGATGTCCTATTCCAGCTCCACCAAAGATTGATAAATCCCACTTACGCCTATAATTATACCCATTCAGCCAATTTACTAAATTTATAGTTATGTCAGAACTTAAATTTTCTGCATAAAATTTCTTTATATCATTTGTATTATTTTTATCAGGCCAACAATGTGTATTAAATCCAACGCTCCCTCTAACTCCAATAATGGGAGTAAAATTATATCCTATTGAAGTGCGACCAACCATTCCTAAAGCCTTCTGCATAGAGTAATTGCTAAATCCTTCAGCAATGTATAAATTACTTCCTACACTTGTACTTACATACCATTCTGGGTGATAAATTGTTTTTCTTTTATATTGAGCTGAAGTAGTAAGTGAAATCTCCAAAAAAAGAATAACTAATATAATATTTCTCATCTATAAAATTGTTGATTAACAATATTGATTATTAAGAGCAGTATTAAAAAAAACTCAAATGTATATCTCCCTAATTAATAACAACTTTTATGCGTACTACAAGTTGCAAGAAATTAGTTATTCTATTTCGCTATCAATATTCTTATGCTTCTTACCGTATCCATATCCATATTTGTTGCCATATCCATATCCATATCCATATTTACGATGATAAGAATATCGGTTTGCCTCTAGATCAACATCATTAACTACCAAGAAAATACGCTTCAATGATTTTTCGTTATTAATTCTATTAATAAACTCTAGGTTACGAATATCGGTGTATCCAGCACGGCACACATAAAGCGTCAAGTCAGAAATGCGATCAATAAGGAATGTGTCAGACACAGCACCAACTGGAGCTGAGTCAATTAAAATATAGTCATATTCATCTTTTAATTCAGTAATTAATTTATCAAAACGGCTTTTCATGATTAACTCTGTTGGATTCGGCGGAATAACACCAGCTGGTAGCACATGTAACATTGGATATTCTGTCGGTTTATGAATTAATGAGTTAATATCCGTTTTTTGACCGGATAAGTATGCAGAAATACCATCACCATTTGGAATCCCAAAGTGTTTTGCCAACTGTGGCTTACGCAAGTCCATTCCTATTATCAACACTCTTTTGTCAGCTAATGATAGCATTAACGCCAAATTTATACTAACAAAGGTTTTACCCTCGCCAGACATTGTTGATGTTATCAATATTACCTTTTCTTTAGGTGCGTCAAGTGTAAACTGCAATTTTGCACGCATTAACCGGAATAACTCTGAATTTGAGCTAGCATTTGGTTTATTATCAATAATAATTGAGCTCGAATCATTATGACCGAGTTCGGTCATCACAGGTATTTTTGTTTTTTTCTCTACATCCTCTCTATTACGAATTGAATTATTGACTAAATCGAGAATGTAAATAATTAATGCTGGAACAATTAATCCAATTATCAAGAATATAAGTATTATCATATTTCGATGTGGACCTACAATCTTGGCATCATCTGGAGTATTTAACACACGCCCTTTAGGAACTGTAACTGCCATATTAAGAGATGCTTCCTCTCTTTTTTGCAACAAAAACAGATATAAGCTTGCTTTTACTTGTTGTTGGCGTTTGATTTCAATATACTCTCTTTCCTGACGTGGAATATCACGTATTTTAGACTGCATTATGGAGTTTTGAGCACTTAAATCTTTATTCGTTATTTGCAATCCTTTATGGCTACTTGAGATGCTTGTTTGTATGGCTTTTCGAGTTGTATTAATTTGTTGATCGAGTGATTTAAGTACCGGATTATGTTCCGATGAACCAGTAGCTATACGATCTCGGCTCATTACAAGTTCATTATATTGTCTAATTACACCTACAAGGCCAACATCTGTAAGTCCCAGATTTGGGATCAAGGCTGTCTGGTTTGCTGGATTATGAATAAAATCTTCTACATATTTAACAAGATGTTGTTGCATTTCTACTTCAATTTGCTGTTGGTCAAATACCTTTGTTTTATCAAGGTATACTTTCACATCTTCATCAATATCAGTCAGTTTATTAGTTTGTTTATAATTCTCAACTTCTTTTTCTACATCACTTAATTCTTCCGACAGTAATTTCAATCGAGTTTCGATAAATTTAGCTGTGTTGTTAGCCGATAAATTATTTTGTTCTGAAGCATCCTGATTATAAAAAGCAGTTAATGTGTTCAAAATGTCTTGACCTTTCTGGATATTAGATGTTGTCAGAGTTAAATCGATTACATCCACCATTTTAGCAACTTCTGTTGTTAGAGCTGATTTAGCATACGACTTAGCAACTTTAACCGGATCATTAATTGTAACTACAATTTGTTCGGTAGGAAAATTTGCTTTTTTCAACTGAATATCAAAGTTAATATCAGTCGAAACTCCAAAATCTTTTTTCTCTGATCGAAGTTTGATAAAGATAAAACCTGCAGGCGTTTTTACAAATGCGGGTAACTTATTTACTGATATGTTAAAAGTAGAGTCTTTGTATTCACCTTCAATATTAAGCTTTCCATTTGCTGGAGTAATTGTTAACTTTAAGGTTGAGCTTATTCGCGTTAACGATAAACTATCCAGGTGGACATAAATAGGAGAAGTAGTATAAAGATCTTCTGTTTTTAAATATGAACGATGGGTATAAGTTGTATAAAGTTCTAATTGCTTAACAACTCTTTTCATTAATACAGTAGACTTAATTACCTGATCTTCATTGTTTACCGTAGAGGTTGAGCGGCTTCCCATTCCTGCGGCATCTAATTGTTTAAGCACTGACATTTCGTTCATTTGCCCACTTCTGGCTTGATCAATAATTAAAACAGAACTTTTCAATTCATAAACATCAGGCTGCAAACGACCATAAATAGCTCCGGCAACAAGTGCAATTGTTGCCGATAGAACAAACCATTTCCAATTAATAACAAATTTTTCGAAAACTTCTCTCCAGTTTATTGGCTTTTCCTGAAAGTCTTGTTCAAATTGTTCAAAATATTTATCCATTGCTTACTGGTAAGAGTTGAAGATTAGTTGTCGATTTTTTACAGCGCTTATATATTCTCAAATGAGAATCCTTATTTTGATAAAGTTACAATCAGCGATGTTAGCGAAATTAGCGTACCTACGATAGAAACACCCAAAGATTCAGCTGTATTGAAGAGAGAAGCTCTTGATTTTGAATTGTTTGGTTGAATGTATAAAATGTCGTTTTGCTGTAAATAAAAATAAGGTGATTCTATTATTCGAGCGTCACGTAAGTCAATTCGAATTTTTTCACGTTCCCCATTAATATTTTCTCTAATGAGCAATATATTATCTCGCTGACCATAAATAGTTAGATCTCCTGCTAAAGCGATAGCCTCAAAAATATTGATTTTTTCATTGTTGATTTCGTAAACTCCCGGACGGGTAGCTTCACCTAAAACAGATACTTTGTAATTTGCAAAACGAATTGTTATAATTGGCTCCTCATTTATGTAATAAGGATAAATTTTTGATTTGATATAATCTGACAATTCAGTTTTTGACATTCCTTGTGCGTGAATTTTCCCGATAATTGGAAACATAAGATCTCCTTTAGTATCTATCAGGTAATTCTGCAAACTTCCACCTCCAGTAATGCTTGATTTTGACCCAATATCATACGATCTCATTGATTCTGTAGTTGGAACTAGTGGGAGGTTAAATGGTTGCGCAGCCTCAGGAGTGCTTGCATTTACAGTAATAATTAACAAGTCTCCAACCTTTAATTTCGGGTCTGGAATACGAGATTTACTTGAATCTGAATAATTAATAGCAGTTCCAGCATTCTGAACGTAAACAATTTTCTTATAAGCGTTGCACCCAGTTAGAAAGAGTAATAGCAAGAAGGATAAAATGATATTTTTCACTAAAGGCAAATTATTAATGGTAAATGACTGTAAATCTATGCGTTAACATGCTTCTAATCACCAAGTGTAACTGTGAAACTTAATTATGTAGACAAAGATACAAAAAAGAAATTAATTTATTATAATTTTAGCAACTCGAGCAAATCAATTTTAAATAGAAATAAGTAAAATTGATTTGCTATATTACAACGATTTGAAAAGCATTAAACTATAAAGTAGAATAAATTGTTTATTTAATGAGTAATACAGGGCTGACGCATTAAAATTTTATGAGTTGGAGCAAATAGCTATTCTCCCAACCAGCCGCTTTTCTTTTTCCTTTGATACTTGCTTTGAGAGAATCATTTTTTAAAAGATTCAGGCATATCTTAT
>Ga0302213_1000614_pt1 | contig 19506 bp, 13 predicted proteins | sample II_Fen_N1_2_FD_194583 | JGI IMG/M metagenome (GOLD analysis project Ga0302213, IMG submission 194583) | Peat permafrost microbial communities from Stordalen Mire near Abisko, Sweden - II_Fen_N1_1 | ecosystem: Environmental > Terrestrial > Soil > Wetlands > Permafrost | place: Sweden: Abisko... | reverse complement strand
TGAAAAAGAACAATGCGGTTAATAATCCTGAAATTACCCATGCAATGACTTTGTTTGTTTTACTTATTTCTGTACTCATAATCTTTTCATTTTTGTTTGTAAAATAATTGTTTGAACTTTATGTGTTAAAACATGTATTATGAGAGAAAGTTCAATCTTGAAAATAAAAAAATCCGTTTCCTAGTCGGATTGACTAAGAAACGGACTTTAGTAGTTCAGTAGTATGGTTATTCTTTGACTGTTTCCCAATCTGTCATGGCATTTTTATAGTTAGCAGTAAAGCCTGTGTGAGCTGTGAAAATGTATTTTGCCTGAGGTAAATTAGCAATATATTTCAGCGAATGAATAGCTGTTTTCATATCTTTACTAAAGAATGAATTTGGTTTTTCTATTTTTTTATTTTTAAGGCTAAATGCGTCTCCTACAAATAATAAACTATCATTAATTAAATAACTCATTGATCCCGGAGTGTGCCCCGGAGTAGCTATACAAACTATCTTAGTTTTACCAATTGTAAGTACTTGTTTGTCATCCAGAAGTTTATAATCTTTACGAGAAATGGAGTTGTGTATAAACAACATTTTAGCTGTTTTACCATTAATCATTTGCTCTTCATCACGGGACAGATAGACATTCGCATTTTTAAAAAGTGTGAGAGTAGCTGTGTGGTCACCATCTCCATGTGTGAGTAAAACTGTTAGTACTTTCGAAGAATCAATATTAAGTTTTGCAAGCTCGGCACGTATAACTTTAATGTCATTTCCGGCATCAATAGCTATATAATTATCACTGTCTTTTACCAGAAACATATTTACAAATGAATCTTTAATGGCAAAAATATTTTGAATAACTTCTTTTGTTTCAACCACATGCATATTCTTTAGTTCCGATTTCATTTTAAGTCCGAAACTAACTGCAATAAGCACTAAAATTGCAATCACAGCACCAATTCCTATTAGAAAACGTTTGATTATTTTATTCATAACTAGTTTATTATATATTAGTATTATCTTTTTCCACCTCTCAGCCATGCCATAAACATTTTTACCTCAGTATAATTTAGGAATGTGCCTAACATTTCATAAATTGATCCTGTTTCTGAGCCTTTTCGCACCATCTCAGAAGCAGTTTCACGTTTTTCAGCACTAATAAACTGATTGATGTCTAATTCTCCGCTCATTACGTACCGTTCCAAATGGCTGACAATGGTAGAATGGTTCAGATTGCGGGTCATGGCTATTTCTTCAATCGATCTGCCTTCGTTATACATAGCCAACGAAATGCGGAAAGTTTCGCCAACTGGTTTTTTCTCCTTCTTTTCTTTTTTCGGGTTACTCTTTTCGTGCATCAACGATTGCAGTTTGTGCTCGTTGCAATAGGCAACGATGACATCTAAAAATAGCTTCCCATATTTTTCAACTTTAGCTGGACCAAAGCCATTTATCTGCAATAAATCCCGATCACTCTGCGGTAGAAAATCGGACATTTCGTTCAATGTTTGACTGCCGGCAACAATGTAAATTGGAAGGTTTCGTGGTTCACAAATCTGATTGCGAATAAGCATTAACTTTCTATACAATTCCGGTTGTCGCGTGGTTAAGTTCTGCTTTGAACTTGTTTTAGCATAGGCATTTACATTAAATTCTGGAACGGTAAAAATGTTTTTCAAAACAAAATAATCTTCCACTGTGAATTTCAGTTTCAGCCCTTTCATCAAAAAGCTTTTTTGAGCGATATTGGAGAAGATTATTTTAATGCCATCATTATATTCAGTGGCATTTGCACGGCTATCAGAAATGGCTTGTGATTGTCTTAAAGTCTCCATCAATAAACCAGCCTTTTCGTTGAAAAAGTCACTTGCCGCTGCCAGCCTTTCTTGCAAATGTTCTTCCACTACTGGGCGTTCACTTAAGATGCGTTGCAGTTGCCCCTGAAATTTATCAGCCACTTCTTGCAAACTGTTCGACTGGCGAAGTATATCTTTTAAAAATGGAATAGTTTCTTCGTTAAATGAGCTTTCTACCTCGGTAACTTCTTTCAATATTCTGGCAGCATGTCCTACTAAATTTTTGAAATCAAACAATTGAAACAAGATAAAGTTACGATATAGATTTCGTGATTCATTTAACTGTATTTCAAGCTCTTCTACTTGTAATTTATTTTGTTCATGTTCAACAATTTGTCTGTCATTCTGAATAGTGCTGGGGTTTATTTTGCTTAGTAATACCATTCCTTCTAACGAACGGCAACGGCTCAAAGCAACATAAACTTGTCCGGATGCAAAGGCTGCTCCTGCATCGATTACCGCTTTATCAAAGGTCAATCCCTGGCTTTTATGAATGGTAATGGCCCATGCTAAACGCAACGGATATTGGATGAATTTGCCCAACTCATCTTCTTCTATTTGCTTAGTGGTTGGGTTTGTGGTGTAACGGATATTCTCCCAAACAGCTTTAGTAAGTTCAATAGCTTCAAAATCGTCAGGGCATTTGATGCTGATTGAGTCTTCATCAATACTTTCTACTACGCCAATTTTACCATTAAAGAACCGTCGTGGAGTTTCTGTGTCATTTTTCAGAAACATAACCTTGGCACCAATTTTCAATTCTAATGTTTTTTCGGTCGGATAACTTTTCTCGGGATATTCTCCTTGAATTTCAGCATCGAAAGAGTATATTTTCCCTTTGACCTTAGCTATTTCTTCAGCATTTATCTGATCGGCTTTATAGTTGTGAGTTGTTAGTGTAATGTAAGTATCGTCGGCAGGTGGCACGAACGACGGATTATAACGGCTTTGCAGCAGTTTTAAGGCAGATTCGGACAAGCAATTGTTACGCACTTCGTTCAACACGCGAATAAAGTCACTATTAGTTTGGCGAAAAATTTTATCCAATTCAATATAAACAGGTTGCTGTTGCTGGATTACATGACTATGAAAGAAATACGGACTACTGTAATACTGGCTCAGCATGCGCCATTCATCGTCGCTTGCCACCGGTGATAATTGAAACATATCTCCAATAAAAATAACTTGAACACCCCCAAATGGCTCGTTGTTTCGATACCGAACGTGCCGGAGAATCGTATCAACTGAATCGAGCACATCGGCTCGTACCATACTTATTTCGTCAATTACCAATAATTCAAGCTCTTGCAATACTTTTCGACGGTTTCCCTGCATCTTCATTTTCTCAATTAGGTTTTTGCGTCCTTCTACAGTTGGTAGATAAGGATTAAACGGTAATTGAAAGAACGAGTGCATGGTGGTTCCACCTGCATTGATAGCTGCTACACCGGTTGGCGCAACTACGGCCATTTGTTTTTTCGTTTCCTTTTTTAGTTTGTGTAGGAAAGTTGTTTTTCCGGTTCCGGCTTTCCCTGTGAGAAAGATAGAACGATTGGTAAACAAGGCAAAATCGTGTGCGAGTTGGTAGTAAGGTGAGGTGTTTTCCATCTGAGAATGAATTGAAAAATGTATTTTGCAAAAATAAGGAAATATTGTTAATATGCAACCTGAATTTATCAGAATACTTCTTGATTAGATTAAATTCCAATTAAAAAATAGATAACAATGATAACTATTAAGAATAATGACTAATTTTGTAGTTCAGTTTAAACCTTTTGAATATTAAACCATCTATTAGAACTTATGAAAGAACCAATTGGTCGTAAAATGGATAAAATTGGCAAGATGTATCAACTTATGCTTCAAAAAGATTTGACACATCTCGACATTGATCGTTCATTTTACCCTTTACTGCTTATTGAAGGCGGAAATGGAATAACTCAGCAGGAACTTGCCGATAAATTGTTTTGTGATAAAGTACAAGTTGTTCGAATCGTTGATTATTTATCGTCGAATGGCTATGTAGAAAGGTTGCCAAATAAAGTAGATAAGCGTAAATATGAATTGTCGATTACAGAGAAAGCCAGGAAGGTGATTCCTGAAATTAAAAATACAATTGAAAATACGACTAAGATAGCTTGTGATGATTTAACTGATAGTCAGGTAAATGAATTATACAATATGCTTGTAACCATAGAAAAAAACTTATTATCAAAATGAAAAAAAGTACAATTTGGATTGCTATTATTTTTATATTACTGGCAGCTTTATTTATTAAGGTAGGCTTCAGTAAATCATCCGATAAGGATAAGAAAAAAGAAGGTAAAGAAAAGGCTCAAAAGAAAGTAACTGCTTATATTGTGAAACCATCATTACTTGTTACCGAAATATCTGTTTCAGGTTCGTTATTGGCTTATGACGAGGTAGAATTAAAAAATGAGGTGGCCGGAAGAGTTGTAATGATTAATTTGCCTGAAGGTAAATCGGTTAAGAAGGGCACATTGCTTGTCAAGCTTTTCGATGAAGATTTACAGTCTACTTTAAAGAAGCAGGAAGCGCAATTGGCTATTCAGCAGCAAATATATAAACGTCAATCGGAATTATTGAAAGTGAACGGTATAAGCCAGAACGATTATGACCAAACAGGTTTGCAACTTAATAGCTTAAAGGCTGATATTGAGGTTCAAAAAACGTTGATACGTAAAACTGAAATCCGTGCACCCTTTGATGGAGTTATTGGTTTGAGAGCTGTTAGTGTGGGGGCGATTGTAACACCTTCAACTTTGATGACTACAATTCGCACAGACAATAAGATAAAACTGGACTTTAGTGTTCCCGAAAAATATAGTTCTGTAATTCATTCGGGAATGAAAGTTAACTTTAGTATGAACAATGCTGATAATAAGTACAATGCTACTGTTATTGCTACCGAAAAAGGTATTGATGCAGCAACTCGAAACCTGAAAGTAAGAGCAATGGTTAATTCTCATTCAACTGAATTAATATCGGGCGCTTATGCTAATGTAACGCTTCGGTTAGGTGAAAATAAGAATGCGCTACTGATTCCTTCGAATTCATTAATTCCACAAGAAGAAAGTAAAACGGTGATTGTAGCCAGAAATGGTAAAGCACATTTTGTGGTTGTAAAAACCGGTACGCGCCAGCCTACTAATATTGAAATAACTGATGGCATTCAGGTTGGCGACACAATAATTACTTCGGGTTTACAATTCCTGAAAGAAGACTCAAAATTATCTTATTCAACAGTTACCGACAAGTTATGATCCTATCAGATATTGCACTAAAACGTCCAATCGGTTCCATTGTTTTGAGTTTAATTATTATACTCATGGGAGCCGTTGGATTCAACTTTTTGTCGGTGCGTTTGTATCCGGCTATCGATCCACCGATTATTACTGTACAGACCACTTATACCGGTGCCAATAGTGAAATTATTGAATCGCAGATTACAGAGCCTCTTGAAAAAGCGATTAATGGTATTGAGGGAGTAAAATCGATCTCATCACAATCGGCTATTGGTTCAAGCAATATTACTGTTGAATTTGAATTGGGAGCCGATTTGGAAAAAGCCGCCAACGATGTTCGTGATAAAGTTTCGCAGGGAATGCGTAGTTTACCTCAGGATATTGACTCGCCACCAACTGTGACGAAGGCCGATGCCAATGGTGATCCAATAATTATGCTTACGGTTCAGAGTAGCACCATGAATCCGGTTGAACTAAGTGATTATGCCGAAACGGTGTTGCAGGAAAAGCTACAAACTATTCCCGGTGTTAGCTCTGTAGGCATTTATGGTCAGCAACGGCCTGCCATGCGTTTATGGTTCGATTCAAAAAAAATGGCTGCACATAATCTCACAGCTTCTGACATCAATACAGCTCTGCAAAAGGAAAATGTGGAAATGCCTGGTGGTAAAATTCGTGGAAATACCACTGAATTAACTATCAAAACACGTGGCCGGTTAACTACAGAGGATGATTTCAATAATCTTATTATAAAACAAACAGATAATCAGGTGATTCGGTTGAGCGATGTTGGCGAGGCTATTCTTGGTTCACAAAATGAGGAGTCAGGTAGTACGATCAATGGCAATGTGGGTGTCAATCTGGCCATTATTCCACTTCCGGGAGCAAATAATATCCAAATTTCGGACGAGTTTAATAAACGTTTGGCGCAAATAAAGCTCACAGCACCGAAAGGAATGGAATTGAATGTTGGACGTGATAAATCAACTTTTGTACGTCAATCAGTTCAGGATGTGCTCGAAACGCTGCTTATTGCTGTATCTCTGGTTGTTCTGATTATTTTCTTATTTTTCAGAAACTGGATTATTGCCTTGCGACCACTGATTGATATTCCGGTTTCGTTAATTGGAACATTTTTTATCATGTATATTTTCGGATTTTCCATAAATGTACTAACGCTGTTGGGAATTGTACTAGCAACAGGATTAGTGGTTGATGATGGAATTGTGGTCACTGAAAATATTTTTAAGCGAATAGAGCAGGGGATGGACAAATGGAAAGCTGCTTTTGAAGGTACCCGCGAAATATTTTTTGCTGTTATTTCAACATCGCTTACATTAGCCATTGTTTTTATTCCGGTTATCTTTTTACAAGGCTTTACCGGTCGCTTGTTCCGTGAATTTGGTATTGTGGTTGCTAATGCAGTGTTAATTTCCGCACTGGTATCATTAACCCTAACGCCTGTATTAAATGTTCTGTTAGGCGGATCAGGTACGCACCATTCAAAATTCTATGTAGCTTCTGAGCCATTTTTCTTAGGAATGGAACAGAAATACAGACGATACCTGAGTTTCTTTATTCAGAATAAATGGATTTCGTTTTCAATAGTTGGACTTTGTATTGTGATAATTGTTTGTTTATCAATGAATCTTAAGTCAGAATTAGCACCATTGGAGGATCATAGCTATATCCGAACAAGCATTACTGCTCCCGAAGGCACTGAATATGCTACAACACAAAAAATAATTGATAGGTTGGCTAAAATAAATTTAGATAAGATTCCTGAAGCAAAATATACTTTAGCCAGATATGGTGGTGGCAACAATAACTCCGGTGTAAATAGTGGTTCTTTGATTATTTTTCTTTCAGAACCAAATGAACGAAAAAAATCTCAACAGGATATTTTCAAAAAATTGACTAAGATATATGATTCAATTCCGGATGCTCGCGTAATTGCCAGTCAGGAACCTACTATTTCTACGTCAAATTCAAAAGGATTACCGGTTCAGTTCGTGTTGCAAAATCTTGATTTTGAGAAAATAAAAACCACTTTACCTAAATTTTTGGACGAAGCGCGAAACAGTTCCGTTTTCAGCAATGTAGATGTGGATTTGAAGTTCAATAAGCCGGAAATTAATTTAAGCGTAAATCGGTTGAAAGCAACGAGTTTGGGGGTTAATGAAAAAGATGTGTCTGATGCGCTGAATTTGGCGTATAGTGGCGGTCGGTATGGTTACTTTCTCCGAAATAACAGGCAGTATTATGTAATTGGACAGGTGGCACGTGCTGATAGAAGTGAACCGGCTGATATTTCGTCTCTTTATGTCCGTTCCAGTACCGGAGAGCGGATTCAGTTAGATAATTTGGTGGACGTAAAGGAAAATAGTAATCCACCTATTCTTTATCACTTTAATCGCTATAAATCAGCCACTATTTCAGCCAATTTAGCTGATGGAAAAACGCTTGGTGAGGGTATTGACGAAATGCAACGAATTGCCAACAAACTTTTAGACCCAACGTTTACCACTGCGCTTAACGGACCTTCACGCGATTTTGCCGAGAGTAACTCCAATATATCGTTTGCCTTAATTTTGGCTTTGTTGCTAATTTATTTGATTTTAGCAGCTCAGTTCGAAAGTTTCCGTGATCCATTTATCATTATGCTTACTGTGCCAATGGCCATTGCAGGTGCTATGCTTTCGCTTTGGATTTTTGGACAAACGCTGAACATCTTTTCTGAAATCGGTATGATTCTGTTGATTGGGATTGTGACTAAGAACGGTATTTTGATTGTGGAGTTTGCTAATCAGAAACGTAAACTGGGGCTAAATAAACGTGTGGCTGCTTTTGAGTCAGCTTCGGCTCGTTTTCGACCCATTCTTATGACTTCATTAGCCACAATTTTTGGAGCACTGCCTATTGCACTGGCAATGGGAGCTGGTTCTACAAGTCGTGTTTCACTAGGAATTGTTGTTGTAGGTGGTCTGTTTTTCTCACTGCTGTTGACATTATTTGTAATTCCGGTAGTATATATTGTTATGTCAAGTAAAACTAAAAAAATCGTTGCACCATGATAAGTCAAGTTCTAAAAAAAACACTTGGAATCGCTATTTTGTTGATTTTGAGTATTTCTGTAACTATAGCTCAGAAAAAGTTGACGATTAATGATGCTATTAATATTGCATTGAAAAATAACTTTGATATTTTAGTGGCTGGAAACGATGTTAGTATTGCTAAAACTAACAACTCGCTTGGAAATGCTGGAATGCTGCCAACTCTGGCATTAATCGGGTCTGGTAGCTACGAATTAAGCAATACAAAACAGAAACTTTCTTCCGGTAGCGAAAATAATTATCCTTCTTTATCCAGCACTTCGTTGAGCGCCGGAGCACAACTCAGTTGGAATTTATTTGATGGTGGTAAAATGTTTGTCACCAAAAGTAAACTGAACGAAATTCAAGCGCTTGGAGAAATTCAATTCAAAGAAAAAGTACTGCAAACCTTGTATGATGTGATTGCTTCATACTACGATGTAGTTCGTCAAAAACAGCAGTTGAATTCCATTCAGGAAGTGCTGAATCTCAACAGTGAAAGGGTTACTATTGCCCAGGCCGGATTCAATGCAGGATCGTTACTCAAGACTGATTTACTACAATCAAAAATAGATTTGAATATTACAACTGAGAATATCATTAATCAGCAATTTACTATTGATGAAAGCTTGAAGTCGCTCAATCAACTGTTGGGTGGAAAAACTGATGGGGCAATTGAAATTACTGACTCAATCCCTTTCAATTATTCTCCCAATAGGGATAGTTTGTTCCAAAAAATCAATAATTCCAATGCTAATATTCTAAGTTTTCAAAAGCAGATAGACATTGCTCAACTGGCTTTAAAAGAAAACCGCAGTTTTTATTTCCCAACCTTGAATCTTAAGGCAGGATATTATGCTTCTCAATCGGTGAATTCTACAGGATCTGTTTTGAAAAATAGCTCAATTGGGCCGCAGGTAGGAGGAACGCTTGTAGTTCCAATTTATAATGCAGGTGAAACAAGGAGAAAGACAGTTACTTCTAAAATTTTGGCACAATCGGCAGAATACGATTTACAAAACATCAAGATGCAGGTAAATACAACGCTTGAAAATACGTTGACGGAATTTGAAAACCAGCAAAAATTATTAACTATTGAGGCTGAAAACAATGAACTTGCTAAAGAAAATATACAAATTAGTATGGCACGACTGAAACAAGGTCAAACAACTTCATTAGAGGTACATCAGGCTCAAGAGTTTTATGCACAATCCTGCACAAGATTGATTAATTTCAGATATAACTTAAAAATGGCTGAAACCAAACTCAAACAACTGGTTTCTGAATTGTAGGAAGAATTGATTTTCAGAGATATGCAAAAAAAAAGAGCAACCTTATTAAGTTGCTCTTTTTTTAGTGTTTTATATGCATTTTCTAATTGAGTTTAGCATCTAAATTTCGTTTCAAAACTGCCAGAAAACCTTCTGTGCTCAAATAGTTTTCGCTGGTTACATTATCACCATGAATCAATACAGCCAAATCTTTGGTCATTTCACCGCTTTCAACTGTTTCAATACAAACCTGTTCCAGCTTTTCGCAGAAGTTGAGCAATTCAGCATTTTCGTCTAGTTTAGCACGGTGCATCAAACCACGGGTCCAGGCAAAAATTGAAGCTATCGGGTTAGTCGATGTTGATTTGCCTTGTTGGTGTTGACGGTAGTGGCGTGTAACAGTCCCATGTGCAGCTTCTGCTTCAACGGTTTTGCCGTCAGGAGTAACAAGCACAGAAGACATTAAGCCCAAAGAGCCAAAACCTTGTGCAACTGTGTCCGACTGAACGTCGCCATCGTAGTTTTTACAAGCCCAAACAAAGCCACCATTCCATTTCATACACGAAGCCACCATATCGTCGATTAATCGATGCTCGTAGGTAATACCAGCTTCTTTAAAGTCGGCCTGGAATTCTTTTTCGTATACTTCTTGGAAAATATCTTTGAAACGTCCGTCGTAAGCTTTCAGGATGGTGTTTTTGGTAGAAAGGTACAAAGGCCATTTTTTCTCCAATGCAACCTGAAACGATGAACGAGCAAAACCATAAATAGATTCGTCAGTGTTGTACATGGTCATTGCCACGCCGTCTCCTTCGAAGTTATATACTTCCCATTCTTTTGTCTCGCCAGCTTCGTTAGTAAAGGTCATTTTTAATGTTCCCTTGCCTTTGATAACTGTGTCAGTAGCCTTGTACTGGTCACCAAATGCATGACGACCGATAACAATAGGTTTTGTCCAACCCTGAACGTAGCGTGGTACATTGCTCATTACAATTGGTTCGCGGAAAACGGTTCCACCAATAATGTTACGTATGGTTCCGTTAGGCGATTTCCACATTTTCTTTAATCCGAATTCTTCCACACGAGCCTCGTCAGGAGTAATGGTAGCGCATTTAATACCTACATTGTATTTATTAATAGCGTTTGCCGAGTCAATAGTTACCTGATCGTTTGTGAGATCACGATTTTCTATACTTAAATCGTAATATTTAATATCTAAATCGAGATAAGGAAGAATAAGTTGTTCTTTGATAAATGCCCAAATAATGCGGGTCATTTCATCGCCATCAAGTTCAACTACGGGGTTGGTTACTTTTATTTTGTTCATGTTTTTTGTCTACGGTCGCCAGTCAACTGTCTCCTGTCTCTGCAAGGTTAACTCAATGTCTTTTGACTCGTGTTTATTGAATTTTTTAAATAATCTAATAATTTCTGAATCCCAGAGGATATATTTTTCACTTTATTTCGTAATTCTGTTGCTTGAATATTGCTACAATACTGTAGATCTTCACAGACATAAAGCATACTTTTTACTTCACTACAACTACCTTGGGCTATGTTTAAGTATCTGACAAATAATTTATCAGAACCTGACTCAGACCCTTCTGCAATATTATTCATTATCGAGATAGACGCTCTTTGAAGTTGGTCTTTAAAACCATAATCTTTTAGTTGATTAGTTAAAGCATAGACTTCTTTGACTAATAATCTTGATTCTTGCCAGATTCTCAATTCTTCGAAACATCTCATAATGTATTGTTTAAAGTTATAAGTTTACGGTCGTCAATCTTTTCTTTTTGACAGTTGTCAGAAGACTGGCGACCGTAGTCTGGATGTACTATCTATCTTTCTTTCAATGGAACAAACGGTTTGCGTTCTCCAACGTTTTTGTAAGCCGGACGAATGATACGTTTGCTTGCGAAGTTCAATTCTTCGATACGGTGAGCGGTCCAACCGGCTACACGTGACATGGCAAACATTGGTGTGTAAATTTCTTTTGGAAGCCCGATAGCTTCATAAACAAATCCTGAATAAAAGTCAACATTTGTACATACTTGCTTGCCGATACCATCGCCTTTGAAGGTCATAAATGCATTTACTGAACGTTCGTCGAGCAATTCCAGAAAGGCGAATTCTTTCTCAAGTCCTTTTTCAACTGCCATAGCACGAGCCATTTCTTTTAATAACAAGGCACGTGGGTCGGAAACGGTATAAACAGCATGTCCGATACCATAAATTAAGCCACTCTTGTTATAAGCTTCTTTGTTCAACATTTTTTTCAAGTATGAATCAATTTCTTTTACATTGGTCCAGTCCTTGATAACTTCTTTCAAATGGTTGAACATTTCAATAACCTTGATATTGGCACCACCGTGCAAAGGACCTTTCAAAGAACCAATCCCTGCTGCAATTGAAGAGTAAGTATCTGTCTGAGTTGAACTTGTAACACGTACTGTAAAGGTGGAGTTATTACCACCACCGTGATCGGCATGAAGAATTAGCGTCAAGTCAAGAATTTTTACATCTAGTTCGGTATATCTGCCAGGTCCTTTCATCATGTACAGGAAGTTTTCTGCATATGACATTTCTTCGTTCGGGTGGCGAATGTGTAACGAGCGCCCATGTTGACTGTGACGAAGAATATTGTAAGCATAAGCCACAATAGTAGGGAATTTTGCAATTAAGTCGATAGACTGACGAATCAGGTTATCGCGTGATATATCATCTGGATTATTATCGAAAGTGTAAAGTTCCAATACGCTACGCGAAAGGATATTCATAATATCTTGACCTTCAAGGTCAATGATGTTCATCGTAGCTTTCTGGTTCAACGCCATATTGTCTACTAGAAGTTTCGTAAATGCAGCCAACTCATCTGCATCAGGTTGATATCCTGAAAGCAATAAAAATGCTGTTTCTTCAAAACCAAGACGGTTCTCTTTTTGAAGTCCATGTACTAAATCTTCTACATCCAACCCACGATAAAACAACTTGCCAGGAACAGCTTTTAATCCACCTTCAGGCAGTTTTTCGTATCCAACAACATCACCAACTTTGGTTAAGCCTACTAATACCCCTGAATGATCTTCGTTTCGTAAGCCACGTTTTACGTTAAATTGAGTGAATAATTCTTTGTCAATTCGACTGGTTGTTTTTATCGTTTCCGATAGCTTGTAAATTAAATAATCCTTTTCCATGAACTTCGATTTTATGTTGTTATCTTTTATTTCTTTCTTGTTCCTGTAACGCACTAATACTGAATTTTGTTTTGACAATTAAAAAAGAATTTTGAAATTTGTTATTTTGCCATTGCATTCAATGCACTACCGGCCTTAAACCAATCAATTTGGGCTTGATTATAGGTATGTATCACCTCAAATTGGTCGGTTGTTCCGTCAGTATGTTTCAACGTAACTTCAAGGTTTTTACCCGGAGCAAATGTAGTTAAACCTAATACGCTGATTTTATCGTCCTCGCGCACTTTGTCGTAATCGTTTTTGTCGGCAAAGGTTAAACCCAACATACCTTGTTTCTTTAGGTTTGTTTCGTGAATACGTGCAAACGATTTTACAAGAATTACTTTTACGTTTAGGAATCGTGGTTCCATGGCAGCGTGTTCGCGGCTTGAGCCTTCGCCGTAGTTTTCTTCGGCTACAACAATTGAACCAATGCCTTGCGCTTTATATTTACGGGCCAATGCTGGTACAGCCAAATATTCGCCTGTTTCAGCATCAAGTACTGTGTTTGTTTTGTTGTTGAACACGTTTACTGCGCCAATAAGCATGTTATCAGAAATGTTATCCAAATGTCCACGGAATTTCAACCAAGGACCGGCCATAGAAATGTGGTCGGTGGTGCATTTTCCGGTAGCTTTAATTAAAAGCGGCTGTTCAATCAAGTCTTTGCCATCCCATATCGCAAATGGTTGTAGAATTTGCAGACGTTTTGAATCCAGACTCACATTAACCTCCACTTTGCTGCCGTCGGCAACCGGAGCAATAAAGCCGGCATCTTCAACAGCGTAACCTTTTATTGGCAATTCGTAACCGGAAGGTTCGGTTAGTTTTACTTTTTCACCTTTTTCGTTGACTAATGTATCCGTCAACGGGTTGAAACATAAATCACCTGCAATAGTTAGAGCAGCCACTACTTCGGGTGAACCAATAAACGTATGGGTGTTTGGGTTTCCGTCGGCTCGTTTGGCAAAGTTACGGTTGAACGACGTAATAATAGAGTTAGCACGTTCTGAATTGTCGGTTTCGCGTTTCCACTGACCGATACATGGCCCGCAAGCATTGGCCATAACTATTCCGCCTACCGATTCGAACTCAGCCAATACACCATCGCGCTCGGCGGTGTAGCGAACTTGTTCTGAGCCCGGATTGATAATAAATTGTGCTTGTACTTTCAGTCCGTCTTCTTTGGCTTTTTTTACTACCGAAGCAGCACGGGTCAAATCTTCATACGAAGAGTTGGTACATGAACCAATTAAACCTACTTCCATTTTTTGTGGATAACCTTTTTCTTTTACCGCTTTGGCAAATTCCGAAATAGGATATGCCAAATCGGGCGTGAAAGGACCATTGATATAAGGTTCGAGCTCGCTTAGATTAATTTCAATCAAGCGGTCGTAATATTCTTCAGGATTTGCAATTACTTCGGCATCGGCTTGCAGGTGAGCTGCATTTTTCAAAGCCAGTTCGGCTACTGAGCTGCGACCTGTTGCTTTCAGGTATTCGGCCGATTTGGCATCGAACGGAAAGATAGAAGTAGTAGCACCCACTTCGGCACCCATGTTACAAATGGTTCCTTTTCCGGTAGCTGACAATGATTCGGCTCCTTCGCCGAAGTATTCAATTACGGCATTGGTTCCACCTTTTACGGTAAGAATGCCGGCAAGTTTCAAAATTACATCTTTAGAAGATGCCCAACCCGAAAGTTCTCCGGTAAGTTTTACACCAATGATTTTTGGCATTTTTAGTTCCCAAGGCATTCCTGCCATAACATCAACTGCATCGGCTCCACCAACTCCAATGGCAATCATACCCATACCACCTGCATTTACGGTGTGTGAGTCGGTTCCAATCATCATTCCACCCGGGAAAGCATAGTTTTCAAAAACAACTTGATGAATGATACCTGCGCCCGGTTTCCAAAATCCGATACCGAATTTGTTGGAAACAGCACTCAAAAAATCATACACTTCACGGTTGGTTTCGTTTGCTGTTTTAAGGTCGGTTTTTGCCTCAATGTGTGCCTGAATTAAGTGGTCGCAATGAACGGTAGAAGGAACAGCCACTGTTTTACGTCCCGAATTCATCAATTGCAACAAAGCCATCTGAGCCGTTGCATCCTGCATGGCCACACGGTCGGGTGCAAAGTTGACATAATCGACCGCACGTTCGTAACTTTTCAGGGTTTCGTCGGTAGAAAGGTGAGCGTAAAGAATCTTCTCGGTAAGCGTGAGCGGACGTTGAAGTTTACTTTTGATTTGTTTAATTTTTTCGGGTAGGGAAGCGTACATACGCTCAATCATTTCTTCGTCAAAAACCATAATTTTGTATTTTTAATCAACTTGTAATTATATCAAATGCAAATATAATAAAAATTAAGCCCTTTTGAGTGCTTTGTCATTATATTTTAATCTGAAAACAACCAAATATACAAAAAGTTCATGCTTTTTAATGAAAAAACAAGATAATAATCATTTTTTATGCACCAAAATCTTTTTTATGCATAAATAAGTGCATATATATTCCAGTGGACTGAAGTATTTGTCTGTAATATACAAAAATCAATACTATTTTGAATAAATCCAGGTGAGTTTATGCCATATACTTTCCAGTGGTCCTTGTTTGTGGTTTTTCATCCACCAAGTGCTAAAAATGCCCTGCAAAATAGACATTCCAATACCAATAAGTAAGCAATACGTTGCTCCGGTATATTTATAGAGGCCAAATCCAAAACCACAATAAAGCGTACAACCAATAATAGATTGCATAATGTAGTTAGACATACTCATTTTGCCAAAAGCATTAAATACATTCAATATGCGGTGACCAAATTTTGTTTGGTAGAGTAAGATAAATCCGGATACTAATACCAGCATAAAGGCTACGTTTGACCATGAAGCCACAATTTTGCCCAATGGACGATAAATAGCAACGCTAGGTATCCAGCTGTTGATATTGGTTTTAATAATGAATAAGGGAATAAAACATAAGCCGGCAAAAATCAATGTTGTTATCCAAATCTTTTTATTCTCACCATTGGTACTAAACATATTTTTACGACCGGCTAACATGCCCAGCATGAAGAGTGAAGCAGTTTGAAACACACGTCCTTCTTCCCAAGTCCACAAATATACGGCCGTTTTACCATTGGTAAAGTTGCCATACATTGTTTTAATCAGTGAATTACCGGTAATATATTCTCCAGAACGTCCGAAATAAGTCCACGAAGCCGGATCGGTTAGTTTAAGGTCGGGATGTTGCAGTCCGTATATAAAGTTATACCATTCCCAAGGTTGCAGCATGAGAACCAAGGCTATCCAAAACACAGTTTTGGTGTTAAGTTTGGCAACTGGTATCAATGAAAATCCAATTACGGCATAGATAGTCAGAATGTCGCCCTCGTAAAAAGCTGAGTTAATAAGTCCAAAGCCGAGTAACAGAAGCAATCGCCACGCAAACCGTCCCCTAAAATCATTTCCTTTTTTAGCCTGATTATTGGATTGAATAAAGAAAGTTAGTCCAAATAGCAACGCAAAAATAGCATATGATTTTCCGCTAAATAGAAAAAACATGGTATCCCAAACCGATTTATCCAGTGTTTTCATCCATTCGGGCAGATTAGCCGGAAAGTAATAGTAATCGAAATGTTCCAGATTATGCAAAAGCATAATGGAAACAATGGCAAAACCACGAAGTGCATCAACGACGTGGAGGCGGGGAGAGGATGATTCAGACATGGTGAGTAAATTTTGATACAAAGATAGAAAAAGACTTAACAGCCTACAGGTCTAAAATCGTTCTTTTTTGAGGATGTATTGATAAGTATTTTCGTCAAAATATAAATTTTACTATTTTTGCTGAACATTACAACCGTAAAATACGATATAATGAAGTTGTCTCGACCTTTTTTGCGTTAGCTGAAACTAGAATCTTTTTTTGAAAAAAGTCAGACCCAATATTAAAGTGTTTTTACTTAAATAATTTCCATTGTATGAAAAAACTTATTTCTTATCCACTTTCAATAATAACCAGTTTTTTGTTCTTGTTTTTTATTTGTTTGTTTCATCCCATTCAATATATATGCCTGAACGTGTTTGGTTACGAAGCACATAAGAAGAGCGTGGATGTGTTGAATTTTTTCCTATTGCGCAGCTTATGTACAACACTTAATACGGCCGAGGTAGAATTTAAAGCCGAAATACCTCAAGGGAAACCGATTATTTTTGTGGCTAACCATCAGGGTATTTTTGATGTTATTGGGATGGGATGGTTTCTGCGCAACTATCATCTTAAATATGTAAGTAAGATAGAGTTAGGAAAGGGAATTCCAAGCGTTTCATATAATTTGCATCATGGAGGCTCAGTCCTGATTGACCGGAAAGATCCAAAGCAAGCGTTGCCCGCTCTAAAAAAAATGGGTGAATACATTCATGCCAATAACAGATCTACTGTTATTTACCCTGAAGGTACCCGCTCCAGGGATGGTAAACCGGGAAGTTTTACTCCAAACGGTTTGAAAATTCTGTGTAAATATGCCCCCAATGCGTTAGTGGTTCCAATTTCAATAAATAATTCATGGAAAATATTTCAGTACGGCGGATTTCCTCTGGGCATTGGTAACCGACTGAAATTTACAATTCATAAACCCATTGCGGTAAATGAGTACGACTACAATACACTTTTCAACAATACAGTAGAAGCTATTGTTAGTGATATTGTTTACTAATCAATCCTCCAAATACCCGAATTTACCATTGTTCAAATCTTCGTAGGCCTGTAGAATCTCTTGTTTAGTATTCATTACAAAAGGTCCGTATGGAAAAATTGACTCGTTGAGTGGTTCACCACTTAACACCAGAACAATGGCATTTTCAGTGGCTTCCATAGTTATTTGGGTTCCTTTATTGGCAAAAACTGCGAGATGATCTGTCTTAATAGCTTCATTGTTTATTTTCACAGTTCCTTCTACTACCAAAAAAGCAGTGTTATAATGTTCCGGCAACGAAAAATCCACAACGCCGCCTTTATTCAGTCGAGCGTTGTACATTTCAATGGGAGTAAATGTCGACGCGGCCCCTTTTGAACCGTTGAAATTTCCGGCAATAACCTCTACTATACCGGCTTCATTGGGTAAAATAACTTTACCAAACTCCTCGTGTTTAATAGGTTGATACTTGGGCGCACTCATTTTATATTTAGCCGGTAAATTCACCCAAAGTTGCACCATTTGCAGTAATCCGCCCTGTTTGCTCCATTCCTTTTCGTGATACTCTTTGTGCAATACGCCCGAGGCAGCTGTCATCCATTGCACATCACCTTCACCAATTATACCAGCGTTCCCTGCACTGTCGTGATGTGCTACCTTGCCGTGATAAGCTATGGTTACTGTTTCGAAACCTCGATGTGGATGAACGCCTACACCTCGCGGCGTGCTGGTAGGTGGATATTCTACCTTTGCAACGTAATCCATCAGGAAAAAAGGACTTAGTCTTTGCAGCGTGATACTACCATTGCCCGGGAAAAAGTTATGTACCCTGAAACCATCACCAACCATATGAGCTGGAGGCGGTGGGAGTATTTGTTCTATTGATTTTTGCTTGTCCATAGTTATGTTTTCACGATTAAACAACAGTGATTTCATTTGGTTCTGAAAAAATATCAGAATTAATGAAATCACTGTATGGATAAGTGTTGCTTTTTTGTAAGCAACATGCTTTGAAACATGAAAATATAGAGTGTGCCTTTATTTTACAACGACAGGTTTTAATGCTGCTCCCCAATTTTTAAGGTAGGCAAAAAATTGTGTAGAAGTCGTGAAAGGTTTCTTTTCTTCTTTAAGAGCTGCTGCGGTGAGGTAGAAGCGAAGTGTTTCACCTTTTTTGTATGGCATTAATATCAAATGATTCAAGCCTTGAACCACTTGTTGTTTTGCATAAGGTACCGGTACACACACTCCCAGACCCACAGTTTGCTTTTCGTATTTCACAGTGTCAGTAACCGGAAAATCAGTTCCCCATGAACCTACCAATCCTTTATTGTCCGACATTGTTGGGCCGGCTTTAATTCCCTGAACACCTGTGGCCAGATTTTCAATATTTTCAGAAGCATGTACTTCGCAAATTGCATCGCGATGGCGAGCGTAGAGGATGTAGCGCACCGTCATGTTTATTTTCTTGCCTTCGTATTGCCAACCTTCTACTTCGCTTTCCACTACGGTACGGAGTTTTCCTGTAGCTACAATGCGTTGTGTACGCTTGTCGAATTTGTCAATATGAGTGGCTTTTTTGCCATCCCAACCTTTCACTGTCCCAAGGCCTACTAAGTCGAAAACTCGCAATGCATCATCGCCATATCCGGCTGCAGCTTGCGCGTCGGTTGGGTACCAACCTGTAGTAGCCAGTTCCAATTGCTGTTTCTTTTTGCCGTAAAGGTCAATGGTACTTTTGTTGTCGAAATAGATGCGGTAGCCAATCAGAGCTGATTCAAAAGCTACACCATGATGATGCATCTGGTTATACATATCGTTTTTGGTCGATGACATTTCTTGTACAAACTTTGCTTCACCACCTTTTGGTTTTGAAATCAGGTCGGTGTATACTTCGGTTGGGAAACTGTCGCGCTTATTAGCAGGGATAGTTTTCAAGTTTACAGTCTCAGTCTGTCCGGCTTTTAGATTGAGCAGAAAGACCAGCTCGTCGGCTATCCCGTCTTTGTTCAGGTCGTCGAGTTGACTGCTGATTTGTTTGCCATTTACTATAACAGCTAAGTCGGCACGTTCTTTTGTGGTAATTGTTTTGT
>Ga0302213_1000612_pt1 | contig 19524 bp, 17 predicted proteins | sample II_Fen_N1_2_FD_194583 | JGI IMG/M metagenome (GOLD analysis project Ga0302213, IMG submission 194583) | Peat permafrost microbial communities from Stordalen Mire near Abisko, Sweden - II_Fen_N1_1 | ecosystem: Environmental > Terrestrial > Soil > Wetlands > Permafrost | place: Sweden: Abisko... | reverse complement strand
CAGTGCGGCGCAGCTGGCGCAGTTGTTGGGCTTACCGTACCGCGAGGGTTTTGTGAAAAACCGTTATGTCGGTCGCACCTTCATCATGCCGGGCCAGTCGGTGCGCAAAAAATCGGTGCGCCAGAAGCTCAATGTGATTGCCAGCGAGTTCAAGGGCCGCAATGTGCTGCTTGTGGACGACTCGATCGTGCGTGGCACCACCTCCAAAGAGATCGTGCAAATGGCGCGTGACGCGGGTGCCCGCAAGGTTTACATGGCCAGCGCCGCGCCGCCGGTGCGTTACCCCAATGTGTATGGCATCGACATGCCCACACCGCAGGAGCTGGTGGCGCACAACCGTACCGTGGATGAGATCCGCGAGATCATTGGCTGCGACGCCCTGATTTACCAGGACGTGGATGCCATGAAAAAAGCCATCGGCTCGCTCAACCCGGCCATCCATGGTTTTGATGCTTCTTGTTTTGACGGTGTGTACGTCACCGGCGACATCACGGTGGACGACATCGTTCGCCTGAATGCCAGCCGCGTCGGCACCGACGACAACCAGGACGACAACTCGCGCCTGGCCTTACCCAATTCCGAGGACTGAGTATGACACCCCCCCCTTTGCCTGAACCCCTGCACCGCGACACGCTGGCGGTGCGCACCGCTGTGGCGCGCAGCCAGTACGGTGAAAATTCCGAGGCGCTGTTTCTCACCAGTGGCTATGTGCAACCCGGCGCCGAGGCCGCTGCGCGACGGTTCGCGGGTGACGAAGACGGGTACACCTATGGCCGTTATGGCAACCCGACGGTGAGCAGTTTTGAGCAGCGCCTGGCCGCACTCGAAGGGGCGCAGGCCTGTATCTCCACCGCGTCGGGCATGTCGGCGATTTTGATGATGTGCCTGGGGCTGCTCAAAAGTGGTGACCATGTGATCTGTTCCCACTCGATGTTTGGCTCGACCATCAAACTGATTGGCTCGGACATGGCCAAGTTTGGGGTGACGTCGACCTTTGTGCCGCAGACTGACTCGGCAGCCTGGCAAGCGGCCATCCAGCCCAACACCAAGCTGCTGTTTGCCGAAACGCCAACCAACCCGCTGACCGATGTGTGTGACATCCGGGCGCTGGCCGACATTGCCCATGCCGCGGGCGCGCTGCTGGCGGTGGACAACTGTTTTGCCACACCGGCCCTGCAGCGCCCCATGACGCTGGGTGCTGACATCGTGGTGCATTCGGGCACCAAATACCTGGACGGGCAGGGCCGTGTTATGGCTGGCGCCTTGTGTGCCAGCGAAAAACTGGTGCTTGAGTCGTTCTTGCCGGTGCTCAAAAGTGGCGGTATGACGCTGGCACCGTTCAACGCCTGGGTTGTGCTCAAGGGGCTGGAGACGCTGTCGATTCGTATGCAGGCCCAGTCCGAGCGCGCGCTGGCTTTGGCGCATTGGTTGCAGGCACATCCATCTGTGGCGCGGGTGTTTTATCCCGGCCTGGCCAGTCACCCGCAACATGCGTTGGCGATGGCGCAACAATCCAACTGTGGCGGCGCTGTACTGTCGTTTGAAGTGAAAGCTTCGGACGATGATCAGGCACGCGAGCGCGCGTTTCATGTGTTGGATTCGCTGGCCGTGTTATCGCTGTGCACCAACCTGGGCGACACCAAAACCTTGGTGGCGCATCCGGCGAGTACCTCGCATGGCCGCTTGACCCCGGCACAGCGGCAAAAAGCTGGCGTGAGCCAGGGTTTGATCCGCGTTGCCGTGGGTCTGGAAAATATCAATGACATTCAGGCTGACCTTGATCGTGGCCTCACTTCTTTCTGACATGAACGCTTCTACACATACCCGCACCCGTTTTGCACCGTCTCCCACCGGTTTTATCCATCTGGGCAACATTCGCTCGGCTTTGTACCCATGGGCGTTTGCCCGCTCCAGTGGCGGTGATTTTGTGCTGCGTATTGAAGACACCGATCTGGAGCGTTCTAGCCAAGCCGCCGTGGATGTGATCATTGAAGGCATGGCTTGGTTGGGCCTGGACCATGATGAAGGCCCGTTCTACCAAATGCAGCGCATGGACCGCTACAAGGAAGTGCTTGCCGAATTGGTCGCTGCTGGCCATGTTTACCCTTGTTATATGAGCATGGCTGAGCTGGATGCGTTGCGTGAGCGCCAGACTGCCGCCAAGGAAAAACCCCGTTATGACGGCACCTGGCGCCCGGCCGAGGGCAAGGTCTTGCCACCCATTCCTGAAGGTGTCGCGCCAGTGTTGCGCTTCAAGAACCCCCAGACGGGTTCAGTGGTGTGGGAGGATAAGGTCAAAGGCCGCATTGAGATCAGCAACGACGAGCTCGATGACTTGGTGATTGCCCGCCCGGATGGCACGCCCACCTACAACTTCTGCGTGGTGGTGGATGACATGGACATGGCCATCACCCATGTGATCCGGGGTGACGACCATGTCAACAACACGCCGCGTCAGATCAATATTTTCAAAGCATTGGGCAAAGAGCACCCGGTGTATGCCCACCTGCCGACTGTGCTCAACGAGGCGGGCGAAAAGATGAGCAAGCGCAACGGTGCCAAACCTGTCACCCAATACCGTGACGAGGGATATCTGCCTGATGCCATGGTGAATTACCTGGCGCGTCTGGGTTGGAGCCATGGTGACGATGAGATTTTCAGCCGTGAGCAGTTCTTGCAATGGTTCAACCTGGATCACCTGGGCAAAAGTGCAGCGCAATTTGACGAGGCCAAGTTACGCTGGGTCAATGCTCAGCACATCAAGGCCACGGCAGACGAGGTGTTGGCCCCGCTGGTGCAAACCCAGCTGCAAAAACGCGGCATCACCGCCGATGAGCGCCTGGTCGGTATCTGCGCCTTGTTCAAAGACCGCTGTGACACCACCGTGGCATTGGCCGATTGGGCGGCGGTGTTTTATGCCGATGTCACACCGACTGAGGCCGAGCGTACACAGCATGTCACCGAGGCGGTCAAACCGGCACTTGCGTTGTTGTCCGAGAAGCTTGGCGTCTGTGTGTGGGACAAGGCGGGCATTGCTGCGGCCATCAAAGAAGTGCTGACGGCTTGCGGCCTGAAGATGCCACTTTTGGCCATGCCAGTGCGTGTGTTGGTGGCTGGCACGGCGCACACACCGTCGGTCGACGCGATGCTTTCTTTGTTCGATCGACAAAAAGTTTTAGATCGCTTGCAACAAGCGTAAATTTCACGCTATAATTTGAGGCTTGGAAGCAACGAGCAATTTGAAAAAATTGTAAAGTGGTTTTGGGGGTATAGCTCAGCTGGGAGAGCGCTTGCATGGCATGCAAGAGGTCAGCGGTTCGATCCCGCTTACCTCCACCAAACTTTCAAAGTGTTGACTGGTTAGTCCAAAGGTTTTGACCCCATCGTCTAGAGGCCTAGGACATCACCCTTTCACGGTGAGTACCGGGGTTCGAATCCCCGTGGGGTCGCCAAGTTATCTTCGGATAGCGCGGCGCAAGTCGGTAACGGTTTGCTGTTAAAAGCAAATGACTTGACTCGAAAGAGTAAACGTTAGCTACCAGGAGTGGTAGTTCAGTTGGTTAGAATACCGGCCTGTCACGCCGGGGGTCGCGGGTTCGAGTCCCGTCCGCTCCGCCAAGATACTCTTGTAATCAAGAGTTGATAGAAAGCCCGATGCGAAAGCACCGGGCTTTTTTATTTGTCTGTTCAGACGTAAAAGCCTCAGCGATGTCTCGTTGGGGTTTGATCTGGCAAAAAGTTTTATTTGTTGACCGAGCGAAGTTAAATCTTCTTTTTTGTCTCGGCAAGTGCAGTAGGTGTATTGCTGTTGCTTTCAGGAACGACATTCGCGCCTTCCTTGATAGCATCTTCAAATTCAGCCAATTCTTTGGCAATAGATGCGTACTTTTTGGACTTGGCTCGGTTGTTCATCCATGTGAGCGCGGCTGCGTCCAGGTCCGCTTTGAAATTCACGAGCGATGATTCTTTGACGGCTTGGGTGCTCGCCTTTGGGTGATTGGACCAGAGGTCAATCAGATCCGATAGACCTTTGTCAAAGTCTTCGAAGGTTTCAAGGTGAATCCACTGGCCGGTTTTGTCAAACATTTTTTCTTTCGGTAGTTGCATGTGTTTCAGTTTTGGGTGAAATGGTTCGTCATGGCTAGGTTGCAACGGTGGTGAACCAAGGGGCCGGCTCGATGTTTATGGAACCATCGATGACGCTGTGTGAACACAGTCTTCCCAGGGGTGGACATTGCACCCACAGTGCGGAACTTTATTGGCAGCGCCGGTGGTGAGTCCTTGGAATTGATCGACTCTTGTCTTGGATGTGTTTTTTAACGCTGGCTTCACGCCATCCGTCGCGTCTTTCATGGCAGCTTGAATGTCGGGAATCCAACGTGCAAACGGTGTGAGGTCGGTGACATCAACGATGTACCAAAGTTTTTTGGCGGCATCCCAGCGTGCACCGAGCGCCTTGACCGCGTCTTTTTCGGCGAATGGTGTGACTAAATTGATTCTCATGCGGAGAATTATCAATGCATCAACCATGATTGCGGATCGCTCAGAGCGCGCACGAATGCCTGCCGTGCATATGAGTGTCGCGCCTCCTGGTTTGGCCGACTGTACCGCTCGGATCGGCGCATGGTCCACATCCTTGGCCGGGATGACGCGGTAGTTTGCAGGGATAAGACGGCGTAGTTTGTGCGCCAAACACAGCCCAAGACTCCCGCCACGAAGCTTGGGATGTTTGATTGCCAATGGTCGCCGACCCAGGGTGTGGATCACGTCTGCCGTTGGGTCAGTCAAAAGGGTGGAGGCGATCTTTCGGTCAACAAGGTCGCTGGCACCGGCAACCCAAAACCACGCGACCACGATTCGTTGCCCTATTTGCTTTCTGTTCAGCGCCAGGCAATGAAATAAAAAAGCCGCTGAGATTTCTCGCAGCGGCTTTTGGTATTTGGCTCCTCGACCTGGGCTCGAACCAGGGACCTACGGATTAACAGTCCGAATAAATGAACTTTATTGGAATTTTATGGACTACAAGAAACATGTATGTCATTGAATTTCATATAAAAAACATCCAATTTGGTTTGATAACGTCCAATGCCATCTCGGTGTAAACTGTCACCAGTCTGTCACTGTAATTCTGACGGTTACCCGGAGAACAACTGAATGGTCGTAACAATTGGTCAAAAATTTAAAGCGCTTGAACTAGGTAAGTTCATGCATGTAGACAAGATTCTCCCAATCGGCTCATTGGAAGCGCGTAAGTTGAGCCGTGGTGCTATCAAGTTCTATTGGCGTTTCACACACTTGTCAAAAACGCAACGGGCGGACGTTGGAATCTACGACTCGTCTGCGCCGCCGAAGAGCATCACGCCTACAAAGAAAGGGGTCTCTATTGAAGCCGCGCGGCGTATCGCCCAAGAGCTTTCTGTTCGTCATTACGAGGCAAGGGAAGAGGGAGGGCATGCGGCTCTGAAACAAGCAAAAAGAGAAGAGCAGGAAACCAAGAAAGCCGAAGCAGATAGGGTCGCTGTATTCACACTCGAGCGGCTTATGGATGAGTACGTTAACTACTTAGTCGTTCAAGGCAATCATGAGCGGACGGCAGGTGACGTGAGAAGCATGTTTCGACTCCATGTTAAAGAGCCGTTCCCGGTGGAGTCGGCTACCCCGGCGAATCAAGTTACCAAGGCTCAATTGATAAATGTACTCCGTCGACTTGTTGAACAAGAACATGAACGTACTTCGGATAAAGTGCGGTCTTATTTGCGAGCGGCTTTTCAGGTTGCAATTGAGGCAGAGTCGTCGGCAGCGATACCTCGCGTGTTTCTTGACTTTCATATCGAACTCAACCCGGTCGCTGCGATTAAGCCTGTTCAAAAAATAAGGCCAAGCGGCAAATCCGCGCTGTCGTTAGCGGAAGCTCGTCTCTATTGGAAGTTAATAAAAGACGTGCCTGGGCTGCGCGGGGCAGTTTTGAGGCTGCACCTGTTGACCGGGGGGCAACGAATAGCCCAACTCCTTCGAATAAAGACGCATGAACAAGAGTCGGATTTGCTGCGTATGTGGGACACGAAGGGCAGAGCGAAACCTCGGTCGCATCTCGTGCCACTATTGCCAGCAGCCATTGAGGCATTTAGCCAATGCTCGTCTTCAGGGACATTTGCCCTGTCAACAGATGGTGGCGCTACTAGCATTGCTCCAATGACGTTTACTAACTGGTCCAAAGCTGCTGTCGGCGACAAAATCCCAAAATTTAACCCAAAGCGAATCCGCAGTGCACTAGAGACAATTTTGTCCCGTGCAGGCATAACGAGGGAGATTCGTGGACGACTGCAAAGCCATGGTATTACCGGAATCCAAGAAAAACACTACAACGAATACGACTTTCTTCCTGAGAAGAAGCGCGCCTTGGAGATTTGGGAGCTGTGGCTACAGGGTACACCAGAGTTGATGCCTAAAGTTGAAGTTAGCTCGATTTAGATTACCTTTTTTTTTGGAAGCGTAATTTTAATATAATGCAAAAAAAATAGTCTTGGCGGTAAATATCTAAAAATTACAATCGCTATTGGTCTAATGTGAATAAAATCATGATGCCATCATGTGTCTATACTGATATGTAGGCAACATTGTCTTCATGTGTATTTCCTCATAAACTCTTACCCGGGCTGTATGGCCCGGGTTTTTTTTCATAATAAAATTGTGAATGAGCTTATTGCATTTATCAATTTATTATCTAGATGTGGTTTAACTTCAAATTAAATATCAGGAATAATATTATATTCTCTATGCAATTTAACAGGTTTCTAAGCTAACCAGGGCCCTGCGGGTCCAAAGTGTCGAGAATCCATGTGATCAGTCACAATGGTTTATATAGATTTTGTGGCAGCGTCACAAAATCATAATTATAATAACGAGAGACACACTTGACAAATCGCTGTCAATGCCTGATTATGAAAACAATGAAGATTGGATTATGTTGAGTGAAAAATTTTAAAAAATAAATATCAATCCTCTACAGGTATTGAAGTAAGCCATGTCAAAGCTTTGATTCGAATGCGGGGAAAGCGATTTCAGTCAAAGGACCTGAAGCTCGGATAGTGCCATTGCTAAAATATGAAATCAAGCCTCTCTGAAATTCATGTGTTATTTCGTAAGTCAGCAAATCGATCTTGTAGTACTTTTCAGTAAGAAATGGAGCAATTTCATCTGCCAACCCGTCTTTTGAGGTGATTTCAAGTCGACCAATAGCATTATCATAAACCTTGAAATCACGAATCTTTGCAGATACCAGTCTGGCTGAATCAAAACTGTTAATGTGCCTTCTTATAAGTGTTGTAGTTATTTCAAGTGGTTCAATGAAATAGTCTTTATTGTCAAATATTAGACTCAAAACTTCGGAGGTGATACGGAGACCACGGGGTGGGTCAGTTAGTGATAGTATGACATTATTCTTGGATTGAAAAAATCGAAGAGAATATTGAGACATCGTTGGAATTAATGACTTAATCTCTGATCCATCAAATAATATTTGAATCGTCTCAATCTGTCTGGTTGTTGTGTATCGTACAACTATCTCATCTTTTGATGCGCGTGAAACAAAGAGTGCACCTGTAGATGCAATTTTAAAGACTGCAGATTCCAGGGAATTAAACTCAAACCCTGAGGGCAAACGTAGTCTGTAATATCGAATCTTTAGCATGATTACTCCAAAGTGGTTAGAGCATATTTTGCTGCTGCTTCTATCAAGCGAAAAAGATTGTCTTGTTCTTCTGACTTCGGTGCGCGTTTTTTCTCGGTCAATTTTCCATTCTCACATATTAAGACACTTCGGGCTTGGTATGAAAATTCAGTGCAGCTTATTGGTTCACCAAATTGAGCTTCTAGCTCAAACAAGTCAGCATCGATTCTCGAAGTTGGCTTAACACGCCATACAATCTTGACTATGTAATAGTCTTTTTCATAGAGATCATCAATTACAAATGATTTTGTGACTCCAGTCCCCTTTAGGGTGACGCGCACAACGTCTGGTTGATCTTCTAGTTCCCTAGGATCATCTTCCTCATCCACAGATTGCTTGATTTTGGGCTTATAGCAAAAAGCCTCGGTAACAGTTACAAAACTGTGATTTTCTATGTTATTTATTAATGCATTGAAGAAGTTAGTTCTTATGACGGGATTTGCATAACCTTCCAAACTGATTCTTGTTTGCTTGATTGGTATTTCTCTGGATGAATTGATCGCTGAAAACACTTGATCCACGGCTATATCTGTATACGAATTTTGGGTGCTCCTAACCACGTATTCTCCAGATTCATTTTTTAAAAACTCAACTATTGAATCGCGAGGTTGTACTTGTCGAAACTCCACCTCGGTGTAGTCGATGTATTCATATTCAAGTCTGGCAACTATTCTCCCATTGCTAACATTTATTGTTACACAATTGCCTTTTGATTCCAGTGCTGATTTGACTGATTTTAATCCTTCTAGAATTTCTTGTTCAGTTACTGAACCGTTAATTTCCGCGTAAGTTATGCGTTCTCTTTTTGATATCTTTCCAAGCTTATTTCCAATATTTATGTGGTCAAAATAATCTGCTGTTAGACGAGAAAAATATTGAGCTAATTCATATTTGGTGGTTAATGGAGATGTAATTATCCCTCTTTCAAAAAGAAGTTCCCGAATCAAATCCGTGTTAACTTGGGCGTGATTTATAGCATCAAATATTACTTTATCATTTGCAAAGTAAAGAGAAGGTCCGAACCGAGCTTTCATAAACGCCATCCGATCTCATCGGGAGAATAGTTTGATGAAATTTGTGCCAATGCATCAATTGATATTGACATAATTTCTGCTTCGCGATCACCTTCGAAATTCCACATCTTGCAATATCGATGTTTGGCTTTTTCAAAGTTATTTTTTATTTGTGCTGATCTTTGTTGCTTGAATGCAATAATTCTAATTTGTTCTTTTGCATTTACTAGCTGACATCTAGAAAGGCTATCAAGTAAATAGACAAATTCTTCAATAGTATTTCCCGGTCTTGAGTAGTAGATAAGACTCCCTGGTCTTAGAATAATATTTCCATCTTCTACTATCGCCGGATATTTGAGAATGAAGTACGGCGATAAGAGCATCTCGATTGTTGCCCCAATGCGTTGGTCATCAGCTGTATGTCGTTTCCAAAGAGTAAGATCGGGATAGAAAAATCTGTAGGAAGGGCTCAGTGTTTTATCTTGAATTGCCAGCTTAATATCTGTGGCAATGCTAAACAACGAGTTTATTTCTGATGGGCCTAATATATGAAGTGTTTGTCCTTTAGCCACCGGAATATTAGATTTTGCAATTCCCTTCAAGTATTTTGCAAAGTCCTCGGTCGCCTGACCATCATGATTGGCAACAAATAAGAGGCCTCTGACTTCGTAGACCTCCTGATCAATGGAGAGAAATTTTTGTCGCCACGATTCTGATATAGCCGCGCATTCGACAGTCAGGGCAAGTGATTTCAGAGAATCACGTATCTTGCCTTGCTGAAGTGTTGATTTTTTGTAGCTTTTTAGGTCCGTGTGAAGATAAATTCTTTTGTTTAGATATGGATCAATGTAATGAAAAACTACGTCACCCGGATGGGTACGTTTTTGGGTCCCATTTTCAGATTTATGTGTATCAGAGACACATTCGAAATTGGTGTCTTGCTGCGGATGCATTTCCCAAAAGAAGACTTTGAAGATGTCATGGGCTATCTTATTTGCAACATGGGAAATATTGACGGTTTCAGCCATTTGACTCTCTTTTCAAGCCTGTATTCTTTGGAATTTCAGCTTTTGACTTTAGCAAAAATTCTTTTCATTTTGATCATTCGAGACTAAAAAGAAGGAAAACGCCCTAATTTGTGCTGCTAAATACTCACACTCTATCTCGTTCCTATTGCCCTGCTTTGATCCAGGCGTCAGCCATGCATCTGCACTTACGTGGCCTGCTTTCACGCGTTCCTTGTTGTATGTCAACTTTCTGGATATTTGGCTGCAGCGAGTTGTCACGAAGCTGCGCGTTTGAATATCTGTCTGTTGAACTGTAAGTAAGCGCCCTTGGACTGAAATGTGTTGGTCGAGAGGTGCTGCGCAGGCTGCATTGCGGCCTGCTGGGGGAGCCATAAATCGGGCCGCGCTGACGAACCCGAAGCGCAGCGAAGTGGTCAGCGCGGAGCCGGTTGATGGGGGCCAAAGGCCACGGTCCAGGCGGCAGCCTGGCGGGGGTGCCGCTTAGTTTTGGACGACAAGCTGGAGCCCAAAGGGCGACTAGTCGGACAAAAGCTAAGTGGGGGCGGAGCTCGCGCTCCCGTCACCGTAAGGGGGCGGGCAAGCGCCTTTTGCCGTAAGCTTGCGCACGGGACAAGCTCAGGACACTGCGCTTGGAGTCGAGCCCCGTGGGCGAGTGCCTAAAGGCGCTTGCCCGCCCACGCAGTGGCCCCGGCAGGGGTGGCCGTAGGCCAGAGGGAGCGCCCCGACGACGTGCGTAGCACGTCGCTGGAGAAGGCCCGCCGATGGACGGGCATTCGTGAAGGCAAGGGTGGCGAGGAGTTTTGCGATGCAAAACGACCCAACCCGCGCAGCCCGTCCGCAAGTGGCGCCGTAGGCGCGCGGAGGGGCGCAGCACAGCACCGATCAAAGAGAGGTGGTGCAATCCGACCTCATTGGGTCGGAAGAAAACGCAATGTCATTGAAGGCGTTTTGCTTGGCTGCGACGTGTACGTGTAATGGTCTCAAGCGGATCGACATCAATCTGTTCCCTCGAATAAAAGTGAAGTAACAGGTGCATGAACATGTCGTGAAACGCTATACATAACATGACTCCTCAAGAACAACATCTTTCCAATGACCTGAATGGTCTGCATTGGGTACACAAGTTTGGCTGGCTACGAACGAACGAACTAGGTTCATTGCTGTGGCCTAACACTGACACGTCTCGGCACCAGGCCGAGCGGCTTGTACGGTCATGGCTAAAACGTGAACTTGTGCTTGCAAGGAAGTTGCCCCAAGGTGTTGGCCGCGCACTCGTGTTAGCTCAAAAAGGAGTGCGTCTATTGAGTGAGCACGGGATTGCTGCCAAGACCGGCAAGGACATCGGCGAGACGTACAACGGCGTGTGGATTCCTCCTTCCAGTTGGCGGCATGATTTGCTGGCTTCTGGCGTACTCGTGGACCTCTATAAACACGGGTGGAGTGTCTACCCTGAGGCTCAAATACGCAGGCACGTGCAGGCACTAGCTAAGTGGCCAGATGGGCTTGCGAAGAGAGATGGACATGTGCTTTGGGTAGAAGTCGAGTCGACGAGAAAAACAGGGCCTGCTCTGCGTTTGCTAGCTGAGTCGCTATGCTCGGTGGCGCAAAATGCGGGTCCATTACTTCTTGGACTGAAGCCCACGGGTGTGCTCGTGGGGTACAGAGGTGATGCTAAGGACGAACGCGGTTATGCACTTGACCACCGCGCACGTGTCAGCAAGGCGCTGTCAGTAGCTGCCCGGGTGCCGGTGCCTGTGCTGTGGGCGCGTTGCGCCTTGAGTGGTGTTGCGGGCGTTTGTGATGTTGCCTATGAACAAGAGACCATACGGTCAGATGCCGCGGCGAAGATTCGACGGGTGCTAGACGCTGGCGGCTGGCGCGACGAAGAGGGGTGTCTGGTCGCGAATTACGGAGCTCGTCTTGTGTATGTTTGGGAGGACAGTGACGCACCAGGATTTTGGGGATGGAATGCGGGCGACAAAGTGAACAGAGAGACATCTATAGACGCCGCAAAGCGAGCCTGCGCAGCGGCACTCGCCGAAAAACCTTAAGTGTCGCCCCAGCAGGGGAACCCGGGTGCCCCAGGTTCCCCTCGGCCCGGTAGGGCCTCACCCCTCCTGCCCATCCTCCATGGTCTGAGCTATTCCTTTGCCGTCCATTAAAGTCTGAGGGGTATCTGTAGTTAGGGGGAACCAGGTGCCCAGTTTCCCCCTCGGCCTACGGCCTTCACCCTCTCCTTAGCGTCGCTTCGCGCCGCCCTGCGGCGCCCTGGTTGGACTGATTCTGCCGCCAAAGTGGTTTGCCAGCCTGCTCGATTTCTTTGGGCCGTAGGACAGCACCTCCCAGGCACAACGCAATTTCTAGTTTTAATAAAAATGCTCTTACTTATATCTCTTGGTACATCTGTGTAAAAGGAGTGCACCAAGAGAAATCGCCCTCCGTTATCGAGGGCGATTTACGTTCAGACACCAGCAATGCGCGTCTGCAATATGGCCGGAGAGTGTCTGTGATAAGGCATCCTAGCTGTCCGGGATACAGCAGGTCGACCAATACTGTAGAGGTCTCCGGCCTTTTTGAAAACTGTCCATCCGAGACCCATCAGTTCATTGAGCGCTCGGCGCACTACCTGGCGCCTCGTGCGCAGCGTGCTGGGTGATTCGGTCGAGTTCGGCCACACATAGTTCATCATCGTCGATATCTTGACATCGCGCGTGCAGCCCTGATTGACCCAATGCAGTCGGTGGTGCAACAGGCGTGCGGGGTCAGTCTTCAAACTGCGTACTTCGTCGAGCGAGACACGTAAATACTGGCCACGCCCACCCAAAATTGCGGCAGTCAAAACAAGACACATTTCGACCACGATGCTTGGACCATCTTTTGGGTCAAGCTGTTGATTGAGAATAGTGCCCACCGCACGGTTTTCAGATAGGGGGGCGTCTGCAAGACCGACAAAAACTGACATCGAACACAGAGTTTCCAGTGCATCTCGAATGACTGAGTTTGAAGAACCGGAGTTGGCACGATATCCGATGACTCTAGCGAGCTCGTTATAGCTTGTCGAGATCGTGATACGTTCGACCTCAGGTTCCTGATCTTCCTGTGCTGGGTCACCTTTAGCACCCACAATAAGTTCATGGTTCTGCGGGCCTGCGAGGCCTGCAAGACCTTGCAGCACACGCAGTTCTAGCGCCCCCAGCAGAGGACCGACAAATTGAAATTGAAGCTCTCCTGCCTGGTAGTTGAGCGTTCGCTGCTGCTGTATCTGGCCCTTCGGCAGGCTTTGAAACAGACTTGGTGCATGGACAACAGCAGCGGCCAATTTCGCGAATGCGGGTAGAGTTGATTTTGACTGGCTCATTTGCGTTTCCAGGCTGGCAGTGCAGTGAGGTCGATGACTTTCGACGACAGGGGCACTTCTGGATCGCGTAGCTCTGCCGCTCGGACTTTTTTGCGTGCTCGATAGTTTCGTGAGCGATCTGCATTGCTCAAAGCGTTGGCCTTCCGAGGCCGTCCTGGACCCCGACGTTGGTTGGTCTGCGGCAAATACTCGTGATTTGTCGCGGCAATTGCAGCCATTTCCGTGACGGTGTCACGCAATTTGGGTTCATTGTGCGGAGAAACACAATCACTCTGTGAATTACTGTGATTTGTCACGGAAACTACGAAGAGGTGTGTGACAGCGGCACGGAAATCATGAAGTTCATCGGACATCATTTGCCTCCTTCGATGAGCTTCTGAATGTCCGAACGCCGCCATGCCACGGCGCGGGCCCCGAGCTTAACTGGCGCTGGGTACAGTCCAGCTCGGACACCCGCGTACCAAGTGGCGCGGCTTACGGGAAAAACTTGTAAAACGGAAGGCAGACGCATTAGTGCGTCGCTAATAGTCGTGGTCATCACGTATCTCCACCCCCAGGAATAAGCCGGTGATGTGTCCTTAATCTTGAATGGTTGTCCTCTACCTCAGCGAGGGAAAAGCTGAGGTTGTCCGGTGGCGTCGCATGACGCTCACAGATGTATAGGCACGTGCGCTGGAGATAATCAAGGTTTTCTGATTGATTTCGTTTATTGAATAATCAATTTTGATTTGTTTTCTGATTTTTTTTCGGGGTGGAGGGCGCTCTGGGTTGACGACTCACCCGCGTGCTAATTCCGGCGCGCCTGACCCTAGCGTCCGGTATTAACTGACAAGTTCGAAATAACGCGTTGGCTGGTGTTGGCCACAACTGTGGCCGACTCTTTTAGACCCATAGAGGAAGTCCAGCCCTGAGTGCCCAAGCGAGTGGTTTCTAAAGCAAAGTGGCTGGTTTCAGCAGCACAAGCCCGGTGTTTTTGTGCGCCCCTGTCGCACTTCCTTCAACAAGTCAGAATGGGATGAATCGAGTGTGGATTGAGAGTCGCGCCTGAACAGCGTGAAGAATCTGTTGCATCTCAATACGCGCCTCTGCCTGTAAGGTTAAGTGTAGTGTGCATATTCCGCGCAATAAAGCCAGACAATCCGACTCAAAGATGCCACTGATTCCGGTGACGACCGTGCCAGTCATTCCGATTCAAAAAAACCACCCTTGAGTTCTCATATCACCGAAAACGTAGGGCGGCAACAGGGGGATCAGAGTCATTCGCTCCCGCGGCCAAAGTGGCCGCTACCGCCGTGACCGGGCGTTCGAACAGCGGTACAGAAGCCCGCGCGGGCGACGGAAAGTGCCAGAAGGGATCAAGCGCATATCTGCTGATCGTTATCCTTAACGCACAATACCTACTCCAACATCAAGCGGCCTTGCCGATATTGGAGCTTTGGCGAGGGCGGCAAGAACTACAACCTCAAGGAGAAGCAATGCGCAGAGCGATGGTGGCCGTAGGCGTGGACAGGACGTCCGGTACCGATTTCCCGCCGCTCAATGCAGCCGCAGCGAGTGCGGCTGCGATGGCTGCTTGGGGCAGGACGCAAGGGTTCGATGTAGAGGAACTGACGGACGCCAATGGGTGCGACGTCAGCTTAACGGAGCTCTTCAACCGGGTGCGGAAGATCGTTGACAAGCGGGTCTACGAGCAATTAGTCCTCTACTTCTCCGGGCACGGCTTGCTTTTGGCGCCAGACTCCGAGGCCTGGCTGCTGTCACAGGCGCCCGCCAATCCGAACGAGGCAGTGAACGTCACGCAGTGCATCCGCCTCGCTCGTGTATGTGGTATCCCCCACGTCGTTTTCGTGTCGGATGCCTGCCGGTCCATGCCTACAACGTATGGAGCTGCCATGGTGACGCCGGGAAGCGTCTTTCCAAGTGCGTCGCCACAAGCAGACGCGCCCGAGGTCGACACGTTCTATGCCGCACTGCCAGGAAACCCTGCTTACGAGCTGCCTCCGGACCAGGCTGTACCGAGTTATCGGGCATTGCTCACGCACTGCCTGCTGCAGGCGTTGGAGGGTCAGCCTTCCAGCCTCATCAGGCAAGTGGACCGCGATGGCTCCATCATCCACGTGGTGGCGTCCCGAGAGCTCAAGCGGCACTTGCTCAAAGCCATTCCGAAGGCGGCACGGGCCGCGTCCATTCACCTAACGCAGTCGCCTGATATCCGGGTGGAGTCGGAGCTGCCCCGATATTTGGCTGAAGTAACTCCACCGCCCGATTTCGGGCAAGGCCTCGCAGAATGGTCAAGGCCCAGAGGCGATCGGCTAGACCAAGCGGCGGCTTCGCCAGAGGCAAAGCTCGAGCTAACCCTCGCCGGACGGCTTTACAAGCAACTTGACCTGGCGATGGGCAAGTCTGCGGTGCAGACGCGCAGGAGAACGCGCGACAGCATCGCTTCAGGAGTCGAGGACCCTACCGCCGAACTGCGGCGGGTACCTGCCATCGTGCATGATCTGGGTGCAAACGTCGGAACCGGCTTTGCCTTCGTCGGTATTGAAGTCGAGCGTGCCTCCGTGCAACGACGTCAATATATCGCCAAGCTTGCGTCGCCGCAGCACCTGCATCTGCAGCGTGCTTACCCGCATGCTTTAGAACCGGCTCAGCAAGCGGACGCCGTACTCGTCCGCTTCGCCGATGGAACAGGCATGTCGTTGCCCGTGCTACCTGGTTTCATCGGCGTCGTGGTCGCTAAAGGCGGCCACGTCGTGACGGTCAACTATCTTCCATCCCGGGCAAACGAGTTGGGTTGGGAGATTTACAGCGACCGCAGGCAGGAAGTGGAAGACAGCAAGGCTCTCATGGCCGCGCTCGCGCTCCACGGCCAGCTCCGATTGCCGAAGCCTACCGTGAGGGCCGTGGCCAGCGAACTCCGACGATACAAGCGCGTTGATCCAACGCTTGGCTTGTTCGCTACGTATGCCTACGCACTTTCGAACATCGACGCGGAAGTGGTCTCCGTGTATCGCCACATGTACCGCGACGGACTGCCGGTACTCTTCGATGTGGCCATGCTGGCATCTCAAGTGCCGCAAGCAACGCAGCTCTTGCCAGAGTTAGCCGAGCCCTTGAGGCGTCTGGACTTCGCGCCTTGGATGCCGCTGCTGTCACAGGGGTGGCTTCTACTAGGAGACGTTGAGCAATTCATGCCGCCTTTCCTGCGGGAAGCTCGACGCTACCTCCTGCCCGGTCTGTGGACCCGGTTCGCGCCTGAGGGAATGGAGCTACTGGAAAGCAAGGTGTTAGTGACGCGATGAGGTTGATCTTTGTTCATGGGATTGCGCAGCAGGGCAAGAATCCCGATCAGTTGAAGCAGCTGTGGTACGAGGTTCTGCAGGACAACCTGCAGCTTGCTGGAACAGCTTTACCCGCCGACGTGGAAATCGAATTCCCGTTCTACGGTGACGTGCTGTTTGACTTAACCGCTCAGTTGGCACAACCACAGCCCCTCGGCGTGAAGCTGAAGGGGTCGGCGCGGTCACTCGTGGACGCTGATCGGCTCGCGTTCCCGCTGGAACTGGCTTCCAATGCTGGGATCTCCCCACAGCAGATCGAGGCTCAGTTGCCGCCTTGGGTCCGGGAGAAGGGACCTTTGCAGTGGGAATGGGTGCATGCCGTCCTGTCGGTGTTGGATCAGTCGATTCTTCTGGGGGACATCACCCTGCAGCAGGCAACTGCTGAGGTCCATGCTTACCTGAACTACCCCGCCGTGTCGGAAGCGGTCGATGCCATCTTGAGTGCTGCTTTCGGAGGAGAGGGGCCGTGCGTCATCGTCGCTCACTCCTTGGGCACGGTCGTCACGTATCGCGTGCTCACCGCGCTGGCCGGTTCAGTCGATGTCAGAGCGCTCATCACGCTTGGGTCCCCACTTGGCTTGAACGCCATCCGTCACAAGTTGCCAACTCCTCTGGCCATGCCCCGCCGTGTGGCGAAGTGGCAGAACGCGTACGACGACCGAGACGTCGTCGCGCTGCTGCCACTTGACCAAACCCGATGGGACATTCAGCCCAGCATTGAGAATTTCAGCGGCGTTAGCAACGGCACGGACAACGCGCACAGCATCTCTGGGTATCTGAACGACCGACACGTGGGTCGGTGGGTGGCCGACGCCCTGGCTAGTCAAGCGTAAACGATCAGACCGAGGCCCGGTTCGTTCGCTCAGCCTTCCGCCCCCTAAACGCGCTCAGCCTCGCATTACTGACCACTGTGGGCACGCAGTCGTGATGGAAAGCGACCGCTTGATAGCAGTCAGCGTCAATCCGGTTGTCGGCGACGACGGACCGCAACCGCTGCAATGCGGGTGCTTCCCCGCTCAATTATCAGTTGATGCATCGGCTGGCTTCGTTGGATCGGAACAGCTGGCCTTTTTGAATCGGAACTGGTGGCCTTTTTGCGCCGGATAGAGTGGCTTCTTTGGTCGGAATACGCAGTTAGTGTGGGCTTTGCGGTGGATTTAGCCGATACATGCGTGTGCACCTCCATGATTTCGCCGTGGGTGTAAATCACGTCAAAAATGCCCCGATACGCGGTTTCCAATTTTTGGTGAAATTCAGGTGTCATCTGAAAGCGCCTATCTCTGGCCAATGGCTTGTAATCTGTCGCCCTCGGATCAGCCGCTAGGCGAACGAATGGCCCTTCTAGGCCGCCATCCTTAGTCCAAGCCCACAGGTCTTTCGTCATCATCCTCGCAAGCTCAACAAGCGCAGGATGCGTGCCTTGCATGTATGGCCTGATGAAACCCCAATCAATCTCCAACTCGAAAATAGCTCCAGTTTGGAGCATAGAACCTTTCAGAATCTCTCTATTGCCAGTACAGCAAACATTGATGGTCTGGATTTGAAAAATCTTTTTCGCCTTGGTTGTGGGGAATGCTTCATCAGGTATGCCAGCCAGCGTCAATTCTTGCCGTGTCCCACGGTACACCGTCATGTATCCAGATGATGCGCATTGTTCCGTCATCAGTTTTTTTAGACACGTGTTGGCAGCATCAATGCTGATTACTTCTCTTTGCGAAGCCCGCCTTGTAGTTCGTCTAGGTGTTCTGGGTTTAGTCTGCATGGGGGTTATAGCGTCGTCAGCCATGTTTGAACTCACTTTCAATTGTGGCCAGGTGCTGTCGCTGTGTTACCGCACACACCAGCACCGCCTTTTTTTACCCCGGTCAAGTCGCGCCAGGGCTTCGCGTTGAATCAGTCGCAAACACTGGCCACCAGATAAGGCCGGGCGGCGTGCAGCGGGTCAAGGTGGTGTGCTTCATTGGCCTGCCCCGCCTTCTTTGTCTGCCGGGCCTGTTGCTGGGTTTCGCAGTAACTGTATTTCGTAACGATCACACAATTCATTGATGATCCGTGCGGCGATATCGCGGGCGGTGTTCGCGTGGTCTGCATCGCCCATGGCCTTGATTTGATGGGCCAGTCCAGCCAACAGAATCGGGGTGCTTGCGGTGCTCAGGTTTTCATGTGCCATGCTGGCACCCTCGCGCCGCCGGTTGCGGTAATTGGCGGCCCGCATCTTGTCGGGCATGGCCTGCCCCAGCTTGGCAGGGCGTCCGGGCTTTCGCTTTTGGGGTTCAGGCGCTTGCATGGTGGTGGTTTGTTTTGTGATTGTCACGTAATTATGTTTTGCGATGATCACAAAATCAAGTATTGTTGAAAATTGCCGCCCGGGTGGCTGGTTCCAAGGGGATAGCCCCTCGCGCTCAAATCCAGTAGCGTTTGCAATAGTCCGGCAAAGTGCGCAGCGAGCCGGGGTGGGCGCTGGGCAAGGGGACAAGGGAATAGATAGAGTGAATGAATCATTTTCATCATCTAAAAACGTCCCCACTTTGCCCCCACTCTGACCCCACTTTGTCCCCACTGCCAAAAGCGCCGCAAACCCGCATGGTTGTTGGGTTTCGCCAGTTTGCCCCCACTGTCCCCACGTTTTTGGCCGGTAGCAGCCTGGAAACGAGGCAAAACGTGCCGCCGCGTGATCCTATCGGGCAGCCCGCTGGGGCAGTTTGATCACGTCAGCACCCTTGCGCAGCTTGTCGAGGTAGTCGGCCCAGGCCTGGATTTGCTCGAACCGTTGTTTGAGGTACTGGGTGCGGTTGTAGCTGCGCCCGTTGGCATCTTTGACCGCGTGCGCCAGGTTGGCTTCAATGGCCAGGGGGTCCAGGTTCAACTGGTCAACCATCATGGTGCGGGCGCTGGCCCGCAGGCCGTGCCAGGTCTGGTCCTTGCCAAAGCCCAGCGCATACAAGGCGCTGCGCACCGAGTTATCGGATATGGGGCGGTCGTGGCTGCGCTCACCGGGGAACACGTAGCGCCCATGGCCTGTGACTGGCTGCAGGCTGCGCAACAGGTCGACCGC
>Ga0302213_1000611_pt1 | contig 19527 bp, 17 predicted proteins | sample II_Fen_N1_2_FD_194583 | JGI IMG/M metagenome (GOLD analysis project Ga0302213, IMG submission 194583) | Peat permafrost microbial communities from Stordalen Mire near Abisko, Sweden - II_Fen_N1_1 | ecosystem: Environmental > Terrestrial > Soil > Wetlands > Permafrost | place: Sweden: Abisko... | reverse complement strand
CTGCCCATCCTCCACCTGCAAATGTTGATAGACTAAGTAAAGCCATAAAGGCTAAAAGAGTAATTTTTCTGTTCATAATAATCTGTTTTAGAGTTATACGGATAAAATGCAAATGTACTTAATTAAGTGAATGTATGCAATTGTATGTAATTTTTTTTCAAATTATTTAATGCAATCGATTTCGAATGCATATAGAACTTGAAAATGCATGAAATAAATTATCTTTGTGTCAACTAATAAAAACAAATTTTTAAGATGAAAAGAATAATTAATACCCCTAATGCACCTGCTGCTATTGGTCCATACAGTCAGGCTGTTGAAGTTAATGGAACGCTTTATATTTCAGGGCAAATTCCGATCAATCCGGCTGTTGCAAAAATTGAAGTTACAGATATTATCGGTCAAACGGAACAGGTTTTTGCAAATATCAATGCTATACTTACCGAAGCTGGTTATACATTTGCAGATGTGATAAAGTCTACTGTTTTTATTGCTGATATTGCTGATTTTGCAGCAATGAATGAGGTGTATAAAAAATATTACCAGACGGAATGTCCGGCTCGCTCGGCGTTTGCTGTAAAAGCACTACCACTTGGTGCTTTGGTGGAAATTGAAACAATAGCAGCGAAATAATGCTTTAATATGCTAATACAACAATGTGCCAATGTCAGAATAAGTCACTTTATTCTGACATTGGCACATTATTTTATCGCCAAATTAGATTAATTGGTATATTAAAACCGCATTCCGCGTAACATCTCACCTATCTCCATGCGTTTTTTTCCGGGAGCCTGAACTGATTTGAGTTGAATAAAACCATTGTTCAATGAAATCTTGGCAAATTTCTTTCCGTCTGTAACAATTGTTCCTATAGCTAAATTGTGTTCTTCAAATTCTTTCTCTGTTTCATAAACTTTTAGCACGGTAGTTTCTGATTGTCCCGGGAATTGAATTTCAACCCATGCAGCCGGATAAGGAGACAACCCTCGCACAAAATTATAAACCTGTTCCACACCCCATGATAAGTCTATCTGACAAGTCTCCTTGAAAATTTTTGGTGCAGCTTTCAGTTCTGTGTCAGGCTGTATAAACTGAGCCTGATCAACAGCATCTGTTTTTCCGTTTATGAGCATGTCTACAGTCTCTTTTACCAGCTTTGCACCCATTTCCATAAGTCGGTCGTGAACAGTTCCTGCATTGTCGGTTTCCGAAATGTTGATTTTTTCCTGCTTAATGATTTTTCCCGTATCAATTTCATGAGTCAGAAAAAAAGTAGTTGCACCGGTTTCTTTATCTCCATTAATGATTGCCCAGTTAATAGGTGCAGCACCGCGGTATTGAGGTAGTAGTGAGGCGTGTAGATTAAACGTTCCGTATTTTGGCATATTCCAAACCACTTCGGGAAGCATACGAAATGCTACAACTACTTGTAAGTCAGCTCGTAAACTGCGTAGTTCTGTCAGAAAGTCTTCATCCTTGAGTTTTTCGGGCTGCAATAACCGTAAATTCTGATCGAGTGCATATTGTTTAACCGCCGAGTATTGAACTTTATGTCCTCGTCCGGCTGGTTTGTCGGGCATGGTGATTACTCCAACTACATCGTACTTATTTTCAACTAATATTCTGAGGCTTTCCACCGCAAAATCCGGTGTGCCCATAAAAACTATTCTCATTCTTAAAAAAGTTATTTTGCTTTGTGTAATTTGCTTCGCAATATATAAAGAACAATTAATAACGCCCTAAGGACAACTAACAATCAATAACGCCTCAGGTAAATATCGTTTTAATTTCTCTTGTCAACTCCCCACATCAACTTATTTTTCAGCGTGTCAAAAAAGGTGTGATTCAGTTGTTTTACAACTTTTACTGTATAGTCGGCCTTTTTTATTTTTAGTTTGGTAGTTAAGTCCAGCACTTTTGAACGTCCATCCAGGGCTACCAGATAACATTGACTCCGACTATGAACTTCCAATCCAAATTCCCAAGTGTCGGGCACAATTAAAGGTCGAACATTTAGGCTGTGTGAAGCGATAGGTGAAAGGATAAAATTCTCTGATTCAGGAGCAACTAGCGGTCCTCCAACGCTCATCGAATAAGCTGTTGAACCAGTTGGCGTAGCAACTAATAATCCGTCGGCATGGTATGTATGAACCATTTCGCCGTTCACGCTGGCCGTAATGCTTAACATTGACGAACTATCCTGTTTTAATACCGATACCTCATTTAGTGCGTACGGATAATCAAAAGTAGTTCCATCCGAAGCTTCCACGTACAGCAATGTTCGTTCCTGAATAAGAAATTTATTTGATAAAATTGCGTCGAGCGAAGATTCTATGTCCTCACTGGCTACATCGGCCAAAAAGCCCAGTCGTCCGGTGTTTATTCCCAAAATAGGGATTGCTTTACGCCCGATTCGTGCAGCAGTATTCAGAAAAGTGCCATCGCCTCCAATGCTCAAAGCCATATCGGCCTGAAAATCATCGTCCACAATTTTTTCAACATTTTCGGTGCAACAATTACTGTGTTCATGCACAAAATTGTATAACATATCGTCAAGCAAAAGTGTCACATCCTTATCCTTAAAGTAAGTGAACAACAATTCGATATGCGACAAGATTACTGTTCTGTATATATTTCCGAAAATAGCTATTCTCATGCTGTTAACTGTTATTTTCAATGACCAAAAATTAAAAAAAGAATCGTGGATACTACTACCTGATAATTTTAAAAAAAATGAAAGATAAACACATAAAGATTAGCTTCAGTTTTTTTTAGCTATTTTTGTGGCTAAATCTAAATCCATTGCAAAGGAACTAAATGAAAATGAAACCTGCAAATGTTTAGAAAAAGGAAACAATAGAACTTGAAAAATGACTAAACTTAGTGTCAATATCAATAAAATAGCTACCATACGCAACGCTCGGGGTGGCAATGTTCCCAATGTATGTCAGGTGGCATTAGATTGCGAACGGTTTGGAGCTGAAGGAATAACAGTTCATCCACGTCCCGATGAGCGCCATGTACGTTTTCAGGATGTATGGGATTTGAAACCGCTTTTGACAACCGAATTTAATATTGAAGGTTATCCATCACCTGATTTTATAAAATTGGTAAAGTCGGTGAAACCGCATCAGGTTACCTTGGTGCCCGATCCTCCCGAAGCGATAACTTCAAGTGCCGGTTGGGATACTGTAACTAATTTGGAATTTTTAAAGGGAGTGGTTGCTGATTTTCAAAGTGTAGGTATTCGTGTTTCTATTTTTGTGGATACCGATTTGAAAAATATGGAATTTGCGGCTAAAACAGGAACTGATAGGGTTGAACTGTACACAGAACCCTATGCTACGAATTATCCGATTGACCGTGAAAAAGCTGCTGCACCTTTTGTTGATGCAGCCAAACTGGCTCGTGAATTAGGTCTTGGACTGAATGCCGGGCATGATCTAAGTCTTGAAAACTTAGCCTATCTTCATACTTTAATTCCATGGTTGGATGAAGTCTCAATTGGGCATGCGCTTATTGCCGATGCTTTATATTTTGGACTGGAAGACACAATAAAGCGCTATAAAAAACAGTTAGTATAATAAAATTGAAATTTAAGGTATGAATTTTGATAATTCCATTGGGATTAAGTTTTCAAACATATAACTTTCAATAATACCTAAGAATGACCTATACAATAAATAATCGGGCCGTTAATCGGAACGTGGGCAAATCAAACTTATATGGCTTAATGGGTTCAGCTTTATCTTGTATATTGTTGTTTCTTATTATGATATTTTATGTGATGCCATACACTTCTATTGTTGAGCCTGTTCAAGAAGAAGGAGTGATGATTAGTTTTGGCGATAATGCCGATGCCGGTGGAATGGGTTCATCTTCAGAACCACTTGCAGCCCCCGATGAAGAAATTTTGGCTCCACCTGCCGAGCAAAAACCAACGTCTACTGCTCCGGTCAGAGAACAATTGCTTACTCAGAACGATAATTCAGAAGCCATTGCAGAGCAAAAGCAAAAAGACCTGAACCGAAAACAAAAGGAGCAGGATTTAAAGCAAAAATTAGAAATTGAACAACGAATAGCTTCCGAAAACCATATTGCCCAGCAAAAGAAACGGGAACAAGACGCTATTAATAAGGCTGGTGCAACTGTGAATGGATTGTTTAGCAATGGTTCAACAAAAAGTGGTACTGGCAATGGTAAAGGAAGTGGAAATGGTACCGGCAGTGGAAGCGGAAATGGCTCTGGTGAAGGTATTCAGGGAAATCCTGCCGGACATGGTAATTTGGGTGGTAACTCATGGTCACTTAACGGTAGGTCGCTCACAGGAACACTTGCTTCGCCAAGTTATGATAAAGATGTTGAAGGCAAAGTTACTGTTACTATACGCGTTGATGAAAGTGGAAATATCGTTGGAAGGCCAACAATTGGTTCACCTACAACCATTTCAGATGTTGATATCCGTAATGCTGCTATTGAAGCGGCAAAAAGAGCTCGTTTTTCATCGGGAAGTAATCCTGTGACCGGCTCTATTACTTATAATTTTAGACTTAAATAAAAATAATGAAAGCAGTTGTTTTTCTGGCTGAAGGTTTTGAAGAAGTGGAAGCTATAGCTCCCATAGATATTTTTAGACGGGCAGGAATTGAAGTTTATTCAGTTTCTATCACTAATCAAAAAAATGTAGCCAGTGCGCGTGGAATAACTGTTATTGCTGATAAACTGTTTGCTGAAACTGATTTTTCGGATGCCGATTTGCTTTTTTTGCCTGGTGGAATGCCCGGTACAAAAAATCTGGACGAACACGACGGTTTGAAACAACTTATAGACAAACAGCTTGAATTTGGAAAGCGGGTGGCGGCTATTTGTGCAGCTCCTTCTATTTTGGGAAAAATGGGGTTGCTCGAAGGGAAAGAGGCTACTTGTTATCCGGGTTTTGAAAATCAATTGCAGGGTGCAATTCTAAGTGATAGTAAAATAGTAAAATCGGGATTAATTACTACGGCAAAGGGAGCAGGAGTAGCTATTCAGTTTGCATTAAGTATTGTTGGAGAGTTGAAGGGTGAAGAGGAAGCGCTTCGTGTTGCCAATGCTATTTGCCTTTAGAATAAGCTGAATACATTATCATAAAAAAAGGAATATGACATCATATTCCTCTTTTTGTTTTGTGAGTCAATGCTTTAGTCTTAGTTAACTGCGGCTGTTAATTCGGCTCCTGCTTTAAATTTAGCAACTTTTTTAGCTGCAATAGTGATAGCTTGTTTTGTGGCTGGGTTAATACCCGGGCGAGCTGCACGTTCTGCTACAGAGAAAGTACCGAAACCAACTAAACTAACTTTGTCGCCGGCAACTAGGGCATCTGATACACTTTTTACAACTGCGTCAAGAGCTTTTTTAGCATCAACTTTGCTAAGTCCTGCTTCAGCAGCGATAGCATTGATTAATTCTGCTTTGTTCATAAGATTTTGATTTTTTTTTAGTAGAAACAATAAACATAGATTTTATGATATTGCAAATGTAATGGTTTGTAAATAATATACAAGCTTTTTAATTTAAAAAAAAGAGATTATTTTATGAATATTCGTAAAATATGTTAGAAAACATATTTTCGAGATGGATTTAATTACTTTTGTAAGACAAAATCAAGGCTCAGAGGGAGTTTGTAGCAATTTTAGACTAAAAATATTTATATAAAAATTGGGATTTCAGACGAATATGAGTTCATTTTTGGAACATTGAATTCATAAAATATGTTATCTCTATAACTAACATTATCCAAATTTATAAAATGAGTAATTACAGATCATCATTTCTGAACACAATACCTCCGGTTGTGAAAAACTTAATAGCTATTAATGCAATTCTTTTATTGGCAAGTGCCGTTGCACCTACAATATTCAGCCGTTTTGGTTTAAATGTTGACTTGTATGATGTTTTGGGAATGCACTACTGGGAATCTTCTAAATTTAATCCGGCTCAACTCATCACTTATTCTTTTATGCATGGAGGTTTTTTCCATCTTTTCTTCAATATGTTTGGGTTGTATATGTTTGGAGGAATTTTGGAACAGGTGTGGGGTCCAAAGCGTTTTTTAATCTATTATCTTGTTACCGCAATTGGTGCTGCGCTAGTGCAACAGCTTTTTTGGCATATTGAATACCATTCTGTGTTAACTGTTATCAATCAGGCTATTTCTTCTGATGTAGTTAATGCTCCTGCATTGATTGCGCAAAAAAAAGCATTTTTTGATAGTCCGAACTTTATTACTGTTGGTGCTTCGGGTTCAATATTTGGATTGTTATTGGCTTTTGGATGGTTATTCCCCAATCAAAGTCTTTATTTGATGTTTATTCCGGTACCAATCAAAGCAAAGTTTTTTGTGGTGATTTATGGGGTCGTAGAATTGTTTCAGGGCGTAGCAAATTCTTCTGGCGATAATGTGGCTCATTTTGCTCATTTGGGTGGTATGTTGTTTGGAATAATTCTAATCTTACTTTGGAAAGAGAAAAAACGTTTTTAAATTGCGATAAAGATGAGTGTTTTAGATAATTTGAAGCAAACTTTTCGGCAGGGAAGCTCAGCTGTAAGGCTGATTTATATTAATGCTGTAGTGTTTTTACTTTTGCAGGTGCTGATTATTTTATTCCGACTTTTTAATATCCCGGGAAGTTTTTTGGTTTCATATTTGGCTTTGCCGGCTGATTTAACTCAGTTGTTGTATAGAGTCTGGACTCCGCTTACTTATATGTTTCTCCATGAGGGGTTCATGCATTTCTTTTTTAATATGCTGACCTTGTTTTGGTTTGGAAAACTATTTCTGATGTATTTTTCTGAAAAACAATTAGTTGGTCTTTACATTATTGGTGGGTTGTTCGGTGCAGTATTTTATATTGCAGCATATAACCTATTTCCGTATTTCGCACCGGTGTTACATCAAAGCATTTTGTTGGGTGCTTCAGCATCTATTATGGCTGTTGTTGTTACTACTGCTATACAGTCGCCTAATATGGAATTGCGAATGCTGCTTTTGGGTAATGTAAAACTAAAATATATAGCTGTATTCTTTGTTTTAGCGAGCTTTTTTGGAATGACATCTGACAACGGAGGTGGTCAATTAGCACACTTGGGGGGTGCTTTGGCAGGTTATTTATTTGTTGTATCTTTGCAACAAGGTAAAGATTTTACTATAGGAATAAGCCGTATATTAGATTTTTTTGTGACCTTGTTTGGTCCGCGGAAATTAAAGGTTAAGCCTAATCCTTATCGTAAAAATGCACCTATGAGCGATGCCGAGTTTAATACCGGTAAGGCTAAAAGAATGGTTGAAATAGACAAAGTACTCGATAAAATCAAGACATCGGGCTATGAAAGTCTTTCGACCGAAGAAAAAAAGCGCTTATTTGAGCAAGGGAACAAAAGCTGATTCATAATTTATTATTCAAACAAAAATAAATGTTTTTGTTGTATTATGAAACTCGCGGATATTCTCAAACCACATTGGTGAAAAACAATAGGTGATGGTTTCATAATTATGAATTAATAAGGGTTATGTTTGGAAAATCAATTGTAAAATGGGTCATGCTCACTTCTAATCTGGTGGCTGCATTTTGCATGCTTATAACCTTGCTCGGTACGGTTGTGAGTCCTGATAAATTTCTTTTTCCATCCTATTTTGCGCTGGCCTTCCCAGTTATTTTGGCTGTTAATGTGGGTTTTGTATTATTCTGGATTCTGGCTCGTAAATGGCTGTTCCTTATATCGCTAAGTCTATTGCTTTTTTCCACTTCTGAAGTTGAAGATACTTTCCCAGTTCATTTTGGAAAAACAAAAACAGAAATACCTCATCTGATTAATCGGCCAATTCATATTTTGACGTATAATATGATGATGAGTGGGAAACTAAAGAAACATACCCGGAAGAAACCAAATAAAGTTATACAATATATTCTGGACAGTAATGCTGATATAGTTTGTTTGCAGGAATTTATGGTTAGTTTCAAGGAAGAGTATCTGACTCACGCCGATATGATCCGGATTTTTAGTAACTATCCTTATAAACATATTTGTTATTCTCATACTCAGTCTACAAAGATGAGCGGAATAGCTACATTTTCTAAATATCCAATCATAAACCAACAACGTATAAATTATCCATCTTATGCCAATCTCTCTATCTATTCTGATATTAAAGTGAATGGTAGAATTATTCGTGTGGTGAATAATCATTTGGAGTCTAATAGATTGACAGAGAATGATAAAACTATGCCATTGAAACTAAGTGATAATTTTGATGCCGATAGTTTGACTGGTATGACGCTCCATTTCTCCAAAAAATTAGGAGCTGCTTATAAATTAAGAGCGAGACAGGCCGATGTTGTGGCAAAATCAATTTCCGAATCGCCTTATAAAGTATTGGTATGTGGCGATTTTAACGATGTCCCAGCCTCTTATGCGTACACAACGGTAAAAGGTAAGTTGAAAGATGCTTTTTCGGAAACGGGTAATGGGTTTGGCTGGACTTTTAATCAGAAGTTCTACGGCTTTCGTATTGACTATGTTCTTTATGATTCCACAGCTTTTAAGCCAGTGAAGTTTTATACCGATAAGGTTAACTATTCTGATCATTATCCGGTGTTATGTGATATGCTAATTAAATGAATTACTAAAAAAATATATAAACAAATAAAACATATTATTATGAGCTTACCATCAAATTTAAAGTACACAAAAGAACATGAATGGATTCGTGTTGAAGGTGAAACAGCATTTGTAGGAATTACTGACTATGCACAAAGCGAGTTGGGTGAGATTGTTTTTGTTGAGGTTGAAACTGTTGGTGATACATTGGCTGCCGGTGAGGTTTTCGGTACTGTTGAGGCTGTGAAAACAGTTTCGGACTTATATTTACCTGTTGACGGCAAAATTCTTGAGTTCAATGAAGAATTGGAAGATGCACCTGAGTTGGTTAACGACGATGCTTTCGGTAAAGGTTGGATGATTAAGATCGAGATAACCGATGCAACTCAAATTGAAGGTCTTCTTTCCGCTACTGATTATGAAGCGTTGATTGGAGCTTAAATAGCTGATAATCTATAATTATTGTAGAATGTACAGTTGGCTAATTTATTAAAATATTTATCCCAATTTATTGATTTATGACTCCAAAAGTTAGTATAATTATGGGCAGTACTTCCGATTTGCCTGTAATGGAAAAAGCTGCCGCTTTGCTTAACGAATTTGAAATTCCTTTCGAGATAAATGCGCTTTCGGCACATCGTACTCCTCGCGAAGTGGAAGAGTTTGCTAAGGGTGCTCGCGAAAAAGGCATTCAAGTGATTATTGCTGCGGCTGGTATGGCTGCACATTTGCCGGGAGTAATTGCTTCTATGACTACTCTTCCTGTTATCGGTGTGCCAATTAATGCTTCGCTCGACGGAATGGATGCCTTGTTGGCCATTGTTCAAATGCCTCCGGGAATTCCGGTTGCTACCGTAGGAATTAATGCATCACTTAATGCTGCCATTCTGGCGGTACAAATGATGTCGGTAGGTGACGAAAAGTTGCAGAGTAAACTGGCTGTATATAAAGAAGGCCTCAAAAAGAAAATTGTTGACGCTAACGAGCAGTTATCGCAAGTGAAATATAGTTTCAAAACAAATTAAAAAGGTCTCCGGCAAGTCTTGTCGGAGCGTTTTTGTTTTTCTCGAATTTTGTCTTTTTTCTGGTTGATTTTTTAATGCATTATTACGTATGAGAAAAGTAGTTATCTTCGTTGTTGTCTTATTGGGTTTTATTTCTTGTAAGCAGAATAATCGGTTTCATGTTAGTGGAGTGGTGAAGGATGCTGCGGGTCAGTTACTCTATATTGAGCATGCCGGACTGTTGAAAACCACAGTGCTTGATTCGGTGAAACTGAGCGCCGATGGTGATTTTAGCTTTAAATCGGATCGTCCGGCATATCCCGATTTTTATCGATTGAGGCTAAATGACAAAGTAATTACTTTCTCTGTTGATTCATGTGAAGCTATCGTTTTTCAGGCAAAGGATAAAAACTTTGCAACCGATTATACTGTGTCTGGCTCTGTGCAATCGTCACAAATTCAACTATTGCGTAAATCGTTAATGAGAATTCAGACGAAGGCAGATGCCTTAAAACCAGATATGGATGCAAACACCAAAAATGCAAAAATAGAAGAAATTAAGCATGACATTGATGTGCATAAAGAGATGGCAAAAAAACTGATACTTGAAAATCCGCGTTCTACTGCTGCTTATTTTGCCATTTATCAGAAAGTAAATGATGCCTATTTGTTTTCACCTTATGTTAAGGAAGATAAGCCATTTTGTGCAGCAGTTGCCACATCGTATAATACCTACATGCCCGAGTCTGAACGTACAAAGAATTTGTATAGTTTGGTGATGGATGCTATTCGTACAGAGCGTTCAATAAAAGCTAAGGAACAATGGAACGATGTGTTGGAAAAAGCTGGAAAAGGATATATTGACATTGAATTGAAAGATAGGAAGAATGTTGCGCATAAACTGTCGGCTATTGAAGGAAAGGTGGTGCTGATTGATTTTTCGGTATACGAATCTAAAAAAAGTGTGGACTATACCTTCTCCTTGCGCGATTTGTATAATAAATACCACAGTCGTGGTTTTGAAATTTATCAAATATCGCTCGATCAGAATAAAGAACTTTGGGAAAAAGCGGTTGAAAATATACCATGGATTTGTGTTCGTGACGAAAATGGAGCTAATTCTTCTTATGCGGCTTCTTACAATCTTTCATCTATTCCCACTTCATTTCTAATGGATAAAAAGGGGGATATCATTTCACGGAGTCCAGGGTTTGAGGAATTGAACGGTTTGATTGCAAAAAGCTTATAAGGCTGTAGTTGTACTCGCCTTGTTTGGATAGTTTCGAAATCGTTTTGTTGTAACCTTTGTCATTATTCAATTATTGATGTCTGACTTCATTAAACAAGCTGCTCTTTCTGTTGGTTTCGATGCCTGTGGCATAGCAAAAGCCGATGAGCTGATTGACGATGCTGTTTTTATGAAGCAGTGGTTGCACGATGGTAATCATGGCGAAATGCATTATCTGGCACGGAACTTTGAGAAACGTACTGATCCACGCTTGCTAGTTCCCGATTGTAAGTCAATTGTAGTGGTGCTGCTGAATTATTACCCCGCCGAAAAGCAAAATCCCACCGCCCCTAAAATAGCTAAATATGCCTACTCTGAGGTCGATTACCACACCGTTATAAAAGCAAAACTTAACGAGCTGGAAAAGCTTGTTTGTGATAAGTATGGGGCTGATTCGGTGCTCACACAAAACCAACACACCTTTGTTGATTCAGCGCCTGTGCTTGAACGACGGTGGGCGCAACGTGCCGGTCTTGGTTGGATTGGAAAACACACACAACTCATTCATCCCAACGTTGGATCCTATTGCTTTATTGGGGTTTTGATGTTGAATATTGAGGTGGAATACGACGAACCTGTCCGCCCACGTTGCGGAAGTTGTACCCGCTGCATGGATGCCTGCCCAACAAAAGCTATTAATAATGGAACTATTGATGCTCGTCGTTGCATTTCATATCTTACCATAGAAAATAAGAACGAGATTCCTCAGGAGTTTCATTCGCAACTTTCCGACTGTGTGCTGGGGTGCGATATCTGTGCCGATGTGTGTCCGTGGAATAAAAAATGGGCAAAACCACATGGTCACGTTGAGCTTTCGCCGGTTGCTGGTATGTTGAAATGGGATAGGGAAACTTGGAAACAGATGTTAACACTGCAATTTAATACTATTTTTCGAAAATCTGCCGTAAAGCGAGCAGGATTCCTAAAGTTGAAGCAAAACATAACTGTAGTAACTTCAGAAAACAAACATCTTTCATAATGAAATAAGAAAGGCTATCCGGTTAAGGATAGCCTTTGCTGTATTTAGTGTCTATGAAATTTTACAAAATTAATTTTGCTGTGCGATTTTCAACTTTGACAAATACTACACCGCGAGTTGAAACTGCAATAGTATTCAATCCTTCAACAGCTTGTTTGCTAATCAATTTTTGACCTACTGAATTGTAAATCTCAATGGTTTGATTGGCAGATGCTGTAAGAGTGATTTTGCCGTTAAAAGCATATATTTTATTTGCGGTTACCTCTTTTAATCCGGTTGTAAGTCCTGCTGAGAAATCAGCTGTGGCGCGAGGGACCAGGTCAATTTCAGAAGTAGTGGAATTATAAATCACCCCGGTTATATCCTGAGGCGAAGTAGGAATCATCTTGCCGATATAATCCACATCAGAATAAGCTACTTTTAGTTTTCCGTCTGTAACTCCATCATTGATAGTGTAAGCAGTTCCTGAAGCAAAATTTCCTGTGCCAGTTATTGTTAAATTACTAATTTTAACCAATTGTCCCTGATAATTTCCGGTATTTAAATCAGAAATCGAAATTGATTTAGGTGCTATGGTATTTCCTGTAGAATTGGGAGCTCCAGGGTCGTTAAAAGGAATTAGTTCCAATGTTCCATTAAACAAAGATAGTGTACAATAGATATTCTTTATACCATCACCAAAAGTGTAAGGAGTAGTTATTTTTCCCGAACCATCGTAGACAACAATACCTGCTGTAGCATCTTGTATATATTTTACTTTACCTGCTGTTGATTGGAAAGTCGCAAATACTTCGCCTGTAACTTTATAAAATCCAGTCTGCGATGCTGTACGCAATGCTGCAAGATTTGATAGTTCTGTAGGGAATGTGTAAGTTGCAGCGTTGGTTCCATCAGACATCCCTGATTTAATAGCTACAGCTTTAATAGTTGTCGTTGATGTAACTGGAATTGCTGTTGTATATTTTGTCGTTGTTGCGTCTGGAGTACTTCCATCGGTAGTATAGTAAATGTCAGCTCCAGAAGTAGTGGTTGTTATTACAACATTTTGATTGCTTGTGTAGCTTCCAGAACTAGGTAAAAATGTAGGTGCATCAACCGTAATCACGCTAGACGCTGGTGTTACATCTGCCCAGCTTGTGCCTATTCTTAATTCATCCATTTCAATAAATGGAGTTGTTGCTGCAGCATCTTGTCTTAAAAGTATTCTATTCAAGTTTAGTAAATCAGTGCCCGCATTTGTTGCGGTTAAAGTTGCAGCAGGTTCAGTGCTACCTGGAGTTGGATTGATCCACATTCTTACTATATCATTGGCTGTGCTACTAACAATCTGATAACTTATGACCACAAAAACTGTTGTGTTAATTGCATTTATTGTCGACCACTGAGTGTTTGCGGCAGTTGTTCTAGGATTAATTCCTAAATCATATCCAACACCATCGGCCCTTGTCCAAACAGTTGCTCCGTAGCTGGTAGATGTTCCTTCATTTAGTCCTGTAAAATAACCGCCAGTAGTGTTTAATGAGCCTAACGCAGAGATATTTAATAAAAATGAGTAATAAACTGTACCGGAAGTTTGTTGAGCAAATGATTTAGCAGCATCTATACCAGCAGCATCAAAAGTTACTTTATTGCCTGTTGAAGTTGGAAGCCCTGGATAAGATAAATTTCCAGTAGCAATCAGTAGTGCATCTCCTGAGTTTAAAGATGTCCAATTAGTTTGTGTTTGTAATCCTTGACCAACGGTATAATTTAATGGATCCAAATGCGGCAATGTGACTTGCCCCGATGCACTTAAGCTTCCTATTACTAAGGCAATTGCCACTAGCATTGTTTTAAAAAAAGTAATTTTTCTCATGCTGATAATTTTTTAAATGTTAGTATAATGTGTAGTTTTTTCTTTTTTGCAAAAATAGTTTTCGGATATTTTTGTTTGGTTATGATAATATTATAATTCAATTAAATATCGTTTTATTGTCGACCTGATGTGCGCAACAAATATAGATGTAATTTCTATAAAAATGAGCTAAATATGCTGGATGTTTGTGAGTTTTGTTTCGAGTATTTTTGTTGTTAATTGCTAATGGGTTTTCTGTTTTGCTGCAATTTAAATGCGCGATTTCAAAACAAAAGAGACTATACTTTATTGTCAGTACAGTCTCTTTTGTTTGTACTTTCTGTATAGTATTATAAAATTACTTTACCTACCCTGTTGCCTACTTTTACCAGCAATACACCTTGATTTCGGAACTGTATGGTATTTATTCCATCCTGAGTCTTTTGCTGTAACAATTTCTGGCCAATAGTATTGTAAATTTCGACAGTTTCTCCTGCAGTAGCTGTAAACACAATGTTTCCATTCGAAGTGCTCATTACAGCAAGTGTTTCGGGAGTAATAATGCCTGTTGGAGTTGTTGCAACTGTAATCACGTTGGATTTACTTGAAGTAGAATTTGCATTTTTAGCTGTAACGGTATATTTATAGGTTGTTCCAGAAGTCAATCCGGTAAAATCTTTGCTTGTTTCTGTTACCGTAAATGGTGATCCGTTAAGTGCTGTTGCTGTAGTTCCGCCGCCAACTTGTGCAACTATCAGGTCATCGATGAAGAAACGCCCTTTTGCTGCCTGATTTCCCTCAAATTTCAGTTTGGAAGTCGCTGTTCCACCAGTTAAATTTATTGAGAACGGATTTAGTGTATAGCTGGCATCATTGGTTAATCCACCAACAGTTTTTACCAGTACATCATTTAGATAAATTTTCACGCGAGTTGAATCACCACTCCAGGCCATTGCTTTAAATGATACGGTGAAATTACCTGAATTTGCTGAAAGGTTCATTGAAGGTGTAGTCAGATATCCTAATGTGGAGCTTGATCCGATTTTTGTTGCACCACCGGCTTGGTAAAGTTTGGCTGCTGCCCAGCCTGTACTTTGCGTATAAGTGTCAACTGTAGCGGAAACATCTGTTGCATCAGCTGTTGAGCCTGTAGTTCCTGCAGAAAATTTATCAAAGTTCTCAGAGAAAATAGTTGTTGAGCCGCTTCCACCAGCTGTATCGTAAGTTACATCTAGTTGATATTCGGTAGCGCCAGCAACTGCATTCCAGTTTGCTGTAAAGCCGTTTATTGAAATGCCTGTTGCATCTGTCGCTACAGGAGCGGCTAATGTAAATAAGCTAGCAGTACCATTCAATGTTTGTGTCACATCAATGGCTCCTGGACTCGAAAATGTGAGGGTTGCAGTATGGGTTCCAACGGTGGTTGGCGTATAGTTGATAGTAATCGTAGTGTTTGGTGCTGTACCGCCACTTTGTGCTACTGAAGCTTGTGAAAGTGAAAACTGGTCAGCATTTGCACCCGAAAGTGCCAATGATACATCAGATGTTAGGTTTACTCCACTTGCGTTAATGGTTTGCTGTTCTGTATCCCCAATAGTTGCAACAAATGTGGGAACTGTAATTTCTGTAATTGTAATAGTTGGGGCTGCATATTGGCCTACAGTCAATTTTTGTATCACTGGAGTTGCGGCGTTGTAGTTATCGTCTCCGGCTTGCGAAGCAGTAATATCTGTTGATCCAATACCAACAATGGTTACTGTTGAACCGGCAATTGTAGCAACAGCGGTATTTGAGCTAACGTAAGAAACACTTAATCCTGAATTTGAGGTTGCGCTCAAATCAAAAGGAACATCCAAGTTTGTTTTTGTATCTAAAGCGCCGAAAGTAATTGCTTGGTTTGCTTTAACTATATTAAAACTCAGAGTGGCAGGAGTACTTGTCCCAATACTATTAGTGGCAGTAACTGTTACGCTCGACGGACCTGCAGCTGTTGGTGTTCCGGTAATAGCACCTGAAGTGGTGTTTAATGAAAGCCCTGCTGGCAATGTGCCGCTAGCTAGGTTGTAGGATGTTGGTGTGTTTGTGGCTGAAATATTAAATGAAAATGCTGTCCCTACAGTTCCAATAGGTGATGCCGGGGTTACAACTGGTGATGTGGCTGCCACTTGTAGTTTATATAGGGTGATGTTTTGTTGCGATCCTGTATAGCACGAAAATCTAGGTGAGCTTGTGTTATATTGTAATAATCTTGTTGAAGATGTAATATTTGTAATGGTAAAAAGACTTGATGTGTAAGCAAAAGTCCAACGCTCACTACCTCCGGTAACGGAAGCGACTGCATAGGCCGCATTTGATGTTCCTGTGTAAGATGCATATTTTGCCGAAGCTTCGTTATAGATTGTTTTTCCTCCATCGGTATGGTTTTTTATTTCCCATACAATGGTACTTGAGGGGTCTGTGATAGAGCTACTGGTTGGTGTTATTGCGGTATTTCCAAAATAGGTACCTGCATTTGTATTGCTCATTGCAAAGGTTGTTCCGTAAGCAATAATATAATATCCGTCTGTTAGGTCTGCCATCGCAGATATTTTTGTAAAAGTTCCAGTCCCAGAATAAGTTGCATTAGCATTTACTGTAGTTAGTGCAAACGTTATTGCCATAAGCAATGTCTTTAATAAAGTAGTTTTCCTCATGCGTTTCTAAAATTATCTTTTTAAATAGCTGATATGTGTATCTTTTTTTAAGTGATAATTGCATTTGCACTTAACCCTTAAAATAAACGTAGACAGCAAAGATAAAGATATTTATCAAGAAAAGAAATAAAAATGCAGAAAAAATAGATATTTGTCGTTGGAATGTGGTGTTCTTGCTGTAATTGCATTGATATGTTTCGAAATCGTGACAATTTATCAGAAATGCAACTTCTCCTCATTCTAATGAGTTTCTATCAATGCTTGTGTTGGTTTCTCATGATAGTTAATATCGATTAAGATATATGGGATAGTGAAATATGCTTCCCGACATAGATTTATTTTGTAATGTTTGGATGTTGACAATGCTGCTTCTACTAGTTAGTATTTGGGTTAGATATATTGTAGTACTTGATTACATAAATATGAAACTTGCTGCTTTTCAGGATAAAAGCTGAAAATACTCGACTCTTTCGATTTGAATGTCAGAATTATTTATTATTTTTGCGAGCTTTTTTATTGTTGTTGTGCCAATCTAACTTAGTTGGATTGGTAAAAAATGATGAATCTAACTAATTTATATTTTACTAAATCGTATTATAAACCGATCTGTAATGAAAAACAAATACAAAGATCTGATTGAACAGAGTTTTGAGTTTCCTAATGAAGAATTTAATATTATTGAAAACGAATTGGAATGGTGTGGTGTTCCATTGATGGATATTATTAAACAGTATGGAACCCCTTTACGCATTGCTTATTTGCCTAAAATTGCTCAGAATATACAGAAAGCACGACGTATGTTTAATGTGGCTATGGCTAAAGTGGATTACGAGGGAGATTATAATTATTGTTATTGTACAAAGAGTTCGCATTTCTCTTTTGTAATGGAGGAGGTGCTTAAACACGGTGTCCATTTAGAAACTTCGTCTGCATTTGATATTAATATTATGGAGTCTTTGTACGAACAAGGATTACTCAAGCAAGATACTTTTGTTGTATGTAATGGATTTAAACGACCTCAATATGTTGAGAATATACAGAGTCTAATGCGTCAAGGTTTTACAAACGTTGTTCCTATTTTAGATAATAAATTTGAATTGGACTTGTTTTTAAAGGACTTTGATATTAAGTTTAACGTGGGTATACGTATTGCAGCTGAAGAAGAACCAAAGTTCGACTTCTATACTTCGCGCTTGGGCGTTCGTTACAATGATATTATTCCGTATTATACTAAGCACATTGCAACAAATCCTCAAGTGGAACTTAAAATGTTACACTTCTTTATAAATACGGGAGTAAAAGATACTGCATATTACTGGAATGAGCTAAATAAAGCAGTAAACTTATATTGTGAGCTTAAAAAGAAATGTCCTCAATTGGATAGTTTGAATATCGGTGGTGGTTTCCCTATTCAAACTCACTTGGATATGGTGTATGATTACGAATACATGGCCGAGGAGATTGTTGCGCAAATTAAAACAATTTGTCAGCAAAATGGAGTGCCTGAACCACATATATTTACAGAATTTGGGTCATATACAGTTGGTGAAAGTGGAGCTATGCTCTATTCTATTGTGAATCAGAAGAAACAGAACGATCGTGAGCTTTGGAATATGATTGATAGTTCGTTTATGACTACTTTACCGGATACTTGGGCTATTAATCAACGTTATGTATTTCTGGCCATTAACAACTGGGATTCAGAGTATGAGCGTGTGAATTTGGGTGGCTTGACTTGTGATAGTGAGGATTTTTACAATGCTGAAGTTCATTCAAATGCTGTTTTCTTGCCTAAAATGCACGAGGATCGAGAACAATATATTGGCTTTTTCCATACTGGTGCATACCAAGAATCATTAAGTGGATTTGGAGGTATTCAACACTGTTTGATTCCGGCACCAAAGCTTGTAATTATTGATCAGGATGAAGATGGTGAGTATTTTACTAAGTTGTTTGCTAAAGAGCAAAGTTATAAATCAATGCTGAAGATTTTGGGATATTAATAATAATCGCATCATAGCTGAATGAAGAAGGCTGCCTCAAATGTTTGAGACAGCCTTCTTTTGTTTATTTCATCAGCATTAGTTTCCTATTTCAGAAAGGAACTTAATGCGTACCAGACGTACTTCTGTTTCGCTGAAATCATCCTCGCCAAGGTCATCTAGGGCTGCGTCAATTTTGTCTGTTTCTGCAGAGCTAAAGTATTCAAAAATTTCATCAACGTGATCAGGATCCATAATCTCATCCAAGAAATAATCGATGTTGATTTTTGTTCCTGAATATACAATGGCTTCAATTTCATCCAATAACTCAGTAATGTCTAGTCCTTTTGCCAACGCTATGTCATCCAGTGCAATTTTTCGATCAATAGATTGAATAATCGACACTTTTAGTTTTGACTTATTTGCCACTGTCCGAACTCGTAAATCTTCTGGACGAATAATTTCGTTCTCTTTTACGTGCTCTTTAATTAGCTTAAGAAATTCTTCTCCATATCGTTTTGCTTTTCCGGCACCAACCCCTGGAATGTTCTGCAATTCATCCATTGTGATAGGATAACTTGTAGCCATAGCCTCAAGCGATGGGTCTTGGAAGATAACGAAAGGTGGAACTTCCAGTTTTTTAGAAAGCTTTTTACGTAAATCTTTCAAAATAGAGAATAATACATCGTCGGCAGCGCAAGTACCACCACTTGATTTTCCACCAACAGTTGCTTCTTCTTCATCATCTTCAAACTCATTGTCCTTGACAATAGGGAATGGCTGTGGTTTCTTAAGATATGCTTTGCCCTCATGAGTGAGTTTTAGCAGACCGTAGTTTTCAATATCTTTAGAAAGGAATCCGGCAATCATAGCCTGACGGATAACTGCATGTATCAATTTTTCATCTTCATCAGACGCAGAACCAAAATTTTCGAGTTCATCGTGTTGATACGATTTCACATCAGACGATTCTGTACCTTTCAGAATGTCTACAATGTGTTCCGCTTTAAACTTTTCTTTTACAATTAAAATGGTTTCCAATACCAATGACAATAATTCTTGTCCTTCTATAAATTTCCGTGGTTTCATACAGTTATCGCAGCAGCCGCA
>Ga0302213_1000606_pt1 | contig 19553 bp, 12 predicted proteins | sample II_Fen_N1_2_FD_194583 | JGI IMG/M metagenome (GOLD analysis project Ga0302213, IMG submission 194583) | Peat permafrost microbial communities from Stordalen Mire near Abisko, Sweden - II_Fen_N1_1 | ecosystem: Environmental > Terrestrial > Soil > Wetlands > Permafrost | place: Sweden: Abisko... | reverse complement strand
AGCTTAGAGTTGAACAAGTGATAAAAATGGCGTTAAAAATGCTGTAAATTAGGTTGACAAAAGCCTGTTTTTTAATTATGCATTATTCAAAAATGTGCATTTGATTTGAATTATGATTTTTTCAAATAAAAATTTCCTTATAGTTGCGTTTTGTAGTTTGTTGATTGGTTCGGCCTACGCTTTTGTTGGCAACGGTCAGCCGATTGAACCTGCCACGCAGCAACTACCTGTCGCAAATCCTCCATCTACTTCCGATACAACCACAAAATCGACCCGATTTCCGATTAAGAAATTTACCCAGAATACTTATGAGGAAATTGGTACAAAATTGCCAATGGACGCTCCTAAACCGAATAATGTAAGATCGGTAGTGGAATACGATACAAAATCAGGTAATTATGTGTTGAGAACCTATGTGGGTGAAAATGAAATTTCTACTCCATTTTTAATGACGGAGCAGGAATATAAAGACTATTCCGCTAAAAGGGAAATGCAAAGTTATTGGAAGGAGAAAAACTCAAAGGCGTTAGCAAGTAACGAAGATAAATTTAAAATTTCGGATATGAAATTTACTCTCGGGCCAGCTGATAAAGTCTTTGGCCCCGGAGGTGTACAAATTAAAACATCGGGATCGGCCGAATTGATTTTTGGATTTAAAACCAATACCATTCAAAATCCGGCACTTACCGAGCGAATGCGTACATCCAACATCTTTGATTTTAATGAAAAAATACAGATGAATGTCACCGGACAAATTGGTGATAAGGTGAATTTCGGACTAAATTATAATACCGAATCCAGTTACGATTTCGATCAGAAATTGGTCAAACTTGCTTACAAGGGAAAGGATGACGATATTATTAAAAATATTGAGGCCGGTAATGTCAGTTTGCCTCTTAATAGCTCTTTGATAACTGGAAGTGCAGCACTTTTTGGAATTAAAACCGAATTGCAGTTTGGTAAGCTAAATATCGTTGCCGTTGCCTCGCAGCAAAATTCACAAACTCAAACCGTTAGCTCCAAAGGCGGAATGCAGACTTCAAAATTTGATATTGGCATTGATAATTACGACGATAATCGCCATTTCTTTTTGGCTCATTATTTCAGGGATAATTTTGAAAATGCAATGAGCAAGTTGCCTTATATTTCTTCGGGAGTTACGATTAATCGGGTGGAAGTTTGGATTACCAACAAACGCGGAAGTTACGATCAGGCTAGAAATATTGTTGGGTTTATGGATTTGGCTGAAACGAATAAAATCGACAATAACCACTGGAAATTCACACCGGGAAATAAATTGCCATTCAATACTGTCAATACTCTTTATGATGAAATTAAAGGTATCCCGGGAATTCGTGATATACAGCAAACTAATTCGTTATTATCCACCAATTTTGGAGCATTGCCTAATACGTTTGTGGGTGGTGAAGATTATGAAAAAATTGAGAGCGCCCGTAAATTGGATCCATCTGAATATACGTTGATCCCAACTCTTGGGATTATTTCACTCAAAAGTGTACTTAATCCCGATGAAGTGATTGGAGTTGCTTATGAATATACATATGGCGGTCAGGTTTATCAAGTGGGGGAATTTTCTACCGATGCCGTAACAGTTCCGAATGCTTTGATAGTCAAGTTGCTGAGAGGAACTTCACCATCGCCTCATCTTCAGTCGTGGAATTTGATGATGAAAAACGTATATAGTTTGGGTGCATCTCAGTTGCAACCTGAAAAGTTCAAATTGGATGTTGTTTATCGAAACGATTCGATTGGCACAAATCTGCAATATATTACCGAAGGGAATATTAAGAATAAATTATTGCTCCGGGTTATGAATCTGGATAAACTGGATTCCAAAAATGCCCCAAACCCTGATGGCAAATTCGATTATGTGGAAGGCTATACGGCAATTTCGAATAGCGGACGGATAATCTTTCCAGTGTTGGAACCATTTGGTTCGCATTTGGCAAAAGCCATTGATCCAAATTACGATCCGAAAAATCCATCCAAACTTGTGAGTAAGTACATATTTCAGGAACTGTATGACTCAACATTGGTAGTAGCTCAGGAATTTAGCCAGAAAAATAAATTTCATCTCGTAGGAGAGTACAAAGCTGCATCAGGGTCTGAGATTCAGTTAAATGCTTCAAATGTCGCCCATGGATCGGTAATTGTAACAGCAGGTGGTGTAACGCTGGTTGAAAACAGAGATTATACAGTTGATTATACTATGGGAACTGTTACCATTATAAACACTTCAATTTTGGAATCGGGGACTAAAGTGGACGTGAAGCTCGAAAATCAAAGCATGTACAGTATGCAGCGTAAAACGCTATTGGGTACCCATTTAGAATATAAATTCAACAAAGATTTCAGTTTGGGCGGAACGATAATGCATTTATCCGAAATGCCGTTGACAACTAAGGTGAACACAGGTAACGAACCGATTTCAAACACCATTTGGGGCATGAATACATCGTGGAGAGCCGAGTCACAATGGTTAACCAATGTGATCAATAAATTACCGTTTGTCAATGTCACAAAACCCTCAACTATTGTGCTGAATGCTGAATTTGCGCAGCTTATTCCGGGTCATTCCAGCGTAGTTGGAAAAGCAGGAAGGGCTTATATTGACGATTTTGAGGCTACTCAAACATCAATTGATATTCATTATCCTGCCAATTGGTATCTGGCCAGTACGCCCTATAATTCTACATCAAATGCACTTTTCCCTGAAGCTGCTTTGACTAATAATGTTGATTACAACAAAAACAGAGCTTTATTTTCGTGGTACAATATTGATCCATTTTTTAATAGTAGAGAAAGCCGATTGACTCCGGATTATATCAGAAATGATGCAAATGCTCAATCCAATCATCTAACACGCGATGTGCTTGTTCCCGAAATATTCCCGAACAAACAAACGTTGGCAACTCAAACCACCCGAATGACTATTTTGAATTTGTCGTATTATCCAACTGAACGTGGACCGTATAATTTAGATGTAACCGGAATGAATGCAGATGGAACGTTGGCAAATCCAACCAAACGTTGGGGCGGTATCATGCGTAAGCTGGATGCAACTGATTTTGAGACTTCTAATATTGAATACATTGAGTTTTGGATGATGGATCCGTATGTAAATGGTGGTTTGAATACCGATAAAACGGGTGATTTATACTTCAATTTGGGTGATATTAGCGAAGATATTCTGAAGGATGGAAAAAAATCGTTTGAAAACGGCTTACCGGTTGATGGCGATCCAACTAAGACAGAAACTACCATTTGGGGACGCGTTCCTAAAACACAATCAACTGTAGCCGCATTTGACAATACACCGGGTTCACGTAAATATCAGGATGTTGGATTGGATGGACTTTCAACAACGGATGAGTTTCTTTTTCCAACGTATAAAGACTATGAAGATGGTGTAAAAGCAAAACTTTCGGCCGAAGCACTTCAGAAAATGAAGGCTGATCAGTTTTCGCCTCTTAATGACCCGGCTGGTGATAATTACCATTATTATCGTGGAACCGATTATGATACTGAAAAACTGGATATTTTGGCTCGTTATAAACATTACAACGGACCAGAAGGTAATTCGCCCGACGCAACAACCACTACTGAGAGTTATCCAACTTCAGCCACTTCATTGCCCGATGGAGAAGATATTAACGGGGATAATACGATGAACGAATATGAAAAGTATTATCAATATCATATTCGGATTAACCAAAATTCAATGAGAGTTGGTTCAAATTACATAACCGATAAAATTACATCGAATGTTGAACTTAGAAATGGAAAAGTAGATCAGGTTACCTGGTATCAGTTCAAAATACCTGTACGTCAATATGATGATAAAATTGGAAGTATAAATAATTTTAAGTCTATTCGGTTTATCAGAATGTTTATGACCAACTTTCAGGATGCAGCGACTCTTCGTCTTGCAACGCTTGATTTGGTGCGAGGTGAATGGCGTGGGTACACTAAGCCGTTATATGCAACTACTACTGTGCCGGCAGCTACCGGAAAACTCGATATTCAGTCAGTCAACATAGAGGAAAACGCCAATAAATCGCCGGTAAATTACGTGCTTCCTCCTGGAATTTCACGCGAAACCGATCCCGGGCAACCTCAATTACTGCAACAAAACGAACAAGCCATGGTCTTGCGAATCAATGATCTGGCTCCTAGCGATGCGCGTGCGGTGTATAAGAATACGGGTTATGATATGCGTCAGTATAAACGATTACAAATGTTTGTACATGCCGAGAAAATGACCGATGATCAGTATAACCTGAAAGATAATGAACTGACTTGTTTTATTCGTATTGGGTCCGACATGGTGAACAATTACTACGAATATGAAATACCGTTGAAGTTAACACCCGCCGGACATTATAACGACAATGTCAATGGTGTGGAGTCGCCTGATCGTGAAATTGTTTGGAATCCGGATAATATGTTTGATTTTTCTTTCGACGCTCTAACGCAAGCTAAATTGAAACGCAACAAAGCAAAGCAGTCGGGAGGAGCTTCGGGAGTATCAAATTTATTGCCTTACACAGTTACAGATGCCGATAAACCGTCGAATAAGATTACAATAGTTGGAAATCCATCCATCTCGGATGTCCAGAACATTATGATTGGAGTTCGCAATGCGACGAATAACACGAAATCAGGTGAAGTATGGGTGAATGAGCTCCGTATGTCGCAATTTGATGAATCGGGTGGGTTGGCCGCCATGGGAAATCTTGCTATCGGATTATCGGATTTAGGAACTATCAATTTTTCGGGACGACTTGAAACAGCCGGATATGGTGGATTGGAAAGCAACGTTACTACGCGAAGAATGGACGATCTGTATCAAATGAGTTTTTCATCAGCTTTTGAGCTCGGACGCTTTTTTCCAGCTGAAGCTAAATTGAAGATTCCTGCTTATTTTTCATATACCAACGAAACAACAACCCCCAAATATAACCCGCTCGATCAGGATATTTTATTTTCTGATGCCATAAATAATTCAAATTCTCAAAATCAGCGTGATTCGTTAATGTTGATGGCTCAAACGGTCAATACAAGAAAGAGTTTTAATATTACTGGAGCAAAAATTAATATTAAAAGTAAAACTCCTCAGTTTTACGACCCAGCTAATGTGACGGTTACTTATGCATACAACGAAACAAATCAGCATAATTCCGAAATTGATCAAAATCTGATAAAAAGTCAGCGGTTGGCTTTGGATTATAGTTTTACATTTAATTCAAAACCAGTTGAGCCTTTCAAAAAAATAAAGGCGTTTGATAGTCCTATTTTCAAAATTATTAAAGACTTTAATTTCAATTATCTGCCTTCTCTGATAAGTTTTAACACAAGTCTGGATCGTCAGTACTCGCAAATAAAATTGCGTGACATGAATTCAATGTCTCGAGGAGTTTATTCCACTAACCTTGATCTTACTTCAAGCCGGGATTTCAGATGGAACCGTCAGTTCAGCATAAAATATGATTTGACCAAGTCGCTTAAATTGAGTTTACAAACAGCCATGAATGCCAATATTGCTGAGCCGTATCTTACGCCTGAAATTGGAAAACAGTATTACGAAGCCTGGCGCGATTCGGTTTGGTCGAATATTCGTAAATTAGGAACACCTTACACCTATCAACAGGTATTTACGGCAAATTGGGAATTGCCGATAAATAAATTGCCATTGTTGGACTGGGTTACAGCTGCCGCAAGCTATAATTCAACCTACAACTGGAATAGAATGGCAAATATATCGGGCGTAAAAAATCAGAACGAACAGCCGGGAAATATTGCCACATCCATGGGTGCTTGGGCGCTGGAGGGTAAGTTGGATTTTGAAAGTTTTTACAATAAATCGAAATACCTTAAAGCAATTAATCAGGAGTTTATGCAGAAATCATCTCTCGCGGATGTTAGTTTTAAACCCAAAACATTCAAGCAAAGAATTAAACTTGAAGTGAATAAGCCAATGATTTTAAACCATCGTTTGGGTAGTAACCGATTGAATTTTTCGGCTGTTGACAAAAAAGGGAAAAGGATTATGCTGGATTATAAAGTGACTAATCCAAACGAGATTTCTATTGTTTCTTCGGTTAAGCTTGATAGTGTTATTGTTACGTTGGTGTCGATGGATCCAAATGTCAAGAATCCTGTAAAATCTACCGTCGATTTTGCCGTAAGAGCCTTAATGATGCTTCGAAATGTTTCATTCTCTTATCGCGAATCGAACAGCATGGTTCTGCCTGGATTCCAAAAAGAACCCGGAATTTTTGGTCAACAAGCTACTGATAATGGTCTTGCTCCGGGCTATGGATTTGCATTTGGATTTATTGATAAAAATATAATTCAAAAAGCAATGGATAGCGGTTGGTTGACAAAGGATACAACCATTATTTCGCCGGCAACTATGGCATACACCTCTGATTTGGATCTCAAAGCAACAATCGAACCGTTTACTGGGTTTAAAATTGATTTAAATGCAAAACGATACGTTGCCTCCAATACCAATATTCAATACCAATATCAGGGAATGCCAAGAACTTTCACGGGGAGTTACAATATCACTATGATGGCTTTAGCAACGGCATTTAAACCTGTTGGAAACGATCAGAAGAATTATAGTTCCGAACCGTTTAATAATTTGCTGAACAACAGACAAATTATTGCAGATCGCCTGAATGCGAAATATAGCGGTTCGAGGTATCCAAATTCCGGGTTTGTCAGTGGAACGAACAATGCTAATGCAGCATTTGACCCCGCAAAAGGAGCTTATGGTTTAAATTCAGCCGATGTATTAATACCGGCATTTTTAGCCGCTTATACTGGAAGGGATGTGAATACGATGGATACTAATCCGTTCCTTTCTATTTTGAGTATTTTGCCAAATTGGAGGTTGACTTACGATGGGTTGTCCAAACTAAGTCTGTTTAAGGATATTTTCAAAACGGTAAGTATTACCCATGCTTATACATGCAGTTACAGAGTGGGTTCTTACACATCCTATTCCACTTGGGTAGCCATGGGTGATGGTGATAATGCATTGGGATATGTGCGCGATGTTCAGACGAATAATCCAATTCCGTCGTCTCCATATAATATTGGCGATGTTTCTATTAATGAGCAATTCAGTCCGTTGATTGGGGTCAATTTTGCAGCCAAGAATAATATGACCGGAAAGCTTCAATATAACAAATCGCGCAATCTGGTGCTAAATCTTTCGAGCACTCAACTGATTGAATCGGGTGCTGATGAATTTATTTTAGGACTTGGGTATGTTGTAAAGGATTTTGATGTAATTTTGAAGCTTAAATCGGATAAGCAAACCAAGGTGAAAAATGACTTGAAGCTGAATGTCGATTTATCGTATAAAGATATTAAAACATTACTTCGGAAAGTAGAAGAAAATCTGACTCAAGCATCGAGCGGAAATAAAGTGTTTGCATTGAAAGTTATTGCCGATTATGTATTTAGCTCTAAAGTAAATATCCAGTTGTTCTACGACCGACAAATGAGTACGCCGTTGGTGTCTTCTTCATTTCCAATTTCGTCATCCAATTTTGGGGTGAGTTTCAAGTTTATGTTGGTTCGATAATAAGTTGATTTGTTTGTAAATGATATAATATAATCGCAGCAGTTTATATTCAGCAAGCGATAAATACAATAATCATAGAGCTAAAAACGTACATTTTGTCGCGTTACAAAACAAAATTGCAGAGTTTCTGCCAATCTGCCACCCGATTTCTGCCAAAAGGCTGAATCGGGTGTTTTGGCAAAATTATTGATGGAAAACAGCAAATTCTAATTAAACTAAAGGAAATAAACCCTAATTGAGAAATTTTACTAACTGATAGGTTCAAAATTATCAAAACCAATTTTGGAATTATTTATTAAAATATGAAAAAGCAAAAACATACAGAGGAAACACCGGATGTAAATGAAATTGCCGGAAATCAGGAAGCAACTCAAACACAGGAATCAACCGATCAGGCTGCCGATCAAATTATTGATGAAATAGAGCAAATGAAACAGCAATCTGCCGAGTTGAATGATAAGAACCTGCGCCTGATGGCCGAATTCGATAACTATCGGAAACGGACGTTGAAGGAAAGAATTGACCTGATTAAAACAGCCGGCGAAAAAATTTTAGTGGATATGCTTCCGCTTGTCGATGATTTTGAACGTGGACTTAAAGCCATGGAAACTTCGGAAGACGTTCAGGCAGTGAAGGATGGAGTGGATTTGATTTATTCCAAATTCATTGCGTTTCTAATTCAAAACGGTGTGAAAGCAATCCCCACCGAAAACGAAAAATTCGATACCGAGTTTCACGAAGCAATAACAACTTTCCCTGCACCAACAGAAGAGCTGAAAGGCAAAATTATCGATTGCGTGGCAAAGGGATACACCATGAATGAAAAAGTGATTCGTTTTTCCAAAGTTGTAGTAGGCGAATAACACCTGTATCATTCAGTTTTATAACTATATATCATTTCAATGGCAAAAAGAGATTATTACGAGATACTTGAAGTTTCGAAGAGTGCTTCGGCAGACGAAATAAAAAAAGCCTACCGGAAAAAGGCGATTCAGCACCACCCCGACAAAAACCCCGGGAATGCGGAAGCTGAAGAAAAGTTCAAAGAAGCAGCTGAAGCTTACGAAGTGTTGAGCGATGACCAAAAGCGTCAGCGTTACGATCAGTTTGGCCATGCGGGGGTAGGCGGTGCAGCCGGAGGCGGTGGATTTGGCGGTGCCAGCATGAACATGGATGATATTTTCTCCCATTTCGGTGATATATTTGGCGGTCATTTTGGCGGATTCGGAGGTTTTGGCGGTAATCAGCGCGGTGGCGGACAGCGGGTACGTCGTGGTTCGGATTTGCGCGTAAAGGTGAAACTGAACCTGGCGGAAGTAGCCAGCGGGGTTGAAAAGAAAATCAAGGTAAAAAAATACGTCATGTGTTCGCATTGCAACGGCGAAGGTGGAAAGAATACAACCACTTGTACCACTTGCAACGGTAACGGACGTGTGACTCGAGTGCAGCAAACTTTCCTGGGACAAATGCAAACCCAATCGGAATGTCCAACCTGCGGTGGCGACGGAAAGATAATCAAGGACAAATGCTCCCATTGTAGTGGCGAAGGTATTGTGCGCGAAGATGAAGTTATCAATATCAACATTCCGGCCGGAGTAATGGAAGGAATGCAACTCTCTATGTCGGGCAAAGGCAACGCAGCGCGTAGGGGAGGAGTGAACGGCGACCTGCTGGTGCTGGTTGAAGAAGAACCACACCCGGAACTGATTCGCGACGAAAACGATTTGATTTATAATCTGTTGCTGACTTTCCCAATGGCAGCCCTCGGAGGATCGGTGGAAGTGCCTACAGTGGATGGAAAAGTAAAAGTAACCATTGCTCCCGGAACGCAACCCGGCAAGGTGCTTCGCCTGCGTGGCAAAGGATTACCCAACGTAAACCGATACGGCATCGGCGATTTATTGGTCAATATCGGAGTATATGTTCCCGAAAACCTGAGCAAAGATGAAAAAACTCTGATAGACAAACTGTCCGATTCCAATAACGTGAAGCCGAACGCATCGGCTGCTCGTAACTTTTTCTCTCATTTCAGAAACATGTTTGAATAAAAGCAATACAAAAATCTTTGTTTCTGGCAAGGGAGCGACTTACTCAGTCGCTCCCTTGTTGCATTAATGCAAGTTACGATATCAGTTCTGAAAAAAATAATTTGAATTGTGGTTAATGTGAAATATAGTTTTTATCTTTGGGCTCTAAATTAAGAAGACGAGTAACAGCCTTATTCAGGAGATATATACGAATTGTGACTTCTTATATACATCTTTGAGTTCGCATATATACTTGTTAGCAGAAGCAAAAAATGAAGATAGCAACTTGGAACATAGAAAGACTTAAGCACAAGACTGAAATTGAGCAAATAAATTCGATACTTGCTGGACTGAAAGCTGATATTTTAGTGTTAACTGAGACAGATGACAAGGTTGACTTGAAAAACTATAAATTTTGTATACAGACACCAAAACTCAAAGAGGTTCAATCTGACTTTTATTTGGGAAGTGAGAGCAGAGTGACAATTTATACGAACTACGAAATCATAAGACAACACGAAACTTATGACAAGTATACAAGTCTGTGCGTGGAACTTGAAACAGAACTTGGGACTGTAATCGTTTACGGAACAATAATTGGAATCTTCGGAAACAGACATAAAAACTTTAAAAACGATTTATTGCAACAACTCAGCGACTATAGAAAATTGTCAATCGGAAAGAACTTTTGTTTAATCGGAGATTACAATATTTCATTCGCGGACAATTACTATTTTACAAACGAAGGACGAAATAAACTAATTGAAGCATTCAAGGAATGTAAACTGAAACTATTGACAGTTGACCGAACTGAATGTATTGACCATATTGCTATTTCTGAAAGTTTCATGACGAACCTAGAAACAGAAATAGACGAGTGGAATTTAGACAAGAAACTTTCAGACCATAAAGGGATTTACACGAACTTGAAACACGACAAATAACGAACAAACGACTGAAAATGAAGCTGTATGCTGCTAACACCCACTTTTAGGTTTGCACAATAATTTGAATTTTGAGAATCTACATAGAAATAGGGTGCTTTGTAACTTGTTGAGCGGGTTTTGTAACTTGTCGAGAAGCCTTTGTAATGTGTTGAGCAGCCTTTGTAACTTGTCGAGCGGCGTTTGTAATTTGTTGAGCGGTCTTTGTAATGTGTTGAGCAGGCTTTGTAACTTGTTGAGCGGTCATTGTAACTTGTTGAGCGGGTTTTGTAACTTGTCGAGAAGCCTTTGTAATGTGTTGAGCAGCCTTTGTAACTTGTCGAGCGGTCTTTGTAACTTGTCGAGCGGCGTTTGTAATTTGTTGAGCGAGGAGATTACAATATACAAACTGAAAAACGCGAACTCAACAGCTCGCGTTTTTCAGTGGAATTATTTATTGATTAAATATTTTCGTCAATCAAATTGATTTTTTGTTCTATCAGTTTGCTTTCTTCTTTCAGTGCCACGATTTTGCGTTCCATTTCCTGTATCAAGCCACCGCCTTTTTTAGAACTCGACGAGAAGAACCCGATGTTGTTTTCGTATGTAGCAATCTCCGATTTCATGTGTTCGTAGGCACGTACCAACTTTTCGCGTTCGCGGTAGAGTTTGTTTTCGCCCTTCGTACTCATATCTTTCAGGTTGGTGCGGAACGACTCCATTCTCCGATTGGAAGTATCCACGTTCAGAACTTCAAATTGCTTATCGACGGCTGCACGGTATTCCTTGTAGATTTTATCTTTTTCTTTGAATGGCACATGGCCTATCGTGCTCCATTCGGCCATCAAAGCCCGTAGTGCAGTCAACGATTCGGATGCGTTATCCGTAATGACGAAAGCATTGATTTTGGCAATCAGTTCTTTCTTTTTAGTCAGGTTATCAAGCTCTACTCTCAATCCAGAACCGTTTTTGTTCTTTTGCTCAAAGAAGTAATCGCAAGCTGTAACAAAGCGTTTCCAAAGTTCATCCGAGAATTTTTTAGCTACCGGTCCAACGGTTTTCCATTCTTTTTGAAGTTGAATCAATTTATCGCTGACTTCTTTCCACTCGGTGCTGTCTTTCAGAGCTTCGGCTTTTTCGCAAAGTTCCTTTTTCTTGTCGAGGTTTTGAGTCAGAATGTTTTTAGTTCCTTTATAGAATTCGGCTTTGGCTGCAAAAAATGCATCACAATCCTTGCGGTAGCGGTCGAATATCTTTTGATTCACTTTGCGTGGTGCAAAACCAATGGAGCGCCATTCTTCCTGCCATGCCAGCACGGTTTTAGTAGCGTCGTCCCAACCTTTGTATGTGTTTAGCTGACTGTAATCGAAAGCTTCGATTTTGTCGCACAAAGCGGTTTTGAGTTCGTAGTTTTCATCTTCCAGCTTACGGATACCATCGAAATAGGATTGATGCATTTTGTTGACAACAGTCGATGCATCCTTGAAGCGCGCCCAGATTTGTTCCCTGATTTCGCGCGCCACAGGTCCTAATTCGTGCCACTCTTCGTGGAATTTTTGCAATTGTTGGAATGCTGAAATCACATCTTTTTCGTTTGTCAGTTTCTCTGCAGCTTCGCAAAGTTGGGTTTTCAGTTCCAGGTTTTTCTTGAAATCATACTCACGAAGTTCGTTGTTGATTTTAATCAAATCCCAAAACGATTCCTGATAAAGATTGTATTGTTTCCAAAGCTCGGTGGATTGTGTTTGAGGTACTTGTCCGATGGTTTTCCACTTCTGCTGCAAAGTGCGGAATTCATTGATGTAGGTGGATATGTCGTCGTTGCTTCCAATAAAGCTTTTCATTTGCTCAAGGATATGTTGTTTTTGAATCAGATTGATTTCTCTTTCTTTTTCAATTTGAGCCATTAAAGCTGCTTTTTTAGCGCGAAATGTGTTTAAAAGTGACTTGAAGGATTCTTCATACTCGTCCTTTGGTGCAAAATATTCCTCTTCTTCTCCGTTTTCTTCGGTAAATTTCTTTTTGAGTTCCTCTGCTTCTGCTTTGGTTTTTTTATAAAACAATTGTTTAATGTTTTCCACTTCATCCTTAACGGCATCCACTTCCTTGTCGATAAGCAATTTCAGAGCATCAATTAATTCAGATCGGTTCGATGCTGAATAATCAGCGGAAATTGGTTCGGCTACTTCAGCTTTTTCAACGACTATTGGTTCAGGACTAATTTCTGTAGTTTCAACTGTTTCGGGTACTTGAATTTCTTCAGCAACCACAGCTACTGCTTCTTCTTCAATGACTTCGGGAACAATTGTTATTTCTACTTCATTAGCCTCAACTTCTGTTTCTTCAGCTGCGGCAACTTCAATAATTTCAGTAACTTCCGGTTTCTCAGTAATTTCGCTTTGCACGATTTCAGGATCCTTGTTTAAATCAAGTGGGTTCATTTTCAATGTATTTTATATTAGCTGTTGCATTTCTGCAATAAAGTTCACAATTCCAACTACTTTTTGGGATTTTGCAGGGGCAAAAATAAGTATTTTTTTTAAATAATGTTATGGAAACTAATTCTTTATTTCGAAATAATTAATAATTAACTAACTTATTTGCTTTCTGTGCGAAATGTAGGTGTTAGCCTGTTGTGCCGGATTAATCTGAATGTCGTTGATGTTAACGTGTGCCGGACGTGTAACCATATATTCAACCGCGTCGGCTATATCTTCGGCATTAAGAGGCGTTAAACCAGTATAAACGGCTTTTGCTTTATCTTCGTTGCCATGATAGCGCACGATGGAAAATTCGGTTTCGGCCATTCCCGGAGAAATGGAACCCACCTTGATACCGTGATGAATCAAATCTAGTCGCAAGCCTTTGGTAATTGCATTAACAGCATGTTTCGAAGCACAATAAACACTACCGGTTGGATAAACTTCGATACCTGCAATGGATGAAATATTGATGATATGTCCCGATTGAGCGGCAATCATTTGAGGAACGATGAGCTTAGTAATAAAAAGCAACCCTTTTACATTGGTATCAATCATTCGTTCATAATCGTCCAAATCGCTGTCTTGAAAAGGTGATGCTCCTGCAGCAAGCCCTGCATTGTTTATCAGTAAATTAATTTTTCGGAAATTTACCGGCAAAGATTCAATGGCTTTTGTACATGCAGAGTTGTCGCGAACATCAAAACAGAGCGGTAATACCTCGATAGGATACTCCGCCTTTAATTGTGTTGTCAATTCGTCCAATCGTTCGGCTCTGCGGCCGGTAATGATAAGGTTATATCCTAATTTTGCCAGACGCAGAGCAATGGATCGACCAAAGCCTGAAGTTGCACCTGTTACCAAAGCTATCATAGTTTTTGTTTTTAGAATTAGTTATTTGAGTCAGTTTATTCTTCGTCATCTTTTACATATTTCAGATCGTGACCCATTCGGGTTTTCTTGGTCTGCATGTAAAATTCATTGAATTTATTCGGTTGTACCTCGATTGGAACGTTTTCAATAATGGATAATCCGTAAGCTTCCAATCCGATTCGTTTCACAGGGTTGTTGCTCATTAATCGGATTTTGGTAACTCCAATTTCGCGAAGAATTTGTGCACCTACGCCGTAATCGCGTTCATCGGCATTGAATCCCAAATGCAAATTAGCATCAACGGTATCCATTCCTTCTTCCTGAAGTTTGTAGGCTTTAATTTTATTCATAAGCCCGATTCCGCGTCCTTCCTGATTCATGTAAACAATAACACCCTTGCCTTCTTTTTCAATCAGTTGCATGGCTTTGTGCAGTTGTTCGCCACATTCGCAGCGCATCGATCCGAAAATATCACCGGTGGCACAAGACGAATGTACGCGAACCAAAATTGGCTCATCTTTTTGCCATTCACCTTTAATCAAAGCCACATGTTCCATTCCGTTAGATAATTGTCTGAAAGGGATGAGTTTGAAACTGCCGTACTTGGTCGGCATATTTACTTTCTCTCCCTTTTCAACTAATGATTCGTTTTTTAATCGATAAGCAATTAAATCGCGAATACTGATTATTTTCAGATTGAATTTTTCAGAAATTTCCATCAGCTCGGGCAAGCGGGACATAGTTCCATCCTCGTTCATGATTTCAATCAAGGCACCAGCTGGAAATAATCCGGCTAATCTGGCCAAATCAACGGCAGCTTCGGTATGCCCGGCACGACGCAAAACTCCTTTGGTGCGAGCACGTAATGGGAAAATGTGGCCGGGACGACCAAAAGTATCGGGTTTGGAAAGTGAATCGGCTAAAGCACGAAAAGTTGCAGCACGGTCGGATGCCGAAACGCCGGTAGTACAACCTTCAAGCTTATCAACGCTCACTGTGAACGGAGTAGAATGTATGGAGGTATTTTTCATTACCTGCATTTCCAAATCCAGTTCGTCGCAACGTTCTTCTGTCAAAGGGGCGCAGACCACACCCCGTCCGTGGGTTACCATGAAATTAATCATTTCCGGTGTCATTTTTTCGGCAGCACAGACAAAATCGCCTTCGTTCTCGCGATCTTCATCGTCAACCACAATCACAAATTTACCGTCCTTGATGTCGATTAGAGCATCATCAATTGTATCTAACGTTGATTTCATAGGGTCTTGTTATTTTATTATTTTTAGTTTGTACAATTTTTCTTTTACTTGAGATAATACCTTTAAGTATTGCTCAGGATTAAACAAGCTAGCATCAACAGCAGCTTTGTAAGTCAGGAATATTCCGACAGGCAACAGTACCGCCGAACTTAACCACATTCCCTCAAACGTTGGCCAAATGGACTCCCGAGCCAGTTTAAATCCTGTGTTTTGAATAATGTAATAAATTATAAACATAATTACCGAAACCACAACCGGCATTCCCAATCCTCCTTTTCGAATAATAGCTCCAAGGGGCGCACCGATAAAGAAGAAAATCAGACAGGCAAATGAAAGTGTAAAACGGGTATGTCTTTCAATTTCATGGCTAAGTTGATAGCGCATTGTTGGGTTCAAAGATGTTTTATTATACTCGACTGTTTGCTGAATACTTTTTGCACGCTCAAGTGCATTATTACTTGCAGTTACCATTGCTTGCTGGCTTAATGTTAGAAATAACGAATCAGCGTTCAATTGTGTTCGATTCTTTTTTAAACTATCATTCAGATTTTGTCCAATTGCCTGATCTCTTCCAAAGAAATGTTTGTTAACCATCTCTTTGCTTTGCGTAGCGGTAATGGAATTTGAAATTTTACTTACTGAGTCAATAGATTGAGTTAGTTGTTTTATATTTTTACTGACTTGTGTATCATGAAGCAATGATTCATCAAATCGATTGAATTGAGAATTGAAATCAATAAGCATAATTTTGGATTTGAAAGTTTCCCGACGATAAGGAATGCTGGTTGGCGAATTACTCATTATCTGATCTTTCAGATTTTCAAAGCTTTCGCCATTATAGAGCGAGAGTACCAGGTACTTATTGTCGCTTGTGAACTGAATGCGTCCTGAATCAGCAACGGTAACTGTAGCATTGTCAAATCCTTCTGAAAAATTATAAATCATTAAACCTTTAAGCAAGTGATTTTTTTTACTTCGTACATAAAGATTTACTTGGGGTATTTCGTGCGAGAATTCCCCTTCATTAATGTCAAATTCGGGTGATTTTTCTTTTAGTGATAACACTAATGCCCATAATTTGGCCTGAGATTTAGGTAAAATATCGTTTGAGAAGAAAAATGCACCGATACAAACCAGCGAGATAAAAAGGATTAACGGCCTCATAATCCGAAAGAGTGATATCCCTGCCGACTTCATGGCGGAAAGCTCAAAATTTTCACCCAAGTTGCCAAAAGTCATCAACGAAGCCAACAGGATGGCTAACGGTAAAGCCATGGGAACCAACGTGAAAATGGCATACAAGAAAAATTCAGCTAAAACCGACCATGATACTCCCTTGCCAACCAGTTCGGAAATGTGCTTCCAGAGAAACTGCATTAATAAGATAAAAATACAGATAAGGAAAGTCATCAAAAACAGCGAGATGAAGCGTTTGAAAATATAGGAATCGATTTTTTTTATTTTAAACATGCCTGTTTTTTTGAAGCAACAAAATTACTGCAAAAAGTTCAATTATCAATTATATGATTTATGAAATCTGCTTAACTGAAATAGGAGTGGAATTATACATTGGGAAACCATTCAGAGACAGGCCAAATGGCTTAAATTTCAAATTGTTTGATAAGCTATTATAAAATGATTTCTAAAGACTTAGACTACTTTTTTCAAAACACAGTGGTAATAGTTGCTTTACGTTTTTTATTTCATACACATGATTAGTTCCATAAAGCAATATCGTAATGTCTTTTTCAAAACGTTGTTCGGTCTCAAGTAATACCTGACGGCACGAACCGCAAGGAGTTATTGGCTCAGCCAGAAAATTTTCGTTGGTAAAAGCTGCAATTGCCAAGGTTTTAACGGGCTGGTCGGGAGATTGCGCATTGGCAAAAAACATAGCTACCCTTTCCGCACAAAGACCTGATGGATAAGCAGAATTTTCCTGATTACTGCCGGCAAAAATCTCTCCATTTTCCAGTTCAACTGCAGCACCCACATGAAACTTCGAGTAGGGTGCATACGCTTTGGTTACTTGTTCTTTTGCCTTGTTGATAAGCATCTGTTTTGAGCTGTCCAACTCGTCAAAGCTGTAAATGGATACCTTTGTTTCTATCGTTTTATTTTGCATAATATTTTAGCAATCAGATTGTAAAAGTTGTAATGAGAAAGTCTGTTTCTACAAAAATATAAAATTATCTAATCAAAGCGGTCTTTTTGATTAATTAGTTTTAATTTTGTAGCAAAATAATACAAATTTTCAGCTATGATAAATTGGCCTAAACGTCGCGTGTTTTATATTTTCTTGTTTGTTACCTTGTTAGCTCTGTCCCAAAATAAAAATCAGGCTTATCTATCGTACATTCAACAATACTCTCAATTGGCTGTTAAACAGCAGAATGAGCATCGAATTCCGGCTAGTATTGTGTTGGCGCAGGGATTGCTCGAATCGGGTGCCGGGTTAAGCGAATTTGCCCGCCAATCCAACAATCATTTTGGGATAAAATGCAACGATTGGACGGGAGCGAAAATATACCATGACGATGATGCCAAAGGTGAGTGTTTCCGAAAATATGATCAGGTCATTGAGTCGTATGAAGATCATGCTACTTTTTTGAAAACGCGTCCTCGATATGCATCGTTGTTCAACCTGGAACCGACTGATTATGAAGGGTGGGCGCATGGTTTAAAAAAAGCCGGATATGCCACCGATCCAACCTACGATTATAAACTGATTTCCATTATCGAGATTTATAATTTACATCAATACGATTTGGGCAATATTACGGTGGAAACTGTGAGCAACGAAGCCAAGAAGGAAAATGGGAATTACGTTTCAATAGGCACTATTAAAGCCGCTTCTAATCATCAATTGTTCAGGGTAAATGGCGTGAAATTTGTGATTTCGGCCAATGGTGATACCTATGCCTCTATTGCCGACGAATTTAATGTAACTGAGGCGCGAATCAGAAATTATAATGAAGTAAGTGCAACCGAAACGCTTTCGGTTGGAACCCGCGTATTTATTGAGTCGAAAAAGAATAAAGCACCCAGAGATTGTGAATCGCATGTAGTGGAAGCCGGTGAGTCGATGTATTTCATTGCCCAGAGCTATGCCATTAAGATTGAAAAATTGTACCAATTGAACAAAATGGCATTCACAGATGGAGTTGTTTTAGGTCAGACGTTAAAATTGAGGTAGTGTTGTTGTAGAATCAATCCAATGAGAAAGAAGAATACCGAACTGTTGAGCGATGTAATTCGGCAGGTGTTGCACGAGCAGCATCTGGATCGTCCATTGAATGAAAAACGAATTATTGATGCATGGCCGGAGGTTTTGGGAAGTAACATTATGAAATATACCTCCGATTTAGTCGTCAGAAAAAAGGTATTGTACGTTACGTTGACTTCATCAGTGCTTCGTCACGATTTGTTCCTGTCGCGTGAGGAAATTAAAAATTCGTTGAATAAGCATGTTGGTGCGGTGGTAATTGACGATGTGGTGTTTGGGTGAGATGAGTTGAAAGTTTTTAAGGTTTATAAAGTTCATAAAGTTGTAATGTAGGGGAGGCTTCTTGCTTTTTTGAATATATTTATTTGTTTTAGATTTTTATCTATCAATTGTGGATTACAGAACTCATTTATATCGTCCGCTCTCCAAACGGTTTGTTGATCATTTGGTGCTTGAGGTGTTGGCCAATCCTAGTGATTTTGTGGTTGTTTTTCAACTTGTTTTTGATTCCGAAATTAAGGTGGCGTGGCGGGCTGCGTGGGCTTGTCAGAAAATAAGTGAGAAACACCCGGAATGGTTTTCAGATAAAAACTTTATGGAATTATCACAACTTGCTTTAACTACACCTCACGATGGCTTGAAACGTGGTTGTCTGGCTATTTTATATAATCTTGCGTTACCTAATCCCATTCCTGTCGACTTGATAAATGCTTGCTTTGACTGGATGATTTTACCTAAGTCAGCTATCGCCGTGCAAGCTTATTCCATGAAACTTCTTTATCGTATTTGTGTCGTTGAGCCCGATTTTCGGCTTGAGCTGATTGCAACTCTCGAAAATGTCAGTTTTGATGAATATTCGCCCGGTTTTAAATCGACTGCAAACAATATTCTTAAGGCTCTGACAACCAATAAATTTAATAAAATTAGAAGCAACTAAATATTAAAAAGTGCACATTTCTATAATAAAAGTGTTACTTTTGCGCCCGATATTAATGCAGTCAAAATTGGCTGCTCTATTCCTTTAAGTTTAATTTAATATAAGTTTTATGACTTTAAAGAAAAACATTCTGGCATTAAGGCAAAAGAAAGCTATCGTTGAAAAAGGCGGTGGTGACAAAGCCATTGAAAAACAGGTAGCGATGGG
>Ga0302213_1000604_pt1 | contig 19638 bp, 11 predicted proteins | sample II_Fen_N1_2_FD_194583 | JGI IMG/M metagenome (GOLD analysis project Ga0302213, IMG submission 194583) | Peat permafrost microbial communities from Stordalen Mire near Abisko, Sweden - II_Fen_N1_1 | ecosystem: Environmental > Terrestrial > Soil > Wetlands > Permafrost | place: Sweden: Abisko... | reverse complement strand
GACCGACGGCGAAAGCAACCAGGGTTTGAGCGGCAGCGATTTTGCTACTTGGTACGGCGCGCTACCCGAGGCGGACAAGGGCCTGCGCATTTACGCCATCCAGTTCGGCGAAGCCAGCGCCGACCAGCTAGAAGCGCTGGCTAGCCTGACCGGCGGGCGCGTCTTCAACGCCACCCGCACGCCGCTGGCGCAGGTGTTCAAGGAAATCCGGGGCTACCAATGACGGAACCCGTGCCGCATCAACAAAGAATTGTCGGCATCCCTGACCCTGTAGAAAGCAGACTTTGGACGTTTGACACGGCACTGGCCGCCCAGGAGGCCGGGCTGTGAGCCGCGCCAACGCCCTCCTGCTGTATCTCTACAGCAGCCGCAACATTGCCGGCTGTGTGCTGGCGCTGCTGGGTTTGGGCGCATATTTTGGCGGGGTGATCAACCAGTGGTGGCTGCCGATTTGCCTCGGGCTGTACGCGGCGGGCGCGCTGATGCTGCCCGGCCAGACGCTGCTGGAGGTGGACAGCTACCGCCGCGACGACGGCGCACATCTGGCCGAAAGCGTCGAGCGACTCATCAGCCAAACGCGCCACCAGCTGCCCGCCGAGGCGCTCAAAACCCTGCAAGCCATTCCCGCCGTGCTACAGGTGCTGGCACCGCGCCTGAGCGGCAGCGGCGACAGCCCCATGCTGGCGCCCGATCAGGTTCACACGGTGATTGGTGCCGTGACCCGCGACCTGCCGCAAACCGTGGCCGGTTACGTGCGCCTGCCGCCCGCCTTTGCCAATCTGCACCCGCTGGCGCACGGCAAAACCGCCAAAGACCTGCTCAACGAGCAATTGCAACTGCTGAAAAACCAGCTCGACAACATCGCCGAAGCCGCCTTCCGCGACGACGCCGACGCGCTGGTCAGCAACGGCCAGTACCTCAAAGAGAAGTTTCACGCGCCGGTGTATTTGGCGTGAGGCTGGCGGGCAAACCCGCCGCCACATCCCGAAACGCAGCCAGCGCCGCTTCCAGATGCTCGATGATTTCCTGCTGCAGCACGTCCGGCGGCGGCAGGTCGTCGAGGTTGTCCAGGCTGTCATCCTTGAGCCAGAAAATGTCCAGACTGGCCTTGTCGCGCGCCATCAAGTCGGCGTAGGAATAGCGTTTGAAGCGCTCGGTCTCGGTGCGCTGGTGGCGGTTTTCCGGGTGGTAGCAGGTGATGAAATCGCGCAAATCCCCGGTTTGCAGCGGGCGCGTTTTCAGCGTGAAATGCCGGTTCGTGCGCAGGTCGTAAAACCACACGTCTTTGGTATGCACCTGGCCGTCTTTGGGCTTGGCGTCGAAAAACACCACGTTCGCCTTCACGCCCTGGGCGTAAAAAATGCCCGTCGGCAGGCGCAGCACGGTATGCACGTCGCAAGTTTGAAGCAGCTTGCGGCGGATTTTCTCGCCCGCGCCGCCTTCAAACAGCACGTTGTCCGGCAGTACCACCGCCGCCTGGCCGGTGTGCTTGAGGATGGTGACGATGTGCTGCAGAAAGTTCAGCTGCTTGTTTGACGTGGTTTCCCAGAAATCCTGGCGCTCGTAAGTCAGCGCGTCGCGGTCTTCCTCGCCCTCGGCGTTGGTGATCGTCATGCTGCTTTTTTTGCCGAAGGGCGGATTGGCCAGCACATAGTCAAAACGCAGGCCGGGGTCGGCAATCAAGGCGTCGGCGCGGTCCACCGTCGGCTCGCCAGTCAGGTCGCCGATGTTGTGCAAAAACAGGTTCATCAGGCACATGCGCCGCGTGCCCGCGACGATCTCGTTGCCGTGAAAGGTCTGGTTGCGCAAAAACTCCGCCGCCTTGCGGTTGAGGTTTTGCGTCAGCAGCCACTGCTGCGCGCCGAGAAAAAAGCCGCCGGTGCCGCAAGCCGGGTCGGCAATGGTTTTCATCGGCTGCGGGCGCACACATTCGACCATCGCCTGAATCAGCGCGCGCGGCGTGAAATACTGGCCCGCGCCGCTTTTGGTGTCTTCGGCGTTCTTTTGCAGCAGGCCTTCGTACAGGTCGCCCTTGGTGTCGGTGTCCATGCCGACCCAGCTTTCGGCGTCGATGAGCTGGACCAGGCGCGAGAGCTTGGCCGGGTCTTGAATCTTGTTTTGCGCCTTGAAAAAAATCGCGCCCAGCATGCCCGGCTCGGCACCTAACTTGTGCAGCGTGGCCAGGTAATGCGCTTCGAGCGGCTCGCCGACCTTGGCGGTGAGCTGCGGCCAGTCGTAGCCCTTGGGAATGTGCGTGTCGCGGTTGTACGGGTCTTGCGCGTACTCGTGCGCCATTTTCAGGAACAGCAGATAGGTCAGCTGCTCCAGATAGTCCCCGTAGCCGACGCCATCGTCGCGCAGCGTGTGGCAGAAATTCCAGACTTTCTGGATGAGGGCGGAGGTGTTCATGGTTTTTTCTATCGGAGAATTTTCAATTGCCGCAGCGCCTGCTTCAGCTCGGTTTCAAACTGGGCAAAGCCCGCAATCTGGCGCAGACGCTCCAGCGATACCTGTTCGCCCAATGCGTTGAGCATCGGCGAAACGCCCTGCTTTTTGCGCCGCGCGGACGGCTCGGTGGCGTAAAAAGCCTGGTTCAGCGCCGCCTTGGGGTCGGTCATCGACTCGACCAGATTGGCGTTCACCGCCAGCCCCAAAGCCTGATCTGACAAGGTGGTGCCAAAGACCTGGCGCAGCGCGTCACCGTCCCAGACGGCCCACGTTTCCGTTTCGCGGATCGGAATCAGCGCCACGCCACAACCGTCCTCGGCCATTTCTCGCTGCAAAAGTGCCAGCGCGGGCGCAACCAATTGCTCGCGGGCGCGGGCCGGGTCGTTCGCGCCATCGGTATGCACAAAAAGAATCCGCCAGGCACTGCGGGCGGCTTGCGCGGCTTCCAGAATCCGCTCGTCGCGGGGCGCATTTTTCACCTTGTCGGAATGGTCCAGCGCAAGAACTTCACTGAATTCAACACTGTGCGGCGACTCGCGCAGGCAAATATCCTCACACAGGCGCTGCAGCAAAGGCCGCAAAAAATAGTAGTCCGTCGGGCCTTCGGCGTACAGGGCGATTCCAAGATAGTGCATCGTCAGTCCTCTGTGCCCACGGTTTCGAGAACTTTTTTCACTTCATATTCGGAGACAAAATTTTTGCCGTCGCCGCCTTCGTTAAACAGCTCGACCTGTCCTCCCTTTACTGGGCGCAAGCGCGTCTTGCGCCGCAGCTCGTGGCTTTCAGGGTCGCTGACGGTGGCCGTGTCGGCAAACAGAATCGAGCCATCAACCGGATGCAAGTCCTTGTCAATCAAGGCCGACAGCACCACGGGCGAATGGCTGTTGAGCAGCAACTGGCTCAAAGGAGCGCAGCCGCCCTCTTCCTCATCCTCAAAATCGGGCGGGCGAGTCACCATGTCCTTGAGCCGCTGAATCAGCTGCTTGATGCGGGCGGGGTGAACGCCGTTTTCCGGCTCCTCAAAGCAGATCAGGCCGCGATGGCGCGGGTCGTGCAGCAGCGTCAGCAGCGCCAGCACGCGCAAGGTGCCGTCGGAAATCACGCGGGCGCTGAAAGGCAGGCCGTCGAGCATCGTCAGCTTGATGCGGTACTCGCGGCTGGCCTCGTGCAGTTCGGCATCGAGCCGGGTAGTGCCGGGAATCAGGTTGTTCAGCTCGGCCACGATGTCGCTCAGAACGCCGTTCGGGCGGGTGGCGGTGGCGGTTTCGGCTTTGAGCTGGGCCAAAACGGCGGCCAGATTTGAACCATCGGCATTGAGCACGTCAGACGCCGTGGCGGGCACCGGCCTGCGCAGCAAGGCCGGGTCCAGCTGCAGCAGCCGCCAGTGCCGCATCGCTTCGCGCAACGCAAACAGGTGCGGAAATTCTGCGTTCGTGATGCTGTAAAGCACCGTTGCCTCGGCGGCGCTGGCCGGGCGGTAGCGGCCAGCCTTGCCATCCTGGTGGATGCTGAACGTCAATCCTTCGGGCTTGTTTTCAGTGGTCAGCCACGGATTTTTGCGCGAGTATTTCAGGTACACCTCGCGGAATTTTTTCGAGGGTTCCATTTTCCTGGCCCACACATCGTCTTTGCGCATGATGGGAATGACCGCTTCGCGTGCGACTTGAATACGCTCAATGCCGGGACGGATTTCGCGGCGCTCCAGCGTGACCTCGTAGCGCATGCGGGTGTGAATGAGCGTGACCTCGCTGCCCCACGGGTCTTTGACTGTCGGGTCAATCAGCACTTCCACCGCCAGTTCAATCTGCTTGGCCTGGCCTGCAGCAGTCTGGCGAAACAGCTCCAGCGGCTCGCCGCGCATGCCGTTTACCGCCTCGGACACGTCTTTGGTGGCCAGGTTGGACAACAGTTGAACCACGTCGAACAGGTTGCTTTTTCCCGCCGCGTTGTTGCCCACGATCATGGTGAAGGGCGTGAGCGTGACATCGAGCTTTTCAAAGGTCTTGAAACCGTTGACTTCCAGACGGGTCAGCATGGCGAACTCCTTGTTAAAGATGATTTTGGTTTTTTGGCTTTGGCCGATGAGGCCCGCGCCGCCCGCTCGGCCCGGATGCGCGCCATTTTCAGGTAGTCGCCGTAGCCGACGCCATCGTCGCGACGGGTGTGGCAGAGAGTCCAGACTTTCTGGATGAGGGCGGAGGTGTTCATGGGGGTTGCTTGATTTTTTGCGCGCCATCAGCCTGCCGGGATGGCTGCTTGTGGAGCCTTCAGTTTCTGGATCCGTAAAAATGCCTGCTGCCAATTGTCTCGACGGTGCCGAGACAATTGGCCATCGAGCCTTTTGTTCATGCCGCTTCTTTCTTCTTGCCACGGCCCCGCACAGCGCCAGATGCCCGCGCTGCCCGCTCGGCCCGGATGCGCGCCAGCAGCGCGCTGGCCGGTTCGTCGGTGGGGTCTTGCGGCACGAGCTGGCCGGAGAAAGCCGCTTGCAGGATGTTTTTGCGCTGGGCGGCGGATTGTTTGAGGCTGTGCGCGAGGCCGGTTTCTAAAACCATAGCGTCGTTATCCGCTGCCGCAACCATTTTCATAATTTCGGTTTGTTCAGCACAGGACGGCACCGGCACAGCGAGACTTGAAAATCGACCCAAGCTCACTTTTTTCTGGGCCACACCTTGCGTCATCGGCTCTATTTGCCGCTGACCAATGTATGAATTAATCACAGATTTCAAAAAATTCGGCTCCATCAGTCCCGGCCAGCACCTGACCTTGATGCAGTCAGCGGTAATAACAGCCGGAGGCTGATTTTCCGGGTAAACATCCGCATCACCCGGCGGTTCGCCCATCTTGGTAATCAAAACGTCGCCTGCAGCAATGCTGTGCGCACGGAGTTCTTCTGCTTTTTCAGGTGTCACATACTTGGCGTGAACACCGCCGTAGTTACCAGAACGAATATTCCGAACGAAAACCAGCGGGATGCCCTCTGCCCGGTAGTCTGGCACTTTCAGATTGCTGCCAAACGGGCCAATCGACAAGCTGTAACGCTCATCAGAAGCAATCTGCTCAACACTCGCCCACGTCCAGCCCTGCGGCAACGCAGGCAATCCGGCGGTATCCGGCGCAACGGGCACGGGGTATTTGGCTTGCCAGTCTTTAGGCGGGGTTTTGCCTTGGGCTTCAAATTTGGCGAGCTGGCGGGTTTCCCAGCGGCTGCGGCGCTCGCTCAGGATGCGCGCCAGCAGCGCCGCGCCGAATTCGGTGCTGGCGGCGGGCGCGTCGGGCTGGCCGCTGCTTTGGGCGGCGCGCCACTGCGCCGTCAGCGCGCCCTCCACTGCCGCCTTGAGCAGCGACTGGCGGTAGCGCGTCAATTTTTTCTGCGCCGCCTTGAGTTCAGCCACGCCCGCATCAAGGCCGGACAGCAGCTCTTCGAGCTTTTCGACGATGCGGGTTTGTTCGGCGGCGGGGGCGACTGGGACTTTAATGGCGCGTAAAAAATCTCCACTGATTGCCGCGAAAGTCGAACCAGTTCCCTGAGAGGAAAGCCACGATTCGATATGTCGGAAAAAGTAAAACAGATACGGCTGACTTACCGAGTTCTCTGCCCCAATGGCAGCCAAGCCACGCCCAATGGCAGAACGTTCCAGCGCAATGTTAGAAGGCCCAACAGGTGCTCGAATCGACAGAAGAATATCGCCCGCTTCAGCGATTTTTTTGGGTTCTGAACACCACTTTCTGACAACGGGATAACGCGGCCCAAACTCCGTTTTTCCTTGAAAAAAAGGCAGCCCATCGCGTTCGCCGTTGTAGTAAATCGAGTCAGGTGACTGTCCCATTTCAATTCGTGCAACTGCTGCAATGTCGGCATGAACCCAACTCGATGGCAACTGATCTTTATTTTTCACACCGCCACCGCCCAATTTCTCTCATCCATCAAAAACCCTTCAGTTGTCATTCATCCGCCAGCCCCGGCGACTGCCAGCCATTGCGCGAAAAGCGCAAACCAATCCGGCAAAACCCTTGCCGAATCTTCGCAATCCGCTATCAATTCAGTAGTGCTGTGAAAAAGGATTATCGCCAGCCGCCGCCGCGCCCGAGCGTGGCCCGCCATGTTGCATTTCTTCGTCGAATCTCAACCATCGACGAAAGTTTGCAACATCACGCCACCAGCGCCTCGTTCATCTCGTCCATCAGCGCGTCCAGCCGACTGCCGAACAGGCCCCACACGCGCTGCAAACCGCCCTGGGCGGCCAGCGTGGCGTAGTCGAAATCGCTGCGGGTGATGCAGCCGCTGGCGGCGATGTGGTCTTTCATCAGGCGCAGCCAGCCAGTCTGCTCGGGCGTGAAGGCGGTGGGTGCCTGGGCGTTGTGCCGCCAGATCCAGTCGGCAAAACGCTGATTCACTTCCTCGGCAAACGGGCGCAGTTCCAGCGCCCCCGCCGCCGCGCCGCCGCCCTGCAGCCCGATGGCAAAGCGCACCAGCGCCACCAAATCGGTGAGTTGGCGCTTGGCATCCGCGCCCTTGACCTGGCTGGCCTTGACGCGGGCGTAGGCGCTCCAGAGCTTTTCAGTCGTCAGCATCAGCGGCGGGCGGCTCAGGCGCTCGTGCAGCTCGTCGATCATGTCCAGCGTCAAGGCGCGCCGCGCATAGGGCTGCTGGTAGAAAAACGCCAGCGCTGCAATCTCGTCCTTGTGCTGCGCGATGTAATCGGCAAAGGTGGCGATGACTTTTTCCGCCGCCTCCTGCGCCTGCTCGCCAAAGCCGCTGAACGTGACCTGATCGAGGTTGATGTGGTCGATGAGCTGCTCGCGTTCGCATCGGGCGTTTTCGATGGCATCGCGCAGCGCGGGCTGGTCGAACGGCAGGCAGGCGCTGGCCACGCGCAGGGCGCGGGCGGCGGCGGTTTCTTGCGCCGTCAGCGTATCTTCAGAGCGGGTGATGCCCTGCGCCTGCGCGCTGGCCAGCGCCTGCCGGATGATTTTGTCCGGGTCCAGCGCCCTGACCAGCGCCCGGCCCAGTTCGCCCACGCCGGGGCCGCCGCTGGCCTGCTCGATGCGCTTCAAGGCTTTGTCGTCGAGCTGCTTGGCCAGGCGCACCAGCCGATTCGCCAAACTCAGCAGCGTGTCGTCGTCGCGGTGGCCCAGCGCCACGCCTTGGAGCAGGTCTTTGAGCGCCATGCCGGGCTTTTTCTCCAGCGGGCGGCTGTCGGTTTTCAGGGACTTTTCCACGCCGACGGCGTCGATCAGCACAAAGCGGTCTTTCGCGCCGTCGGCGCTGTTGCTGACGCGCTGCAGGCTGTCAGCGTCCAGGCTGCGCACGCCCCGGCCTTTCATTTGTTCGTAGTAACCGCGTGAGCGCACGTCGCGCATGAAGAGCAGCACTTCGAGCGGTTTCACGTCGGTGCCGGTGGCAATCATGTCCACGGTCACGGCGATGCGCGGATTGAAATCGTTGCGAAAGTTGCTCAGGATGGTGTCGGTGTCTTCGTCGGCCTTGTAGGTGACTTTTTTGCAAAAGGCGTTGCCCTGGCCATAGACCTCGCGCACCGTCTGGATGATGTCGTCGGCGTGGCTGTCGGTTTTGGCGAAGATCAGGGTTTTGGGCACTTCCTTGCGGCGCGGGAAGATTTGCGTTTCCACCGCCGTTTTCATGGCTTGGATCACCTGCCGGATCTGGCTGGGGTTGACCACGGAGCGGTCCAGCTCCTTGCCGGTGTAGGGCGTGTCTTCTTCGGTGGCCTGCCAGCGCTTTTTGCGGGTCTGGCGGTCGCGGTGATCCACCCACTCTTTGGCCTTGAGTTCCGCGCCTTTTTTGGTGATGTCGGTTTCGATCAAAAACACGTCATAGCCGACGTTGACGCCATCGACCACCGACTGCTCGTAGCTGTATTCGGCGACGATGTTCTCGCTGAAAAAGCCGAAGGTGCGCTTGTCCGGCGTGGCGGTCAGGCCGATCAAAAAGGCATCGAAATAGTCCAGCACCTGCTTCCAGATGTTGTAGATGCTGCGGTGGCATTCGTCGATGACGATGAAGTCAAAGGTTTCCACCGGCAGCGCGGCGCTGTAGGCCACGCGCTTGGTCTGGCTGACGCTTTGCTGCACCTCGTTGAGCGACAGGTCTTCGGCGGCGTCGTCAATCGGCTCGCCCGAGAGCACCGAATACATGCGCTGGATGGTGGAAATCACCACCTGGGCGTTCGGATCGACGGCGCTGCTGGCCAGGCGCTGGACGTTGTACAGCTCGGTGAATTTGCGCCCATCGTCGGGCGGACTGTAGGCCATGAATTCCTGATGCGCCTGCTTGCCAAGGTTGCGCGTATCGACCAGAAAAAGAACGCGCTTGGCCCCGCCGAACTTGAGCAGGCGATAAACCGACGTGATGGCGGTGAAAGTTTTGCCCGCGCCCGTCGCCATGTGAACCAGTGCGCGGGGCTTGTTCAGGGCGAGGGATTTTTCCAGCCCGGTGACGGCGCTGATCTGGCAGTCGCGCAGCTTTTGCTCGGGCAGCGCGGGCATGTTGCCCTGCAAACGACGGCGCAGGGTGGCGGGCTGGTCCAGCCATTGGACCAGCGTTTCGGGCTGGAAGAAGTGAAAGATTTCGCGGGCACGCGGAGCCGGGTCGCGCCCGTCGGTGAACCGGATGAGCTGGCCGGTGGCCTCGAACAAAAAAGGCAGCGGGGTTTTGTCCTTGCGCCATTTGAGGGTGGCGCTGGCGTAGCGCTCGGTTTGGGCCTCGTGCGCGGAGAGGTTCTGGCCCGCCTCGTCGCGCTTAGCCTCGATGATGCCGACGGCGCTGCGGTTGACGAACAGCACGTAATCCGCCGGGCCGGTGTCGGTCGGGTATTCGCGCACCGCCACGCCGGGCGCAGCGCTGAAGTTGGCTTGCTTGAAATCCTGCACCAGCCAGCCTGCGGCGGCGAGTTTGCGGTCTATGTGTTCTCTGGCTTTGGCTTCTGGCGTCATGGATCTTCCCTTCCGGCCATTCTAGGGGCCGCAAGAGAGGCTACCGCGCCAGCACGCTCTTGAGCGCCACGCCCGTCGCCGTCCCCAACGCCACCACGACTTCCGGCGGCGCGCTGGCCACCACGCGCCCGCCCGCGCTGCCGCCGTCCGGCCCGAGGTCAATCACCCAGTCGGCTTCGGCGATCACGTCCAGGTCGTGCTCGATGACGATGACGCTGTGGCCACCGTTGACCAGCCGGTGCAGGACGTGGATCAGCTTTTCCACATCGGCCATGTGCAGGCCCACCGTCGGCTCGTCGAGCACGTAGAGCGTGTGCGGCGCTTTCTGGCCGCGCCGGGTGATATCGTCGCGCACTTTGCTCAGTTCGGTGACCAGCTTGATTCGCTGCGCTTCGCCGCCAGAGAGCGTCGGCGAGGGCTGGCCCAGCGTCAGATAACCCAGCCCCACGTCTTTCAACAACTGCAGCGGATGCGCAATGGCGGGCATGGCGGCGAAAAATTCGACGGCTTCATCGACTTCCATCTTCAGCACCTCGCCGATGTTTTTGCCGCGCCAGGTGACGGCCAGCGTTTCGGGGTTGAAGCGCGTGCCGTGGCAGGTTTCGCACAGCACTTTCACGTCGGGCAGAAAGCTCATGCCAATCGTGCGAACGCCCGCGCCTTCGCAGGTCGGGCAGCGGCCTTCGCCGGTGTTGAAGCTAAAGCGCCCCGCCGCGTAGCCCCGCGCCCGCGCTTCGAGCGTGTCGGCAAAGAGCTTGCGCACGGTGTCCCAGAAACCGATGTAGGTCGCCGGGCAGGAGCGCGGGGTTTTGCCGATGGGGGTTTGATCGACTTCGAGGACCCGGTCCACGGCCCAATAACCCTTGAGGCGCTCGCAGCCAACCCACGCCGGGTGTTTGCCCCGCTCGTCCGCGTCGCGCCCGGCTTTGGTGGCGCGCTGCAGCACGCCCGCCTGCACGTTGGCCAGCAGCACGTCGCGCGCCAGCGTCGATTTGCCCGAGCCGGACACGCCGGTGACGGCGACGAGCCGGTGCAGTGGCACTTCGACGCAGACGTTTTGCAGGTTGTGCAGCGTGGCGTTGACGACGGTCAGCCACTGGGTGAACGGGCTGGCGGCGGCGGGCGCGGCGTTGTGCTGGGCGCTGGCCTGCGCGGCGGCGGCTTTGAGCGCCTGGGCTTTCAGGGCGGCTTGTTTGGCTTTGCTCAGGGGTTTGGCGGGCGCTGCGCCCGATTGGCCCGCTGAATGGGGGTCAGAGCCCAGTTTCGGGTCAGCCTCTGCGCCTTGCGTTCCTTCAGGCGCGAAATTGGGATCTGACCCCCATTCAGCTACAGGGGCTAATGATGTGCCCGCCGCCCGCGTCACCCGGCGCGGGTGCAGCGGATGCACCAGCGGGTGCGCCAGATAACGCCCGGTCAGCGATTCAGCTTCGGCGGAAATCTGCGCCGCCGTGCCTTGCGCCACCAGCCGCCCGCCGCGTTTGCCCGCGCCGGGGCCGATGTCGATGATGTTGTCGGCGCGGCGAATCGTGTCTTCGTCGTGCTCGACCACCACCAGCGTGTTGCCGCGTGCGCTGAGTTTGCCCAAAGCGTCCAGCAAAATCCGGTTGTCACGCGGGTGCAGGCCAATCGTCGGCTCGTCCAGCACGTAGCACACGCCTTGCAAATTGGAACCGAGCTGCGCAGCCAGCCGGATGCGCTGCGCTTCGCCGCCCGAGAGCGTGGGCGCGCCCCGGTCCAGCGTCAGGTAACCCAGGCCCACGTCTTCGAGAAATTCGAGGCGGCTTTTGATTTCGGGAATCAGATCGCGGGCGATGCCCGCCTCGCGCCCGGTCAGCGCCAGCGTTTCCACCCAAGCGCGGATGGCGGTCACGCTCAGGCGGGCGATGGCAGTGATGGGTTCTCCCTGATCCGCGCCAAACCGTACGGCCCGCGCCGTCGCATTGAGCCGCGTGCCTTCGCAGGCCGGGCAGGCGGTGTCCAGAACATCGTCGGCTTCAGGTTCGGCGAAGCTTTGTTCGCGGCCTTTCTGGTCGTCGTCGCGCACGGAGTCGTCGAACACCTTGCGCTGTTCTTTCGTCAGCTTCACGCCGGTGCCGACGCAGTCCGGGCACCAGCCGTGCTTACTGTTGTAACTGAACAGGCGCGGGTCCAGTTCGGGATACGAGGTGGCGCAGACCGGGCAGGCGCGCTGGGTCGAAAACGCTTCCAGCTTGCCGATGCCTTTGGCGCTCCCGCCCGCCGCCATGACTTCCTGCAAACCGTCCAGCGGCGCGAGAACGTGAACCACGCCTTTGCCGTGTTCCAGCGCGCTGGCCAGCGCGGCGCGCAGTTCGGCTTCGCTCTCGGGCGCGACGTGAATATCGGCAATCGGCAATTCAACCGTGTGCTCTTTAAAACGGTCAATGCGCGGAAAGCCGGTGGTCGGCAAAAACTCGCCATCGACCCGCAGGTGCGTGTAGCCGCGTGGCCGCGCCCAGTCGGCCAGCTCGGTGTAAACGCCTTTGCGGTTGAGCACCAGCGGCGCGAGCAGGCCGATGTGCTGGCCGCGATAGGTTTTCAAAAGCTGCGCGGCAATCGCGTCCAGACTTTGCGGCATGACCGCCGCGCCGTCGTGAATGCAGTGCTGAATGCCCAGCTTGACATACAGCAGGCGCAAAAAGTGCCAGACTTCCGTCGTCGTGCCCACGGTCGATTTGCGCCCGCCGCGTGACAGGCGCTGCTCAATCGCCACCGTCGGCGGAATGCCATAGACGGCATCGACTTCAGGTCGCCCGGCAGGCTGCACGATGCTGCGCGCATAAGCATTGAGCGACTCCAGATAACGCCGCTGGCCTTCGTTGAACAAAATATCAAAGGCCAGCGTCGATTTGCCCGAACCGCTCACGCCTGTGACCACGTTGAACTGGCCGCGTGGAATGTTCACCGACAGGCTTTTGAGGTTGTTTTCTTTCGCGTTGACGATCTGGATCAGGTTGGAAAAAACGGGCCGGGTTTTCCACGCCTTGGGCCGCGCTTCTTCGACTTGGTACACCGCGCTCATCACCTGCTCGTACTCGCGCAGCGCCCGCGCCGTGTGCGACGTGGGATGCTGGCGCACCAGTTCCGGCGGCCCTTCGGCGACCAGCAGGCCACCCGCTTCACCGCCTTCGGGGCCGAGGTCGATCAGCCAGTCGGCGGCGCGGATCACGTCGAGGTTGTGCTCGATGACGATGAGCGAATGCCCGGCTTCCATCAGCCGCCGCAGCGCCCGCATCAGCTTGGCGATGTCGTCAAAATGCAGTCCGGTCGTCGGCTCGTCAAACAAAAACAGCGTGCCGCGTGCCGGGCGTGTCAAGGCCAGCGCCTGACCGTTGGCGCTTTTGGTTTTGCCCGTCGTTTTGCTGGCTTCGGCCAGAAAACCGGCCAGCTTCAAACGCTGGGCCTCGCCGCCCGAGAGTGTGGGCACGGGCTGGCCGAGCTTGACGTACTCCAGCCCCACATCGACGATGGGCTGGAGCACGCGCACGACTTCGCGGTCCTGCGCAAACAGTGCAATAGCTTCGCTCACCGTCAGGTCGAGCACGTCGGCGACGTTGAGCAGCCGGGGTTTCAGGTCGCCAATCGCTTGGCGCGAAATGGTGATTTCGAGGATTTCGGGCCGGTAGCGCTGGCCGTCGCAGTCGGGGCAGCGCAGGTACACGTCGCTTAAAAACTGCATTTCGACGTGTTCAAAGCCCGAGCCGCCGCAGGTCGGGCAGCGCCCGTCGCCGCTGTTGAAGCTGAATTTGGACGCGGTGTAGCTGCGCTGGCGGGCCAGCGGCGCGAGCGCAAACAGCTCGCGCACGGCGTCCCACGCGCCGACGTAGCTGGCCGGATTGGAGCGCGCCGTCTTGCCAATCGGCGACTGATCGACAAACACCACATCCGTCAAATACTCCGCGCCCAGCAGGCGGTCGTGTTGGCCGGGCGTTTCGGTGGCTTTGCCGAAGTGGCGCAGCAGCGCGGGGGCCAGAATGTCCTGCATCAGCGTTGATTTGCCCGAACCGCTCACGCCGGTGACGCACACCAGCCGCTGCAGCGGGAATTCAACGGTGAGGTTTTGCAGGTTGTGGTCGCGTGCGCCTTCCAGAATGAGGCGCGGCGTGTTGTCGGTCACGGCGCGTTTCAGGCCCATGCCAACCTGCTTGCGCCCACCCAGATAAGCGCCGGTCAGCGTGTCGGCGTATTTCATCTCGCCCGGCGTGCCGTCGAAAACGATTTGTCCGCCCTTCTCGCCCGGCCCCGGCCCCATGTCGATCATGCGGTCTGCCGCCAGCATCACCGCCGGGTCGTGCTCGACGACGACCAGCGTGTTGCCCGCATCAACCAGTCGGCGCATGGCCTGCGTGATGCGGCCCATGTCGCGCGGGTGCAGGCCAATCGACGGCTCGTCCAGCACAAACAGCGTGTTGACCAGCGACGTGCCCAGCGCCGTCGTCAGGTTGATGCGCTGCACTTCGCCGCCGGACAGCGTGCGGCTTTGCCGGTCCAGCGTCAGGTAGCCGATGCCGACATCGCACAGGTATTTCAGCCGGGTGCGGATTTCCTCGAACAGCGATTTGAGCGCCTGCATTTCGCCGTAGCGGGCCTCGGGCGCTGCGCCTTCGGCGGAGCGTGTCGCGGGTGGCATGGTGCCGTCGTCTTCGGGTAAACGACGGAAATCGGCAGGTTGCGCCTGAAACGACGCGGCACTGAATCCCAAGTCCTCAAAAAACGCCCGCAGCCGGTCAATCGGCAGGCGCATCAAATCGTGCAGGCACAGGCCCGGCAGGGTTTCCAATTGCTCGCGGCGCCATTGCGCGCCCACGGGCATGAATCGCTGTGCCGGTGACAGCGCTTGATCGGCGGCTTCTTTGCTGCCCAGCCGCCACAGCAGCGGGTCGAGTTTCAGCCGCGCCCCGCCGCAGGCTTCGCACGGCGTGTAACTGCGGTATTTGGACAGCAGCACGCGGATGTGCATCTTGTAAGACTTGCTTTCCAGATACTCAAAAAAGCGCTTCACGCCGAACCAGTGCTGGTTCCATTTGCCATTCCACTGCGGCGAGCCGTTGATGACCCAGGCTTGCTGCTCGGGCGTGAGTTTGGCCCAGGGCGTGTCGCGCGGAATACCTTCGGCCTCGGCATGGCGCATCAGGTCGTCCTGCGCTTCTTGCCAGGCGGGCGTTTGCATGACCTTGACCGCACCAGCGCGCAGCGTGAGCTTGTCGTTCGGAATCACCAGCCCGTAATCGACGCCGATGACGCGGCCAAAACCCCGGCAAACAGGACACGCGCCCATCGCCGAGTTGAAGGAAAACAGCGACGGCGTGGGTTCGGTGTAGCGCAGATCGCTCTCGGGGCAATGCAGGCCGCTGGAAAAACGCCACATCTCTTCTTCCACATACACATTCAGCCGCCCACCGCGTTTCAAGGCCGTTTCAATCGCCTCGATGACGCGGATTTTTTCGGCGCTGCGCAGGCGAAAGCGGTCGGCGACCACATCGAGCAGCTTGTGTCGCCCGGCGGGCGTGTCGATCTCGCGCTCGGCGTGGACGCGGGTAAAACCGCTGGCCGACAGCCACTGCTCAACCTGTTCGGCGCTGACGCTGCCGGGCAGCTCAACCGGGAAAGTCAGCACCAGACGCGGATCAGCGGCGCTGGCCCCCGCGCTGGCCGCTTCGTGTGCGGCGCTGCCCGAGGCGACGGTTTCAAGTTGAGTCGGCCCGGCGGTGAGGCTTTCCGTGCGCGCCAGCAGTTCGGCGTAAATGGATTCGGGCGTGTCGTGGCGCACCGGCAGGGCGGTCTGTTTGTCGAACAGTTGGGAGGCACGGGCGTAGAGCAGTTTTAAATGGTCGTTCAGCTCCGTCATGGTGCCCACGGTCGAGCGCGAGGAGCGCACCGGATTGGTCTGGTCGATGGCGATGGCGGGCGGCACGCCTTCGACACGGTCCACGGCGGGCTTGTCCATACGGTCGAGAAACTGGCGGGCGTAGGCCGAAAAGGTCTCGACATAACGCCGCTGGCCTTCGGCAAACAGCGTGTCGAACACCAAACTGGACTTGCCCGAGCCGCTGGGGCCGGTGACCACCGTCAGCTCGCCGGTGCGGATGTCCAGGTCAATGTTTTTGAGGTTGTGCTGGCGCGCCCCGCGAATGCGGATGGTTCCTTGGGACATCTTTGAAGGCCTTTTCTGAAGAAGTCAAGGATTCTAGGAGCGGGCCCGCCGCGCCGCTGACCCCGCCGAATTGACCCCAAAGCACGCATTCAGTGCCTCGGCCCCATTTCAGCGCAGCGTCATGCGCGCCCCCTGATTGAAGACAAAAGCGTGCTCGCCATGTTCCTGTCCTTCGGCACGCCCCACACCGAGGCCATCATTTGCAGCTATTGCACCGCAGTTTTCAAAATCCAACGCGCAGGCAGTGGCTCTGATCGCCGCCGGGCAAACCGTCATTGATGGCGTGAAGGGCTTGCGTGCAACGGGCTCAAAAGCGCAGGTCGTCATTTTGTCGTTCAACGCTTCGACCCGTTTGATCAAAAACCTAGGCAACAACGCTTCTGGCGTGATCGTCACGCAGGTTCTTCCTTACGAGCACTCGATCCGCCACTACCCGCTCGTCACGGAAGCCCAGGAACTGGCCAAAGCCAAGGGCATCAACGATGTCAGCCCGGTGATGCTCGAAAGCCTGCGCCGGGCAGGCGCCAAGCCCAGCCGCGAAAAAATTCAGGCGGCGCTCGAAGGCATGCAAAAGTTCGATATTGGCGGTCTGGAAGTGAGCTACAGCCCGAACGACCACAGCGGCCTGGATTTTGCCGACCTGTCCATCGTCGGCAAAGATGGCAAATTCAAGCGTTGATCAGTCGTTGGCGTAAATATCGACATCCTTGGTTTCCTTCAGAAACAAGGTGCCGATGACAAAGCTGGCCGCCGCAATCAGCACCGGATACCACAGGCCGGTGTACATATTGCCGGTCTGCGCCACGATGGCAAACGCCGTCGTCGGCAGCAGGCCGCCGAACCAGCCATTGCCGATGTGATACGGCAGGCTCATCGAGGTGTAGCGGATGCGAGTCGGAAACAGCTCGACCAGCATGGCGGCAATCGGGCCATAGACCATCGTCACCAGCAGCACCAGATAAAACAGCAGGGCCGTCACCTTGAGCTTGTCCACCTTGGCTGGATCGGCTTGCACCGGGTAGCCGGCAGCCTTGAGATCATCGGCAACCAAGCGCCTGAAAGCGGCGTCTTTCCTGCGCGCGTCTTCGGCACCCAATCCTTTGATGCTGTAGCTGGTGATCTGTGTGCTACCAATCTGGATGCGCGCCAGCGTGCCCGCCGGAGCGTCAACATTGTCGTAACTGACGGAAGCGTCCGCCAGCACCTGTTTGGCAACGTCGCACGAGCTGGTGAACTTGGCTGCGCCGGTTGGGTTGAACTGGAAAGAGCATTCCTCCGGGTCCGCCATCACCACCACCTTGTTCATCACTTGGGCGGCGGCCAGCTCGGGATTGGCCGCTGCCGTCAGCGCGCCAAACACCGGAAAGTAAGTCAGCGCCGCCAGCAGGCAGCCAGTCATGATGATGGGCTTGCGACCAATCCGGTCAGACAGCGCACCAAACACCAAAAAGAAAGGCGTTCCCAGCATCAGCGAATAAGCCACCAAAATGCTGGCGGTGAAAGCGTCCACCTTGAGCGCCTGGGTCAGGAAAAACAGCGAATAAAACTGCCCCGAATACCAGACCACCGCCTGACCCGCCGTCAGCCCCAGCAGCGCCAAAATCACCACCTTGAGGTTTTTCCACTGGCCAAAGGATTCGGCTACCGGCGTTTTGGAGGTGCGCCCTTCGGACTTCATCTTGCGAAAGGCGGGCGACTCGTTCAGCGTCAGGCGGATATAGACCGACACGGCGAGCAGCAAAATCGACACGATAAAAGGAACGCGCCAGCCCCAATCGGCAAAAGCGGCCTCGCCGACGGCGGTGCGCACGCCCAAAATGATCAACAGGCTCAAAAACAGGCCCAACGAGGCTGTCGTTTGTATCCAGGCGGTGTAGGCGCCACGCTTGCCGCGCGGGGCGTGCTCGGCCACATAGACCGCTGCGCCGCCGTATTCGCCGCCCAGCGCCAGCCCCTGCAGCATGCGCAGGCCGATCAAAATGACCGGCGCGGCCACGCCAATCGAGTCATAGCTGGGCAGCAGCCCGACGATAAAAGTGGACAGCCCCATGATGACGATAGTGACCAAAAAGGTGTATTTACGCCCAATCATGTCACCTAGGCGGCCAAACACCAGCGCGCCGAAAGGCCGCACGATGAAGCCAGCAGCAAACGCCAACAGCGCAAAAATAAAAGCCGACCCGGCATCAAGCCCGCTGAAAAACTGCCGGGCAATAATCGCCGCCAGAGAGCCATAGAGGTAAAAGTCATACCACTCAAACACCGTTCCTAACGAGGAAGCAAATATGACCTTTCGTTGCTCCGCTGTCATCGGTCTGTCATTTACTTCTACAGCCATATTTCTCTCTTTTGGTTTTTCTTGGGGATTTATTCATGCCGCCCTGGCAACTATCTGCTTTGACTATCTGGGGCGGCGCTGACCGGATTCTGACGTTGCCGCCACCGGATTTAGCGCCAAACTGAACACCAACTTACAACCCAAGCGTTAACCCTTAGTAATAATTTCCTAATGCAATAAATTCGGAAGAAATTCCTTCAGGCCAGTGATTTTGCGCATGATCACCAAGGGAAAGTCCCTAGTCATTTGCACAGTCAAAGTAAGGACTTGGTCAGCCCCCCCTCCCAGAATTCACCTCCTGCAACGCCTGTCCTAGGCTGTTGTGATGACCAACTACCCACGTCGGAGGAGATGTATGAGTGATCCTGTCAGGGTTGATCCCATGGTGGCCAAAATCGAGGCCAACCCAAAATACCACGAGCTTCGCAGAAAGCGCAATGTTTTCGGCTGGTCCATGACCGCCCTGATGATGGTGGTTTATTACGGCTATATCGCCTTGATTGCCTTTGACAAGCCTTTTCTGGCCCAACGCATTGGCGATGGCGTCACTTCGCTGGGTATTCCCATTGGCCTGGGCGTGATTATTTTCACCATCGCCATTACCGGCATTTATGTTCGTCGCGCTAACGACGAATATGACCGTTTGACCGCTGAAATTCTGAAAGAGGCTTCCAAATGAAGGCTGGACTCCAATTCCTGCTGGCGCTGATGGCGCTGCTCGCCGCAGCCGCCGCGCAAGCTGCTGGCGCTGACCTGGGACAGGTTGACAAGCAGCCCACCAACTGGGTGGCGATCGGCATGTTCGGCATGTTCGTGGTGGGAACGCTGTTCATCACCAAGTGGGCCGCCTCCAAGACCAAATCCGCTGCTGACTTCTACACCGGCGGTGGCGGCATCACCGGCTTTCAAAATGGCCTGGCCATTGCTGGCGACTACATGTCAGCCGCTTCCTTCCTGGGCATTTCCGCCGCCGTGATGGCCTCTGGCTATGACGGCCTGATCTACTCGATCGGTTTTCTGGTCGGCTGGCCCGTCATCACCTTCCTGATGGCCGAGCGCCTGCGCAACCTGGGCATGTTCACCTTTGCCGACGTGGCCGGTTACCGCTTCCAGCAAAAACCGATCCGCATTTTTGCGGCGTCTGGCACGCTGGTCGTGGTTGCGTTCTACCTGATCGCGCAAATGGTTGGTGCCGGTTCGCTGATCAAGTTGCTGTTCGGTCTGGACTACTACCTGGCAGTGATTATTGTCGGCGCGCTGATGATGATTTACGTGCTGTTTGGCGGCATGACGGCCACCACCTGGGTGCAGATCATCAAGGCCTGCCTGTTGCTGTGTGGTGTGACCTTCATGGCCTTCATGGTGATGTCAAACTTCGGCTTCAGCTTTGAAGCGCTGTTTGCCGCTGGCGTCAAGGTGAAAACCGATCTGGCTATCAACGGCGGCAAGACCGCTGTAGAAGCAGCCGCCATCGGCCAGTCGCTGATGGGTCCTGGCGGCTTCATCAAAGACCCGATTTCTGCCATCTCCTTCGGTATGGCACTGATGTTCGGTACCGCTGGTCTGCCACACATCCTGATGCGCTTCTTCACGGTGCCAGATGCCAAGCAAGCGCGTAAATCCGTGCTGTGGGCAACCACCTGGATTGGCTACTTCTACATCCTGATTTTCATCATCGGTTTTGGCGCGATCACCATGGTGCTGACCAACCCTGAATACGCTG
>Ga0302213_1000600_pt1 | contig 19674 bp, 18 predicted proteins | sample II_Fen_N1_2_FD_194583 | JGI IMG/M metagenome (GOLD analysis project Ga0302213, IMG submission 194583) | Peat permafrost microbial communities from Stordalen Mire near Abisko, Sweden - II_Fen_N1_1 | ecosystem: Environmental > Terrestrial > Soil > Wetlands > Permafrost | place: Sweden: Abisko... | reverse complement strand
TTGTAGCCCAAAACCCAGTTTTTCAACTCTTTTACTTTGCGCATTTGAACTTCGGCAGTCTTGGAATCGTCCCAAAAACCCGGAACCTGCGTGCGCAATTCTTCTTCTTCAATTTGGATTAATTTCGTATCGACGTCAAAGATACCTCCTCAACGCGGACTCGCGCTCCAACACATTTTTTAGTTGGTCTATCGTTATCATTTAATAGATTTTTAGTCCCCAACCCCCAACGAGGGATTTAGAGATAGTTTATGTAATTATTTAGTTTTATCGAAAGAGTCTAACTTTAGCGAAGTTTAAAACTTTGCTAAAGTTGCTTTTTTTAAAAGAAAAAACAAGGTGTAAATACCGCTACAAAGCCGACTCCAAAACCAGCTAAAACTTGTGCAGGATTGTGCGCTTTCAGTTCGAGTCTAGACAAAGCTACCAATGCCGAGATGACCAGAATAATGACAAACAGCCACATCGGATTTAAAGCCATGCGGTAGCAAACTCCAAAAACAGAACCACACAAACCACCCACTCCGGCCATGTGGGCACTGATTTTCCATTTCAGATTAATCAGCACAATGATGAAAATGGATACGGCCGATCCCATTCCCATGGCTACAATAAACGTAGGGAACAACAACGTCCGCCACATGAATAACGCCCAGAAAACGTAGGCCATAAACGAGAACAGGTATGGCATGGTGCGCTCTTCTTTTTTGGAAATAAACAAATCGTTTACCTCGCCGCGTTTCATCATAAAAAGGATGGGCACAGCCGGTAAAATGCCTGTGAAAAGCAACGTGCCGATAATAGCCACCCACCGCCAAAGCGAAGACATCGTTGAAAAAACGTCCATGTTCATAAGCAGAATCATGGCAAATGTTGGTATCAACAGCGGCTGAAATACCAGCGAGATTATTTTGTAAAAAGTTTTCATTTTCAATTCTTTTTGTCGATCGGCACTACCAACTAAATACTGCTTACTGCCGACTATTTTTTAAATTTCCTTCCTCATTCGCGCCACCGGGATATTCAGTTGCTCGCGGTATTTAGCCACGGTGCGGCGGGCAATGATATAGCCCTTTGTTTTCAATACATCCGCCAGTGCATCGTCGTTCAGCGGTTTGTGTTTATCCTCGTTATCAATGCAATCCTGAAGAATTTTCTTGATTTCGCGGGTGGAAACTTCTTCGCCGGAGTCGTTGGTCATGGATTCGGAGAAAAAATATTTCACTGGGAAAATACCAAACTCGGTTTGAATATATTTGCTGTTGCTTACGCGCGAAATGGTCGATATATCGTACCCCGTAATATCGGCAATGTCTTTCAGAATCATTGGTTTCATAAACGTGTCATCGCCTTCGATAAAGAACTCGCGCTGAAAATTCACAATAGCAATCATCGTTGTAAGCAGTGTTTGTTGCCGTTGCTTGATGGCGTCAATAAACCAACGCGCCGAGTCTATCTTTTGTTTCACAAACATCACCGCATCCTTCATCTCTTTGCTTTGATTCTGCTTATGTCCGGCATAATCCTGAAACATTTCGTTGTAAGTGCTGCTCACCCTCAGTTCAGGGACATTGCTGTTATTCAACGAAACTGAAAGCTGACCTTCATCGTTTTCCAGAATAAAATCGGGGACAATGGTTGCCATCGATTTTTCCAGAATATTTCCATCCCATGAGTTTCCAGGCTTCGGATTGAGGTGAATAATCTCGTTCATCACCTTTTTCAGCAACACATCGTCCATATTGAGTCCGCGCTGAATTTTATCAAAATGTTTTTTCGAGAATTCTTCAAAATAATCCTTGATAACCTCGATAGCCAGCTTTACGGGCTTGGAAGTTTCTTTTCGTTCCAATTGCAACAACAGGCATTCCTGCAGGTTCGATGCGCCTACTCCGGCCGGATCGAGCTGGCGAACGAGCTTGATGATGCGATACATTTCGTCGTCGGTGGTTTGCACTCCGGCTTGAAAAACAATATCGTCCACCATGGCTTCGGGCGTACGTCGCAAGTAACCTTCTTCATCAATGTTTCCAATCACATATTCGGTGAGCAGTCGCTCGTGCTCCGATAAATGCAGCAAGCCCACCTGATCTTCCAGAAATTCATGAAAAGTCAGACCTACTGAAAATGGAATATCCTCGTATTTGTCGTCTTTCGATGCGTTGTTGGCTTTCAACTTGTAATCGGGAATATCGTCGTCGGCCATGTATTCAACCGGATCAAAATCATCATTGTTACCGCCGTCATCTATACTCAAATCATCCATTTCCTCGGTTTCTTTTTCCGATTCGGCTCCTTCCTCCAACGCCGGATTCTCCTCCAGTTCTTGACGTATGCGCTCTTCCAACTCCAAAGTCGGCACTTCGAGCATTTTGATAACCTGAATCTGCGCAGGTGAGAGTTTTTGTTGTAACTTTTGTTGTAATTGCTGTTTTAACATAACTGAAAAAATAGTCGGCTATTCGCCAATTATTGAGCGCAAAGATACGTTTTTTTTAGGAGATAGGAAAGTGAAATGCGGTAGCATACAATTTTGAGACAAGGAATTTAACGACCAATTGTGTCTTGCGGTTTTACACGCAACTTTAAATACTGCAATTAAAAATTATGAGACTTGCTTTCTACCATCCACCAAATTTATACTTTGCGCTTACCCATTTTCCCGAATAAAATCCGTAGTTTTGTAATTCAATTTTTGTAGGGTAGAGACGCATGGCCATGCGTCTCTACAATTACAACCATGCGTTTCTACGTTTACAGCCATGCGTCTCTGCAAAATAATTGATAAATATGATTGACCAACCTACCATTGACCGAATAACCGACGCTGCACAGATTCAGGATGTAGTGGGCGATTACGTTACCCTGCGGAAACGCGGGGTGAACCTGTTGGGGTTGTGTCCTTTTCATAACGAGAAAACGCCTTCGTTTACCGTGTCGCCTGCCAAGGGCATTTTTAAATGTTTCGGTTGCGGCAAGGGCGGTAACTCGGTGCACTTTATCATGGAGCACGAGCAGATTTCGTACTACGAAGCGCTAAAATACCTGGCCAAAAAGTATAATATTGAGGTTCAGGAACGCGAACTTTCCGACGAAGAAATGGCTGTGCGCAACGATCGCGAAAGCATGTTTCTGGTCAATGATTTTGCACAAAAACATTTTTCGCATACGCTTCACAACCATATCGATGGGAAATCCATCGGGCTCAGCTATTTCCGCGAACGGGGTTTCCGCGACGATATTATCGCCAAATTCCAGCTCGGCTACAGCCTCGATCAGCGCGATGCATTTACGCAGTCTGCCATCAAAGCCGGTTACAACAAAGATTACCTGATTAAAACCGGGCTTACGCTCGAAGGAGATAACAATTACCTCGGCGACCGTTTCCGCGGGCGCGTGATGTTTCCGGTTCATTCACTTTCGGGCAAGGTGGTGGCGTTTGGCGGTCGTATCCTCAAAAAGGACGACAAGATGGCGAAGTACGTCAACTCGCCCGAATCGGAAATTTACCACAAAAGCAACGAACTGTACGGCATCTATTTTGCCAAACAGGCCATTGTAAAACAAGACCGTTGTTTCTTGGTGGAAGGTTATACCGACGTTATTTCCATGCACCAAAGCGGCATTGAAAACGTGGTGGCTTCGTCGGGTACGTCGCTTACTCCGGGGCAAATCCGGCTGATTCACCGCTTTACCGAAAACGTAACCGTTATTTACGACGGCGATGCGGCGGGTATCAAAGCCTCCATTCGGGGTATTGATCTTTTGCTCGAAGAGGGACTAAATATTAAAGTATTGCTCCTGCCCGATGGCGATGACCCCGATTCATTTGCCCGCAAAACCAATGCATCCGACTTTATTGAATATGTCAATCAAAACGCATCCGACTTTATTCGTTTCAAAACCAATTTGTTGTTGGCCGATGCTGGTAACGACCCGGTGAAACGTGCCGGACTGGTGCTTGACATTGTACGAAGCATAGCCATTATCCCTAACTCGGCCATTCGTGGGGAGTATGTGAAAGATTGCAGCACGTTGCTCAATGTGGACGAGCAAATGCTTTACTACGAAATCAACAAACTCAAAAGTACTGAGCAAGAAAAAATCGCTACGCGCCGACAAACGGAAACGACCAACACCCCTTCCAACGAGGAAAGTGACAGCATCGTAACCCGCATAACTTCTTCGTCCAAATTTGAAGCGCAGGAAAGAAACATCCTTCAAGTGCTTGTGAAATATGGCGAATCAGCCTTGTATCATACCGAAGAGGAACCCCCCCGACCTGTAAGTGTCGGGGATTATATAATTTCGGAACTTGACCAGGACAATATCGTTTTTGGCAATGCCATTCATGCCCTGATGATTGAAGAATACAAGATTCACCATACTCTGGAAAATTTTGCTGCCGAACGCTTTTTCCTGTATCATCCCAATGGACAAATCAGCATATTGGCAGCCGATTTGATTTCGGAGAAATACACCCTCAGCCGTATTCATTCCAAAATTAAAAAGGTGGAATCGGACCTTGACCGACTGATAGAACTGGTTCCCCGCGTGGTGTTTGAATTCAAAAACTCGCTGATTCTGGACTTGATAAAACAAAAACTATTGTCGTTGAAAGCCGCCGGTGAATCCAAAAACAACGCCCTGGTAGATCAGATTATGGAGGAAATGAAGCAACTGGACGAGGTAAAGAAACAACTTTCGAAAAAGTTGGGAGAGCGAATTATTATAAAGCTATAAAAAAACAGTTGAGGGAATAAATGAAATTTAAATATACATTAATTACCAGTGTTTTACTTTCATTTCTGGGCATATATGTTAAGGCGGAAATTGTAGAAAAAGCAGATACTACTTCTGTGTTAATGGCATTATGTGTTTTTCCTGTACCGATGTTTATTTTTTGTGTTTTAAATAGCTTATTGTTGAAAATTGGCGAAAAAATTAAAACAATTCCACTTCTTTGGGTTCTATCAATAATACCGGTTATTCTTTTTTTACTGTTGTCTATTTTTGAAGGAATCCCCATTCCTTATTTTGAAAGTGATATGTCATTTTTGGGATCAATAGGATTAATAACAATCGGAATAGTTAATCTAATTTGGGGAATTTTACAAACACGAAAACAGTTAATATCTCACATAAAGTAATACTGGATTTATCAAACCACTTAATCTATATGTTTTTATTCGACCAAATCATTTTCGGACCCATTCACAGCCGTCGGCTGGGGCTTTCGCTGGGTGTAAACCTGTTGCCTATTGACGCTAAAATCTGTTCGTTCAACTGTATTTACTGCGAGTGCGGCTACAATACCACCATGCAGGAATCGCCCATTCCCACAAGGGAACAGGTACGCTTCACCCTCGAAGCCAAGTTGAAGGAAATGGTTGCCGAAGGACAAATTCCGGATGTAATTACTTTTGCCGGAAATGGTGAACCTACGCTCCATGCCGAGTTCGAAGGCATTATTGACGATACGATTGCTTTGCGGGATACCTATTACCCAACGGCTAAAGTGAGCGTTTTGTCCAATTCCACCCGCATTCATAAACCGAATGTTTTCAGGGCATTGAACAAGGTTGACAACAATATTCTGAAATTCGATTCGGCCATCGACCGCACCATGAAACTGATGGATTGCCCCGTTGGGAAAGACCTCAACGTAGCCTGGTTTATCGAGCATTTAAAGAAATTTGAAGGTCGGTTGATTATCCAAACCATGTTTCTGCGTGGAGAATTTAAAGGCGAAAGCTTCGACAATACCACCAACGAAGAAGTGACTGCCTGGCTTAATGCTTTATCCGAAATAAAACCGCAACAAGTGATGATTTACAGCCTCGACCGGGAAGCCCCCACCAAAACGCTTCAAAAAGTGAGTGTCGATGAGCTAAATATCATTGCCGATAGAGCCCGTAAGCTGGAATTTGACGTTTCGGTGGCGGGGTAAAATCTGTCTATCAAACCTCAAAGAGTGCTTTAGCACCTTTGAGAGTTTGTTGGTTTATAAACATAAACTCTTTTAGGTGCTTCGCACTCTAAAAGGTTTCTATTTTGACTTTATGAAGATATTAATCTGTCCGCTAAACTGGGGATTAGGTCACGCCACGCGCTGTGTACCCATTATCCGAAAATATCACAACGAAGGAAACGAGGTGGTAATTGTTGCCGACGGTCATCCACTCAAATTTCTGAAACAGGAATTTCCTTCGCTCAGATTCATTGAGTTTCCGTCTTATTCGGTGTATTATTCTGCCGGAAAGTCGCAGGTTGGAGCTATGATTTTCAACTTTCCGAATATCGTCTCCGGCATTATTCGGGAGCACTTCTGGCTAAAAGACTTATTGCAATCCGAACATTTTGATTTGATAATTTCCGACAATCGCTTCGGACTTTGGAACAAGCGCGTTCGTTCAGTTTATATAACTCATCAGTTGATGGTAAAAATGCCGGTGAATTTGAAATTCCTCGAACCCTTGGTTCATCGGATTCACAAAGCTTTTATTAACCAATACGATGAATGCTGGATTCCCGATCGTGCTGAAAAAGGCGGATTATCCGGTGATTTGGCACATCAATATCCATTACCCCGCAACGCACGTTTTATCGGAGCACTTTCGCGGTTTAACGGAATGGAAACTACCGAACCTATCAAAGAGTATAAAATCGTAGCAGTTGTTTCGGGAGTGGAGCCGCAACGAACTATTTTTGAAGATAGTTTAATTCAGAAATATAAAAATTATGCGGAGAAAGTGCTTATCGTTCGGGGATTGCCCGGCGAGGTTACGGGGGAAAAGATAATCGGAAGCATTACATTTGCCTCACATTTGTCCGATTCGGAATTAGCAGCCGTTTTACTTGGAGCCACCAAAATCATTTGCCGTTCGGGGTATTCGAGCATTATGGATTTGGATGCATTGAATTGTCTAGACAAAGCTGAATTGATTCAAACTCCGGGACAAACGGAGCAAGAATACCTTTATTCAATTCATTAAAAAATCTATTGTAAATTATAGAAGAACTATCTTCCTGTAGGCGAACCCCAGTGGTTACTATATGTAAAACGAAACCCCATGCAACTTAAACGTTGCATGGGGTTTTTGATAGTGGTTTGTGCTATTAGTGGGAACGCGACTTTAGGTCGTATTCGGACTTTTATTATTCTATTTCAGTAAATTTGCTTCAGCTTCCTTTACATTTTTGAAAGTAAACTGACTCAGAATGTCATCGCGGTAAATACGAATCTTGTCGTTACACAAGTTGCCGATGCTTCCTTGATGGGTGTGATTTACCGTTTTGTTGGGTTTAAAGTTTCCGGCTTCAATTTCCAGTCCAACTTGTTTGTATGCATCGCGGAAAGGAACGCCGGACGATGCCAGTCGATTCACTTCTTCCACGCTGAACAGGTAATCATACCGTGAATCTTTCAGAATGTTGTGGTTGACTTCCACTTGCGCCATCATCATGGCTGTCATTTCCAGGCAATCGGTCAATTCGGCAAATGCCGGAACAAACACTTCTTTGATTATCTGCAAATCGCGGAAGTAGCCCGATGGCAAATTGTTGGTTATCATCATGATTTGCTGCGGAACAGCTTGTAACTTATTGCATTTGGCTCGGGTAAGTTCAAATACATCCGGATTCTTTTTGTGCGGCATAATGCTCGATCCGGTGGTAAATTTATCAGCTAATTTAATAAAGCCAAAATTTTGCGAAGTGTACATGCAGGCATCAAAAGCCAGTTTAGCTACGGTAGCCGCTACGCTTGCCAGCGCGTTAGCCACGGTGCGTTCCATTTTGCCACGTCCCATTTGAGCATAAACCACGTTGTAGTTCATGGTGTCAAATCCCAGCAAGTCCGTAGTCAGTTGGCGGTTGAGTGGAAATGACGATCCGTAGCCGGCAGCCGAGCCCAACGGGTTACGGTTGGTTATTTTCCATGCTGACAAAAGTAATTGCAAATCATCGGCCAAGCTCTCGGCATACGCTCCAAACCAAAGTCCAAACGAGGAGGGCATGGCCACCTGTAAGTGTGTGTAACCAGGCAGCAACACGTCTTTGTATTTATTACTTTGTGATATTAACACTTCGAACAGTTCATTGACAGCCGACACCGTTTTTTCAATTTCGGCTCGGGCAAAGAGTTTTAAATCGACCAAAACCTGGTCGTTGCGCGACCGTCCGCTGTGGATTTTCTTTCCTACATCGCCCAGTTTGCGGGTCAACAGCATTTCTACCTGCGAATGAACATCTTCAACGCCTTCTTCAATTTCAAATTCTCCTTTTTCGGCCAGTTGGTAGATGTTTTTCAATTCGCTGAGAAGAGAGTCCAGTTCATCGGCTTGAAGCAAACCCACGGATTCCAACATACGGATATGCGCCATTGAACCCAATACGTCGTACTTAGCCAAAAACACGTCCATTTCCCGGTCGCGACCAACTGTAAACGCTTCAATTTTAGCATCTACTTGTGTGCTTTTTTCCCAAAGTTTTGCCATAGGTTTTATGATTTATCAGTTGTTTCATTATGCTGTATAAATCCGATTTTTCTGCGGGGTTTTGTACCACAATTATTGGATGATTGTAATTAAACTTCCAAGGCGTAAACTAACTGTTAATTATTGTTGAAAAAATTGGATATCACATTATGTGATGTCCAATTTGAAAAATTGTTATTTGCTTAGTGTTTCTGCAATTAAATCGGCAATTGAATTAACGCCTTCTTTCAGTTTTTTGTCCACCATCATTTTTATCATCATGGGCAAATCGGCTTTCACAGTCAGTTTCATGCGGGTGTCGTTTTCAGCAACTGCTTTTAATTGAATCCAAACACTTACTTCCACGGGCGCATTAACCGAGACAAGTTTGATGGTTTTAAAAGGTTCGCGCTCCAAAACACGGAAGCCCATTTTGCCAAATCCTTCTACCACGAAACTGCAACTGTCTGAATCGAACTCGAGGTCTTGAGCTTTATCTTTCAGCGACGGATTTTCTTTTACTTTTTCCAGATTTTTCAGATCGCTCAGAATACCAAAAACCACTTCTTCGTTCGAAGAAATGGCCTTTATATCACTTTCGTATGTTGTCATATATTTATTTAGGATTTATTTCTTTACGATGTACAATTTGAAATCTTGATTCAAATATCGTAAATTTAATTATTTATTCCGTTTTCCAGGTCGATGGGCTTCTGCGCCATTCCTGTAACGTTTCAATGTCCTCGGCAGCAATATAATTGGTGGCCAATGCTTCATTTAGAACTGCATCGTAGTTACACAAGGTAGTCAATTTTACTTTGGCGGCTTTGAATTTTTCTTCGGCTACCGGGAAGCCGTAAGTGAAAATTGCCAGCATTCCAAGCACTTCCGAGCCGTCTTTGCGAATTGCTTCTACTGCTTTCAGGCTGCTTCCTCCAGTCGAGATAAGGTCTTCAATAACCACCACTTTTTGTTTTGGTTTCAAATCGCCTTCAATCAGGTTTTCCAATCCGTGATCTTTCGGTGTGGCACGGATATAAACGAAGGGCAGTCCCAGCAAATCAGCCACCAACGCACCCTGTGCAATGGCACCGGTTGCTACGCCGGCAATCACTTCCACGTCGGGATACATTTCCAAAATCAATCGGGCAAGTTCCACTTTTATAACGTTGCGGGTTTGTGGATACGAAAGGGTTTTGCGGTTGTCGCAATATATAGGTGAGTTCCAGCCCGAAGCCCAAATAAACGGATTGTTGGGTTGTAACTTAACCGCTTTTATTTTAAGCAATCTTTCGGCTATACTTTTTTCTAATGTTTTCATTTTGAGAGAATTTAATATTTAGCAAACAATAAAATTTTTATCCAGATAATATTTCTGCAAAAGTACGCAAACTAGTTGGGAATAGAAACACAACGAAGCATATTCTAAAACACTTTTTCAATTTTAAAATTGCAACGAATCGTATTAAAAAACAATATTCACAAAAATGATGGAGCTAAAAATGCATCTTCAATATGCTCAATTTTAAATGATTGCCCGTGTGGCATGGCAGAAATCACATCGAAACGGGTTTCACCCTGCCAGTCGAATTGAAAAATATATTCGTGGGTAGCGTTAATAATATTCCTGATTTTCTTTTTGGTAATGGCTTCTTTGGGATGTTCAAAGGTTTCGGTGGAGCGAGTTTTCACTTCCACCACGATGAGCATTCCGTCTTTTTCGGCCACAATGTCGAGTTCCAATTTTCCTTCGGCTCCCGAGGAGGTGGTGTTATGCCAGTTGGTGTGGCGAATGTGATAGCCTTTAGACCGTAGGTAAGCCTGTGCATATTCCTCACCAAGATTGCCTAATTCATTGTGTTGTGCCATAATTCCGATTGCTATTTCGTTGAACCAAAAAACAAATATACAGTTTTTTGTTATATTCTCGTTAAAATCAAGAAGATAATATTATTTTTGTACCGGTTTAAACACTCCTTATGGCAAAAAAGAACACTATTCCGGCTTCGCAACGCAATTCACTTCGCACAAACCGACAAATATTTACACTCAATGATGAAGAAAATAAGGCTCTAAATCGTTACATCACAAAATATAAGGTGAAAAATAAATCAAAATTTATCCGCGAAACTTTAATGATTGCCATCATTCGGAAACTGGAAGAAGATCACCCGACCTTATTTGATTGATTCACCTTTTTTAGCCGAAGGGTTGCGCTGTTTTTTTATTAAACGTTTAAATTTCCCAAAATTATGGAATATATACTTGCCATATTGGCGTTAATTGTAGGATTTTTAGTGGCCTGGTTTATCAGCTCGCGCAAATTATCGGAGCAACGATTGGTTTTTGATTCGGCTCAAAAGGAAGTTTTAATTGCTCAAAATGAGGCGGAAAAGCAAAAGTCGGTAGCGCTGGAGACACTTCGGATAAAATCGGAGGAAATTCAGCGGTTGCAGCAGGAACTCACTTTACAGCTCGAATTAGCCAATAATCGTGGCATAGAAGTTGCAACGCTTAAAACCGTAAATGAAAATTTAGCCGAAAAACTCGAAAATAAGAAGAGTGAAATCGAAAATATGCAAAAAAGACTAACAGTTGAATTTGAAAATATTGCACAGAAAATACTGAAGGAACGTTCGGATGAGTTTTCGATGTCAAATCATAAAAACCTGAGTGAGATTCTGAATCCGTTAAAGGAACGTATTCAGGATTTTGAGAAAAAGGTTGATGAGACATATAAAAATGAATTGCGCGATAAAATCAGTTTGAGCGAAGAGGTGAAAGCCCTTGCCCGTCTGAATACGCGCATAAGCGAAGAAGCCAACAACCTGACCAAAGCGTTGAAAGGAGATGTGAAAAAACAGGGAAACTGGGGCGAAGTGATTTTGGAACGCGTACTCGAACGGTCGGGATTGACAAGAGGACAGGAATATGAACGCGAAGTGGTGGTGGATGGAGCAGATTCGAGCGTTCAACGTCCGGATGTGATTATTCATTTGCCTGACAACAAACATATTATTATCGATTCTAAAGTTTCGTTGGTGGCTTACGAGCGTTTGATGTCAGCTGAAACGGAGGAACTTCGCGTGGCGTATTTGAAAGATCATATCAATTCGTTGAGAAGCCACGTGAAATTGCTGAGCGAAAAAAATTATCAGAATGCACAGAACCTGAATACGCCTGATTTTGTGTTGATGTTTTTGCCTATCGAAGCTTCGTTTTCGGTAGCGGTGCAGGGCGACAGCGATATTTTTGCGTATGCCTGGGAACGAAAAATAGTGATTGTGAGTCCTACGACTTTGCTGGCAACCTTGCGAACCATTTCTTCCATTTGGAAACAGGAAAACCAAACCAAGAATGCGCAGGAAATTGCCCGGCTGAGTGGAGCGTTGTATGATAAATTTATAGGATTTGCCGAAGATATGGCTAAAATAAAAACCAATATCGACCGCACTTCCAACTCGTTTGACGACGCGATGAAAAAAATGAAAGATGGCTCGGGAAACATAATCCGCACAGCCGAAAAAATAAAAGAGCTAGGTGCAAAAACAGGAAATAAATCGTTGCCAACAGGCTTTGAAAATTATTAATAAAAAAATAGCACGTGAGATTAGCTGAAATAAATGTTAATTATATGAAGTTTAAAATATTTAGTTTAGTTGTTTTTTTATTTGTAGTAATAAATTTGCAAGCGGTTAATCCCGCTATGCAATTCGCATCCAATTCTTCAGCCCATCATTTGAATATCGATAGCTTGATGCAAACATCAATGAATGATACAGTTGCCAAACACAAACCGGTAACAAGAATCAGTAAATCAAACTTTAGAAAGTTATCAAAAAATGCCATTCCACAACCAGTAAAATCTTTAGTCAATCCGATTGTTGTTCGCCCTGTCGATATGGTTGCTCATTTCAGATTGCCCGACGAGATTCCTCCCGTGAAGGTTGATTCATTGCTCTTATTGGCCAATCCATTTTTTATAGAGTTGGTTTACAATGGTTTGCCGTTGAGTTTGAATGCCAATACCCAAACCGAATTGAAAAATCTGATTTACGGAACCAAAAACAGTAATAATTCATTGACCTTGACTGAAGAAAATAAGCTTTCGCCCGAAGAGATAGTTATACAACTCAGGGACTCTGCTCGAAACCAAATAACCCGAAAGGCAGCGGACTTATACATAATGACTTTCAGGGATTTGCCTAATTCGCGAAATAGCAGTATTTATATTGAAAAAGGAAATTCTTCCAAAATTCAATTGATAAATGTGGATGATGCTCCGAGGAAGCAGTCAAGATTTGAAATTAAAAACCCAAAAATTGGTCCATGGTTCTATAAATTGAATTCGTTGGCTCAATTTTCAGAGAGTGTGATTTCACCCAACTGGTATCAAGGCGGTAACTCAAACCTTGCAGTGCTTGGTATTTTGAGCGGGCAACTTAGTTACGACAATAAAAAAAGCATTCAATGGGATAACACAGCCGAATGGCGGATGGGTTTCAACTCAGTTGCCGGTGATACCATTCACGGATTGAGTACCAATGACGACGTGCTGAAAATCAATAGTAAGCTGGGTATAAAGGCTGCGGGAAACTTTTTCTATAGTGGTTCGGTCGATTTTTCGACTCAGTTTTTCAGTAGCTACAAAGGTATAAATTCATACGAACTGAAGGCTGCATTTTTGGCTCCGGTGCGCTTAAACATAAGTGCTGGTCTGGATTATAAATACGATAAAATTTTCTCACTCATGGTTTCTCCTTTTTCGTACAAGTATATATTTGTCAATCCGGTGGTTGAAAGTGCAACCGGCAAACAAATCGACCCGAATCTTTTTGGTATAAAAACGGGGCAAAATGTACTGAGCGAAGTGGGTAGTTCCATAAAGGCGACTTATTCAGCACCCATTACCAACGAAATACAGATGGATTCTAAATTTTCGTTTTACACGAACTATCAAAAGGTGGAAATTGACTGGGAAATTGTAGCAAATATGAGTATTAATCGCTATTTGTCAACTCGTATTTCGTTGAATCCGAGGTATGATAACACGGTGATTGAGAAAAATGGCTCCGTTGCCCGAATGCAGTTCAAGCAATTCCTTAGTGTTGGATTTTCACATAAGCTGATGTAGAATTACTCAAACTGGGTGTGCCACTCATCAAATTTACGAACTTCATTCTCACCGTATCTGCCTAAGTATTTCCGAATTCGGTCAATCGGGTGGGCTTCGTCCAACTGGGTTTTGGAATAAAACTTGTCGGCATAACAAATCACTTGTTCTTCGAGCGAAAGCGGGATCATATCGCGCAGTGGCAAGGGCAGTTTGCTGCTTTTAATCATCTCCAACGATAATCCTACTCCCGTATGGCGTTCACATACCAAAGCATGTTTGGGTAAATTGATGGATCGGAGCAGATCCGCTCCCAAGTAACCATGTTCTATGTATTGATGGGTTCCGTGGCAATGAATTCGGGGAGCTTCGCAGTAAAAAATTCCGATGTCGTGCAGCATGGCTGCCTCGGCAATGAATTGAGTGTCTAAATTTAATTCTGGATGTCTCTGGGCAACCGAAAGGGCTTTGTCGCGCACTTGTTCGCTGTGTTTCACCAATATAAAATGCACTTTGCTTCCAACGGGATAATATTGATTGATAATTTCCATCGGATTGACTTTCAATTCATCATTCATAACGCTCATTTCATGTTTTTGATTTGAAAATAATGATAACTTTGCATAGCTATTTTGGAACACAAAATTACGATTTTTATTTCCATTCAAATTAAAATGAAGCAATTAATTATTAATTATGTAATATGAATCATGAATTATCCGATTGCAATTGGCCGGGGCAAGACGCCTTGATGCTGGCATATCACAACCATGAGTGGGGCGTTCCACTTCACGACGACCGGAAATTGTTTGAATTTTTGGTGTTGGATGCTTTTCAGGCCGGCTTGAGCTGGCGAACCATTTTATACAAAAGCGAAAATTTCCGACGGGCTTTCGACGATTTTGATGTACACAAAATTGCTTTGTACGACGAAGCAAAGATTCAGGAGCTGATGCAGGATGCCTCCATTGTTCGCAATCAGGGGAAAATCCGGGCTACGGTGGGCAACGCACGGGCTTTTCTGCAAGTGCAGGCTGAATTCGGCTCATTCGACAAGTATATCTGGCAATTTACAGGTGGCAAAACCATTGATCATCACCCGAAATGCAACGCGGATATTCCGGCCAAATCGCCCGAATCGGACGCCATGAGCAAAGATTTACTCAAACGGGGATTTAAATTTGTGGGATCTACCATTTGTTACGCCTTTATGCAGGCTGCCGGCATGGTGAACGACCATTTGGAAGGATGCAGTTTTAGGTAGTCAGCAAGCAGTAAACGGTAAAGTTATTCCAATTCATTGATAGCTTTGAAAATCACGGCTTCATATTGTGCCAGTGTTTTGCTTTTCTTTATCTGCTTGAAAATTTTGTGACCGTTTTCAAATCCGGCGGAATGGTATTCCCAAAATTCTTCCATACGTTTTAGCAGGTGCAGGTCGCCGGAGTATTTTTGTTGGCAATATTCAATCATTGCGATATGAAAATTGCGAAGCATCTTTGCTTTTTCGGCTGAAGTAAATTCCTGTCTCCGGATCTCAGCCGGTAGGAACGGGTTTTGCAGCACACCTCGACCGAGCATAATACCATCTATTTGCGGAACCAACGCCTGAATTCTAGTTACATCCGTTATTGTCAAAATGTCGCCATTGTAAATAATGCGGTGTCTCAATTCGGTGGCATAGCGTGCAAATGTTTCCAAATCGACCTCGCCTTTGTATTGTTGCTTTCCAACGCGGGGATGAATGATAATTTCTTCCAACGGAAAATTATTAAAAATGGGAATCAATTGTTCAAATTCTTTCGGATTTTCTAACCCAAGGCGGCATTTAACTGAGATGTTGAGTTGGGTGTTGCTAAAAATGCCTTCCAGTAATTGGGCTGTCAAAGTTGGATGCGCCAGCAGTCCGGCACCCATTCGTTTGCCTGTCACCATCGGGTAGGGGCATCCCATATTGATATTGGCTTCGGTGTAACCGTTTTCAATGCACAATTCCTCAAACCGTCCGAACGATTCCGCGTCATTTCCCAAAAACTGCGGAACCGGTTTTTGATGGATATTATGTTCCGGCAGCAAATCGTTACACTGGCTGGGTCGGTAAAACGCTCCGTTTTGAGTACGCACGAAAGGTGTAAAAGTCTTGTCGAACAGCCCGATATGTTGGCAGTACGATTCGCGGAAAATCCAGTCGGTGAGGCCTTGAAGCGGGGCGAGGTAGATTTGCATGATTATTTGTGTTTTTTAATTACAGGAGGAATGAATCGAATTGATTTTCTAAATTTTGGCAAAAGGTCAATGTCTGTTTTGTAAATTAATTTAACTAGTTTTTCTTTTGCGTGAAGGATTTTTATAGTGTCAATTCTGCTATTGAACAGACTCATTTCTCCTTTAAATTTCAGGTAATTGAATAGATTATGATAACTTAAATTACTACGGTAACCATTAATATATTTTAAGCGGACTTGTTTGCCCTGATTGTTTTTTCCGAAGATTGAAATGGATGGGCCATCATAAATGTAGCAGGTTGTATCTTTTCTTTCTATCATCGATGTATCTGAATTGGCTTTATTGACTAAATCGAAAACTTCTTTTACAGTTTCTTTATTAATCTTAAAATCATGAAATTGACCCTTTTTATACGTATCATTTGAATTATTTATGTTGAATGAAATGAACCGATTCTTAGTATTTTTATTTTTTATATTCAAAATGCATTCCCCATTTTCATTGATTTGTGCGTAGATGTAACATCTAACATAAGGGACTATTGTATCTGGATTCTGTTTTTCATCCCTTGACCAATAATAAGCAATAAGCTCAATGTTTTTCGATTCATGCTTGTGGCAACTTACCAACAAGACGGCAAGTAGTAGAATAAGGTTTTTTTTCATCTTGGATTAATTGGTATTTGTGTTTCTAACAAGATAATTATATTGCAAATATACTTAATCTTTGCAATTCAATTAATTTTAGCTGAATTATTTTTCGCTTTACCCTTTATTTCCCAATTGCCCTTTCTCATTTCTTTGCTACCTTTGCAATGCTGTTGTACAGACGCACGGTTGTGCGTCTCTAAACAGCCGCACGGCCGTGCGGCTCTACATAAGATGAAATACGTCGACGTCATACTTCCGCTGCCATTGGCAAATACTTTTACCTATTCCGTCCCCGACGAATGGGCCGATTCTGTGCGCATAGGTATGCGGGTGGTGGTGTCTTTCGGAAAAAAGAGAATATACACAGCGGTGGTTTATCTGGTACATACCGTGGCGCCAACCATTTACGAAGCAAAGGAAATTATGGGTTTACTGGAAAGCGAGCCGATTCTTCGCCGTCCGCAAATGAAGTTTTGGGAATGGATTTCGTCATACTATCAGGCGTTTCTGGGCGATGTGTATCAGGCGGCGGTTCCGGCAGGCTTGAAATTGGAAAGCGAAACGCAGGTGCGTATCAATCCCGACTACGAAGCTGAATCGGCTCTGAGCGACCGGGAATATAAAATACTGGATGCGCTATCGGATGGAAAAGCCATTAGTGTAACGGAATTAAAAAAAATTACGGAACTAAATAATCCGCTGGTTACGTTGAAATCGTTGCTAGATAAAGGAGCCATTGAGGTAAACGAAGAACTGACCGAGAAATTCCGGGCTAAAACCGATACGTTTGTTCGATTGACCGCCGAAGCTTCGCAGGAAGAAAATCTGCGCCAGCTGTTTGATGACCTGAGTCGCGCCAAAAAGCAACTGGAAGTGCTGATGATGTATATCGATTTATCCAAATGCCTTATACCTGCCAAGCAGCGCGAAGTCAGTAAAAAAGAATTGCTTGAGAAAACGGATGCTTCGTCTGCCGTACTCAATGGACTAATTGAGCGCGGTGCGCTGGAAATTTATCAGAAAGAAATCGGACGGCTGGATGTGTCGGTTATTCCTACGTCCGAACAGTTCGCTCTCAATGAATTTCAACAAAAAGCTTTTACGGAAATTGAAAAACAATTCCTCGACAAACAAGTGGTGTTGCTTCATGGAGTCACTTCGAGCGGCAAAACCGAGTTATACATTCAGCTGATAAACCGGGTGCTGGCCGAAGGCAAGCAAGTGCTTTACCTGGTTCCGGAAATTGCCCTGACTACTCAGCTCACCTCCCGGCTTAAACGTGTTTTTGGCAATCGCCTTGGAGTTTATCATTCTAAATTCTCCGATGCTGAACGGGTTGAAATATGGAAGAATGTGCTGAATGATAAAAATTACGACGTCATCATCGGAGTTCGTTCGTCTGTTTTTCTGCCGTTTCGCCAATTGGGATTGGTTATTGTTGACGAGGAACATGAAAGCAGTTATAAGCAATACGATCCTGCTCCCCGATATCATGCCCGCAACGCGGCTATCGTGCTGGCTTCGATGCACGGTGCAAAAACATTGCTCGGCAGTGCAACACCCAGCATCGAAAGTTATCACAATGCACTTATCGGCAAATACGGTTTGGTGGAGCTCAATCAGCGCTTCGAAGATATGGCCATGCCCGAAATTCTGGTGGTGGACACCAAGGAAGCTTATCGTAAAAAGCAAATGGAAAGTCACTTTTCCGATACTTTGTTGGAAAAAATTGGCAAGGCATTGGGAAATCATGAGCAAATTATTCTTTTTCAGAACCGCCGTGGCTATGCGCCGTATATCGAATGTAAAGCTTGTGCCTCTGTTCCGCATTGTAAAAATTGCGATGTAAGCCTCACCGTTCATAAGGTTTTTAATACGTTGACTTGCCACTACTGCGGATATACCGAACCCATTCCCACCAAATGTCCGGCTTGCGGAACGGTTGGAGGTCTTGTTACTAAGGGTTTTGGTACTGAAAAAATTGAGGATGAAATAAAAATCATTTTCCCAGCGGCTCGCGTGTCGCGCATGGACCTGGATACCACCCGTTCAAAAAAATCGTACGAGAAAATTCTGACCGATTTTGAACAACACAAAGTTGACATTCTGATTGGCACACAAATGGTGTCGAAAGGACTTGACTTTGAGCGCGTTTCGCTGGTTGGAATCCTGAATGCCGACAACATGCTCAACTTCCCGGACTTTCGTGCGCACGAGCGCGCGTTCCAATTAATGGCGCAGGTAAGTGGACGAGCCGGACGAAAGAATAAAAGAGGTACTGTTATTCTTCAAACTTCGGTTACCGAGCATCCGGTTATTTCGCAGGTTATCCAAAATGATTTTAAAGCGATGTTCCAAATGCAGACCGAAGAACGGAAACTTTTTAAATATCCACCTTACTATCGGTTAATTCAAATTGTATTACGACATAAAAATCCGAATACTTTGAATCAGGCGGCAAATAAAATGGCAGTTGATTTACGCTCGGTTTTTGGTTCTCGGGTACTCGGACCTAATATTCCTGCCGTTTCGCGTATTCAAAATATGTACATCAAGACTATTCTTCTCAAAATAGAAACGGAAGCATCTGCCGAAAAAGCAAAAGAAATTCTTCGTCAAGTCGCCGATCAAGTACTCGTCGATTCCCGTTTTAAGAGTTTGTGGGTTAATTTGGATGTCGATCCGATGTAAATTTCAAACTGTTTTTCCCATTTTGTAATTCATTTTTCCCCGGAATGTGAACTTTTTGAAGAATTGCAGGGAAAACCATTCTCAAAATCCAACCCGAAGATTTCTATTTTTTAGTCGAAATCCTCCAATAAAGGCAGTTTCTGTGCGTTTCAAAACAGAAACATCACTCAAAATTCCACCAAATCCTCAATTGAATTTGTGAAAAACATGTTTTTTTCAATTATTTTTCTTCTCCAAATGTCTTTGTTTTCAGCATTTTAGTTCAAAAGTATGTTTTATAGCAGAAATAAAAGGTAAAAAGATTTGGTTTGTATTATAAAAGGGCGTACTTTTGCACCCGCTTTGAGAGAAAAGCACGGCACATTAAAGGCAGAATGACTTACGGGAGATTTTGAGTAATATATGTGTTTAGAATATGATAAAGCGGCGAAAAAAAACTTGAAAATTATTTTCGATAAAGTTTGGTAGTTTAAAAATAAGCATTACCTTTGCAGCCGCTTTCAGAGGAAAGGATTTG
>Ga0302213_1000596_pt1 | contig 19737 bp, 11 predicted proteins | sample II_Fen_N1_2_FD_194583 | JGI IMG/M metagenome (GOLD analysis project Ga0302213, IMG submission 194583) | Peat permafrost microbial communities from Stordalen Mire near Abisko, Sweden - II_Fen_N1_1 | ecosystem: Environmental > Terrestrial > Soil > Wetlands > Permafrost | place: Sweden: Abisko... | reverse complement strand
TGGGAATGTGAAGTAAATCAACGGCAAAACATATTTCAACAAATTGCTTTTCCCATCTATAAGAAAGAGAGAATCATAGGGATAGCAGGTTTAAATATTGATGTTACCGATAGGAAGTTGGCTGAAAATGCGCTAATAAACTCCGAGGTGCAATTGCGGAGGTTTGCGTCGCATCTGCAAAATATCAGGGATGAAGAACGAAATGCCTTAGCACGCGAAATTCATGATGACTTGGGACAAATTCTGGTAGCATTAAAAATTGATGCCGGCTTGTTGAAGCAAAAACTTCTAAAGAACGACACTTTCAACTGCCCGGCGGATATTTTAGAAAAATTTGACAATATCACGGGTCTTATTGACAATACGATTGAAACTTCCCGAAGAATTATGAATGGGCTAAGGCCTCAATTACTCGAATTGCTTGGTCTGGAAATGTCGATAAAACAATATCTCTGTGAACTAGAGAATAGACATCAATTAAAATGTGAATTTGTGAGTTCCACCTCAAAACTTGAAATTAATCAGCGACATACTTTGATACTTTTCAGAATATTTCAGGAAGCAATGTCCAATATTGTTAAATACGCCGAGGCTACCTTAGTAAAGGTTGAGCTTGTTAGCCTTAAACCAAAATTAATTATGGAAATAGTTGATAATGGGATAGGTTTTGACATAGAACATAGTGGCCGACCTGACTCCTACGGAATGATAAGCATGAAAGAACGAGCTTTTTTGTTAAAAGGTAAATTGACTATTACGAGCAAAATTGGAGAAGGAACAAAGGTCAGACTTGAAATCCCATATCTAAGTTGACAACAAGTTTCTAATTGTTCAGGTGTAATGTATCAAACAGAATAACACCAATATAGAACCACTTGTAGCCCCAATATACTACGAGTTAAATGAATAAATGTATGATTAAAATATTTATTGTAGACGATCATGAAATTATTCGTGAAAGTTTGAAGAATATATTAAAAGATGAGGTTGACTTAGTAGTGGTTGGCGAAGCACGGAATGGAGATGAAGTATTGCAAAATATCAAAGATATAGATTGCGATATAATGCTGTTGGACCTCAACATGCCCGGACGTTGTGGACTGGACTTAATTGCCGATTTAAAAGAACTGAAACTGAACATGCATATTCTCGTCCTAAGCATTCATCCGGAAGATATGTTCGTACTTCGCACGCTCAAAACAGGAGCATCCGGCTATATATCTAAGAATGTAGCACTTAAGGAGTTATTGTACGCTATCCGAAAGGTTTATTCCAATGGCAGATACATAAGTACTACGCTGGCCGACCAATTAGCATTGGACTATGTGCCCGATGAATCCGGACAAATTCTAAACAAATCATGGTCGAACCGCTCGTTGTCGGACAAAGAACAAAAGGTCTTGTCTTTAATTGCTTCGGGAAAAAAGGTAAAAGAAATTGCCCTTGATTTACAATTAAGTGTAAACACCATTTTTACTTATCGTACACGTATTTTTAAAAAATTAAAATTAGAAAGCGATGTTCAGTTGATGCATTATGCTATCGAACATAAAATAGTAGACTGGAATGTATTGAAAATGAAATAATTAAATGGTTAAATAATTACTATCAGATAAATTACTTATAAATAAAAATTTAAAATCTAAAGTTATGAAAATACTTATTGCAGAAGATGAGCCATTGACGATAAAAATGTTATCAATGAAATTAAAAAAAGACGGTTATGAAGTATATCAGGCGGAAGATGGTCGTAAGGCTATGGAATATCTTGAAAAAGAAGGATGTCCGGACATGGTTATAACAGATATAATGATGCCGTTTTTTTCAGGATTAGAGGTCGTTGAAAAAATACGGAAAGAACTGCTGAGTAAGATTCCAATCATAGTTCTCTCAGCTATGGGACAAGAAGAGTCTGTATCGTCTGCTTTTACATTGGGTGCTAATGATTACATTACCAAACCGTTCAATCCCAATGAATTGTCGATGAGGGTAAAACGATTGATTGGAGAATGAATTAATCAGAGTGAGTCTATCTTCTAAATAGCAAATTTATGCTCCTATTATCTCTTATTGAAAATGATTTACAAACAGAGTTAATCCTTTTTACTGTTTTATTTAGTTGTGCTGTATGTGCAATATTCTTCACGTCTTATTTTTCTTCGTTGCTGATTCAAAGTAGGGAAGATGAAATTCAAAGAATAAGAGATGAGAAAGAGTCTCTATTAGTCAGACTATTGTTTGAGGATAATTCAGATGAATCTAACGATGAAATGCTTGCTGGTTATAATGAATTTAGGTCAATAGGAAAAGAAAATCGTTTAGGAACGAAGAAAAGAAAATTACTTCGTCAGATGATGATTGACGAGATGTTGAAGATGAAAAAGAATCTTTCCGGATCCGGAGTAGAGGATTTATATAAACTCTACGATAAATTGGGTTTACATGAAGATTCTTACAAAAAACTGACGAGTAAGAAATATCAGCTTATGGTGATGGGAATCCGGGAACTGTCGGAGATGAACTTTAAAACCTATTATCGTTCCATATACAGATGTACTAATCATGCTCAGGAAGATGTCCGCATAGAGTCTCAGGTAGCTATTGTAAGGCTTTTTGGGGTAAAAGGTCTGAAATTTCTTTCGAGGGTGACATACACTATTTCGGAATGGCAGCAGATGACTTTACTCCATTTACTGAACAACATGAAAAATGGAAAACCGCAAGGTATTGACCAATGGCTTGACTCTAAAAATGATTCGGTGGTTGTTTTCTCTCTCAGATTAGCCGAAAAGTATAATTGTTTTGAGCTGTTGGAAAAAATACAACATTTTCTTCATCATCCTAATGATACAGTGAAGATACAATCTGTATCCTGCATGAGAAACATCTATGATGAAAGCTCCGAGCTTCTATTAACAGCCTATTATAGGATTGTGACAAAACCGGTTAAAATGACAATATTGGATGTTTTGCAATCCATTGCAACAGAGAAAAGTATTCCATTTTTGTACCAACAACTCGCTGATGATGATACGGAAATACGTCTTAATATTTTGAGAGTATTACATAACTTATGTGATGATGTGGATATTACCAATGCTATGACACTTGAACTTGAGAATGAAGATTCCATCACCATGATGTTGGACCATATTAAAAGTGAATAAAAACCGATTAAATTAGTATACTATTATGACCTGGGAACTTTGGTTTTTCTATTTTTTTACTTATGGCATATTGATATATTCCGTTATTCTTCTAAGTGCGTACATACTAATTGGGATTTATTCTGTTTTTGAGAATATACAACATATGCGGAAACATGGATTTACAGATTATTCCATGGTGGCAAGCTCTACTGTTGTACCAGCTATCAGCATTTTGGCTCCGGCATATAATGAGAGCGCTACGATTGTAGAAAATGTACGATCGTTATTTTCGATTTACTATAATAATCTTGAGCTTATAGTTATCAACGATGGAAGCAAAGATGATTCTCTCCAAAAATTAATAGATGCATACAGCTTAATTAAAGTACCGTATTATGTAAACGAAAGAGTTGCAACCAAACCCGTAAGAGGTGTTTACAAAAGTACAAATGCGGCTTATAAAAAATTAGTAGTGGTTGACAAGGTCAATGGCGGCAAAGCAGATGCACTAAATGTGGGATTGAATGTTGCTTCAAAAAAATATGTTACTTGTATTGATGTGGATTGTATTTTGGAGCAGGATGCACTATTACGGATGGTAAAGCCGTTTATGTCGACCGCTGATAAACGTGTCATTGCTACCGGAGGTGTGATACGTGTAGCGAATTCGTGCGAAGTGGAAGGGGGTAAAATAACGAAAGTACATGTGCCAAAGGATATGCTGGCAAGAATACAAACGGTAGAGTATATCAGGGCTTTTTTATTGGGGAGGATGGCCTGGAGTAAATTGAACGGGCTGTTGATTATTTCTGGTGCCTTCGGCATGTTTGATAGAGAAATTGCATTAACTGTGGGAGGCTACGACACCAAAACTGTGGGTGAAGATATGGAACTGGTAGTGCGTATGAGATTGTATATGGAAGATAACAAACTTCCTTATGCTGTACGGTATATTTCAGACCCGTTGTGTTGGACCGAAGTGCCTATCAGCTACAAGATTTTATGGCGCCAACGGGATAGGTGGACCAGAGGAACTGTTGAAACTCTTTGGAAACATAAGAAGATGTTTTTTAATCGTAAATATGGGGTGCTCGGATTGTTAAGCTATCCGTATTGGTTTTTCTTTGAATTCCTTGCACCCATTATTGAGTTTACCGGTTGGATATTTTTTATTGTCTACGCTATGTTGGGGATGATTGAATGGCACTTCTACTTTTTATTGCTACTTTTTATAATCTGCTTTGGTTATCTATTTTCGGCCTTTTCAATATTGATTGAGACATTTACTTTTCGGCAATACAAGGAAAAACGAGATGTGCCAAAACTGCTCTTAGCAGTTCTGTTAGAACCTTTCATATTTCATCTTTGTGTAGTTGGAGCAGCCATTAGAGGAATCCTAAAGATGGTATTAAAAGAAACTACGGGATGGGGTGAAATGACCCGGGGAGGTTTTGCTAAGAAAGTACCAACAAAAAGTTGAAAGGTTATTCGCAAATATCACAATAGATTCAAGATTACATTTAGAATTTAAAGTTATGAACAAAAAGGATGCAAAATCAAATGATAAACTGTTTGGTATTCCAAATACAGATCAACAATTCGGGAATGACAATAATAACCTGTTTCATTTTCTAATTGAAGATTCAGTATTGCCTATCGTTTTTCTTTCCTCAAATGGAGCGATAACTTATGCTAATCAATCGTTTGCTAAAATGGTTGGTTACTCCCATTCTGAGATTTTAAATGAAGATATATTTTCATTTGTCAGTAATCAACATGAGGGAGACAGTAAGAAGAAAGTTTATATAGAAGTTGTTAGAAGGCAACATAACGAAGACAAAGCTTTAGAAATCCAATTATGTAAAAAGTCAGGCGAGTTGTGTTGGGTATCCATTGAGTCACTTACGTATCGGAGGGATTTTAATAACAACCGTCTAACTCAGTGTGTATTAAAAGATATAACAAAAGAAAAAAAACAACAAATAGAAAAAGAAAGGTTGCTTGAAGTAACAAAAGAACAAGCTACGATATTTCAAAATTTGGTTGAGAACATAGAAGCCCATATCGTCATTAGAAAGATTGATAATACGATTGTTTGGGCCAATAAAATATTTCTTGATCTTAATGATTCTTCTTTAGAACGGATTGTAGGCAAAACCGAATTGAATTATTGGTCACTTGAAGATGGAAAAAAAATAGACGCTGCAAGAAGTGCTACAATACAAGACAAAGAACGAAAAACCATTGAACTTTTGATTGAACATAAGGATGAGACATATACTGTTTTTATGACGATATTTCCAATGTTTAACGAATACGGAGTGGTTGAATATTTAGGGGAAATTAAACATTATAATCAATTCAAAGGGTTAAAGCACGAACAGAAGTGGGTTTGTGCCGGACCATTATGTACAAGAAGAATGCTTTCAGTTTTTTTTCACAACGCAACTAACCCAATTTACGCCCTTGATATTGCCGGAAGACTAATTGAAATTAATCAAGCTTTTGCAGATATATATGGAATGCCTTGTGGACAACTCAAGAATAAACTGAAAGAAGAAGTTGATACCTTGTCAGGTTTAGAAGAAAACGAGGTCATTAGAGAAATGGATCATCAGGTTTTCAAATCAAAACAAAATGTTGCCTTTGAGTGTGATATGCGACATCCCATCTCAAAAAAAATAATGCACTTCAATTATACTAAATTTCCACTATTTTCCAAGGATGGAGAGATATATGGAGTAGGGACTATTATGACTGACAGAACTCAAATTATTGAACATGCAATTGAATTAGAGAGTACCAGATATAATGCTGATCTATACAAACTCAAAGCCGAGTACAATGAGTACTTGATGCAGTCGTACATAGATAATATACCACATTATGCCAGCATAATTAACTTAGAAGGGAAGGTTGAATTTATTAACCAATATGCCTTAAATTTATGGGAAGATACGAAAGAGAATGTTGTCAATAAACACTATGATGAATATATAAAAGATGACCGTTTTCTGCAATATGTTACTAAGGATTTGGACTTTGTAGTTAACCAAAAGAAATATATTGAAACAGAAGAAGTGTTCTCACATTCAGATAAAGAAGACAGAGTATTTCTTTCAACTATATTTCCTTTGTTTAATAAAAGTGGTGTCTTATTCGCAATCGGAATTTTTCGGAAAGACGTAACTGATCGTAAGCACGCGCAACTGGAGAGAGAGCGGTTACAGGAGGATTTAAAAAGGCAACATGCATTATTAAGTACTATAATAGATAGTGCTCCTGATTTTATTTCCATTAAAAATAGAGAACACCGCTACATAATGGCAAACCTCGCCTTTGCTAAAGCAATGCATCTGACTACGTCTGATTTTATAGGTAAAGACGATCTGGAACTTGGATTTCCCGAAGAATTAGTGAAAGGTAACCCTGAGAAAGGACTCACTGGTTTTTGGGCAGACAACCAAGATGTTATGGATAGCGGACAAGTTCTTATTATCCCAAATGAACCTAGTGTTATTGACGGAATAGAGCATACTTTTGTTGCCACTAAAACTCCCTTAAAAGATGCTGTCGGACAGGTATGGGGTGTCCTGACTTTTTCCCATGATATCACTGTTGAACTCAGACAACAAGAAGCCCTTCGTCAAGCAAAAGAAAGATTTCATAGCTTATACAATTCAACTCCTGCCATGCTTTACTCTGTTAACGTAGAGGGTGAAATAATTACTGTCAGCGATTATTGGCTGGAAGTAATGGGATATGGCAAAGAAGAGGTGATTGGACAAAAATTATCTCGTTTTGTAACTCCTGAATCACTTCAATATTCCAGAGAAGTTGTATGGCCACTTTTTATAAGAAAAGGTAGCTGTATTAACGAAGAATTCCAGTTTGTCAAAAAAAATGGAGAGATTATTACTTGCCTATTGTCAGCAATTGCAGAAAAGAGCCATGATGGACAATTCGTCGGTTCATTGGAAGTTTTGGTAGATATTACCGAATTGAGAATGAAGGAAGTGGAAATTGCGACAACCAAGCGTTTACTTCAGGACTTTCTGGATAATATTCCTTATCCTGCTATGATCCTTGATCTACAAGAAAAAATTACGCTGTTGAATGATGTATGTGCTCACCTCAATGGCAAAACCAAACAAGAGTTGATTGGTCTGCATCACAACGAATATATGAAGGACCCTGAATTACGAAAAAGTATTGAAGAAGGGAATGCTTTTGTCTTAAAGAATAGACAACCCTTAAATCTTCAGGAGAAAATGACAGTTCTTTCAGGAGAAACTATCTTTATTACAACCTACAAATTTCCTTTATATAACTCATCAGAGGAACTGTCTTATATTGGAATTATTATAAATGATATTACGGACAAGGTAAGAAGAGAAGATGAATTGATTGCTGCTCAACAAGCAAGTGAAACCAGCAAACAGCTCTTGAAGAGTTTTATGGATAATGCAACCTCGGCCATGTTTGCAAAAGACGAAAATGGCATTTATATTCTGACTAATACGAAGAAAGAAGAATATGAACAATTACGAGAATTGGCGAGATCAAACACTGAATTAAATCCGTTGGATTTTTACAATTCTGAGCTTTCAAGAATTGATGACGCTCGTGTAATTGCTGAAAATACACCTATGACATTTTATGATAAGCTGTTGACTAATGATGATTCCATGCTATATACCGAAACCGTAAAATTCCCTATTTATGACAAAGATGATAAGTTAATCGGTGTTGGAGGTATAACAAAAGATATTACAGATTCTGTAATTCGTGAAAAGGAACTTGAAGAAGCAAAGCAAAAAGCAGAAGATGCCGCCAGCTCTCAGGAACGTTTTCTGGCTTCCATGAGCCACGATATGCGTACTCCGCTCAATGGTGTTGTTGGCATGATTAATTTACTGGAACAAACCCCTTTGTCTGCAGAACAAAAGGAATATATGGAAGCGATGAAGGTATCTTCATACAACCTAAGGGTTTTAATCAATGATATTCTTGATATTTCAAAAATCCAGGCTGGAAAATTGAATATTGAACATGTACTGTTTGACCTGAATGAAATCCTTGTTTCTGTGAACAACGTTTTCTCACATGAAGCCAGCAGAAAAGGAGTTCTTTTTTCGATTGAGTTACCATCTGATACCCCTGTTATGTTAGAGGGAGATCCATCTCGTCTGAGCCAGATATTAAACAACCTAATAGGAAATGCGTTGAAATTCACTGCCAAAGGATTTGTAAAATTGGAACTACAGCATGAAAACCAGGGAGACAACAAAGTAATTATTGAGTTTATAATAGAAGATTCGGGAATCGGAATAAGCGAAGAAGGCTTAGGAAAATTATTTCAACCTTTTGTACAAGCGAGTTCCGATACCACACGAAAATTCGGAGGATCCGGTTTGGGACTGTCAATATGTAAGAGTCTGGTGGAATTACAGCAAGGAGAGATCGGCGTGAGTAGCACACTTGGTAAGGGAAGTGTTTTTCATTTCAGTATCCCCTACACAAAAGCAAAACAAGTAAAAATAGAACAAGCAATATCGAAAAATAGTGCAACTAAACTAATATCTATTCAGCCGTTACCCCCAATGCGTTGTCTTGTTTTTGAAGATAATTTGATAAACCAGAAAGTAGCATTTCACACCCTTAAGAAAGTGGGTATCAGGGCAGACATGGCCGATAATGGAAAGATTGGAGTCAATATTTTAAGGAAGGATGCTGTCTTATATGACTTTGTATTAATGGATATACAAATGCCGGAAATGGATGGCTATGAAGCAACAACTATGATACGAAATGAACTTGGCTTGAAGGTTCCTATTATTGCCATGACTGCTTCGGCCTTAAAAGGGGAGAAAGAGCATTGCATAGAAGTGGGAATGAATGATTTTGTCCCGAAACCATTTGTAATAGACGAATTATTGTATGTTATTAGAAAACTGATAAATAAAGATCAGGAAGAAGAACTCACTCCACAGCCTGCAAGCGAAGTTACTGACGATACGGCTAAGGCAGAAGCAATAAAACAACAAGTAGGGTCTGGGGATGTGCCGCTGTACGACATGACAAATGTGCTGGAAATGGAAGATGATGATTTCACATTGGAGATACTGAACACATTTCTGGATACAGTTCCAAAAGCATTAGAGGAATTAAAAACAGGAATTGCTCAGGCTACCGATTGGGACACAGTAACTAAAGTAGCCCATAAGTTAAAAGGGGGTGTAGGTGTATTACAGATGAATGAAATGATTAAGCATCTTGCTACTATTGAAATAAATGCAAAAAAAAGGGAAAATCTTGATCAACTACCCGAAGCACTGGATGTTTGTTGTCGAATTTACGATGCGGTGAAAGATGAAATTACAAAACTAAGGAACGAAACGATGACTAAGCTGTAAGCTGTTTGAACATTTAAATAGAAATATACTTGTTATGGAAAAAAATAAATCAAAAATTGATATAGAAACTGAAGGAAACGATGTTTCCGCTGTAATAACAACAGGGCAGACTCCTATTATCAATGTAACTCCAACAAATAGTGACTTCATTTCCAAAGTAGGAGATATGTCAACCACACAAGCTTTCGTAGTAAGAAGTGAAAATTTGTCTAGTGATATTATAGCCACTGCACCTGGTAACTATCTGGTGAGTACAGATGGTATCAGTTGGGACAACACGATTTTTATTGAAGCTAATGGGAGTGCATTATATGTGAAGTATCTGCCCATAGCAGTTGAAACAAATCAAGTTGCTGCCATTAAGCTTGTTTCTGATGGAGCTGAAACGAAAAACATCACTGTGACCGGATTATCATTTATTCCCACAACGGAAATGTCCTCAGCTCCAATCAGCCATGATACTAAATACGGAGAAGCGCAGACTACCCAAACCCAGACCAAAGTAGATAGTAATCCAACAAATGAAGAAAATAAGTTTTGGGCTCTGTTGAAACTTTTTTCGCCCTACTCAACAGTACTGCTATCATTTATCTTTTTATTACGCATTTACGAACTGCTCGTTAATCAACTGGATACAAATATCAAATCCCGAATGATTGGTTTTATTAGTACAGCATTACTGTCGGATTTGCTTTTCTTTTGCACGATTGCCGGATATTTGTTTGTATTCACCGGAATTATCTATTTTATTTCAAGGAAACTATCCCGCGTGTTGTTGATCGTTTTATCCACCATAATCGCATTGGGGCACCTTATGCTGATTAAGTATTTTTCGGTAGCTCTTAATCCCTTGGGTAGCGATGTGTTTCAATATTCCATGGCTGAAATTAAACTGACAGTTGGATCTGCCGTTAATCTGACTATGATATTGACGCTTTGTTGTATGCTGGCGATTTTTGTTTTTGCATTCATTTTTTTTCCACGGTTTATCAAAGTGAATAAGGCTGTAGCAGTGACATTTCTAGTTCTTAGTTTAGTGGGCATTGTTTTAAGCTTCAATCAAGTTTCTCTGTCTCCGAAATTTGGGTCTGAATATAACAATAACCTGACATTAAATAAATCGACTTATTTCTATGATGCTGTGTGTCAGTATTATTTTCCACAGCCGGAACGAGATATTTTTGACGAAATATCAGAAAAGTTTGCAGATAACCTGGTCGGAACTGGTCACGAAAGTGGGTGCGTTAATAACTTTGTGTTTAAGGATGATGCAAATTACCCCTTTCTTCATGCCGATAGTACAAAGGATGTATTATCTCCTTTTTTCAATAAAGGAACCACGCCTCCTGATGTTGTTATTGTTATTGTAGAAGGGCTGGGCAGGGCTTTTACTAATGAGAATGCCTATCTGGGTAGTTTTACACCCTTTATTGATTCATTGTCGCAGCATAGTCTTTATTGGGAAAACTGTCTGAGTAGTGCCGGACGAACCTTTAGTGTTTCCCCCTCTGTTTTGGGTTCTCTTCCCTACGGTCAGCACGGCTTTGCCGAACTGGGAGAACACATGCCTTCACACCTGGGTCTTATCAGTATATTGGCAGCCAATGGATATAAATCATCTTTTTTTTACGGTGGAGACTCAAAGTTTGATAACATGAAACTCTTTATGGAGCGACAGCATGTAAATCATATTTATGATGAAGCAACCTATGATCACTCCTTTAAAAAACTACCTGCAAACCCTCAGGGATTTACCTGGGGATACGGTGATTCAGAATTATTCAGAAGGTATTTGGCAGAATTGGATAAGCTGCCAAATAATACACATCAGGTCAATATTTTACTGACTATTGCTACCCATAGTCCGTTCAAATTAAATGATCAGAGTAAATATGATGCTCTGTTTGAAAAAAGAATGCAAGATTTGAAATTTGATGATGCATCCATTAAACAGCATCGGGAATATAAACCACAATACGCTTCCATTATGTATATGGATGATGCAATACGCCATTTTTTCAAATCTTATGCATCACGTCCGTCTTTCACAAACACTGTTTTTATCATTACCGGCGATCATCGAATGCCTGACATCCCAATGAGTACCAAAATCGACCGTTACCACGTACCGTTGATTATCTATAGCCCCAAGTTGAAGCGGACAGCTAAGTTTTCGGCTGTGGTGTCTCATCTGGATATTACTCCCAGTCTATTGGCTTATGTAAAAAGCCAATACCACATCAAATCACCTTCTTTGGTTACATGGCTGGGAGCGGGGTTAGACACCGTTCGTTATTTTAGAAACAGAAGCAATTATCCGTTAATCCCAACAAAGCAAGGTGTAAGCGAATATTTATCTGGCAATTATATGATAAGCGGCAACAGTTTATTCCAATTGTCATCTAATATGGGATTGGATCTGGTAAACAATGATGACAAAGAACGAGCTAGATTAACTCAGTTGATGAATAACTTCATACAGCGTAATGACAGAATGATAACGAAGAAAAAAATGTTACCTGACAGTATTTTGACTAGATATAGTATGAAGTAATTATCAGTATTTCTTTACAATCTATGGATAATAATAAATTCAATCCAATAAGTTTATGAACACATTAATTATCAATACATACAAGAAAAGAATTATTTTATTCTTTTTTACACTGCTTAGCTTATCTGCAACGACTTTTGCTCAAGAGAGCCTCAGTTCCGATTCTCTATTCCGATTGGCCAGAGAGGCAGCTTTCGATAAAAAAAACTATCCGTTGGCTGTACAGCTTTGTCATTTTGCCTTAAAGAAAAGTCCTGATTATAACGATATCAGAGTTTTTTTAGGTCGTGTCTATACATGGACAGATAAAATTGACAGCGCCAGAGTTGAATTTCTATCAATACTTAAACGGAATCCTGATTTTGAGGATGCTTCAGTAGCAATAACAGACTTAGAGTATTGGAATAATAATTCATCTGCAGCATTAGACTATTGCAATCAGGGGTTGCAATATCATCCAGATTCAAAAGATTTATTACTCCGGAAAATTAAAGTACTCAAATCGGGGAAGAAATATATAGAGGCTTATCAAATAGCAGCAATGATATTGCAAAAAGATCCATCCAATACAACCATCAGAGCACTAATGCTTGATATAAATGATGCATCTTCCCTCAATAAAGCAAGTGTGGGATATGATCTTACGTGGTTTGATAGTGGGTATGGCGATTATTTACATAAATCTCCCTGGCAGATTATAAATGTTGAATATTCCAGATACACACTACTTGGATCAATAATAGGTCGCGTGAATCATGGAACTCGTTTTGGAAACAGTGCCATGCAAGCAGAGATAGATGCTTATCCCCGGATTTGCAAAGGGCTGTATGCATACATGAATGTGGGAATCTCAGATGTTTCATCTGTATTTCCTCATTATAGGGCTGGCACCTCCTTGTATGCATCGTTGCCGAAAAGTTTTGAGGCTGAACTTGGATTCAGATATTTGAAATTTAGTAACTCTACCTGGATATATGTTGGTAGCTTATCAAAATACTACAAAAATTACTGGTTTAGTGCAAGGGTGACATTAGTCCCGGGGGGAAACAATATATCACATTCATATACTGCTATATCTCGATATTATTTGGGAGGCTCTGATGATTATCTGAGCGTAAGTGTAAACTATGGAATTTCTCCGGATGATGCAAATGCGAATCTTGCTTATAATAACGCAACCTCCTACAAGCTTATTTCAAAAGGAGTGTCTCTTGGGTACAAACGCAGTATAAAAAGAATGAATATTCTGTCTATCTCAACTTCTTTGTATAATCAGGAATATAAGGTAGGACAAAAAGGGAGTCAAATTGATGTGTCAGTCTCGTATCAAAGACGGTTTTAAATACCAAAATATGGATTGTCAACTAATAATTCACAAACAGAAAGCTTGTAAATATTTTCAATATATAAATTAAAATTAAAAAATCATGAAAAAAAATCCTATCATGCTGATATGCTTAAGTGCATTCATTCTATTAGGTTGTGCAACAACAGATATCAGTAAAAAAAACGTGCCTGTTGTTATTCAAAGCGATAACCTCGCATCCAGACTTAGTCAGGCCAACAGTGGTGTAATTCCGCTAGATAGTGCTTCTACTGCTAAAAAAGCCCCACGGATGGCAGGCTCAGGCACTACAACAACGAGTAGTGTGGTCAGTGATATGCCGTTAGCATTAATAGCCGAAGTAGCAGCACCCACCTACAATGGATTGACGTTGAGAGCCACTCACGTTGCAGTTCAGGGTACGCTGGCGTATGTGTCATACAACTACGAGGGCGATAAATATCTTGGTGGCATTGACGTAATAGATATTACCGATCCCAATAAACCTAAGTTGGTGCAGAGTGCCGTTTTCCCTGATACCGATATTAGTTCGGTATGTTATGCGGACGGGTATCTGTATCTGGCTGGAGCGAAAGATTCCTATTCCGATAATGGTACGGGACCGGCAGTGCTTATGAAGATGAAGCTCAATTCAGGGAACTTATCTGATGACATTCAGCTAACAGGTATAACCGGCTATGTGGGTACCGATGTGAAAACCGCCGACAATTACGTGTACGCCGTATCTGGTAGCAACGGGGTTATTGGGGCATATACAAGTAACGATAATAAACTACAGGCAAGTTCGGCTCTATCCGATTTGAGAGCTGTAGGAGTGAATAACGGACAAATTATAGCTTTCCAAAACGGTACAATCAATGTATTAAACCCTGTAACGCTTACAAAAATATCCAATTTTTCCACCAGTACAGATGTTGCTCAGGCTAAAAGAACAATTGACTTTTACAATAATTCAGTATTGACATCCGAAGGAGCTCATGGTGTGGGAGTCTATAATCTTTCCACAGGGACTAAAATCAATACCATTCCCGTAGCTACAGTGACCGATCCGACAATCAATGTCAGCGAGGTGGTAAGTAATGCTGTTTCCATTAATAACGAGCACATATTTGTGGCAAACGGTGCTGCAGGAGTAACAGTTCACAAGATTGTTTCAAACAAAATTGATAATCTGGTTGATTTCGGCAATCTGGTTCTTGCCGGCTCGGCCAACTTTGTGATAAGCAGTAATGGGTATGTTTTTGTGGCTGATGGATTCGGAGGACTAAAGATATTGAAACTCTTAAGTGTTGACCCTACTACAGGGCAACCTACCACCATTGATTGCACGCAATATCCTTCCTACACTGGCGGAAACTGGATGAATGTGAATTCAGGCGAAACTCTTGCCTACAATGGAGCTGCCAGTTTATCTGGCATCAATGTAAATTCAAGTTTGACCTGGTGCGGTTCGCTGGCTGTAAGTGAACAACTCAATATAAACAGCGGAGGCGTATTTTATATGAAAGGCTCTTTGTCTTTTGGAGCTTCCGGAAAATCACTGATAATTAATGCCAATTCAAAACTAAAAATAGAAGGTAGCTTGGTGATTTTTGGTAATTTGATATTGAATAGTGGAGCCACATTGGAATTTGCGGGTGCCGGTTCTACCATTACCGTTTTTGGCTCAGTTACTAAAGGCTCTAACGTTACAATAACCGGAACATATACCGATTCGTTTAATAGTTTAAAGTAAGGTAGTTCATAAATGTTTGTAAAATTACCAATCGCCTCCTTTTGTGGGCGATTGGTAATTCTATAAAATGGTTCTCCACAAAGTGTTCTATTGAGAATTTAATAATTAAATTATGAAGTATTTTACATAGTTGTAATAAGCCATCTATGGAATAGGTTTGAAGCAGAACTAGGATTCTAATTAAAAAGTATAGTTGATTACATGAAAGTAAATTTAAATTATGGAGTGTCAACGACAATATTAAACTTTCAAATATGAAAAAAATACGAAAATGGGTTATTGTTTTTTTTCTATTGTCGCCAATAATGCTACTTGTGGGAATGAGAGTTGCCTGGTGGTTTGTTCCAAAGAAACCATTGGTTGTGCTAGCTATGGATAAACACGGATTGACTTTGGACGGACAAGCTAGACAGCCCCTATTTTGGGTATTGAAACATGATAGGTATATTAGAAGAAATGGACAATTGTATGAAGGACGTAGAGACTATTTAGGTTTATTCCCATTAAAAAATGAAAAATATGAAGTGAAAGATTTCCAAAATATGACTGAAGAAGAAATTCAACACATAGCTTCAAATGTAGATGTTACTTATTATATAAGCACTTCCGGAATTTCTGCCAATCTCGCCAAAAAGTCAGGTTTTGTACAAAAAGGAATGACGGAGAAAGACATGAGTTTTTTAAAGAAGATGAAAAAATGTAGAAAGCTAATTTTTGCCGAGTTTAATGTAATTGCTTCCCCTACAAATTCAAGTGTTAGGCACGAATTTGAAAATGAATTTGGAATTCGATGGAGTGGATGGATTGGGCGGTACTTTACAACATTGGATTCGACAAGTCTAGATCTTCCTCGCTGGGTGATAAGAAACTATAAGAAACAACATAAAGGACAATGGACTTTGGCACGTGCTGGTCTTGTATTTGTTCACGAGAATGGAACAATAGAAATATTGGATAGGAAAACCGACTTAAAGGAAGCTGAACCGCTTATACACACTTTCTCTTATGGGAATAATCGTTTGCGGATGATGAAAGAGATATCTTATGACGGGTGGTTCGACATAGTTCAAATGGTAGCTGCAGATCATGTAATTTCAGCATACGAATTAAGAGTTAATGACAGAGGAAGAAAGCTTTTGAACCAAAGTGGAATTCCGGTTATATTTCCAGCAGTCATTATGCATAAAGCGAAGGACTTTGAGTTTTACTATTTTTGCGGTAACTATTCTAACGACAAAATTTCGTCTAACTCTTCGTATTTTATTGGAGGACAACATCTGGCTCTTATGCTGGATGGTACTTCAAGAAATCAATTCTTCTATAATTTTTTCCGACCAATGATCTCTTCTATATTACAACAGTACTATGATAAACGCTCTAAAATTGAAAAAAAATGGTGATGCTTGTGAGAAACGGAAACAAGCAAAGACTTTTTATCAAAACAAAAAATCATGAATTCGAATACACACGTAGAAAATAGTGCTGAAGTACTGAATGAACTTCCACTAACTAATATTGGTATCATTGATATCCAACACAAAAAAATAACTGAACTATTTCAAAAATTGCTAGAATTGAAGATATCTAAAGTTGATTTCGAGGCTGTTTTAATAATTTTGGATGAGCTTGATGAGCATATGAATTCTCATTTTGCGACAGAGGAAAAATTGATGAGAAGCGCTGGAGTAAATGACATTGAAAAACATATACATCAACATGATTTTTTTAGGACTAAATTTCGAGAATTCAGAGAAAGAAATGAAATAAAGAGCGATTTTCTAAATAATCTGAATTATGAATTATCTATTAACTTTTTAAAAAGATGGATTTTCTCACATACGAATAAGTTTGATCTACTATATATCGAATCTATAAAACAATACATTGATGCTGGCAGTACAAAGAAAGAACAAGGTAATCAATGATTCCTAATCAATATCGAATTCATTATAGATGAATTTCTGGAATATATAAATTCTCACAAAGAGAGTTTACCGGGGTGTAAAAAATTTATATAATGATTTCACAAAACTTGAGCTGATTCAAACTATTCAATATACCTAAATCCCTATTTATGACTTCTTCGTTACTTCCTTTAAAATTAAAGATAATCACCGGTTATGTAGTACTAGTACTGCTTTTCCTTGTTCTTTTAGCATTTATTTATAGGGAAAACCTACAACTGTCAGTCATTGATAAACGCGCAGAGAAAGCATTAGCACAACGAGAACAGGCAGAGACTATCACCTTACAAATACTCGACATTGCCCAACTTAGCGAACAAATGATTGCATGGAACGAAAAAGACATTGTTGTTTACACTGAAAAATTGAATCAGATTAAAGTATTATTACAAGAATTGCAAAAACAAATTTTTGACAAAAGCCAGCGTAACCGCATTACTTCTATTCTAGCTTTGCTCTCTGCTAAAAATGCCTATACTCTTGCCATCGTAAAAGATTTGAAGAAATTTCAAACTACCCATGAACTATTAAATAGGCGTATCCCCACAATTATCCAGCAAACTAAACAAGATAGATTGCATATAGCGGAACAAATTAAGGATAATTATGGGAAGAATGAAAAAATGAGCAGTGGTTTTCTGGGTTTATTTCGGAATAAGAAAAAAATCCATGAGCAGGCAGAAATGGGATATGAAACTATTTTGCAAAAAAATCATACTCGTTCAGATACCTTACTTCGTTCACTAACGAATGAGATGCAACTTACCCGCGACAAACAAAACAAACAGCTGTCCACCCACATGGATAGTTTAAATAAAAAAAGTGCTTATCTAAATAACGAAATTAACCGTTTAATCACTGAGTTCAATATCGTTGAACAAGCACAAATGAAGGAAAAGACGGAGGCTTATCTACTCGGACAAGAAAAAGCCTTGCAGCTTGTTTCTTGTATGGGAATCGGCGCTATGCTACTTGCCATCGTATTATATCTTATTCTACGTCAAGACTTAAAGAAAAGGTATCACTATCGGATACTGTTGGAAAATTTGAACCACAACAACGAGGAACTACTTCGTGCACGTAAAAGCATGATGTTGACGGTGAGTCACGATTTACGTGCACCACTTACCGCTATCCGGGGATGCACGGAGTTGTTGATTGACGAACGTTACAAAGAGAAACGGACCCAGTTATGCGAAACCATTCTGCAATCTTCGGACAGCATGACCATCCTGCTGAATACTCTATTAAACTTCTATAGACTGGATACAGGAAAGGAACAACCCAACTGCGCACCGTTTCGGATAAAAAGCCTTACGGACACTTTGACTGCCGAGTTCAACACAATAGCTCATAAAGTCGGATTGATATTCAGTACTAAATGTATCGGTGGCGATACCGTAGTGATGGGTGATAGGGATCGACTCATTCAAATAACGGGAAATCTGCTTTCGAATGCTATAAAATTCACGTCTTCAGGTGAAGTGCAGCTAAGACTCTGTTATCAGGAAGGAATATTGACCATTGAAGTTTCAGATACAGGAACAGGTATGACACCAGAACAGATTGGACTTATTTTCAAGCCTTTCGAACGGTTGGAGAATGCCGAAACCAAGGAAGGCTTCGGGTTGGGGTTAGCCATTGCACAAGGGCTTACTGCACTATTAAATGGAAAAATCGAAGTGAAAAGTGAAATAGGTAAAGGCAGCACGTTTTCTGTACTGATACCTTTATCCATCGCAGAAGAACACCATTTTACACAAGAGGTTGCTCCGCCCTGTAGCCTACCTGTCGGATTAAGGATATTGGCCATTGACGATGATGCTGTATTGCTCGCAATGACACGAGAGATGCTGACTCGTTCTCTTATACGATGCGACATCTGCCATGACGTGCAAGAGTTGACAGAAAAGATGCGGGAACGAGAGTACGACTTACTCATTACAGATATAAAGATGTCCCAAATGAGCGGATTTGATCTTTTGGAACTGCTACGAACATCGGATATCAGAACTTCAAGAACAATACCGGTGCTTGCCGTGACTGCCCGTGTTGATTTTGAAAGGGCAGACTTCATTGCTGCTGGATTTGCCGGTTACCTATATAAGCCCTTTTCCATCATGGAACTAGTTTCAGCAGTACAAAGCTGTGTCGGGGAACATGGGAATGAATTCAGTTTTCAAGCGAATTTTTCCGAATTACTTTCCAGTGAACAAAATGGGAAAGAGATGCTTGAACTGCTAATCCGTGAAACAGAAAAGAATATGGAAACACTTATGGAAAGTGTGAAAAAGGAAAATTATCCTGCAACTACCTTGTTAATACACCATCTGCTCCCATTATGGGAGATTGTACAAGCAGATATTTCACTGAGAAAATTATGTCAGGTGCTTGCTCAAGGAAATGGCATGAAGGACGAAAAAGTACTGAATGCAGTAGACAGGGTTATTGCTACAGGAAAGCAGCTCACAATGCAGGCAGCAGAAAAGATAAAAGAAGAAGGCTATGAGTAAAATTCTAATTATCGAAGACAATGTTGTCCTCTGCCGAATGTTGTGCAACTGGCTGGAGCGG
>Ga0302213_1000590_pt1 | contig 19797 bp, 18 predicted proteins | sample II_Fen_N1_2_FD_194583 | JGI IMG/M metagenome (GOLD analysis project Ga0302213, IMG submission 194583) | Peat permafrost microbial communities from Stordalen Mire near Abisko, Sweden - II_Fen_N1_1 | ecosystem: Environmental > Terrestrial > Soil > Wetlands > Permafrost | place: Sweden: Abisko... | reverse complement strand
CAAGCGCGTGAAGTCGAGCATGCTGGTGGCCAACGCCTGGCACGCCCGATCAGACGCGGCCTCGTCGCTGGTGGTGGGGCTGGGCATTATTGGCAACTTGGCGGGCTACCCGATTCTGGACCCGATAGCCGCGCTAATCGTCGGGCTGATGGTGGCCAAAATGGGCTGGAGCTTTAGCTGGGACGCGCTGCACGACCTGATGGACCGCGCCGCCGACGACGAAGAAGTCGCCGCCATCCGCCAAACTCTCATGGAAACCCCCGGCGTCGGCGATGTGCATGACGTGCGCACCCGCAAGATGGGCGACATGATCGTCGTCGATGCGCATATTGAAGTCGATGCCACCTTGACCGTCGAAGCAGGCCACGACATTGCCGTGCGCGCCCGCCAGCGCGTGCTGCAGCGCCACCGCGTGCTGAACCTGATGGCGCATGTGGACCCGTGGCGGCGGCCAGATTTGGATCATGCGAAGCAGGCGCCATCCGGCCCCAAAAGCTGAACCAGTGGCGCTGCCCCCTGCATGACGGCGCGCGCATCATGACCCCGGATTTGCTGCCGCCGCCTTCCGGTCAGCCGCCACCGGCCAGCCGTCCGCGCTGGCGCCGCTGGCTGGCGCTGGCGCTGTGCATGGCCATCGCAGCCGCTTACGGGCTTTACAGCGGCGCCAGCGCCGTGCCCGAGCGTTTCAACCCGTGGGCGCGGCTGGATGTGGCAGCCAAGCCCAACTTCCTGACCAGCTACAAGCTCTGGCGCGCCCGCAATGATCCGGCTCGCTGCCTGAGCGCGCTGGCGCGCACCGGCATGCAGTACGACCGACTGCCCGACCGCGTCACTGGCGCGGGCTGCGGCTTCAGCAACGCGGTGCTGCTGCGCACGGCTGGCGTGCGCTTTGGCGCGCCGCTGACGCTGAGCTGCCCAATGGCGCTGTCGTTTTACATGTGGGAAAGGCATGCGCTGCAGCCAGCGGCGCAGCAGCATTTCGGCCAGCGCGTGACGGCTGTCGAGCACCTGGGCAGCTACGCCTGCCGCAACATCAACACCGGCAAAAGTTTTGTGCGGAGCACCTCGCGCAGCCGCCACGCCACGGCTGATGCGCTGGACATCGCAGGCTTGACGCTGATGAATGGAGAACACATCTCGGTTCTGCACGACTGGCACCGCAGTGATGACGCCGAGCCAGCCAGCCGCGAAGCACTGCTGCTGGCCGATGCACACAAGGGTGCCTGCCGCTTTTTTACTGGCACACTGGGGCCAGAGTACAACGCCGTGCATCGGGATCATTTCCATCTGGAAACTGGCGGGTACTCGATGTGCCAATAGTTTTGAACCGGCCAAGCAAACGCCACACCGTTTGACGTAAAAATCGCTCAGTTGCAGCGCCCTCTCGTCGCCCGAGCGGCTGCTGACCTGAATCGCCTTTCAGCAGCTCAAATACGTCACCAGCTCAAGCACGCGCCAGCGTCAGAAATCACCCACGGCCTACAAGCGCCGTGAGTCCGGGCCGACGCCAGCAAGCCCGTAAATCGCACACACTGAAGCGTGGGCCAAGCCCGTCATCACCAGCGAGGCGCATCATGAAGCAGCTCAAACATTTCTACCAGCTCGCCAAAAAATCGGTGGACGCCTGGAGCGACGACTACGCGCCCAGCATGGGCGCGGCCATTTCCTACTACACGGTGTTTTCGATTGCGCCGCTGCTGCTGATCGTGATTGCGGTGGCGGGCTTGGTCTGGGGGCGCGAAGCGGTGCAGGGCGAGATCGTCGGCCAGCTCTCCGGGCTGATCGGCCAGGAAGGCGCCATCGGCGTGCAGGCGTTGATCGAAAGCGCGAACAAACCCACCCAAGGGTTGGTGGCCAGCGCCGTCAGCCTCGTCGTGCTGGTAATCGGCGCCACCACGGTGTTTGCCGAACTGCAAAGCGCGCTGGACCGGATCTGGCAAGTGCCGCCCACGCAAAAGATGTCCAGCCTGTGGACCACGCTGCGCAGCCGGCTGCTGTCGCTGGGCTTCATTCTGGGCTTGGGATTTTTGATGCTGGTGTCGCTGGTGCTCAGTGCTGGCATGGCCGCGCTGGGCAGTTGGGCCAGCGCAATGCTGCCCGGCGGGGAATTGCTGCTCCAACTGAGTAACGCGGTGATTTCACTGGGCATCGCCACGGTGCTGTTTGCGCTGATTTTCAAGCTGATGCCGCAGGCCAGAATCAGCTGGAAGGATGTCTGGATCGGCGCTGGCGTGACAGCCGTTTTGTTTGAAGTGGGCAAGATCCTGATTGGCCTGTACATCGGCAAAAGCAGCGTGACCTCCTCCTTTGCCGCTGCTGGCTCGCTGGTGGTGCTGCTGATCTGGGTGTATTACTCGGCGCAGATTTTCCTGCTCGGCGCGGAGTTCACCTGGGTCTATGCACATGAATACGGCTCGCTAGCCCAGCAGAACCAGCCCGCCGACCCGCCGATGAGCGTCAGCGCGCCAGCGCCCGCTCCACATAAGGCCGCGCCTGCAGCAGCACAATCTCGTCGCCCACCACCGCCCATTCAATATCCTGATCCACGCCCTTGAACTGGCGCTTGACCGCATCGGCGACGCGGGCCAGGCGCAGCACCAGCGCGTCGGTCAGCACCGTGCGGCCTGCCTCGACCGGCACTTCCTTCACGCCGCCGCCCGCGCTCAGTTGCAGCGCCGTGTCGTCGCCGGAGCGGCTGATCACCTGAATCGCTTTTGACCAGCTCGAATACGTCACCTGCTCGGCAATGCGCCGCCCCTCGACCACGCGGATGCCAATGCCGCGCTTGGCCGAAATGTAGGTGATGTGCCGGTGGCCCGCGTCAAACGGGTCGCGGGTGATCATCACGCCCGCGCTGGTCGCGTCCACCGCCTGCTGCACGAACACCGCCATAGACACCGCCCCGGCGTCAAAACCGGCTGCGCTACGCGCCTCCCACGCCTCGGGGTTGAAGACCGAGGCCCAGACGGTTTTGACCGCCTGCGCCAGCGCCGCCTCGGTTTTGACGTTGGGCACCGTCGTGTACAGCCCGGCGCCGCTGAAACCCGGCAGGTCTTCTGAATTCGACGAGCTGCGCACAAACACGCCCTGCCCATTCAATTGCGACTGCCAGCGCGCCTGCCACTGCGCCGCGTCGCTGGCATCGACGGGCCACTGCAGCATCTCGGCGCGCAGCTGCGCCAGCGCCTTGAGCCGCGCCTGCGGGTCGCTCTGAAAACCCGGCTCACGCTGCAGGCGCGCCAGCCGCTCGTCCAGCCCGTTGGCGCGCATAAAACGCTCGTAATGCGAAAAAGGAATGCAAAAGCCGTCCGGCACGCGGGTTCCGGCAATTTTGGCGGCCTGCAAGGCGCCCAGATTGGCGGCCTTCGCGCCGCATTGGGCGTGGTGGCGGGCGCGCAGGTCGGCCAAAGGCAGCAGCCGCTGTTCGCGCAGGTCGGGCCGGGCGGCTGATGCGGCGGCGGGCTTTTTCCCGGACGCGGCGTGCGCTTTCAGGGCGGCTTGCGCTGCCGCCTGCGCCGCCGCCTCCGCCACCGCTTCCTCCGGCGTCAGGCGGCGCAGCAGGTAGCCCGAGGCGCTGACTTTCAATTCCACCCACTGGCCGTCGTGCTGGCGCAGCGCGGCGGCGGCGCCCTGCACATAGGCGTTGGGAATGCCCCAGCCCTTGGCCAGCAGGTTGACATGCGACAGCGCCGTCGAAGGCCGCTCGGTCAGCACGCCCGCCACCGGCGGCAGGCTCAGCGGCACCTGGCGCAGCAAGGCGATGTCGCCCGGCAGCAGCCCATTGACGCTGGCGCCCGACTCGACAATGCGCAGGCGGCCCACGGCCCGGCCCACATTCAGCGGCAGGTAAGGCTGGTCGCGGATCAGCGCCTCCTGCGTGACGAATTCAACGCCCGCCTCCTGCGCCCGGCGCTCGTGCAGCGTGGAATTGGTCTTGAACTGGACGGGCGCAAAAAAGCTCGCCTTCAGGCTTTGCTCCGCCTGCCGCAGCAGTGCGGGCGTGAGCTGGTCGCCTTCCCAGAATTCGTAGGTGAAGCGCCCGATGGCAGCCTGCCAGCTCACACTACCAAACAAAAAACGCCGCGCTGACGCGCCGTAGTTTTTATCAATTTCGCGCTGGGTCGTGGCGGGCGGCACCAGCCCCGCTTTGAGCACAAAGCGGCTGTGCAGCTCGTAGCGCGGGGTGTTGACGTAGTAAATTTTGGCGAGGTGCGCCTTGAGGTCGATGACAAACATCACGTCCGCCAGTTCCAGCGCCGTGCCCGCGTGGTGGACGCGGGCGAGCTGGTCAAACTCGGCGCGGCTGGCCAGCGCGGGCAGCGCGCCCGGCCCTTTCGTCTGACCCATGACCTGCGCCGGGCCGGGCGCGGGCGACGCGGGCACGCTGTTCACAGGCGCAAAAGCCTGTCGCCGCTGCGCGTCGGGCTCGTAGAAAGACGGCTTGCGCGCCAATTGCGCCTGCGCGGGCAGCGCACACAACACACCGAGCAGCCCCAGCCCGCCAAGCGTGCGGGCGCGAACAGGAAATTGAAAATAGGTCATGCAGCCCACTGTAGCGCCGAAACGCAGAGCCCCCGCAGGCCCAGCACGCCCGGCAGGCAGGTTCGTGATCAAAAAGTGGCTTCAGGCGCAAAGCCCGCTGCCGCACGCCTTGCGCGGGCCGAGGCTTAAACTTGCGGCTTCGGCGCTGCACGATGCGGCCCGGCACGGCGCCGCCAGTGCGCTGGCTTCTTTCTGCTTTTTCGCAGCTTCTGCTTTTTTTACCTCCTGAGCACATTTTTCATGCCATTTTCATCCCTCGGCTTTTCGCCCGCGCTGTTTCCTGCCTTTTCGCGGGCGATGGCCGAAAAAGGCTATCTCGCCCCGACCGCCATCCAGTCGGAGGCGATTCCGGCGATTTTGCAGGGCCGCGACGTTGTCGGCTCGGCCCAAACCGGCTCGGGCAAAACTGCCGCTTTTGCGCTGCCCTTGCTGCAGCAACTGGCGCAAACGCCCGCCGCCGCTGGCGCGCCACGCCGCAGCGTGCGCGGGCTGATTCTGGTGCCCACGCGCGAGCTGGCCGCGCAGGTCGGCGAAGAAATCGTCAGCCTGGCCAAATACCTGCCGCAGCGCGTCAAGGTGGCCGTGGTGTTCGGCGGCGTCTCGATCAACCCGCAGATGATGAATCTGCGCGGCGGCGCCGACATCATGGTGGCCACGCCGGGGCGCCTGCTCGACCTGATTGACCACAACGCGCTGAGCCTGTGTACCGTCAGCCTCTTGGTGCTGGACGAGGCCGACCGGCTGCTCGATCTGGGCTTTGGCGAAGAATTGAACCGGCTGCTGGCGCTGCTGCCAGCCAAACGCCAGAACCTGTTTTTCTCGGCCACTTTCCCGCCCGCCATCGAGGCGCTGGCCGCCACCTTGCTGAACGATCCCGTGCGCGTTGAAATCGAAGCCGCGCCGCAAAGCGCGCCCGACATCGCCCAGCGCGCCATTGAAGTCGATCCGAGCCGGCGCACGCAGCTGCTGCGCCACCTGGTGCAGACGGAAAAATGGAGCCGGGTTTTAGTGTTCGTGGCGACCAAGCACGCCGCCGAAATCGTCGCCGACAAGCTGCGCAAGGCCGACATTGAGGCCGAGCCGTTTCATGGCGAGTTGAGCCAGGGCAAGCGCACGCAGGTGCTGCTCGATTTCAAGGAAAAGCGGCTGCAGGTGGTGGTGGCCACCGATGTGGCGGCGCGGGGCATTGACATTGCCCAGTTGCCGGTGGTGGTCAATTACGACCTGCCGCGCTCGTCAAGCGACTACACGCACCGCATTGGCCGCACCGGACGGGCTGGGGAAAGCGGCTGCGCGATCAATTTTGTCAGCGCCATTACAGAAGCGCATTTCCGGCTGATTGAAAAGCGTCAGGGGCTGAAGGTGGCGCGTGAGCAGGTGGCCGGTTTTGAGCCAGTCGAAGTGCTGGCACCGAACGCCGCCGATCCGCTGGCCACCGGCGGCGTCAAGGGGCTGCGCCCGAGCAAGAAAGACAAGCTGCGCAAGGCCGCTGCCCGCACGCAGGAAAAATAAGCCGCAGGCTTAGTCGTCGAAGCCGTCGTCGTCGCCGTCTTCGCTGCCGCCCTGGGGCTGGGCGCCTGCGGGGCGGGCGGTGCGGTGGCCGTGCTTGGTCACCACTTCGACGTAAAACTGCTCACTGCCTTCTTGGGCGGCGGTGTCAACCAACCCCATCAGCGTGGCAAAGTGAACCACAGCGGCAGTGGCTTCGCTGTGGCCAAACTTGCAGTCAAAGTCCCAGAAATCGACGCCTTCAGGCAACGGGCGGCTGCGCTCGCGCTTGACGTATTTGCGGATGTCGTGTTTGCTGGCTTCGAGCAGGCGGTCGCGGTTTTTGCCTTCGATGTTCAGGAGGTAGGTTTTTCGCACAGAGTCTTTCAGGGGGTGTGGGGCAAAACGAAATCACGCCCTGGCGGGCGTGATTCAAAAGTGCCCGATTATCGGGGGATGGGGCTTGCGCCCTGGGTGGGCAAGGCGGTCAGCCCGGCCCGTTCAATGTTCAACCCGCTGCGGTGGCGGCGGCTGCAGCAGCGGCGGCTTCCAGCAGCGCCTCGTCCAGCGCCTTGCACGACGGCGCGCACACGGCCTGCGACTTGCCCAGCACTTTGCGCGTGCCCATCAGCGAGCGGGCGCGGTGCTTGCCGCACATAAAGCACGACATAGTCGCCGCGCCAAATGAGGTGGTCGCGGCAAAGGGCGAGCCCGATACCTTGGATTTGTAGCGCAGGCCGTCAGCGAGTACAGCGGTTTTGGCGTCAGCTCTTGCCATGATTTGGATCTTCCTTCAGTTGGATGGTTGAACGGCCCATAACCTGGCGCATGGCCTGGTCCAGAACCCGTGTGTTTGCTGCTCTGCACCTATCGGCCCACCACTGCGCTCAAGCAACCCGGCCAGTCATGAATCATGAACAGTTCGGTTTGACGAGAAGAGGGTTGGGTGGTGTTCATGGCCTGTCTTGCGGTGCTGGCCGAACCGGCACTCAGTACGCCTGCAAGCGATGACGCTCTTTTTTTTATAGCTTGCAGAGCTTGCCTGTCGCAGGTCGGAGCCGTATTTTACCGTTAAAACCGGTAAAAGTCACTTATCCGTTTTACGGCATGGCTTATCAGGTCAAACCAAGGGCCATCAGCAAAATGGACCTCGCTCCCCTGCGCCTAGCCGCTAAAACCAGACTGCATGACGTACCAACCGAAACATTGATAAAGTCGCGGCGGGAAATCATGGATTGCTTTCTTGTCATGCATGCATGTGAATGCGTAAAAAATGGACTCTGAAAGCAATTCCTGAAATCTTAAAAGAATAAAAAATCAATTCTTTATTCTTGAAGCTTCTTTAAAACCTACAGCGAAAGAATCCTCTCATGGCACGTCTCATTCAATGCATCAAACTTGGAACCCAGTCGGAAGGTCTGGACTTTCCGCCCTACCCCGGCCCGCTGGGCAAGCGCATCTGGGAAGAAGTCAGCAAGCAAGCCTGGGCTGACTGGATGAAGCAGCAAACCATGCTGGTCAATGAAAACCGCCTGAACCTAGCCGACGCACGCGCCCGCCAGTACCTGGCGCGCCAGATGGAAAAGCACTTCTTCGGCGACGGGGCCGACGCGGTGCAAGGCTACGTTCCACCCAGCGCCTAAACAAGCACACGGGTTACTTACCCGCAGTGCCGGGCTGCCGCAAGGCACGGAAAAACGGAAAGGTGTAAACCTGATCGAACGAAGCCCCATCGGCAAAATGATCCTTGTTCGCCTGCGTCCAGCCGCCGAAGTTTTGATCCACCGTGACCAAGGTTAGTTTGGGAAACTGGCTGGCGTACTTGGCTTTGGCCTTGTCGCCAGTCGGGCGGTAGTAATTGCGCCCGATGATGTCTTGCCCCTCGTCCGAATAGAGGTATTCGAGATACGCCGTAGCCACCACACGGCTTCCCTTTGCATCAACATTTTTATCGACCAGCGCGACCGTCGGCTCGGCCAAAATGCTGACCGACGGCACAACAAGCTGAAACTTGTCAGCCCCAAACTCTTTGAGCACCTGAAAAGCCTCACTCTCCCACGTCACCAGCACATCGCCTATGTTGCGCTGGGCAAAAGTCAGCGTCGAGCCGCGTGCGCCCATGTCAAGAATCGGCACATTTTTGTACAAGTTGCCGACAAACTCTTGGGTTTTGGCTTCGCTGCCGGCGCTTTTGCGTTTGGCAAATTCCCAGGCGGCGAGGTAGTTCCAGCGCGCACCGCCGGAGGTTTTAGGGTTGGCCGTAATCACCGCCATGCCGGGCTTGACCAAGTCATCCCAGTCCTTGATGCCTTTGGGGTTGCCCTTGCGCACCAGAAATACGACCGTCGAGGTGTAAGGCGCTGAATTTCGGCCCATGTGCGTTTGCCAATCGCTCGAAATCAGGCCGCCGTTTTTCACCAAAATATCCACGTCAACGGCCAGCGCCAGCGTGACCACGTCGGCGGGCGCGCCGTCCATCACCGCTCTGGCCTGCTTGCCCGAGCCGCCGTGCGACTGTTTGATTTTCACGTCCTGGCCGGTTTTGAGCATCCAGTATTTGCTGAAGGCTGCGTTGTAGTCCGCATACAGTTCGCGCGTCGTGTCATACGAGACGTTGAGCAGCGTTACCGGCGGCATCGGCCCAGCCAGTGCGCCAACGCAGAAAACGCCGCCCAGCGACACGCCAGCGGTAAGATGAATAAAGTTTCGTCGAGAGATCATGGACTGCCTTTGATGAATGAATAATTTTTAGGTAAGCCTTTGATTTCATTGAAATAAATTTCAAAATGACGGCTAACTGAAAAACTTCTTTAGATTTATAAATTAGATGTTTATCTTGTAAATATCTTAAGCATTCTCCTAGAAAGAATCTTGACATGACACAACTGATGGAGGTGCTGACGCATGGCTGAACCCATTGAATGGCTGGACGACGGCACCGCTGGCGGCAGCCCGTACAGCCCGCGCTTTGGCGACCGCTACCGCAGTGAGCTGGGCGGGCTGGAGCAGGCCAAGGAAGTTTTTTTAAAAGGCTGTGGCCTGCCGCAAGCTTGGGCCAATCAGCCACAATGGTGCGTGCTGGAAACCGGCTTTGGCTTGGGGCTGAACTTTTTAGTCACCTGGGCCGCGTGGAAAGCCGACCCACTGCGCCCGCGCCTGCTGCATTTCGTCTCCACTGAGGCGTATCCGGCCTGCGCCGACGACGTGCTGCGCAGCGCGCAGACGCACCCCGAATTAATTCCTTTCGCGCAGCAATTGCAGCGCCAGCTCTGGGGCTTGCTGCCCGGCATGCACCGGCTGGTGTTTGAAGGCGGCCAGCTACTGCTGACGCTGTGCATTGGCGACGCCAAGGCGATGCTGCGCGAACCCACTTTTCAGGCCGATTCGGTTTATCTGGACGGTTTCAGCCCGCAGCGCAACCCGGACATCTGGGACGTTCACACCTTCAAGGCGGTGGCCAAATTCTGCCGCCGTGGCACCCGCGTGGCGACCTGGACGGTGGCGCGCAGCGTGCGCAACGCACTGGCGCAGTGCGGTTTTGTCGTGCAAAAAGTCCCCGGCATTCCGCCCAAGCGCGACAACCTGCAAGGCGACTACAACCCCGCCTGGAAACCCAAAACCAGCCGCCCGCCGCCCCAGCGCCGCGCCGCCGAACGCTGCATCGTCATAGGCTCCGGTCTGGCCGGTGCGGCGGCGGCGGCCAGTCTGGCGCGGCGCGGCTGGATCGTTACCGTGCTGGACGCGGCCAGCGCGCCCGCAGCGGGCGCCTCTGGCCTGCCCGCCGGGGTGATGGCGCCGCACGTTTCGCCCGACGACAGCCTGCTGTCGCGCCTGTCGCGCAGCGGCATACGGGCCATGCTGCAACAAGCTGACGCGCTGCTGCAAACCGACAGCGACTGGCGCCAGAGCGGCGTGCTGGAGCATTGCGTCGAACACGCCCGCCAGTTGCCCGCCGCGTGGCAAACTCCGAACGCGCTGACCCAAGCCGCCAGCGACTGGACCGGCCCGGCCACGCCCGCACAGCTCGCCGCCTGCGGCCTGCCCGCCGACACGCCCGCGCTGTGGCACCGGCAAGGCGGCTGGATCAAACCGGCCCGGCTGATTCAAGCCTGGCTGGCCACGCCCGGCGTGACGTGGCGCGGCGACGCCACCGTCAGCCAGCTCGTTCAACAAGACGGCGCGTGGCAGGCGCTGGACGCCGCCGATCAAGAACTGGCCAGCGCCGAGCTGGTGGTGCTGGCGGCAGGCTACGGCAGTCTGGCGCTGCGCCACGCGGCCCATCCGCAGAGCCGCCCGCTGGCGCTGCAGGCGATTCGCGGTCAGGCGTCGTGGGGCTGGCACACGCCCGGCACACCATCGGCCATGCCCGCCAATCCGGTCAACGGCCACGGCAGTCTGGTGCCCGCCGTGCCGCTGCAAGACCGACTGGGCTGGGTGACAGGCTCCAGTTTTGACCGCGACGACACCGACACCACGCTGCGCGGCGCTGACCAGCAGCACAATTTTGGCAAGCTCAAAACCCTGCTGCCCGCCGCCGCGCAGGCGCTGGCGCCCCAGTTTGACAACGACCAGGCGCAGGGCTGGAGCGGCATCCGCTGCGCCACGCCCAGCCGCCTGCCCGCGCTCGGCCCGCTCGAAGACACGCCCGGCCTCTGGGCCTGCTGCGGTCTGGGCTCGCGCGGCTTGACCTTTGCCGCGCTGTGCGCCGAACTGCTGGTTGCCCGGCTGCACGGCGAGCCGCTGCCGGTCGAGCTGCGCCAGGCCGACGCGCTGCTGCCGCAGTACGCCGCTGACGAATAAGCTTATTCGCATAAAGGAAGAACAAATCTGTAGTTTGTTTTTATAAGCAGGCCCGTTACATTCCCCGGCATGCATGAATTTGCCTTTATCTTTGCTGGTTTCGTCGTGGGTCTGGTCGTCGGTCTGACGGGGGTCGGTGGCGGCTCGCTGATGACGCCTATCCTGATCTTCGTGTTCAACGTCAAGCCACATCTGGCCATCGGCACCGATTTACTGTTTGCCGCGTTCACCAAAATGGGCGGTACCGTCAGTCTGGCGCGCTCGCGGCTGGTGGACTGGCGCATCGTCGGCCAGATGGCGGCGGGCAGCATTCCGGCCTCGCTGGCCACGCTTTACATCCTGAAGCGCCTCGGCCCCGGCGACCCGCACACCCAAACCGTAATGACCACCACGCTCGGCCTGGCGCTGCTGCTGACGGCCACAGCCACGCTTTACAAAGTGCTGCGCGGCAAGGCCGTGCCGACGCGCATCGCCCCCGAGCTGCTGGCCGGGGCCACGCGGGCGCGCCACTGGAGCTTTCCGGTGCTGTTTGGCGCGGTGATTGGCGCGCTGGTCACGCTGACGTCGGTCGGCGCGGGCGCCATCGGCGTGATCGTGCTGATGCTGCTCTATCCGGCGCTGCCGCTGCCGCGCATCGTGTCTGCCGACATCGCCCACGCCGTGCCGCTGACGCTGGTGGCCGGTCTGGGCCACGCCTCCATCGGCTCGGTCGATTGGCCGCTGCTGCTCAACCTGCTGGCCGGATCGCTCCCCGGCATCTGGGTTGGTTCGCACCTGATGCGCAAAACCTCAGACCGCGTGATCCGCTCGCTCTTGTCGCTGCTGCTGGCCTATGCGGGCATGAAGCTTATTTCCATCTAGCCAACAGTCGCTTTCCTGGCGCCACTACACTGGCGAGCCAAAAAATTTAACCTAGCCCTCACGTCAACCGATACGCACGAACCTCGACTGCCATGTACCACTACACAGAATTTGACCGCCAGTTCGTCCAGGCCCGCGCCGACCAGTACCGCGACCAGCTCACGCGCTGGCAGGCCGGGCAGTTGCCTGAAGACGAGTTCCGCCCGCTGCGCCTGCAAAACGGCTGGTATGTGCAACGCTACGCGCCCATGCTGCGCGTGGCCGTGCCTTACGGCGAACTCTCCAGCGCCCAAGTGCGCGTGCTCGCCACCATCGCCCGCGATTACGACCAGCCCGACGCGGCGCTGATCGAAGGCGCGCAAGCCACGCAAGACAAGCTCGGCCCGGTGCTGCTGAAAAACGGCGGCTCCGCCCACACCAAGCTGAGCAGCGGCTACGCCCACTTCACCACGCGCCAGAATCTGCAATACAACTGGATTCCGCTGAGCAAATCCGCCGATGTGATGGACCTGCTGGCCAGCGTTGATATGCACGGCATCCAGACCAGCGGCAACTGCATCCGCAACATCACCAGCGACGAGCGCGCCGGAATTGCCGTCGATGAAATCGCCGATCCGCGCCCGTTTGGCGAAATCATGCGCCAGTGGAGCACGCTGCACCCCGAGTTCGCTTTCCTGCCGCGCAAGTTCAAAATCGCCATCAGCGGCGCGAAAGAAGACCGCGCCGCCATCGGCTGGCACGATGTGGGCCTGCAAATCGTCAAGAACGACGCGGGCGAACTGGGTTTTAAAGTGCTGGTCGGCGGCGGCATGGGCCGCACGCCCATCATCGGCTCGGTGATTCGCGAGTTCCTGCCATGGATGCAGATCATGAATTACCTCGAAGCCGTGGTGCGCGTCTATAACCGCTATGGCCGCCGCGACAACATTTACAAAGCGCGCATCAAGATTCTGGTGAAAGCCGAAGGCCAGAAATATTTCGACGCCGTGGAAGCCGAGTTCAAGCAGATTATCGAGCACGACGGCGCACCGCACACCATCACGCAAGCCGAATACGACCGCGTGGCCGCCTGCTTTGTCGCGCCGACGCTGGGCAGCGCACCCACGGATGTCACGCCCATCACGACCGAAGAAGAAGCCGCTTACAGCCGCTGGCTGCAGCAAAACGTCGCCGCGCACCAGAACCCCGCGCTGCGCGCCGTCACCCTGTCGTTCAAACGCCTGGGCCAAGCGCCCGGCGACGCGACCGCTGACCAATTGAACATCGCCGCTGATCTGGCCGACCGCTTCAGCGCGGGCGAAGTGCGCGTCAGCCACGAACAAAATCTGCTGCTGCCGTGGGTCCACGCCGAGGCGCTGCCCGCGCTCTGGCGCGCCGCGACGCAGGCCGGTTTTGCCAAGGCCAACATTCATTTGCTCACCGACATGATCGCCTGCCCCGGCGGCGACTTCTGCGCGCTGGCCAATGCGCGCTCGCTGCCGATTGCCGAAGCCATCACCGAGCGTTACCAAGACCTCGACGAACTGCACGACATTGGCGAGATTGACCTGCACATCAGCGGCTGCATCAACTCCTGCGGCCACCATCACAGCGGCCACATCGGCGTGCTGGGCGTGGATAAGGACGGCAAAGAGTGGTATTCGGTGTCGCTGGGCGGCTCGGACGGCACCGTGCTCTCCGGCCCGTCGCAGGCTGGCAAGGCCGTCGGCCCGTCGTTCTCAGCCGCCGAAGTGCCCGACGTGATCGAAGCCATTTTGAACACCTACCGCCAGCAGCGCGAAGGCCGCGAAACTTTTATCGCCACGCTGCGCCGCGTCGGTGCCGAGCCGTTCAAGGCTGCGGCCAATGGCGCACGCTTCAGCGCCGCGCGCAAAGACACCGCCGAGGCTTGAGGCCGCAGCGTTCGCACCTTATTTGCAAAAGAATCATCATGAAATTACTCGCTTCCAGCGCCCACGCCACGGACGCTTCCAGCCAAAACATCGTTGCGCTGGCCAACGACGCTGATCCGCATCAAATCACGCTTGAGGGCGTGGACCGCATCGACCTGAATTTCCCCAAGTTCACCGATGGCCGCGCTTTCAGCCAGGCGTTTTTGCTGCGCCGCCGTTTGGGTTTCAAGGGCGAAATCCGCGCCACCGGCGACGTGCTGGTCGATCAATTGGCGCAAATGGAGCGCAGCGGCTTTGACGTGGCCGTGCTGCGCGCTGACCAAAATCTTGAAGTCGCCCAGCGCGTGCTGGCCACCTACCCCGGCCACAGCGTCGGCAAGTACCAGGGCGACGCGGTGGACATTGCGCCGCATTTCGTCACCGCTGCTATTTGAGAAAGAAAAAGCCATGAGCGCCATTTCCCTTTACGCCAAACCGTCGCCCGACTTTGAACAAAAGCTCGCGGCCAGTCTGGCGCTGCTGAAATCCGCAGCCGCGCAATTTGTGCCGCTGACGCAGGCTTCCAGCCTCGGCTGCGAAGACATGGTGGTGACACATTTGATGCACGAAGCGGGCCTTGACCAAACGAGCGCCAGCATCTTCGTGCTCGACACCGGCATGCTGCATGTCGAAACCGTCGCGCTGATCGAGCGCATCGAAACGCGCTACCCGTCGTTCAAGGTCGATGTGTACCGCCCGGACGCCGATGCCGCCTCGAATTTTGTCGAAGAAAACGGCGAGCAGGCGATGTACAAAAGCCTGAGCCTGCGCAAAGAGTGCTGCCACATTCGCAAAATGGAGCCTTTGGCCCGCGCCTTGAGCGGCAAAAAAGGCTGGCTGACCGGCCTGCGCCGCGAGCAATCGAACGCCCGCGCCGAGGTGCCCGACATTGAACTGCAAACCGTGCAAGACGGCGGCCAGAGCGTCGAGCGCGCCAAAATCAACCCGGTGGCCAACTGGACGCTGGGCGACATCTGGCATTACATCTCTGTGAACGCCATTCCTTACAATCCGCTGCACGACCAGTTTTTCCCCAGCATCGGCTGCGCGCCCTGCACCCGCGCTGTGACGCTGGGCGAGGACTTCCGCTCCGGCCGCTGGTGGTGGGAGAGCGAAAGCGCCAAGGAATGCGGCCTGCACGTGGCCGCCGCTTCCGACTCCAGCCCTGTGTCCAGCATCATTCCCATCCGAGAAATCAACGCATGAACGCCCGCTTACACGATGAATCCCAGTTGCTGGCCAAGCTGAGCAACGCCCACCTCGACGCGCTGGAAGAAGAAACCATCTTCATCCTGCGCGAAGTCGCCGCCGCTTTTGAGCGCCCTGCCTTGCTGTTTTCTGGCGGCAAGGACTCGCTGGTGATGCTCAAGTGCGCCGAAAAAGCCTTTGGCGCTGGCCGCATTCCGTATCCGCTGTTGATGATCGACACCGGCCACAACTTCCCCGAAGTGACGGATTTCCGCGACCTGCGCGCCAAGGAACTCGGCGCCAATCTGATCATTCGCCATGTCGAAGATTCGATGAAACGCGGCACGGTGCGCCTGGCGCACCCGGACGAGCCGCGCAATGCGCACCAGTCGGTCACGCTGCTGGAAGCCATCGACGAATTCCGCTTTGACGCGCTGATCGGCGGCGCGCGCCGCGACGAGGAAAAAGCCCGCGCCAAGGAGCGCATCTTCTCGCACCGCGACAGCTTCGGCCAGTGGCAGCCAAAAGCCCAGCGCCCCGAGCTTTGGACGCTGTTCAACACGCGCCTGCAACCGGGCGAACACTTTCGCGTGTTTCCGATTTCCAACTGGACGGAACTGGACGTGTGGCAGTACATCGAGCGCGAAGAAATCGCGCTGCCGTCGCTGTACTACGCGCACCCGCGCAAGATTGTCGAGCGCAAAGGTTTGCTGGTGCCCGTCACCGAGTTGACGCCAGCCCGCGCTGGCGAAGAAGTGGTGGAAAAGCTGGTGCGTTTTCGCACGCTGGGCGACATCACCTGCACCTGCCCGGTGGACAGCCCTGCGGCCACCGCCGCCGAAATCGTGATTGAAACGCTGGCCGCCGATGTCAGCGAGCGCGGCTCCACGCGCATGGACGACAAAACCTCAGACGCTTCGATGGAAAAGCGCAAGAAAGACGGGTACTTCTGATGAGCACGATTGATTTGACAGCCGACAACGCCCAATTGGCAAACACTGCAGGCCAGCAAGACCTGAAAGCCGCCCTGAAATTCATCACCTGCGGCTCCGTCGATGACGGCAAAAGCACGCTGATTGGCCGCTTGCTGGTGGACTCCAAAGCGGTGTTGCAGGATCATCTGGCAGGCGTGCAGCGCGGCGGCGAAACCGATCTGGCGCTGCTGACCGACGGCCTGAGCGCCGAGCGCGAGCAGGGCATCACGATTGACGTGGCCTACCGTTATTTCGCCACCGAGCACCGCAAGTTCATCATCGGCGACGCGCCCGGCCACGAGCAGTACACGCGCAACATGGTGACGGCCGCATCGAGCGCCGACGCCGCCGTGGTGCTGGTGGACGCCACCAAGCTGGACTGGAAAAACCCGGCGATGGAGCTGCTGCAGCAAACCCGCCGCCACTCGCTGCTGGTGAACCTGCTGCGCGTGCCCTCCATCGTGTTCACGGTGAACAAGCTCGACGCGGTGGAAGATTCCACGCTGGCCTTCAACAACATCAGCGCCGCGCTGACGGCGTTTGCCGAAGCCGCCAAAATTGCCGTCAAGGCCATCGTGCCGGTGTCCGCGCTCAAGGGCTGGAACGTGGTGGATGCCGCCGAACCCGGCTGGTGCGGCTACAGCGGCCCGTCGCTGCTCGATTTGCTCGAACACCTGCCTGCCACGCCTGCCGAAACCGGCGAAGCGTTTTCGTTTCCGGTGCAGTGGGTGGAGAAATTCTCGTCGTCATCGGACACGAGCCAAGGGCGGCGCGTGTTCTGGGGCCGCGTCGGCACCGGCAGCGTACAGCCCGGCCAGAGCGTCACCGTTCTGCCCAGCGGCCAGACTGCTGTTGTGGCGCAGGTGCTGAACTGCATCCGCGAGCCCAAGGCGATCAACGCCGGGCACAGCGCGGGCATCGTGCTGGACCGCGAAGTCGATGTGTCACGCGGTGACTGGCTGCTGGCGCCCGCCACCTTCACGCCTTCGCGTGACGTGGCCGTGACGATGGCCTGGATGGACGACGAGCCACTGGTGGCCGGGCGCGTGTATTGGGCGCTGCAGGGCCACCGCTGGGTGAAAGCCAAGATCAAGCGCATCGTGCATAAGCTCGACGTGAACACGCTGGCCGAAGAAGACGCCACCGAACTGCCGCCGAACGCCATCGGCCATATCGAGCTGAGCCTGCAAGAGCCGCTGGTGACGCTGCCCTATGCGCGCTCGCGCGTGCTGGGCTCGCTGGTGCTGGTCGATACGGCGTCGCACAAGACCTCCGGCGCCGCGCTGGTGCTGTAACCTTTTTATTTTCAACTTTTCAACCTGCTGGAAAACCCCTGAAACACAGCGGCTCAAACCCGGTTTTTTGATTCACTGCCTGTGCAAGCCGTTGATTTGCAAAGGTATAAATATCATTAGCCGGATTTGAGCCGCATGGCCTTAAAATCTAGGGTTTCCACCGACCAGCCAAAACACCATGACACACGTCGTTTCCGATTCCTGCATCCGCTGCAAATACACCGATTGTGTGGATGTCTGCCCCGTCGATTGCTTCCGCGAAGGCCCTAACATGCTGGTGATTGACCCGGACGAATGCATCGACTGCGCGGTCTGCATTCCAGAATGCCCGGTCAACGCCATTTATGCCGAAGAAGACCTGCCCGCCGACCAAGTGCCCTTCATCCAGATCAATCTGGACCTGAGCCAGGCAATGGGCTGGACCAGCATCACCAAGCGCAAGGAAGCACTGCCAGACGCTGAAGAATGGAAAGACAAGACCAACAAGCTGTCTGAACTGGTGCGCTAAGCCCACTCTGAGCCGTTTTACAAAACCAGCCACGAAATCATGGAACCTCAATTGAACCAAGAAGTGATCAACACCGCCGCCCAGCATGACGGCCCGATTGAAACCGATGCCGTCATCATCGGCGCCGGGCCTGTCGGCCTGTTTCAGGTGTTTGAACTGGGCCTGCTCGACATCAAGGCCCACATCATTGACTCGCTGGCCTACCCCGGCGGCCAGCCGATTGAGCTGTATCCCGACAAGCCGATCTACGATATTCCCGCCGTTCCCGTCTGCACCGGCAAGGAACTGACCGACAACCTGATGAAGCAGATCGAGCCGTTTGGCGCAACTTTTCATCTGGGCCAGGAAGTCAGCATCGTCGAAAAGCGCGAAGACGGCCGCTTCTTTGTCGAAACCTCCAAGGGCACGCAGTTCCTGACGAAGACGATTTTTATCGCCGCTGGTGTCGGCGCTTTCCAGCCCAAGCTGCTGCGTGTCGAGGGCCTGGACAAGTTTGACAACAGCCAGCTGTTCTACCGGGTCAAGAACCCGGCTGACTTTGCCGGCAAGAATCTGGTCATCGTCGGCGGTGGCGACTCCGCGCTGGACTGGGCGCTGAACTTTGTCGCCGAAGGCCCGAACAAGGCCGAAAGCGTGATTTTGATTCACCGCCGCGACGGCTTCAAAGCTGCACCGGCCAACGTCGCCAAGATGAAAGAGCTGTGCGACGAGTACGAGATGCAGTTCATCGTCGGCCAGGTCACCGGCTACGAAGAAAAAGACGGCAAGCTCACGGCAGCCAAAGTCACTGGCGCCGATGGCGTGACCCGCGTCGTACCGCTGGATGTGCTGATGGTGTTTTTTGGCCTGAGCCCCAAGCTCGGCCCGATTGCCCACTGGGGTCTGGAAATCGAGCGCAAGCAGCTCGTGGTGGACACGGAAAAGTTCTCCACCAACATTCCGGGCATTTTTGCCGTGGGTGACATCAACACCTACCCTGGCAAGAAAAAACTGATTCTGAGCGGTTTTCATGAATGCGCGCTGGCCGCGTTTGGCGCCGCACCGTTCATTTTCCCGGACAAGAAAATTCATCTGCAATACACGACGACCAGTCCCAAGTTACACAAGGTGCTGGGCGTTGAATCGCCGGTTTTTGACTGATAACTGACGTTAAACCACAGCAAAAAGCCCGCATCTGCGGGCTTTTTTATTGGGTAAAGTATCAAGGCAAGGGCTTGAGATGCATCGCTTGCGGCGCATGGCCGTGATTTAATGGCCCGCTGCCTGCGCCGGTATGCACATCCGCACCGGCCTCTAGCGCGGCGCGCACATAGGCCCGCGCCGCCTGCACCGCTTCAAACAAACTGGCGCCCAGCGCGAGGTGCGCCGCCATCGCCGACGACAGGGTGCAACCGGTGCCGTGCGTGTTCACGCTGTGAATGCGCGGCGCCCGCATCCAGTGATGCTCGCCACTGCGCGTGACCAGCAGATCGCACACCCGATCACCAGCCAGATGGCCGCCTTTGAGCAGCACGGCCTGTGCGCCCATTGCCAGCAATTGCTGCGCGGCCAGTTCCATCGATGCTTCACTGTCCAGCGGATGGCCAACCAGCAGCGCAGCCTCATCCAGATTGGGCGTGACCACGGTAACGCGCCTGAACAGTTCTCGGACTAGTGCCGCAACGGCTGGGCGCTCGGTCAATGAAGTGCCGCTGCTGGCTGTTATCACCGGGTCAAGCACAACGTTCAGGAATGAATAGCGGTCAATCGCCATCGCCACCGTCTGCACTGCCTCGGGGGAATGCAGCATGCCGATCTTGAGGGCATGCGGGCGCATGTCCTGGGCGACTGCATCGATCTGGTCGCGCAATATTTCCTGTGGAACGCCATGCACGGCACGCACGCCTAAGGTGTTTTGCGCTGTCAGGGCGGTGATGGCACTCATGCCGTAACAACCCAGCGCAGCAAATGTTTTTAAATCAGCCTGAATACCGGCACCACCACCGCTGTCAGAACCGGCAATGGAAAGCACGCGGGGATATTCAAATTTGAATAATTTGTGAATCATCGGTTTATCTGTAATCGCCGCATTGATTTTGACGCGACAACGAAAAAACCCCCGATTGAGAATTCAACCGGGGGTTTATCTTGGCGATAGAAGCCTGACGATGACCTACTTTCACACGGGAATCCGCACTATCATTGGCGCAGAGCCGTTTCACTGTCCTGTT
>Ga0302213_1000581_pt1 | contig 19971 bp, 15 predicted proteins | sample II_Fen_N1_2_FD_194583 | JGI IMG/M metagenome (GOLD analysis project Ga0302213, IMG submission 194583) | Peat permafrost microbial communities from Stordalen Mire near Abisko, Sweden - II_Fen_N1_1 | ecosystem: Environmental > Terrestrial > Soil > Wetlands > Permafrost | place: Sweden: Abisko... | reverse complement strand
TCAATATTTCATTCGATTTGGTAACTATGGAAATGACTCCTGAGAAAACCAAATCTCCGAAAGCCCTTTCAACTTCAAACACATCAATTTTTTTTATTTGTTCTGAACCAAGAACTAGTATTTTATTTACATCATCTACAAACACACCATCAAGAAAGATAGCCGGACTATTTCTATTGAACATCTTTATTAAGGTGTTATAGACCTTTATCCTGGGTTTTCCTTTATCTCTGGTTATTAATACCTGCGGCAATATCTCAACAACAATTTCCGGGAAATCATCCAATGATACAAAATCGGAGGGTAAAATGGTAGTTCCCGTACTATGGTAAAACTGGGGACAAATAGAATTTATATCCCCTACCGACTTATCAACCAAATCGTTGTTTAACTGATACGATTTATTTATGTAAACTATGTTCTGGCTTTTGACAATATAATCTTTGAAATCACTACTACCGGAAATAAGGGAAGAATTCCATGGCTGGTTTTGCGCAAACTCATCTTCAGTTTCTATTTTCAGTTGTTGACCAGCGGGTACATCTTTAATGGTTAAGAATAATTCTTTCCCATCATAATAATCGCTTAATAACAACTGGAACTTTCCGTCTGCATTTGTAACTGCATACTGCAAATTGGGAACGGTATCATTGCACGACAACAATACAACCGCCTCATTGACAACCTTATTTGTTACAACATCAATGACCCTTCCATTCAGAATTTTAGTTTTATTTTCCAGTGAATGATAGAACAGCTTATGCGCATTATCAGGTACTGTAGGCAATGTATTATTCATTGTTTCAACAATCGTTTTAACCCTTGGTGACAGTACTGGTATTTCATAGACTGAAACTGAAGTATTTGCCTTCGAAACCAGGTTCTCAAGACTCACAACAACTTTTTCGCGCAAGCCATAGACCTTCTTGTCTGTTTTAATTACAGTTTCCTTATTACTGGGCTTCAAGAAATTACTATCCGGTGCAATCGAATTCACCAATTTGAACTTTAATTCTTTATCAAACCGGTTGGCAATTGTAATATCCTGATAATAAAAGCCCTGTTCCTGAGAATTTCTCATGCCACTCGTGAATGCAACCAGCTGATAGGCTCCTGAGGCCAATGTATCAGGCAACAGGATGCTCCCGCATGCAATACCTGAATCTATTCTTACCCGAACTTTAAGTGAAGATCCTGAGCCTGTTGTCCGTAGCAACACATATCCAACTTTACTGATTTCTGAACGTTTCCTTGTATCGGCATCAAGCACATACAATTTATAGAAAATTGATTCACCGGCGATATAAGTGGTTCTGTCTGTTTGAAGATAGGCAACTTCCCGACTTATAGCATTTGCACTAATGTTACTACAAAACAGTGCAACTAACAGGACTGCAAGAATAATTAATATTTTTTTTGATAATGTCATTGTCATCTTACTGTTATTTAGTTATGGAACCACCAAACCGGGAATGGTATGTAGGTATAATCCGGAGTAGTCGGTTGAGGGTATTGACCATCCCATATTTTAAACTGAGACTCACTATCATAAGGCACATTAATTGTTAACGCTTTAGTTACTGCCACATCTTTACTTCTTAACGACACAACAAATGCATGCTGTAGAACCGATGAAACCTCAAATAGCCCGAGTACAATCTTAGACGGATTGTTTATACACTTCATGTTTCCATAAAGCTGAGAGGTGATCGGATCAAAGATCTTGCCGGTTGCAGCCAATTGATTATTCGCTGCTTTGTAAAAACGATAGGCATCATCATTCATGGTATACTGATTAACCCTTAAATAATAGGTAAGCTGGGGATATTGAGTCGTTGCAAAATGGTAGCTATTAGTTCCAAACGGCATGAAACCTATTGAATGATTTAGTATAGCTGCACCCGTTTTAACCGACTTCTCTTCTGTTATATTTTCATCTCCATTTAGTTTAAAACTCCTCCAGCCAAAAATCATCCAATGCCAGGTAGTAATTGGAAGTCCCGTTTTAGGGTCATTTTCTATATAAGTATAAACATATTGAATTGTAATATTTGAGGTAAACCTGCAGGAAGGTACAAAATCAGTCGTTGAAACAGATTTAAAAAGATCAACCCGAATATCAGCACCAGGAACTGTTGTAAGTACTTTAGTATTATCCAAATAAGATTGGGTGGAATATAACCCGCGAATGCTGTCGTACGACTGCGCAGGTAAGAGTTGTTGAGGACTCGATTCGTAAATGCTGCCATCTTTGGTCTCAATGTGCAATACATACGTATTTCCTGTTTTTGTATAGAATGTGGACGGGGTATTGTAGTTTCCGTTACCCTGATTAATCAACACAACATTCTTATTTTCATTGTCTTTTATTGAGAGTTTTGCATCGCCCACAATTGATACAGTTGTTTGTGGATTCGATTGAAGTGGTAAAGCTTTTGACAGTTTAATGGTAAACGGACCATTGCCATTGGTTATTAATCCTTCGACAATCAAAGCTTCAGTTTTCGTATTGATATCCGGAATATAAATCTCGGAACAGCCAATAAAAGCAACCAACATCAGCAAAACAAGACATGTATTTTTAAATTGTATCATTGTTCTGAAGTTTTAAAAAGTAAAGTTATAAGTTATGGTGGGAATAGGCCTTGAGATAATAAACAACTTATATAAGTTATACGATTGATAAAACCCTGATTCCAATTGTGAAGTTGCTTTATAATAAACAGAATACGGGTTTTTCTGTCCGTAGAGATTTATGATTGCTAATGTCCAGCTTCCTTTCCATTTTTGTTTCAGGCGTAATGTTTCATCAAATGTAATGGCAATATCGAGGCGATGATAGTCAGGAAGCCGGTATTTATTCCGGTCGGAATAATAGACATACTGGCTTCCATCAAATTCATACTTTAATTCCGGTAACGTGACTGGCTTACCTGTATTGAAGTTAAATGTACCCGACAGCCTCCATCTCCTGGTTAAATGGTAGTTCCCGTTAATTACTACGTTGTGAGGTTTGTCAAAGGAAGAAGGATAATACCGGTTTCCGTTAATCTGATCCGCTTCAATGGTGCTGGTTGTGTGCCTCAATGAGCGGGAGTAGGTATAACTTGCCCATCCCGTGAGTCTTCCGGTATTTTTCTTCAGGTAAAATTCCACACCGTAGTTATAACCCGAGGCACTTAGCAAATCCGTTTCCAGTGCATTATTGAGCAGGATTGTTGCCCCATCCCGGTAATCCACAATATTATCCAGCTTTTTGTAATACATTTCCACGGAAGCTTCAAAAGCATTCTTATTGAAATTTCTAAAGTAACCCATAGCGTACTGGCTGCAAATAAGCGGTTTTATGTTCGGACTGCTCAATTTATATACATCCGTGGGAGCCATTACTGCTGTATTGGTGATCAGGTTTATAAACTGGCTGATCCGGTTATAACTAAACTTCACCGAGCTAAACTCATCGGTTGAGTAACGGAACGAAATCCTTGGTTCCAGGCTTGTATACCACTTTATTATTTTATTATTGCCATAATTGAGCGTATCTGTAATATTTTGTGTGCTACGGGATGCATTCTCTTTGAAGATATAAACACTGTTCGGACCGAGAAAAGCATAATTGGTCAATCGTAAACCAATCTCAGCACTAATCTTTGGCGTAAAGCGGATATTATCGCTTACATAAGCAGCCATTTCCAGTGCTTTTTCCTGTTGGGACGATTGTTCATTCACTGTAGACGCAGTACCCAACGGTGTCATTCTACCAGGTTGTAACTGATATAAAACTGCATTTATCCCTGCATCAAACGAATGCTTTTCATTCGGTAACCAGGTAAAGTTTAACTTTGCATTATTGTAATTTGTTGATGAACTGATTTTATACGCTTCGGTGGGATTCAATGTATCCGACTGGCTTATATCGTTTCGGTAGCGGCTGATACCGAACAGCAACATAGAATACAACTTTTCGTTAAATGTGTGCGAATAACGGATAGATGCCAGGGTATTATCATAATAATAAGGGGACGATTTTACAAAGCTAAATTTATCATCGCTAAAGTAACCAAATAGTGTCAAATTGTTTTTTGCATCAAATTTCATGGTCAATAAGGCATTGATATCGGAGAAACTGGCTGAACTGTTTTTTAAATCCACATCAGGCATAGCATGCAATAACCAGTTCGAATATGAACTTCGTCCGCCGATCAATAGACTGACTTTTTTATCGAAAAGAGGTAATTCAACACTCAGCCTCGAGTTCAATAACCCTATTCCGCCTTTAACCGTGAGTTCATCAACATTGCTTCCCAGACGAATATCCATGACCGACGAGGCTCTTTCACCGTATTTTGCAGGTATTCCTGCTTTTATAAGAGTAACACTGTTAACTCCATCTGAATTTATGGCCGAATTCAGACCAAACATATGAGATGAATTAAACAACGGCACATCTTCTACTAATATCAGGTTTTGATCAGCACTCCCACCACGGACAAAGAATCCGGTGCCAAACTCTCCTGTCGATTGTACTCCCGGAAGCAAAGTCACACTTTTTACAATATCTTTTTCTCCAAGAAAAGTAGGTAATTCCTTGATTGTTTTATTGTTAAACTTAATCACACTCATTTGAGTACGAATAACATTGATATCCATAGCCTTATCGGTAACTACAACTTCTTTAAGCTTGATAATTTTATCGGCTAATTCAAAATCCACAATACCGTTGCCACCAACAGCCACACTACGCTCATCCGGTTCGTAATTTGAATATCGAATACTCAAATAATATTCGCCTACCGGGATGGTCATTTTATAATTGCCTCCTTTATCCGTTGATTCCGAGACATTGAGTTTGTCAATTCCAATTCTCGCTCCATACAACGGTTTACCTGTTTTAAAATCAATAATCTTACCCGAAAGGGTTGCTTTTGTATATTTTCCAAAATCACTCTCATCGCCAATTATCATCACTCCCTTGCTGTTCTTTTTGTTTGAATAATTGCGTATTTCTACCGGGACAAAAACGTAACTGGTGGAATTTAAAACGAGACACGACAATTCAGACACCCGCTTTACAATTGTCAGGCAGTCTTCCAGGGGCATATCAGCAATAGATGCACGGAATCTCTTATCACCAAACCATTCTAATTTATAAAACAATTTGATATGGTTAACACGCTCTATTTTTGATGCTAAAACATCAAAAGGTACTAAACTTGTCGTATCTCTGCCAATAGTTACTTGTTGTTGAGCGTTGACCGGAATGCTGTAACATTGAAATGCAAGAAGGAAATATAGTGGAATGAAAAGGTGTATTTTTTTCACAAGATATTAATTGGTTTTAATTTAAAAAGTCCATTAAATGCAATTAAAAAATTAAATGCTACCTAATGTTTAAATATTGTACAAAAGTAAATATAAAAAAAATAACAGGTATTACATTCCGTAGAATAAAAGGTAATTAATGGATGTTTTTTTAATTATTTTTTGCGAATAACAGGAATCTTATATGTTTTGACAAATATAGAACAACAAAACCGCTAAAATTTCAATAATAATACAATAAACCATCATCCCTTTTTTCTATTCAGATGACAAAGATTAAATAACAGAACCCAATGATAAAAAATAAAACGGACTCACCTTTTATCAGGTAAGTCCGTTTTTAACTAGTAAATTGTAAACGCTTTAGTCTTCCAACAAGATCTCCAGAATTGTGCAGGCTGCTTTCGCTACCGGACTTCCCGGGCCAAAGATAGCCGCAACACCTGCTTTGTATAGAAAGTCATAATCCTGTGCAGGAATAACTCCTCCTGCAATTACGATGATATCCGGACGTCCAAGTGATTTCAATTCAGCAATAACCTGAGGAATCAGGGTCTTGTGACCGGCTGCCAATGACGAAACACCCAATACGTGAACATCATTTTCAACAGCTTGTTTAGCAGCTTCGGCAGGTGTCTGAAACAAAGGTCCCATATCCACATCGAATCCGCAATCGGCATAACCGGTCGCTACTACCTTCGCTCCACGATCGTGACCATCCTGACCCATTTTGGCAATCATGATACGTGGACGACGACCTTCTTTCCTGGCAAACTTCTCTGTCAATTCACAAGCCTTTATAAAGCTTGCATCGTTTTTAGTTTCTGATGAGTACACGCCTGATATTGTTCTAATGGTTGCTTTATAACGACCTGCAACTGCTTCGCAGGCATCGGATATTTCACCTAATGAAGCACGAAGACGAGCGGCTTCAACAGCTAATTCTAACAAGTTACCGTTCCCGGTTCGGGCACATTCTGTAATGGCAGTCAATGCTTTTTGTACTTCTGCTTCATTACGGTTGGCACGTAATTGTTTCAACCTTTCAATCTGCTGGATACGTACTGCAGTATTGTCCACTTCCAGAATATCAATCGGAGCTTCTTTTTCAAGACGATATTGATTTACACCAACAATAATCTGACTACCGGAATCAATACGTGCCTGTGTGCGGGCTGAAGCTTCTTCAATACGCATTTTTGGAATGCCTGTTTCAATAGCAGCAGCCATACCACCCAGTTTTTCAACTTCTTCGATCAATGCCCATGCTTTTTCAGCAATTTCATTGGTCAGTGTTTCCACATAATATGAACCTGCCCACGGGTCAACTTCCTTGGTAATATTGGTTTCCTGTTGTATATAAATCTGGGTATTGCGGGCAATACGGGCAGAGAATTCGGTTGGTAATGCAATCGCTTCATCCAATGCATTGGTGTGAAGTGATTGTGTATGACCAAGAGCAGCTGCCATTGCTTCTACACACGTTCGTCCTATGTTATTATATGGATCCTGTTCTGTCAATGACCAACCGGAAGTCTGCGAGTGTGTACGCAAGGCCAGTGATTTTGGATTTTTAGGATTAAACTGTTTTACAATTTTTGCCCACAACATACGTGCAGCACGCATTTTGGCAATTTCCATAAAGTGGTTCATCCCGATTGCCCAGAAGAACGACAAACGTGGCGCAAACGAGTCGATATCCATTCCGGCATTAACACCTGCACGTAAGTATTCCAGCCCGTCTGCCAGTGTGTAAGCCAGCTCAATGTCGGCTGTAGCACCTGCTTCCTGCATATGGTAACCCGAAATTGAAATAGAGTTAAACTTAGGCATCTTCTTTGAGGTAAATTCAAAGATATCAGCAATGATCTTCATAGAGAACTTAGGTGGATAAATATAGGTGTTACGCACCATAAATTCTTTCAGGATATCGTTCTGTATGGTTCCTGCCATTTCTTCCAGTTTTGCACCTTGTTCCAGTCCTGCATTGATATAAAAAGCCAGGATAGGAAGTACCGCACCGTTCATAGTCATGGAAACAGACATCTTATTCAATGGAATACCATCAAACAACACTTTCATGTCTTCCACCGAACAAATCGACACACCAGCCTTGCCTACGTCACCCACCACACGTTCGTGATCGGCATCATACCCACGGTGAGTAGGTAAATCGAAAGCTACTGACAGACCCTTCTGACCGGCTGCCAGGTTACGAAGATAAAATGCATTTGATTCCTCTGCTGTAGAAAAACCTGCATACTGACGGATGGTCCATGGTTGCATGGCGTACATTACACTGTAAGGGCCACGTAAATAAGGAGCAAGTCCGGCAGCGTAATTCAAATGTTCCATTCCTTCCAAATCGTCTTTGGTATAAAATGGCTTAACGGGAATCAGTTCAGGAGTCAGCCAGGTACTCTCAGTCTGAGGGGCAACTTGATCAGTTGCAAAATTTTGTATATTTATTTTCTTGAAATCTGGTTTCATTTTTTTAGACTTTTAGAATAAAGAGCAAAAATTAAAGACAGACATATTGTCTTTGAAAATTGATCTTAATCAAGTTTTTTATATATTTTATCTGGAAGCTTATCGTAAAATACGATAAGATCTCGCTCTTATATTAGTTTCTGATTGAAAGTCTTCAATTCATCCAATACATTGGTTTTCACATTTACAAAATGTTCAATTCCTAATGCTTTCAATTCTTCAGTACAAGCAGGTGCTCCGGCAACTACAAATTCAGCTTTACCTTTCACCAATGCAAAAGCAGCAGGTGCAAGTACAGCATATTCGTCATCACTAGAACAAAGAACAATAATATCGGCTTTTGCTTCCATGGCAGCTTTCACGCCTTCTTCGACTGTTTCAAATCCAAGGTTGTCCACCACTTCATACCCTGCACAGGCAAAGAAGTTACAAGAGAACTGGGCACGTGCCAATCGCATAGATAAGCTACCAATTGTCAACATAAACGCTTTCGGACGTTTTGCAGCTCCTTCGGTGGCAAAGCGCAATGCTTCAAATTCTGTAGCACCACGAACAGGTAACAGTGTTTCAGTTCCTTTATGATCACAACCGCAATCTGTAGTTCCCTGAATCTGTACTTTTTCACCACCAATTTCATTGAAATTCGGGAATTGATTTGTTCCCAACAGGATTTCACGACGGCTTGACACTGCTTTCAGACGTCCGGCAGCAGTTGTTTTCACAGCTTGTTGCACTTTTCCTGAAGCAATCGCGTCAAAGAATCCACCTTGTTCTTCTACTTCCAGGAATAATTTCCATGCCTGGGCAGCTATTTCGTTTGTCAATGTCTCAACATAGTAAGAACCTGCAGCAGGATCGGATACTTTATCGAAATGACATTCTTCTTTTAATAATAATTGTTGATTACGGGCAATACGTTCTGAGAAATCATCAGTTGGTTTGTAAATAGAATCGTATCCCAGTACGGTAAGTGAATTTACACCTCCCAATGTGGCGCTCATGGCTTCAGTCTGAGTACGAAGCATGTTTACATTCGCATCAAGTATGGTTTTATTGAACGTAGTGGTTTCGGCATGAATGCGCATTTTGGCAGCACATTTACAAATGCCGTTTACGGTGCTTTTGCAATCGTCTTTCTTGCATTCAGGTTGATAGGCATCCACCAACATGGCCCACAACATACGGGCAGCGCGGAATTTGGCAATTTCCATAAAGTAGTTGCCACCAACTCCGAAGTTGAATTTTATTTTCTTAGCGGCTAACGAAGTATCAACACCTGCTTCTACAAGCAATGAAAGGTATTCGTTACCCCATGCCAGTGCGTAACCCAATTCCTGGTAAATAAATGCGCCTGCATTGTTCAATGTTTTGGCATTCACTGTAATCACCCGGTAAAATGGTAAGCCTGCGGCTGCCAGAACGGTAGCTTTTGCTTTTTCGGTAATTTGTTCCCTGGTCAGTTCTTTGCCCGCCAACAACATGCGGTTCATTGGGTCGAAATTGATAGAACCGTGTAATTTGGTCACATCGTATTCTTTCGATTTGAAATAACCGGTCAGGATAGTTGCCAGATCGGCAGCTTTGCTTACACAAATGCAAAAATTAAGTTCCACACAATCCGCAGCAATGCCTTCGAGCAACGTAGCAATGTATTCAGGGCTTAATTCTTCTTTTTTAAGCTTAAAACCAAGCGAGTTGACTCCTTTGTACAAAATTTCCAATGCCTTTGCATTTGCTTCTTTTGCGTTTTCAACTACGATGTCCTGGCGTACCAGCCATTCGTTACCGGGTTTTGTTCCACGTACATAAGGGAACTCTCCGGGAGCTGAATCCTTTGTTTTAAGCGATTCAATGTTTTCTGCCCGATAGAAAGGCTGTACGTTGAAACCTTCGTTAGTTTTCCAAACAAGCCTTTTGTTGAAGTCAGCTCCTTTGAGATCGACTGTGACTTTATCCATCCATTGCTGAGTGCTAACAGGTGGAAAATCAGCCAATAAATTCATTTTTTTTTCTGCCATAATATAGTTTAATTTTCGAATTTTCTAAGCGAGTGCAAAATTACTACTTTCTGTTGAGTTATAAGAATTTTTCTTAATGAATTAAAGAAAAAAAGCGGTAATTAAAAATTTACATCGTGATTTTAATCATGAAGGGATAATTTCTATCAAGTTTAAAGGGCTGAAACATTATAGGAAGATTTAATGTTAATAAGAGAGTACGTTATTGTGAGATGTTAAACCCGAAACAATTCAACTGTCTTTCAAATAAGTAATCGAAGATACTTAATGATATACTTGTTAATCTATAAAATCTTGTATTTTCAGTATCCTCGCAACTATTAATTGTTAATTTTTAATTATTAATTATTTACTTACATTCCAATGAATCTGATAAAACAAGAACAATTTCTACCCATCACCCTGGACGAAGCCTGGCATTTCTTTGCAACCCCCAAAAACCTCAATGAAGTTACCCCCACCGACATGGTTTTTGAAATTATTTCTGAAATCCCGGATACCATGTACGAAGGTTTGCTGATTCATTACCGCTTAAAACCGATGCTCAACATCCCTGTCGCTTGGTGCACTGAGATAACCCATATAAAAGAAAAAGTGTATTTCGTGGATGAACAACGCAAAGGACCGTACAAGATATGGCATCACGAGCACCATTTTAAACCGGTTGCTCATGGAGTGATTATGACCGATCTGTTGCAGTATGATATTGGCAAGTCATTTTTGGGTTGGATAGCCGGAAAGTTATTTGTTCATAAAAAGGTGAAAGCAATTTTTGAATACAGGATGAAAGCCCTGGAAACTCAATTTATTAAGGACAAAACTTCCACTTCTGATTAAAAATAGGTGTTTAACTTTACAAAATGTTTTTTATTTATCAGAAAGTGGGACTGGGACTGGTTCTTCTTCCACTTTTCCAATAGGGAATGCCATTAACCCAAACATCATAATCAAAGCCGTGAGGATAATAACCTGGACTATAAGCGATTTATTGACCAGTTCCAACCGTTGTGCAGGGATGATAGAAAGGAACAGCAAAATGGTAATCAATCCCCTGGGAGCCACAAAAAGCAGAGGTTTCAATGGCAACCTAGAAATTTTAAGTTGAATGGTACGGATTATAAAAATGATTGCCACTATGACAGCCGCTAACAGCAAGGTCTGTGTATTAAGGATTTCGTATGTTTTGAGCAAATAGCCGAACAGGATAAAGAATAAAGCACGCACCAGGAATGCCATTTCAACGGTGATTTCCTTAAACTTCTGGTCTTCGATCTTCAATTCCTCCGGATGCAGTTTTTTTATCCATTTAAACCGTTTAAACTTATACAGGTTTCCGATAAATAATCCAAAAGTGAGTATAAATATCAACGAGGGAAGTTTATAAAACTCTAAAACGGTGTAAATCAGAATAACCAGTAATATGATGGGAATAAACTTGATATGATGTTCGATCTTTCGCAGCAGGATTGTGAGTCCGATAGTTGCAACAAATGAGATCACCACAATGATTACCAGTTGTACGCCAAAGTTTCCGAAAGTCTTAAACCCATAATCGGAATTGAGCACTATGAAATTGAAAAACACAACCCCTAATATATCAGAGAGGCTGCTTTCATAAATTACAAACTCCTTATCCGTTGTGCTGATGCCTCTCACACTCGGTATGGCTATGGCACTGCTGATAACGCTAAAGGGTATGGCATTGGCCAGGCAACTCCGGAATGGGAAACCACCCAGGTACTGAAACAGGAAACTCAGTACAAATGTAATGACAAACATTGTGACTAATGCCCCGAAAAACGATTTTTTAATCATCCCAATCTTTGATTTGCTTAAATCAAGTTCCAGCGAACCTTCAAGAACAATCAGAATTAATCCTATAGTACCCAATACTGGCAGCATACTCGAGAAATTCGGAAGCTGTATGTTTAAAAACTCTGTAAGCTGATGCAACGTCCACCCCAACAGCAGCAATAAAATCACCGAGGGTATTTTGGTCTTTGACGACGACAAGTCGAACAAATACGCAATAAGCAATAGAATACAAAAAGAAATGATAATTGTCGAAGCCATTTGTGGGTTATTTTCGCTTACTCATAATCCGGTTATCTGTTTCGAAAAAACAAATCCTGACCAAAAAGGTCTGTCACTCGTTGAATTATTTTTAGTCTTGCAAAAGTAGTCAAACTATCCAACGAAGTACCTAAAAAAAGGATAAAACAAACAATGGAACAATAAAACAGAATTATTGGCAATCCAATATCCCGCCATTTGAAACTTTTGTTTGCTTCTCCCCTGTCCCTTTTAATTGCAATAATTGAGCGGGTTATTTATCTCCAACCCTTTGCCTGTTTATCATAGTAAGAAAGCAGACACTTTCACTTTTTACTGAGTTTTAAAATCTGCTTTCTCTAAATGATTCTTTAATGTCCAGATTGTAATTCAGTATTGGAGTAACGAGAATTCTGAGAGGATTAGTTGAGGATTTAGTGAGATTTACCTCTCCTAATCCTCAACCAATCCTCAATTAATTCTCAATCAATTCTCAATCAAGTATACTAATATGAAGGAGAAAAAGAAGTAGTTCAAAAAAATGTATCAAAATTATAAATCAAATAAGTTGATTGGTTGAATTTTGCGAATGTTTTATTCGATAACCTGAGTAAAGAGGTTTTACTGACTCAATCAGGGAAACACACATTAAATTACTAAAGAAACGGTTATATGCACTATATAGTCGGCTAAGATTAAGAAAAAAGTGTTCTGTGAATATGTTTGGACATTACGAGAAGTAATTTCATACAACATTTAGTAACCACATCTAATTATTAGTTGTGGCTTTTTTATCTTAACCATTTCAGTACAGATGACAAATTTTAAACAATTTCATTATTTATATGTGTCCAACTGTAAAAAAAAGGGTGGGTAATGCAGATGTTACGGAACTTATTGAATGCATTCCAACATTTACTTTAAAAATGTGTACTTTTGTTCTTCAATCATATCAATCAACATCATGGAAGTATATTTAGCCCCTATGCAGGGACTCACCGACTGGATATTCAGGGAATCATACTACGAACACATTGGAAAGTTCGACAAAGCGTTTGCACCGTTTATCAGGGTCCAAAACGGTAATTTTTATCATCCGAGCCAGTGTAATGACATATTGCCGGAGCATAACACATTTCAAAAGCCAATACCTCAGTTTCTTGGCAATGATGGTGACTCATTTAAACATTTTGAGGAATTGTGCCTGAAACATGAATATACCGAAGTAAATATCAACCTGGGCTGCCCGTTTGTAAAAGTCACAAGCAAAGGAATGGGAGCCGGTATGCTGCCTCATCCAGATAAGGTGGCTGGTATGCTGGAGAAGATTTTTGCAGAAACTAAACTGGCTGTATCGGTTAAATGCAGGCTTGGACTGGAACATGCTAATGAGTTTGAACAACTGATACCTGTATTTAATGACTTCCCGATTGAAGAAATGATTATCCACCCCCGTATAGGGAAACAAATGTATAAGGGGGAAGTGGACCAGGAGGCTTTTGCACGCTATGCACCCCTGTTGAAACATCCCATCTGCTATAACGGTGATATTGTGACGATCGCAGATCTTGAAAAAGTACAGGCAATCATGCCAGGCATTAATCGGATTATGACAGGCAGAGGAATATTACAAAATCCTTTTTTGCTTGCTGAAATCAGAAAGCAGGTTTTATCAAGGGCTGAAAAAATAAGCATGCTCAGGAACTTCCACATTTCACTGATAGAGCGTTGTAAAGAAAAGTACTCAGGTGATCTGAATATAGTACGCAGGTTGGAAGAAATGTGGACTTACCATGCTGAAGGATTTGAAAACGGCCGAAAGATATTTAAACAGGTGAAGAAATGCAATACCCTGGCTAAGTATGAAGTGGTGTTATTTAAAGCCGTTAATGACCTGTTATAATCTACAGGTAACCACGTAGACAAGTGCATATACCGTAAGAAATTCACTAACGAAAACTACATAATAAATAATCAGAATACCAAATATAGGATTGAGAATTAAATAATGCTGAGCAGAAAGGTGTAAGTCGGTTATCCTGACATATTTTCCTGTTTTTTATGATACAGAAGGAATGAGAAAAGAGTTCAACTTTTCTCATTCCTTCTTTGTTATTATAGCATTAAGAAACATAAACAAAAAAATTCGAACCGGAATGGCATATAATAAGATATTAACTGATAAAGTCAGGATGGCACTTGGTCCTTTGCCAAATATTGAAGAAAAAAGAATGTTTAGTGGTATCACTTTTATGGTGGACGGTAAAATGTGTATCAGTGTAGGCAATGACAGAATCATGTGCCGTATTGATCCTGAGATTCATGAACAGGCTATTTTGAGAAAAGCCTGCCGGACAGTAATTATGAAGGGCAGGGAATACAAAGGGTATGTGTATATTCAGGAGGAAGGACTAACTACAAAAGAAGATATTGACTACTGGGTCGGACTTGCTCTCGATTTCAATAAAAAAGCCAAAGCTTCAGTTAAAACAGAAAAAAAGGGTTGATTCGTTGAAACCAGTGATGTTGAATACTATATTTCAGAACTGTTCTTAGACTTTTTATGATTCTATATATTTTCTTATTTCCTGATATAATTAATCATATATATTTACTGAGATATTTGTTAATCTGCAAAAGCTTATATTTCAGCGTCCTGGCAATTATTAATTGTTAATTATTAATTATTAATTACATATTCCGATTTCCGTTTATACAAAATAAATATTTCATTACCTGAATAACCACAAAATGACACTACAATATACGTCCGACCTCCATTTGGAATTCCCTGAAAACAAGGCATACCTTGATATAAACCCAATACAGCCCGTGGGTGATATACTGATTTTGGCAGGTGATATTGTCCCTTTTGCCATTATGGACCAACATAATGACTTTTTCAGTTATGTGTCAGATCATTTTAAAGCAACCTACTGGATACCGGGCAACCATGAGTATTATCATAACGATATTGTAAAGAGAAGTGGCAAGTTGAATGAACATATCCGATCAAACGTATTTCTGGTGAATAACACCACTGCTGTAATTGATCATGTGGAACTGATATTCTCAACGCTTTGGTCAAAAATAAGCATAAAACATGAAAAACTGCTTGAACAGGCTATGAATGATTTCAGGTTTATAAAGAACGAACAAAAACCATTTACAGCGCAACAATCAAATGCTATCAATGCTGAAGATGTCACATTCCTACAACATGCATTAACCAAAAACACTACCCCTAAACGGGTTGTGGTCACCCATCATGTTCCTACATTTAAAAATGTTCCCGTCAAATACAAAGGTAACATCCTGCATGAAGCTTTTGGGGTGGAACTGTCCGAGATGATTGAAAAGAACGGACCTGATTATTGGATTTACGGCCATATTCACCGGAATAATCCGAAATTTGAAATAGGTAAAACAATACTTCTTACCAATCAATTGGGATATGTAAAAAAAGAGGAACATAAAATGTATAAAACCTCCAGAACTATAGCCTTGTAATCAGATGCATGAATATGGCCCGATACACAGAAAGTCCGTACATTAGCCGTGTAAAATCTCGAGAAACAAATCGCCCCAAGCCCCTAAAGGGGATGTAAATTACTACCGTCTCCTAAACCATCTACTTCAAAATGAAGTAACTCTCGCTTACCACTCTTAACATCCCCGCAATTTATCCCGATTTATCGGGAGGGGCTTGGGGCGGAACCTTATTCATTATAACAATTTGTTTCCTATCGTTTTTGGATCCGGCCGCTGTATTACTGGCTCTTATTTGTATGCATTCTTTAAATAACAGAGTGAAAAAGTACCCAAGTGGAGAATTAACAGGCATATTCTGCACAATATCTTTGTTTGTCATGATCTGTTTATTAGCATAAAAGCATAATTTATTTCAACAAACACTCCCGGTAAATTGTTAGTATTCTACGATTAACTACGTAATTTACGCATCAATCAATCTACTAAAAAACAATATGATGCTGGGAGATAAAAAATTAAAAGCCTTTATACCGACTATTGATCCCGAAAGAGCCAAAGAATTCTACATGAATGTGTTGGGATTAAAGTTAATGTCGGAGGATTATTATGGAATGGAGTTTTATTCGAACGGAACTTTACTAAGAATAAATACAGTCAACAAATTAAATCCGCACCCATTTACAGTATTGGGATGGGATGTTGAAGATCTGTCTTCTATGATTGGATCATTAAGCAGAGTTGGAATCAACTTTGAAAGATACAATTTTTTAGAACAGGATACCATTGGCATATGGACAGCTCCCGGAGGAGTTAAAGTGGCATGGTTTAAAGATCCTGATGGGAATCTTCTTTCATTGACCGAACACGTAAATTCGATAACCGACCTTGTTGAAAATAACTGACGATCAGTTATGATACACACAATGGAAACTAAAAATAACAGGAACAATTCAATGGGAAAAGTTATAAGGGATACTTTACCGAAAAGCGGAGATCCATCCTCCAAAGACAGTTTACCAGACTGGAACAGGCTTTACAATGACATGGATGTAGAAAATATGCCGTGGTATTTACCTGATTTAGATCCTGATTTAAAAGAGGCGCTCAGTAGATACGAGGTAAGTTCAGGAAGTTTTCTTGATGTAGGAACCGGTCCGGGTACACAGGCTATAGCCCTTTCGAAAATGGGTTTTGAAGTTACCGGAGTTGATATTTCAGCAAAAGCAATCGAGAAAGCGCAGAAATTGAATGAAAAGGTGACTTTTTTACAAGATGACATCCTTAACACACGAATTAACCAAAAATTTAATTCTATCTTTGACAGGGGTTGTTTTCATATTATTGACGAGAACAAAAGGTCTGTTTACATATCGGAAATTCCTAAATTATTAACTCAGGAAGGCATGCTCTTCCTGAAGTGTTTCAGCGATAAAAACCCGGATACTGGATATGGGCCCTATCATTTTTCAAAATCGATGATTGAGTCACTGTTTAGCGATTGGTTTGTCATAATGGAAATAAAGGACTCTGTCTACCAGAGTATGTCAACCCAACATAATCAGACGCTATTTGTAGTAATGAAAAAGATAAAAGATAAATAATTGAATAAATAATAACAAATCAACAAACAGTATGAAAGAAGTAACATTGATCACAACAAGTACCTCTCTGGAAGGGTACAGGGTTACAAAACAATTAGGTTTGGTTCGTGGAATAACTGTCCGTTCAAGAAGCATTGTCGGTAACATTGCCGGAGGATTTATGACCATATTTGGCGGTAGAAGTGCCATTTACACCGAATTGTGTGAAAATGCACGTGAAGAAGCATTTCAGCTAATGATAAAACATGGTCAGGAATTGGGATGCAATGCCATAATCAATATGCGTTATGATGCAAATGATGTTATGAATGGCCTGACTGAAGTGTTGGCATACGGGACGGCTGTTGTTGTTGAAAAAATTAATTGAAGGTATGAGTACACAAAAAAACTGGCATGCGAAACATGTTGAGACATTAAGCTTTGGTGGTAAGATAGCTGATTTGGTAGCTAAAGGGATGGGATCATGGCGTTTTATAATTATACAGACTCTTATTGTAATCATTTGGATGGCACTGAACATGGTAGCCTTCTTCTATCATTGGGATGTCTATCCGTTTATCCTGCTCAATCTTCTCTTCTCTACACAGGCAGCCTATGCAGCCCCCATTATTATGATGTCGCAAAACAGGCAAAACGATCGGGATCGTTTACATGCTGAGGAGGATTACAAAACGAATGTAGATGCGAAAAAGGAAATTGAAGCGTTGTCAATCATACTGAAAACTATGGAAGTTGAAAAATTAGACAAAATCATTGAAATGTTGCAGGATATGAAAAAGTCTCCTGCAAAATGACAGGTAATAATGAGCATTTAACTGATATAAACAGGCTGAATTTATGCAAGTAAGTTCAGCCTGTTTTGTTTTATAATTGAGACAGGCTGATGCTTTCCTGACCCAAAATTCAGGATTCATACCTGATTTTATTGTGAATGATTTGTTTTTTTTGTTGAAGATAATTGAATACTAAAAAAAGATTGTAATTTTACGTCCTGATTTAACACAAAACGTTATTTAAACAGACAACTGATATCCTTAAAACAATTAACCCCCAATCCAAAATGAATAAAGTTAGAAATATTATCTTAGTGGTTCTTGCCGGATTTATTCTGGCGTACATGTATATGCCTACAGTAAGTTTTGGTTTTACAGGATTTACTGCTTTACTTGTAGTTTTAATTGGCATTTGGGTTGTACTGAATAATCCGTTTAGTATTATACAGTCTGAAAACAATGCCCCAACATTTAAACTTGGTAAACCGGGCAAAGTATCCTTTGTGTTATTAGGAATTATTCTTCTTTATATGACCGCTGCGCCCATAGTTACAAGCTGGGCACTCTTGCACACGAATGAATACAGGGATTTAATCGGGAAAGTAGAAACCGAATCGAACCTGTCCACTCATATGCTTCCTATTTCCATTGAGAAAATACGGGTGGTTGATCAATCGTTAGCCCAACTATTGGGAGACAAGGTGCTGGGTTCCCAACCAGCACTTGGTAGCCAGGTCACACTGGGAACATTTAATATCCAAAAGGTAAACAATGACTTGTATTGGGTAGCTCCCCTGCTCCATTCAGGCTTTTTCAAATGGCAGAAAAACATAGAAGGCACGAATGGATATGTTATGGTCAATGCGTGTAATGAACGGGATGTAAAACTCGTACAGGAAATCAACGGTAAAAAAGTGTATATTAAATACCAGTCGGAAGCTTACTTTTTTGATAATCTTGAACGTTATCTTTATTTCCATGGTTACTGGCATGTTGGTTTGGCTGATTACTCCTTTGAAATTGACGATGCCGGTACTCCATACTGGGTAGTTACCAAATACAGGAAAACGATCGGTTTTGCAGGTGACGAGGCCCAGGGAGTAGTAATAGTAAATGCTCAGACCGGAGAAATCAACGATTATAGCATTGAAAATACCCCTAAATGGGTCGATCGTATACAACCCGGTGAATTTGTTGAAACACAGTTGAACGACTGGGGAAATTTTGTAAAAGGATACTGGAACTTCTCCAATGAAAACAAGCTCAAAATTACAGAACCGGTTTCAATGGTATATGGCGAGGACAATAATGCCTATTGGTATACCGGATTAACATCAGTAGGCTCGGATGAATCGACTGTTGGATTTGTATTGGTGAATACCCGCACAAAAAAGGCCGTCTGGTACAAACAAAGCGGTGCCACCGAAAATGCTGCGCAGAATTCAGCAAAAGGGAAGGTTCAGGAAAAGGGATTTTATGCTTCGTTACCCATCCCGTATAACATCAACAATATCCCTACTTATGTAATGACCCTGAAGGACAATGGTGGTTTGGTAAAAATGTATGCCATGGTTGCCATTGAAGACTACACCATTGTTGGAGTCGGCAATACGCTGAGAGAATCGCTGATGGCCTACAAAAATGCATTTAACCAGTCGGGAAACAAGATCAATACCAAAAGCAAAACGGAGAAGAACATTATTAAATCGGTTATTACCCGTATTAACGGGGATGTGAAAAACGGAAATACCTACTATTATTTCACGTTGAGAAATATGCCAAAAGTCTTTATAGGATCTTCCCAGATATCCAATGATTTTCCGTTGACGAACCTTGGTGATAGTGTTTATATCACGTTCGACAATGACAATCAGGAAGTAATCGATGTGTCGACATTTAAAAACAAGAATTTCAGCAAATAAAACCTGTACTTTATGAATCATCCGGTGATTTTATTCATCGGATGGTTTTTATTAATATATCATCTAAAGGTAAGACAACTAATGAACATTTGCACATCATTTTCAGAGATTAACTGGCTGGCAGTAGCAGTAGTTACCGTTTTTTCATTTATGCTAGGAGCATTCTGGCATTCCGTATTATTCAACAAGGCATGGAAAGAAGATTCCAACTCTGTTTACAATTCTGAGAACAGAGGCAATCCTGCCATGTTATTCGGATTAACAGGAATCTCACATTTGGTTGCCGTAATTGCCCTGACAA
>Ga0302213_1000578_pt1 | contig 19983 bp, 18 predicted proteins | sample II_Fen_N1_2_FD_194583 | JGI IMG/M metagenome (GOLD analysis project Ga0302213, IMG submission 194583) | Peat permafrost microbial communities from Stordalen Mire near Abisko, Sweden - II_Fen_N1_1 | ecosystem: Environmental > Terrestrial > Soil > Wetlands > Permafrost | place: Sweden: Abisko... | reverse complement strand
TCAACGCACCCAGTTGGTTCACCGCTGGCTGGCCCAACACCCCGCTCGACGGTGAACTCTGGGCCGGGCACGGCCAGTTTTCCAAAGCCGTCTCCACCGTGCGCCAGCAAACGCCCGACGAGGCCGCTTGGCGCGGCATGCGCTTCATGGTGTTTGACCTGCCCGCGCAGGAGGGCACGTTTACCGAGCGCATCCCGGTACTGAAAAAAGTAGTCAGCCGCATGGCCAAGCCCTGGGTTCAGGCCGTTGCCCAATTCAAGGTAGCCGATCACCCGGCGCTGCTGACGCTGCTCGACAAAATGGTGCAGGACGGCGGCGAAGGCCTGATGCTGCATCGCGGCGCCTCCCTCTACAAAGGCGTGCGCAGCGACGACCTGCTCAAAGTCAAAACTCACGAAGACAGCGAAGCGCAAGTCATCGGCCATCTTCCCGGCAAAGGCAAATACGAAGGCATGCTCGGCGCGCTGCTGGTCGAAATCCCGGCCACCGACAGCGCGCCCGTACTGCGCTTCAAGCTCGGCACGGGCTTTACTGACGCCCAGCGGCAAAATCCGCCCGCTATCGGCGCGCGCGTGACCTACCGCTTCCGGGGGCTGAACGACAGCGGCATCCCGCGCTTTGCCAGCTTCATGCGGGTGCGTGAAGACTGACCGAAGCAAGACACCTACACCACCATTTCAAGTGTGCGCCAGCACATTCCGATCCACCTCCATGAGTTAAATCATGGGTAAAAGACTTTTATATGAAAATTAGATTTATAAACACAACTACAAAATTTCCCGTTGATAAGAAGATTGAGAAAAAATTTCATAACACAATTAAGGGCGCTTACAAAAAAGCCGTCGAATCTGCTCAACATCAAGAGTACATCGATGTATTTTTTGTGAATGAAGAAGAGCTCAATGAGAACATCAAGAGCAATGAGATTAATGAGATTAATGAGATTAATGAAGAAAATAGCACAACCCCCATTGACTGGCTAGGTATCTACATTCAAAAATATCAAAAATACAATCGCAATATAATCAAAATCTGTCCGGAAAAAATAAATAGAACCTGCAAACTCCTCAAAAAACCAGATTTCTATCCTACACTCCTTGTGGCGGTTGTCATTCACGAATTAGCACACTGGCTCATGTGCCAATCTTCAGAAAAAATTTCAGAAGAAGTAATTGATGAAATTCCATGTGGATGGCTTCAGCAGATAAAACCGGCTAACCAGATAGCTAACTGGGAAAACGATAGGCATTTTATTGAGGAAAGCCTAGCAAACTCCTTTATCCTAAAGCAGAAAATCAACGACAATGAACTCAATTTCTTAAAAAGATTTACCGACGGCCAGCCTGATGGCTATAAACAAGGAACCCGCTGGTCTGGAGATTTAAAGACCACCATCGAAACCGCAAAAGACTGGAAGAAGTTCAAATCACGAGTAGATCACGAGGAATGGAATTTAGTATTTTATAAGAACAATAACCATACGCCAACGCAAGAATTAATCAATTCTCTCAAATTAAACCCCCCAGAAAAAGCCATCGATTCATTTAACTTTACGAAGGCTTACACTAAACACCTAGCCATTCATATTAAGACACGAAAAGATCAACGTGAAAATGATAAAGGTGATTTTAGTTTATATAAACTAAAATCAATCGAAGATGCCCAAAACATTAAAGAATTTCCCAACACAATAGATGGCAACTTTAACTGCAGCTTCAATGAACTCAAATCACTCGATGGAATTCCAGTAAAAATTGGTGGCTTCTTAGATATTAGTAATAATCGATTCACTTCCCTTCAAGGAATCAAGCAGTTGAAAGAAATGAAAGGATTGTTGTACACCTACAATTGCCCAATCAAAAGCCATATACTGGGTGTTTTCTTCATTAATGGATGCAGTGGTATATTGGCCAATAACCGTAGTAATTTTGGTAAAGCAGTCGCAATTGTGAATTGCCATATTAGGAAAGGAAGGTCGGGGCTACTCCCATGCACCAAGGAATTAATTGAAGCAGGTCTGGAAGAATTTGCTAAAATATAAATATAAACCAACATAAAAATCTAATTTTTAAAATAAAAAAGCCGTCGCAAATCAATGACTTGCTACGGCTTTTTCGTTGGCTTATACTAAAAAGCCACGCATCAATTCTTGATCAATGCTGGCATCTTGCCTGCGGTTTACTTCTTCACGCAGTCCGCGTAATAGCGCATTTTCCCCTTAGCGTCTTCCTGCGCCACCAGACCGTGAATGTCGGTTTCAAAACCGGGGCACTGGGCATTGAACTCGCGGGCAAACTTCAGATAATCAACAATTTTCTTGTTGAATACTTCGCCGGGAATCAACAACGGAATTCCCGGCGGGTAAGGCGTGACCAGCCCCACGGTGGTGCGGCCTTCCAGGTGGTCGATTTCCACCCGCTCGGTCGTGCGGTGCGCGATGTGGGCATAGGCGTCGCTGGGCTTCATGGCCGGGGTCAGGTCGCTCAAATACACCTCGGTCGTCAGGCGGGCAATGTCGTATTTTGCGTACAGCGTATGAATATGCAGGCACAAATCGGCCAGCCCCATGCGCTCGTATTTCGGGTGCTTCTGGCAGAACTCGGGCAGGATGCGCCACATCGGCTGGTTCTTGTCGTAATCGTCCTTGAACTGCTGCAGCGCCGTCAGCAGCGTGTTCCAGCGGCCCTTGGTGATGCCGATGGTGAACAGGATAAAGAAGCTATACAGCCCGGTTTTTTCAACGATCACGCCATGCTCGGCCAAAAACTTGGTCACGATGCTGGCCGGAATGCCGGTTTTGGCGAACTTGCCGTTCAAATCCAGCCCCGGCGTGACGATGGTCGATTTGATCGGGTCCAGCATGTTGAAGCCCGTGGCCATCTGGCCAAAGCCGTGCCAGTTGGCGGCGCCATTTTTCGCGGTTTTGGCGCTGCGCGACTCGCCCTTGATGATCCAGTCTTCGGCGCGGCCAATGCCTTCTTCGGCCAGCTTGTCCGGCCCCCAGACCTTGAACCACCAGTCGGTGCCGTACTCGTCGTCGATCTTGCGCATGGCGCGGCGGAAGTCGAGTGCTTCAGCAATGCTTTCTTCGACCAACGCGGTGCCGCCGGGCGGCTCCATCATCGCGGCGGCCACGTCGCAGCTGGCAATGATGCTGTACTGCGGCGAGGTCGAGGTGTGCATCAAATATGCCTCGTTGAACAGATGCCGGTCGAGCTTGACGTTTTGCGAGTCCTGCACCAAAACGTGGCTGGCCTGGCTGATGCCAGCGAGCAGCTTGTGAATCGACTGCGTGGCATAAACCACCGCATTTTTAGGCCGGATACGGTTCTTGCCCATCGAGTGGTAGGTGCCGTAGAACGGGTGAAACGCCGCGTGCGGCAGCCAGGCTTCATCGAAATGCAGGTTGTCGATATAGCCGTCGAGCATGCCCTTGATGGTTTCGGTGTTGTAAAGCACGCCGTCGTAGGTCGATTGCGTCAGCGTCAACACGCGCGGCTTGACCTTGGCCGCATTCACGCCCTTGAGCAGCGGATTGGCGGCAATCTTGGCGCGAATCGCTTCGGGCTCAAACTCGTCCTGCGGAATCGGGCCGATGATGCCGAAATGGTTGCGCGTCGGCTTTAAAAACACCGGAATTGAGCCGGTCATGATGATGGCGTGCAGGATGGATTTGTGGCAATTGCGGTCCACCACCACCACGTCGTCGGGCGCCACCGTGTGGTGCCAAACCATCTTGTTCGAGGTCGAGGTGCCGTTGGTCACAAAAAAGCAGTGATCGGCGTTGAAAATGCGCGCCGCATTGCGCTCGCTGGCGCCAATCGCACCGTTGTGATCGAGCAACTGGCCCAGTTCTTCCACCGCGTTGCACACGTCCGAGCGCAGCATGTTCTCGCCGTAGAACTGGTGGTACATCTGGCCGACAGGGCTTTTCAGGAAAGCGACGCCGCCGGAGTGACCGGGGCAATGCCACGAATAAGAGCCGTCATCGGCGTAGTCGAGCAGCGCCTTGAAAAACGGCGGCTGCACGCCTTCGAGGTAGCTCTTGGCTTCGCGGATGATGTGGCGCGCCACGAATTCGGGCGTGTCCTCAAACATGTGAATAAAACCGTGCAGCTCGCGCAGGATGTCGTTCGGAATGTGGCGCGAGGTTTTGGTTTCGCCATAGACGTAAATCGGCACATCCAGATTCTTGCGCCGCACTTCTTCGATGAAGTTACGCAGGTTCAACACGGCGGGGTCTAGGTCTGGTCCCGGCGTGAATTCTTCGTCGTCAATCGACAGGATGAAGGCGCTGGCGCGGCTTTGCTGCTGCGCAAACTGCGACAGGTCGCCGTAGCCGGTCACGCCGAGCACTTCAAAACCTTCGCTTTCGATGGCTTGGGCCAGCGCGCGAATCCCCAGCCCGGATGTGTTCTCGGAGCGGAAGTCTTCATCAATGATGACAATCGGAAAGCGAAATTTCATGGCGTTGTGTATAGCAGTTCAAAATTGCCCTGAACCTGTCGGAGGGCATGGAAAAACGCTCATGGGCATAGACAGGTTCAGCCCGAACGGTAAAAGAAACGAGAAGGTTGGCGCAACACCTACAAGGCAATGCCGGGCCTCTTTGACGACTGCGAAGTGTAAGGAACTATTGTGTCAATACACTTGGGCGCTGGTGTCTAATTACCCCAAAATGTAGCGTATCCCCCAAAAAAGGAAAAATCATGGGTGCATCGAATGTCTGGTGGCTGTTGACGGGAGCCGCAGTGACAATGGAATTGATAACTGGCACGTTTTATCTGCTGATGTTTGCGGTGGGGCTGACGGCTGGCGCCCTGGCGGCGCACCTGGGTTTTGGACTGACTGGGCAGATCGCTGTTGCCGCCATCGTCGGAGGCGGCGCGGTGATCGCCTGGCACTGGCATCGCAGCAAAAACCCGGCTCTGCCCGCCAATTTCAACCGGGATGTGCATCTGGACATCGGCGAACTGGTTCACGTCGGGCACTGGAATGCCGATGGCACGGCCAGCGTGAAATTTCGCGGCGCCCAGTGGAGCGCCATCGCCGCCCAACCAGACGAGCCGCAAGCGGTTGGAAATTTTCGCATCAAGGAAATGCGCGGCAGTCGGCTAGTTCTGGAAAAACTGTAGGCTCAAGCGCATCCCGCGCATTTCTTCAAAAGCATCGTTAATCAAAAAATGGAGTTCTCATGGGAATTGAAATTGCACTCGTCTTCCTCGTTCTGGCGGCTGTTTTTGTCATCCGCAGTATCAAGGTCGTGCCCCAGCAAAATGCTTGGGTGGTGGAGCGCTGGGGCAAGTACAGGGGTAGCCTGACGCCGGGGCTGAACTTTGTCTTTCCCTTCATGGATCGGGTCGCCTACAAGCATAGCCTGAAGGAAATCCCGCTCGATGTGCCCAGCCAGGTCTGTATCACCCGCGACAACACCCAGTTGCAGGTCGATGGCATTTTGTACTTTCAGGTCACCGACCCGATGCGCGCCAGCTACGGCTCGTCCAACTACATCATGGCGGTGACGCAACTGGCACAGACCTCGCTGCGCTCGGTCATCGGCAAGCTCGAATTGGACAAGACCTTTGAAGAGCGCGACATCATCAATGCGCAGGTCGTGGCCGCGATTGACGAGGCCGCCCTGAACTGGGGCGTGAAAGTGCTGCGCTACGAAATCAAGGATTTGACGCCACCGAAAGAAATCCTGCACGCGATGCAGTCGCAAATCACCGCCGAGCGCGAAAAGCGCGCGCTGATCGCCGCCTCCGAAGGCCGCAAACAGGAACAGATCAACATCGCCACCGGCGAGCGCGAAGCCTCCATCGCCCGCTCCGAGGGTGAAAAACAGGCAGTCATCAACAATGCCCAAGGTGAGGCTGCTGCAATCTTGGTCGTCGCGCAAGCCAATGCAAGGGCCATTGAAGTGGTTGCCATGGCGATTGGCCAGCCTGGTGGCGGACAAGCCGTGCAACTCAAGGTGGCCGAAAAAGCCGTCGAAGCCTATTCAAAGGTGGCCAGCGATGCCACCACGACGCTGATCGTGCCCAGCAACATGACCGAAGTGTCGGCCCTGATTGCCTCGGCGATGAAAATGGTGCAGGCCAACCAGCCTTAAATGCGAAAACACGCTGTAGCACTGCTATAATCGAAGACTTCGCGGAAGGGTGGATGAGCGGTTTAAGTCACACGCCTGGAAAGCGTGCGTAGGGTTATACCTACCGCGGGTTCGAATCCCGCCTCTTCCGCCATAATTAGTCAGACAATCCAAAGTCTGACAAGGTCGCAAGACCCGCAAAAAAGCCACCTTTCGGTGGCTTTTTTCGTTGCCGTTGAGCGTTTAGTTCATGGCCGTTTTTTTGCCATCCTTGTACATGTACAGGGTGATAGCTGGGTTTTTCAACTCACCATTGGGCTCAAAAGCAATGGTGGTGGTCACGCCCTTGAAGTTGGCTTTGATCAGCTCAGGCGTATAGACCTTGGGATCGGTGGAATTGGCGCGCTTCATGGCGTCCGCCAGAACGAAGGTCGCGTCATACGTGTACGGGCTGTAAATCTGGTACTGGCCGGGGTATTTAGCGTCGTAGCGCTTTTTCCAGGCTTCGCCGCCGGGCATCTTCACCAGGGAAGCGCCGCCTTCTGCACACACCATGTTACTCACCGCCTTGGCACTACCAGCGAGCTTGGCAATTTCAGTGGTGCAAATGCCATCGCCACCAAAAAACTTGAGCTTGCCCAAGCCGAGCTGCTCCATCTGGCGCAGCATCGGGCCGCCTTGTGCGTCCATGCCGCCGAAGAAAATCGCATCGGGGCTTTTCGATTTGATGGCCGTCAAAATCGCCATGAAATCAGTGGCCTTGTCGGTGGTGTACTGCTCATCAACCACCGTCATGCCTTTGGCCAGCGCCGTCTTTTTGAACACTTCGGCCACGCCCTGACCGTAAGCGGTGCGGTCGTCGATGATGGCGACTTTTTTCAGTTTCAATGTGTCAGCCGCATAAAAAGCCAAGCCCGAGCCCAGTGCTAGGTCATTGGCGATGATGCGGTAAGTGGTGTTGTAGCCGGGCTTGGTCAGGCTTGGGTTGGTCGCCGCACCGGTGACCATCGGAATGCCGCAGTCGTGATAAACCTTGGAGGCAGGAATCGTGGTGCCAGAGTTCAGGTGGCCCACGACGCCAGCCACTTTGGCGTCGCACAGTTTTTGTGCCACTGCCGTGCCCTGTTTCGGGTCAGCGGCGTCGTCTTCGGCGACCAGCTCAAACTTGATCTTTTTTCCACCAATGACAATGTTTTGGGCATTCAGATCGTCAATGGCCATGCGGGCACCATTTTCATTGTCCTTGCCGTAGTGCGCTTGCGCACCAGACATGGGCGCCACATGGCCAATTTTGACCACAGCATCTTGCGCAGCCGCCAGCCCCGCCACCATTGCGAGAGTCGCCACCACGGTCAATTTCAAGTTCTTTTGCATAAACACTCCAGTTAAAAAACACCTGAACAAAAATAACGCAATTTTCAGGCCCGCACCATAGGGGCGATCCCCAAGCACTCAGGGCGGCACCTGGGACGACGGCGCTTCCTTCTCCAGTGCCTGGGCGATGGCCTGATGCACGACCGCGTCAATCTCCTGGCGCAGACGCGGCACCAGCGCCTGCATGTGCTCCAGAATGACCTGATCCACCACCGCCTGCAAGCGCGGCTCCAGCACACGGTCGATGCGCTGCAAAACACGGCGCAGCATCAAGGCTTCGGGGTCAAAGGAAAACGCCATCGCTTCGGCAACAGCGCCGGAAAAATCGGCAGCCGGGGTCGGCGGCTCCAGCAACTGTGGCGCTGGCAGCACAAAAGCTGTCGCCAAGGTCTGCGGCTCTACCACGTCAGTCAATGTCGGCACCAGGCGCAGGGGAACGGGCAGCTCACTCATGGCGCTCCTTTCGAGGGGCTACGGTCATGTTTTTTCGGGGCATGGCCTAAGGCGACGTAATGCTTCCAGCGCCCACGCCCTGCCACGACTTCTTCGTCACCAGCAGCCACCACGTCAATCAGGCGCTCGAAGGCGTCAAATCCGACGGGAACATCGCGGCCCAGATTCAAGACGGTTTCACGCCCGGCGCAGGCAGGCGCGCTCAAGGACTTTGTCAACACAATCGGCGAGGCCGCCAACGCGGCTTCGGATGCGCCAGCGCGGCAGTGCGGCACAAATTCGACCGGCGAAAACCGCCACAGCAAATCGTCCAACGCCACCAGCACCTCAGGCTCGGCGACCACAGCCACCCGCGCGCCGCTCAGGCAGGCCTTGCGCAGCAGGCGACAGCTGTAGGCCAGCTTGTCGCCGACATGGACATGAAAATCAATCCGGCTCATGCCTGCGTTTTAGACGCTGGGGCGGTTTTCTTGGCGGGCCTGGGTTTAGGCTGCGCTTTGGCGGGCACCGTTGCCGACGCCTGGCCCAGCAAATAATCGACCAGCAAGGCCACGGGCCGTCCGGTCGCACCCTTGGCGGCGCCGCTCTTCCAGGCGGTGCCCGCAATGTCCAAATGCGCCCAAGGGAAGTCTCCGACAAAGCGTTGCAGGAACTTGGCTGCCGTCACCGCGCCACCGGCCCGACCGGCCACGTTGGCGACATCGGCAAAATGGGTTTTCAGCCCCTCGGCATAGTCGTCGTCGAGCGGCATGCGCCAGCACAGGTCTTGCGAGGAGTCGCCCGCTTTGGCCAGCGCCCCGGCCAGCGCCTCGTTGCTGGAAAACAGGCCACTGCGCACGCCGCCCAGCGCCACGACGCAGGCGCCGGTCAGCGTGGCAATGTCGATCACCGCTGCGGGCTTGAAACGGGCCGCGTAAGTCAGCGCGTCGCACAGCACGAGTCGGCCTTCGGCGTCGGTGTTGAGGATTTCAATCGTCTGCCCGCTCATGCTGGTGACGACATCGCCGGGCTTGACGGCGCGTTCGCCAAGCAGGTTTTCACAAGCCGGAATCAGCCCCACGACGTTGAGCGCGGGTTGCAACTCAGCCAGCGCCCGAAAAGTGCCGAGCACGCTGGCGGCGCCGCACATGTCGAATTTCATCTCGTCCATTTCGGCCGAAGGCTTGATCGAAATGCCGCCCGAGTCAAAGGTAATGCCCTTGCCGATCAACACCACGGGAGCGTCGGCCTTGGCCGCGCCTTCGTAGTGCAGCACGATAAAGCGTAGCGGCTCGGCTGTGCCCTGCGCCACCGCCATGAAGGAGCCCATGCCGAGCTTGGCGACTTCCTTGGGACCCAGCACTTCGACTTTGAGGCGCGGCAGCTTGCCAAGCTCCTGGGCTGCTTCAGCCAGCAGCGTCGGCGTGGCATGGTTGGCCGGGCGGTTGCCCCACTCTTTGGCCAGCTCAATGCCTTTGACCAGCCCCACGCCTTTGTCAAAACCAGCTTTCACGCTGGCAGCTTTTGCCACCGCCAGCAGCACGCGCTGCAGTTTGACCGGCGCCGGTTTGGACTTGGTGGTGACGTAGGCGTACACCGCCTCGCTGCAAGCCACGACTGCTGCGCGAACCATTTCAGGCTGCAGATCGGTCAAGGCGTTGAAGCTGACAATAGCACGCTGGGCGTTGCCGGTTTTCAAGGTGTTCATGGCCGCCATCAGCGCGGTGCGTACACTCTTGGCGCTGGCATCGCCGACACCCGCCAGCAGCACACGCGGCGCAGCAATGCCCGCCGTGCGATAGGCACTCAGCAGCTTGCCGGGCTTGGCTTCAAAATCGCCAGACTTGATGGCCAGCGCGGCCAGTGCCGAGACCGGATCGTCGCCAGCGGCCAGCCCCTCGGGGACAAGAACGATGAGCGCATCCGCTTTTTCGTTGCAAACGGTGGCGAGAGTCAGTGTTTTGAGTTCAAAGTCCATAATTCAGGGTTCGGCAAGTCAGCCAACTTACAACAAATAAAGCAAACAAAAGCGTTTACCCAGTCAATGTTATTCCAATCTTCAATTCGTAAGGAATTGGCACACAGTTTCGGCGCCACGCTGGTGGTGCTCATCACCATCGTGATGACCATCGTGCTGATTCGCACTCTGGGCCAGGCCTCGCGCGGGGTAGTTAATCCGCAGGATGTGGTGCTGTTCATGGCCTATTCAGCGCTGGGGCGCATGCCGACCCTGCTGACGCTGTCGCTGTTTGCGGCCATCGTCAGCACCCTGTCGCGCATGTACCAAGACAGCGAAATGGTGGTCTGGTTCACCAGCGGCCAGGGGTTGATGGGTTTTCTGCGCCCGCTGTTTTCCTTTTCTTGGCCGGTGCTGCTGGTCATCACGCTGATGTCGCTGTTTGTTTGGCCCTGGGCCAATCAGCAGAGCAAGGACATGCAAAGCCGCTACCAGCAGCGTGGCGATCTGGAGCGCGTCGCGCCGGGTCAGTTCCAGGAATCGTCCCGAGGCAACCGGGTGTTTTTCATCGACAGCCATCAGGCCGGCGAACAGTCCAGCAGCAACGTCTTCATTGCGGCCACCGAAAAAGGCAAAAGCTCCATCACCACGGCGCAGTCGGGCCGGCTCGAACAAAAAGACGGCGCGCAGTTTCTGATGCTCTCGAACGGCCAGCGCGTTGAAAACGAGGTCGGGCAGACGGCCCTCAAGGTCAGCAATTTCGAGGAGTACGGCGTGAAAATCGGCGAAACCAACCTGCTCAACCCGTCCGAGCCCGAAGCCAATCGTCTGTCCACGCGCGCGCTGATCAAGGAGCCAACGCGGATCAACCTCAGCGAGCTGGCCTGGCGTGTCGGGCTGGCGCTGACGGCGGCGAACTTTGTCGTGCTGGCGCTGGCGCTGGCGGGCGCGAATCCACGCGGCGGGCGCAGCGGCAACCTGATTTTTTCCGTGCTCGCTTTTGCGGTGTACAACAACTTGCTCAATCTGGGGCAGAGCTGGATTTTCTCGGGCCGGATCGGCTTTGGCAGCCTGCTGCTGGCGCTTCACGGCGGCGTGCTGCTGCTGAGTCTGGGCTGGCTGGCCAAGCGCCATTACCACTGGACCTTCAAGCTCAGGAGCGCCGCATGAACACGATACGCCGCCTGATTTACCGGGAAGTTCTGGCCACCATCGCCTTGGTGGCGCTGGGCTTTCTGGCGCTTTTCATGTTTTTTGACCTGGTCGATGAATTGCAGTACCTGGGCAAGAACAGCAGCGCCATCGCCGGGGCCAGCGCCTACCAGCTGCGCCACGCCCTGCTCTACGTGGCGCTACTGATGCCCAACCACCTGTATGAGCTGCTGCCGATTTCGGTGCTGATAGGCACCATCGTGGTCATGGCACGTCTGGCGCAGAGTTCAGAGTTCACCATCCTGCGCACCAGCGGGCTGGGGCCGTGGCGGGCGCTGCAACTGCTGCTCGGGCTGGGCGCGGTTTTTGTGGTTCTGAGCTTTGCCGTGGGCGACTATGTGGCGCCCGCCAGCGAGCGCGCCGCGCAACTGCTCAAAGCGCGCTACCAAAACCGGATCACTCTGGGCCAGACCGGCGCCTGGCTCAAGGAAAAGCAGGCCGACACCCACTTCATCGTCAACATCAGGGAACTCTCGCCGGACAATGAAATGCGCGGTGTGCAGATTTATGAGTTCAACCGCAAGGGCTTGATCGTCTCCAGCACCGAAGCGCCGCTGGCCGTCTTCGGTACGCATGCGGACTGGCTGCTGCACCATGCGACGCGGGCCGAATTTGACCTGCCAGCAGGCGCTGCAGACAGCGCCAGCGCCGCCCCCCAGGCCCACATCACCCGCAGCACCGTGGAGAGTTTTCGCTGGCCCACCGACATCAGCGCCGAAATGGTCTCGGTGGCGCTGCTCAAACCCGACCGCATGGCGACGATTGACCTGTTCAACTACGTGCGCCACCTCAAGGCCAACGGCCAAAGTGCCCAACGCTATGAAATCGAGTTCTGGCACAAGGTGTTTTACCCGCTCAGCTGCCTGGTCATGGTGATGCTGGCCCTGCCCTTTGCCTACCTGCATTTCCGTGCGGGCAGCATTGCCAGTTACGTCTTCACCGGCGTGATGATAGGCATCAGCTTTTTCCTGCTCAACAACGTGTTTGGCTACCTCGGCACCCTGCGCAACTGGCAGCCTTGGCTGGCCGCCGCCACACCCGGACTGCTCTATATGACGGTGTCGCTGGGAGCGTTTGGCTGGCTGGTTCTCAAACGCTAACGACCCCTCATGACACTTTCAGCCCCCCGCCCCCGTGGCATCGTTTTATTCGCCCACGGCTCGCGCGACCCGCTGTGGCGCGCGCCGATTGAAGCCGTGGCCGCACAAATCCGCGCCCGCCAGCCGGGCACGCCCGTGCAATGCGCCTACCTAGAACTCTGCACGCCTTCGCTGGTCGAAGCCGCCGCCGAGCTGGCCGCCGCTGGCGTGCGTCACCTGCGGGTGTTTCCGCTCTTTCTGGGCGTCGGCAAACATGCCCGCGAAGACCTGCCCGAGCTGATCGAAAGCCTGCAAGCGGCCCACCCCGGCTTGGAAATCGAACTGCTGCCCGCCGTCGGAGAAAACCCCCAGCTGATCGCCCTGATGGCCGACATTGCACTGGCCTGATGAAGCGGAATTCTTTATCGTGATCAAGGCATAATGAAACCATTAATTAGCCTATAAACGATATGAACCTTCATCAATTCCGCTTTGTCCAAGAGGCCGTGCGGCGCAACCTGAACCTCACCGAAACGGCCCGCGCCCTGCACACCTCGCAGCCCGGCGTCTCCAAAGCCATCATCGAGCTCGAAGAAGAGCTGGGCGTGGAGATTTTTGCCCGCCACGGCAAACGCCTCAAGCGCGTAACCGAGCCAGGCCAACACGTTCTCAAAAGCATCGAAGTCATCATGCGCGAAGTGGGCAATCTGCGGCGCATCGGCGAGCAGTTCTCCGCGCAAGACAGCGGCACGCTGTCGATTGCCACCACCCACAGCCAGGCGCGCTACTTTTTGCCCCAGCCGATTGCCCGGCTGCGCGAAGCCTTTCCCAAAGTCAACGTCAGCCTGCACCAAGGCTCGCCCGATCAGGTCGCCCGCATGCTGATTGACGAGGTCGCCGAAATCGGCATCGCCACCGAATCGCTGAACCACTTCAGCGAACTGGTGACGCTGCCCTGCTACGAATGGCAGCACATGCTGGTCATGCCGGTCGATCATCCGCTGGTCAAAAAAGAGCGCATCACGCTCGAAGACCTGGCCTTGGAGCCCTTGATCACCTACCACCCGTCGTTCACCGGGCGCACCCGCATTGATCAGGCTTTTGCCGCCAAGCACCTGGAGCCGCGCATTGCGCTCGAAGCCATTGACGCCGACGTGATCAAAACCTATGTGCGCCTCGGGCTGGGCGTGGGCATCGTGGCCGAAGTCGCGCTCAAGGACGACGGCACCAACAGCGACCTGGCTGCCATTCCGGCAGGCGCGCTGTTTGGAATCAACACCGCGCGCGTGGCCTTCAAGCGCAGCGCCTACCTGCGCAATTTTGTCTATAAGTTTGCCGAGTTTCTCAGCCCCAAACTCGACCGCGCGCACATCAGCCAAGTGATGGCCGGACACCTCAGCGGTGACGAGCTATGAGCGCCGCCCGCACGCCCGTCCTCAGCAGCCGCCTGCCGCGTGTCGGCACGACGATTTTCAGCGTGATGTCGGCCTTGGCGGCTGAAAAAAACGCCGTCAACCTCGGCCAGGGCTTTCCCGATTTCGACTGCGACCCGCAGCTGGTCAACGCCGTGACCGACGCCATGCAGCGCGGCCAGAACCAGTACCCGCCGATGACCGGCGTGCCAGCGCTGCGCGAAGCCGTTGCCACCAAAATCGCCGCCCTCTATGGCCGACGCTACGACGCAGGCAGCGAAATCACCATCACCGCAGGCGCGACGCAGGCGATTTTGACCATCATTTTGGCCATCGTGCATCCCGGCGACGAAGTCATCGTGCTCGACCCGTGTTACGACAGCTACGTGCCCAACATCGAATTGGCGGGCGGCGTCGCGGTGCGCGTGCCCTTGACGCCGGGCACATTTCGCCCGGATTTTGACAAAATCGCCGCCGCCCTCAGCCCCAGAACCCGCGCCATCATCGTCAACTCGCCGCACAACCCGAGCGCCACCGTCTGGAGCCGCGCCGACATGCTGCGGCTGCAGGAAATTTTGGCACCCACGGAGGTGCTGCTGATCAGCGACGAGGTTTATGAGCACATGGTCTTTGACACCGCGCAAGGCCAGACGCACCAGAGCGCCGCCCGTTTTGCGGGGCTGGCGGCGCGCGCCTTTATCGTCAGCAGCTTTGGCAAAACCTACCACGTCACCGGCTGGAAAGTCGGCTACGTGGCCGCGCCCGCCGCGCTGATGGCCGAGTTCCGCAAGGTTCACCAGTTCAACGTCTTTACCGTCAACACGCCGATGCAGCACGGCCTGGCCGCGTACATGGCCGACGACGCGCCTTACCAAGGCTTGCCCGCTTTTTACCAGCGCAAGCGCGACCTGTTTCGCGCCGGGCTGGCCCAAACCCGTTTTAAATTGCTGCCCAGCGAAGGCAGCTATTTTCAGTGCGTCGATATTTCCCAGGTGAGCAGCCTGAACGAGGCCGATTTCTGCCAGTGGCTCACGAGCGAAATCGGCGTGGCGGCGATTCCGCTGTCGGCGTTTTATGGCGACGGTTTTGATCAGCGCGTGGTGCGCTTTTGCTTTGCCAAAAAAGATGAAACGCTGCAGGCGGCGCTGACGCGCCTGAGCCGACTGTAGGCAAGCCCTGACAGCCGGACAAGCCTCCTTCCTGCTGGATTTGAACAGCCTGCGGACAAGAATTAATCCCTACAACAAGGAGTTATTTCGATGTCCATCTCGCTCATTTTGCTGATCATTCTGATTTTGATGCTGGTCGGTTCCCTGCCCACCTGGGGCCACAGCCAGAGTTGGGGTTACGGCCCCAGCGGGGGCATCGGGCTGATTGTCTTCATCCTGGTCATCCTGCTGCTGATGGGCCGCATCTAGACAGGCCAGCAGCAGCGCCACCCGCGCCTTGACGGGGCTAAGACCTTGCGAGTCGGCAATCAAATCTGTCGGCGTCGCCAGCACCCAGCCATTGGCGCAGCGCGTGGCGCGCACCACCTTGACGCCCATCGTCTGCGCTTGGCGCAAAGCCGCCAGCAGCGCATGGTGCAGCGTGCCGTTGCCAGTGCCAGCGACCACCAAGCCCTGCACGCCCTGCGCCAGTAGCGCCTCAACGACAGCCCCACTGGCACCCGCGTAACTCATGACAATCTCGACGCGCGGCCAGTCGGCGCCAGCAGCGGGCAAATTCACCCGCTGCTGCGCATTCAGCCCCAATCGGCCCTCGTGCGGCTGCGGCCAGTTGCGCAGCAGGCGAAGCTGGCCTTCTTCCACATAACCGATGGGGCCAGCGTCGCCGGAGTTGAAGGCGTCCAGCTTGTAGGTGTGCGTTTTCTGCACATCGAGCGCGCTGTGAACCGTGCCCGCGCAAACCGCCACCACGCCCTGCGCGCCTGCGTGGCGGGCCACACGGGCGGCATCAAGCAGGTTTTGCGGCCCGTCAGGCGCCAGCGCAGTCGCCGGGCGCATCGCGCAGGTCAGCACCACCGGCTTGAGCGGCTGGCAGACGGCCTGCAAAAAGTAAGCCGTTTCCTCCAGCGTGTCGGTGCCGTGCGTAATCACAATGCCCTGAACATCGGGCCGGGCCAAAAAGTGATTGACCCGCGCCGCCAGCCGCGCCCAGACGACAAAGTCCATGTCCTTGCTGTCGATTTGCGCCACCTGCTCGGTAATGAACGGCCCGGCCCCGGCCAGCGAGGGAATGCAGGCCAGTAGCTGGTCAATGCCCAGTTGGGCGGCGGTGTAGCCAATGTTGTCAGAGGCCTGGGCCGCCTGACCGGCAATCGTGCCGCCAGTGCCGAGAATGACTAAGGATTTGGGGTTCATTTCAAGATTGAGCAAAATGTGTGCGGCTGTCCATCTTAGCCACTGCCCCCTTTGGCATCACCTTGCCGTCAACGGCTATCGGCGCGAAAAAGCGCAGACAATAGCGCTTTAGCCAATGAGGATCTTGTGAATCAATCCGTTACCCATGCCGAACTTATCGCCACTTTCAGGAGGGCGGAGGCAGATGCTGCTCACAAATTAGGATTGATCAAAGCGGCTGGAAAAAAAGGGCCCAAGGCCATTCAGGTGGCCGCCGAAACCGCTGCAAAGGCCGCTAAACGCAGGGATTCGTATGCCCAAAAGCTGCATATCCTGGGGATGAGCCTCAAGGATTGAGCGGGGCTCAGAATTACCAGGATTTTTGGGTTCATTTCAAGCATCAGGCACCGAACAATTCTGAATGGGTGCCCGCCCGTACAAAGTTAATCCAGTTCGCCTCCAGCTGGTAAATCAGCAGGAAGTCGCCGCCGATGTGGCATTCGCGGTGATCGGCCCAGTCCCCTTTCAGGGCGTGGTCCAGCCACTCCGTGCCCAGCGGTGCGTCGTTGGCAATCAGCAGCAGCATGGCCTCCTTGAGTTGCCGCATGTCGTAACGCCCGGCGTGCGACAGCCGTTGCCAATCTTTGAGAAATGCTTTGGCGTAGTCCGCTGACCGAGGCAGGGCCGCGCGTTTACTGGCCGCTGTTTTTTTCAAGATCGGCAAACAGTTCGTCAGCAGAGGCAAAACCGGCGCGATGGCTGGCCATCATGGCGCGCGACTCTTCCATCGCCGCGCGCGTTTGGGCATTCGGCACTTTGAGTTCAAGCGGAAAAGCCTGATCGACCACCACCCGGCGCAAAAACAGGCGCACGGCGTCCGACATGGACAGCCCCATAGCGGTCAGCGCCTGCGTCGCTTGCTCTTTGATGTCATCGTCCACCCGGATGTGGAGCATTGAAGTTTGTACTGCCATGATAGGCCTCCTGTGTTCAGGCTTGAATTATGTATCTCATTTGAGATTAATTCAACCTGAGTTTTGGATAAGAAACCGAGTCAAGTCACGCTCATTGCATGCAGTATGGTTGCAATGACAGTACCAAGCAAGAATAGGAACGAGATCCTGCCTGACCACCGAGCAAGCCAGAAAAGATTGCGAATATCGAGCGAAGATTGCGCAACAACCTCAGGGACCGACCTTATGAAAAGATGCTTAAGGCGCATGGTTTTAGGTCCGAGAACAATGGTTTTGATTGAACCAAATAATTCTGTTCTGACTTTTTCATCACTACGAACTGCAAGGAGCAGCAACCATGAAAAAATCGAATGGATCAGAGCGCCGATGGCAAATAAATTGAAGAAAGTTTGTGAACTCATGAAGAACCATAGGTGACAAGTGAAGGCAACACGGCAACATAACGAATTTCAGTTTTCTAAACCAGCGGTTTAACGCGCACTCGGAAAACTAAACGTCGCCCCCTCCCTCACGCCAGCCGACGGCCAGCGCTGAGTGATGGTTTTGCGCTTGGTATAAAAGCGCACGGCGTCCGGGCCGTAGGCGCTCAGGTCGCCGAACAGCGAGCGTTTCCAGCCGCCAAACGAGTGGTAGGCCACGGGCACCGGCAGCGGCACGTTGACGCCGACCATGCCGACCAGAATGTTGTCGGTGAAGTAGCGGGCCGCTTCGCCATCGCGGGTGAAGATGCAGGTGCCGTTGCCGTACTCGTGGGCGTCGATCAGGTTTATCGCGTCCTGCAGCGTGTTGACGCGCATCACGCCCAGCACCGGGCCGAAGATTTCTTCTTGGTAGATCGTCATGCCAGGTTGGACGTGGTCAAACAGGCAGGGGCCGATGAAGTAGCCGTCTTCATGGCCGCTCACGCGCAGGCCCCGGCCATCGACCACCAGCGTCGCGCCTTGGGCCACGCCTTGATCGACGTAGCCGCTGACTTTTTCCAGGTGCTGGCGGGTGATCAGCGGCCCCATGTCGTTGCGGGCGTCGGTGCCGGGGCCGACTTTCATTTTGGCGATTTCGACTTTCAGCCCCGCCACCACGGCGTCGGCGGTGGCGTCGCCCACGGCCACGACCAGCGGAATCGCCATGCAGCGTTCACCGCACGAGCCATAGGCCGCGCCCATCAGCGCGCTGATGGCGTTGCCGATGTCGGCGTCGGGCATGACGACGGCGTGGTTCTTGGCGCCGCCCAGCGCCTGTACGCGCTTGCCGTTGGCGCAGCCGGTGGCGTAGATGTACTCGGCAATCGGCGTCGAGCCGACGAAGCTGATGGCGGCCACGCGTGGGTCGGCCAGCAGCGTGTCCACCGCCTCTTTGTCGCCGTTGACGACGTTCAGCACGCCCGGTGGCAGGCCCGCTTGCAGCGCCAGTTGCGCCACCAGCAAGGCGCTGCTGGGGTCGCGCTCGGAGGGTTTCAGGACAAAGGTGTTGCCGCAGGCCACGGCCATCGGCCACATCCACAGCGGCACCATGACGGGGAAGTTGAACGGCGTGATGCCCGCCGTCACGCCCAGCGCCTGGAACTCGCTCCACGAGTCAATCGCCGGGCCGACGTTTTTGCTGTGTTCGCCCTTGAGCAGCTCGGGGGCGTAGCTGGCGTATTCGACGTTTTCAATGCCGCGCTGCAGCTCACCCATCGCATCGGCCAGCACTTTGCCGTGCTCGGCGGTGACGAGCGCGCAGATGGCGTCGGCATTTTCTTCCAGCAGTTGTTTGAGCTTGCTCATGACGCGGGCGCGCTTGAGCGGCGGCGTGGCGCGCCAGGCCGGATAGGCTGCGTGCGCGCTGGCAATGGCCTGCTCGACCGTGAGTTTGTCGGCCAGCAGCAGGGTTTTCTCCGGCTTGCCAGTGGCCGGGTTGAACACGTCAGCCGTGCGCGTCCCGCCGCTTGCAGGTTCGCCATTGATGAGGTGAAGAATCAGAGGAATAGAGGTGTTCATAAAAACTTTTGCGTTAAAAATAAGTGACTAACAACGCTTCAATTAGAGCGTCTGGCCAAGCAGTTGCGCCATCTTTGTCGCCTGCTCGCCCGGCTCGTCGCTCAAGCCCTGGATTAGGCCAGCGCGATCAGCCGCGCTGCGGTTTTGGCTGACCTTCCATTTGCCCAGCAGCGTATCGAGGGTGATTTCAATGCCGACAATGGCGCGCATCATTTGCGCCAGATAGTCCGGCGGCGCATCAGCCACGCGCCAAGGGGCGGCGCGCTGGCCTTCCTGAAAGTGCGTCAGCGCCTCCAGCTGCTCGCGCAGCCAGACCGGGTCTTGATCGATGATGCGCAATTGGCCCCTGGCCTGGACGGTGACATAGTTCCAGGTCGGTACGACCTTGCCATGCTCGACTTTTCCGGGATACCAGCCCGGCGACACATAGGCTTGCGGTCCGCGAAAAATCACCAGCGCCTGGTGTTGCCCAGAGGGCAGGTGAGCCAGCGGATTGGCACGCGCCACATGGCCGCACAGTGTGCCCAAGGTGCCGCGCTCAGGCGCCAGCACAAATGGAATTTCATCCGCCGTGGCGACGCCGCTGACCACCGCCACCAAGGTGCCCAGCGGGTTCTGGCACAGGGTGTTGTGCAGCACCTCGGTGCGTGTCTCGGAAAAGTGGCTGGGTAAGTACATGGCAGGGCTCAGGCGGTCTGGTTGATCGATTCGCCCAGCGCGTTAATCAGGCTATCGATCTGCGCCGGAGTGGTGATGAAGGGTGGCGCCAGTTGAATGGTGTCGCCGCCGTAGCGCACGTAAAAGCCCTTGTCCAGCATGGTCATCGCGATCTCATAGGGGCGGCGGGCGGGCTCGCCCGGCACGGCGTCAATGGTGATGCCAGCGGCCAGGCCGTAGTTGCGGATGTCGGTGATGTGCTTCGCGCCCTTGAGGCTGTGGACGGCGTTTTCAAAATACGGCGCCAGCGCCTTGACCTGCGCCACGCTGTTCTCGCGCTCCAGCAGTTCCAGCGTCGCCAGCCCAACGGCGCAGGCGACCGGGTGCGCCGAGTAGGTGTAGCCGTGGGCGAATTCGAGCAGGTAGTCCGGCCCGCCTTGCGCCATGAAGGTGTCGTAAATGTCCTTTTTGGCC